>Ga0308175_100000174_pt1 | contig 50720 bp, 44 predicted proteins | sample PhyCR1_3_FD_203893 | JGI IMG/M metagenome (GOLD analysis project Ga0308175, IMG submission 203893) | Soil microbial communities from UC Gill Tract Community Farm, Albany, California, United States - DLSLS.C.R1 | ecosystem: Environmental > Terrestrial > Soil > Agricultural land | place: USA...
CCAGGCGCTCGAAATCAAGAACACCGACATCGTGAACGAGTTGTCGTTACCGCCGGTGAAGATCCACTGCTCCGTTCTTGCCGAAGACGCCATTAAGGCGGCGATCTCGGACTACAAGACCAAGCAGGGAGCTGCTTCTTCGAAGCCCGAAGCTGTCACCGTTCAGTAATTTATGTCTGATTTGACCCAGCTTGCCGGAGCGCCGGCCGCTTCTCCCCAAAATGCCGGCGCGACTCAGGCGGCAGAGAAGCGGGTTTTCGTCACTCCCAAGGCGGTCGGCAAAATCAGAGATGCTTTCGCTCGCGAGAAGGTGAGCGGCGGCCTTCGTCTCGGCGTGCTCGGGGGTGGATGTTCGGGGTTGAGTTATCAATTCAAGTTTGCTCCTGAGCCGCGGCCTCGCGATCACATCTTTGAGTTCGAAGGTGTGCGCGTGTTTGTCGATCCGAAAAGCATGGTGTTCCTCGATGGGATGACGCTCGATTGGCAGGATTCCATCATGCAATCGGGCTTCGTGTTCCAGAACCCGCAAGCAACCAAAAGTTGCGGTTGCGGAACTTCCTTCTCGGCCTGAAGCTTCTGCCGCTTGTCATCTTCGTGTGACGCAACCGTCAGGGTTGCGTCATTTTCTTTTTATGTCCTCCCCATCTCGCAAGTTTTACGAATTCTTTGGGCTGGAGCGCAAGCTCGATCTCGATGAAAACACGCTTCAAAAGCGATTCTATGAGCTGAGCCGTGAGTGGCACCCCGACCGGTTTAGCCGTAAAGGTCCGGAAGAGAGTGCGCGAGCGATGGAGAACACGGCCATTATCAACGACGGCTACCGGACTCTTCGCGATCCGGTGAAACGGGCCGAATACCTGCTCACCGAAGAAGGCTTTCCGATCGGTGAGCAGAGGTCAAAGGATGTGCCGCCCGAGTTGCTCGAGGAAGTGTTTGAGCTGAATATGGCGCTCGAAGAAATGCGAAGCGGAGACGAGAGCGCGCGTCCGCAGCTCGAAGAAGCAAAAGCTAAATTCGTCGGGATGCGAGGCGAGATCGACGGGCAGCTCAAATCGCTGTTTGCAAAGTACGATGCGTCGGACAGCGAGAGCGAGACGGCGAAGCAAGCGCTACACGAAATTCGGGGCGTACTGAACCGGCGGCGCTATATCGAGAATCTGATACGCGACGTTGACAAAGCATTGAATCCGGCTATTTCTGCCGGCGAAACACTCGAGGATCAGCTCTAACGACTATGGGAACTTTTCAGATCGACTTTGGCGAGGATCGGCACTCGAAGATTGTCGGTATCGACCTGGGAACAACGAACAGCCTCATCGCGGTCATGGATCTTACTGGTCCGCGCATCCTCGAAGATGCTGCCGGACGGAAGATCGTGCCGAGCGTCGTGTCTTCGCTTCGCGATGGACGATTGGTCGCTGGCGAGCCGGCTCGCGAGTTGCTGCTGACGAGTCCCGAACAGACTGTTTATTCCGTCAAGCGTCTGATGGGCCGAGGCGTCAGTGATGTTCAGGACGAGCTGAAGCTGTTCCCATTCCGTGTTGCCGGCGATAGTGAATCCGTCATCAAGCTGCAACTAGGCTCAAGGACTTATACACCGCCCGAGATTTCAGCGGTTGTCTTGCGGCAGTTGAAAGACAACGCTGAGGCCGCCTTAGGCGCGCCGGTAAGCCAGGCCGTTATCACTGTTCCCGCTTACTTCAACGACGCGCAAAGACAGGCGACGAAAGATGCGGGCCGCTTAGCCGGTCTCGAAGTTCTTCGGCTGGTGAATGAGCCAACCGCAGCTTCCCTTGCGTACGGGCTGGACAAGCGGAAGGAAGGCATTATCGCCGTATACGACTTCGGGGGTGGCACGTTTGATGTCTCCATCCTGCGGCTTCACGACGGTATCTTCGAAGTACTCGCCACGAACGGCGACACGCACCTGGGCGGGGACGATATCGACAATCTCTTGCTTCGAATCGCCATCGAAGACATCGGCTCAGATGGCGGCCCGAGCATCGCGGATGATCCGGAAGGCGTGCAGCGATTACGACGCGCGGTGATTCTAGCGAAGGAAGAGCTTTCGTTTGCACCGGAAGCCAAGATCTCGCTCGACTACAAAGGCACAGAGTACCAGCGCATCATCGATCGCCCGCTCTTCGAGCGCCTGATTGCGCCCATTGTGGAACGCACTCTCGATCCGTGCCGGGCCTGCTTGGCAGATGCAAAGCTAACGCCCGAGGATATCGACGAAGTCGTAATGGTGGGCGGATCAACACGCATTCCGCTGGTGCGGACGGCCGTCGAGCGCCTGTTCAAAGCCAAGCCTCACACGGAACTTAATCCGGATGAAGTGGTGGCCCTAGGTGCAGCCGTGCAAGCCGGTATTCTGGCCGGCGACGTTCAGGATCAACTGCTGTTGGACGTGACGCCGCTCTCGCTGGGTATTGAGACGATGGGTGGCGTTGTTTCGAAGCTCATTCATCGAAATTCGACAATCCCCGCCAGTGCCACCGAAAGCTTCACGACCGCAGTCGATGGACAACGGAACGTGCTGATCCACGTGCTTCAAGGTGAGCGCGAGTTAGTGAAAGACTGCCGCAGCCTGGCTCGCTTTGACTTAAAGGACATCGACCCCGTTCCGGCCGGTTTTGCACGCATTGAAGTTCGGTTTCTCATCGACGCCAACGGGATTCTGAACGTCACGGCAAAAGACGCGCGTACCGGTAAAGAGCAAAGCGTGGAAGTGAAACCTTCGTATGGTCTGTCGGAGGAGCAGGTCGAAGCCATGATCCAGGAGAGCTTCGATCGCGCCGAGGAAGACCTGCGAGAGCGTCAGATGCGCGAGGCTCGGGTCGAGGCGGACAGCATTCTACTGGCGACGGAGAAGGCCCAGAAGAACGACGCCTGGCAGAATCTGACGCCCGAGGAACGCGGGACCATCGAAAAGGCGAAGCAGGATATTCAGGCCGTTTACAACGGCAGCGACTATCGCCTGCTTAACGAGAAGATCGAAGCTCTGAACCACGCAACCCAAAACCTCGCCGAGAACATGATGAACACCGCTGTTCGCGGCGCTCTGAAGGGCACAAAGATCGACTAGAATCGTGGGGAGATCATCATGCCAGGCCTAAGCTGGAATCACACCGAAGATATTGCTCTCAGCCTCTTCGAGGCTCATCCTGACGTCGACCCGACGCACATCCGTTATACGGATCTGCACAAGTGGATCACTGAACTACCGGAGTTCAAAGATGACCCGATGGCTTCAACCGAGGGCAAACTGGAAGCCATCCAGATGGCTTGGGTGGAAGAGTACAACGAATCGCGCTAAGCGGGAAAAATCTCCGCAACCGGGATGACGATGCCGTGAAACTCGACTGTTTCGCCTTCCCGAGATTCACGGACACCGCCGTCGGTTAAGACCTGAATCACCTTTTTGCGGGGGTCGGCGATCCAAACCTGCTCAGCGCCGTACTCGAGATACAAGCCGGCTTTCTTCAAGAGTTTCCGCATTTGGTTGGGCGATGCAACTTCCACAACTAACGCCGGGGACTCCCTTAGGAAGTTATCTAAGCCAGTGGCCTCCCAACGGTCACGTCGGATAACGGCGACATCGGTGTTCGGCAAAGACGAATCGGTCACACGACAGGCCACTTCGCCATGCACCACAAAGCCTTGTTGCTCAAGAGGCAGCAGTCGTCTGTCGATCCGGCTCACAATCTCGTTATGCCGCGGCTTGTTGTTCGGAGATATAAAGATTTCTCCCTCGATCAGCTCTTCGTGGTTTCCGTCCCAACGCTCCGGGCGCTCCAGGAACTCCTCGACGGTCATCGGATGAGGCTGGACTGCCGTGCTCATATCAGCCATTATCGGCCAAGTGGACATGCTATCCTAGCGAGAGTAGTCGCGCTGTCCTCGGTCGCTGAGGCTTTGCGGTTCTTTGGACGAATCCCGTCCACACCCATTCTGATTGAGCCAGGAAGGCTATGCCTAAGTTAAAAACCCACAAGGGAGCTGCGAAGCGTTTCAAGAAGACGGGCACCGGTAAAATCACCCGGCGTCACGCAAATGCCCGCCATATCTTGACGTCCAAAACGCGTTCCCGTAAGCGCAAACTCGGCCAAGGCGTTGTCGCGGACGATGCAGATCAGGCTAAGTTGAAGGAAATGCTGCCCTACTAAGGGAAGCAGCACCGAAAATCAGAGCGGGGGCAGTGCGCTGCACGTGCCTGACTCCCCTCCGGGAACGAATCTGTTCCCAATTCATATAAAGGAGAAAACGTGCCAAGAGTAAAAAGAGGTACCCACCGGCGAGACTATCGCCACAAGACCCTTCGCCGTGCGAAGGGGTTCTTTCTCACAAAATCCAAGCTGAACCGCTCCGCCCAGGAAGCGGTTGAAAAGGCGCTCCGTTACGGATATGTGGGCCGCCGGCTCAAGAAGCGCAATTTCCGTTCGCTTTGGATCGTGCGCATCAATGCCGCGTGCCGGGAAGTGGGAATCAGCTACAGCAAGTTCGTCAACGGCCTGAAGCGCGCCGGAATCGAGCTGAACCGGAAGGTTCTGGCTGACATAGCCGTCAACGATACCGCCGGATTCGCCGCCTTGGCCACCAGGGCAAAAGAAGCTCATCAAGCCCAGGTTCAATAAGCCATAATAGCCATCATGGCGGCTACCACGGCTGAAGGCATCGGCGAAAACTCCGATACACTTGCGAATCTGGAAGAGCGAATTAATCGCGCAGTCCAAATCATCAGTCAGTTACGTTCGGAGAACGACCACCTTCAGACCAAACTGAAGAAGGCCAACGAAGACATCAGCACTCTCCAGAGTGAACGTGATGAAGCCCATTCGTTCTCCGAAGAGTTTCAGCGCGAAAACGCGGCGCTCGAGGCTAAGATCGGTAACTTAACAGAGGAACTCGAGACACTCCGGGGCGAACGAAAGCAAGTCAAGCACCGGATCGAGAAGCTTCTCGGTCAGCTCGATCTGCTCAGCGCGAGCTGAACCTGAACTGCCATGAGCACTCCGGGCACAGCCAAGCAGACCGTCCGGGTTAATATCTTCAACCAGACGTATGCTATTTCGGCTTCGGGCAATGTGCAGGAAGTCGAAGATCTGGCCCGTGAGGTTGATGATTTGATGGCAGCAATCGCGAAGCGTGCCGGTGGCTTGGATACGACGCGCGCGGCGGTGCTTGCGTGTCTCCACCTCGCCGACCGGCTAAAGACTGTAGAACGCGAGCTGAGCGAATATAAGCAGTCCGTCAGCCACAAAACCCGCGACTTCGCCTCGCTGCTCGACCAGGCGTTTGCGGGCACGATCATCCCTGAAGGCTGAGAGGCCTCTATTGTTCCCCCAACTCTCGTAAATCCGGACCAGCGTACATCTCAAGAGCAGACGTCCAAGGAGAGATCCGGGACAGTAAAACTACGCCGGTGACCCACTACTTCCCCCCAGCTATACGGGTCTTGCTCAAACCTCATCGTCATCTATCGTCCGCGGCGCTCGGGTTGTGGCCCTGTCCGGTGGCGCCGCCTTGCCTAGTTCAGACGGAGAGGACGGCCGCGGCGTTCTGACCCGTGTAATCCACCAGCAAGGCGGAGGCATTCACGGGTTCCTAAACAGGACATGTGCCGTTTGTACTACGAAACAGAACAATGGCTTTTTGATCGTATGAACGCATCTCTGCACAATATGCTCGGAGTGAAATCAATGATCACTGGGCCGGCATTCGGTTTGCCGCTGAATGTAGACCTTGCTTCCAACAAGATTTGTCGATGAACACCCTTATGAGGGATATCCGCTTTTCACAGACACTCTGGGAGCTGTGAGCAACTCGGAAATCCCCAATCGTTTTTCACCCGCAAATCCAGGTTTTCTCTTGTTGATGAAATCCTCATTTCCCAACACCGGGATGCGCGATGCCGAAGACGGAACTGGTCCGATGGATACCTGGGAGATTCTACCCGGCTGGAATCGAACAACTTTTTCGCACTGGGAGGCATCCGATGCCTCGAGGTTACGCGGGAGACTGCAACGTTGATGTAGACTAAGCGCTGTCGTGAAGTCCCTCTTGTTGCATCTGATCCTGGCTGTGATGCCGTTCGTAGCAGCAGCGGAGGAGATTGTTTTCGTACCCGACACTACGCGCGGAGGCGGCTTGGGTTTCTACGGGCAATCGTTCACAACACCGGGCGGTGGACCGTGGACTGAGATCGCTTTCAACTTCTTCGGCGGTCGCATCGGCTTCAATGTGGCCGCGGGAGACGCTTTCCTGCTCACGCAGGAATACGTGGGCACAGCTTCCGAGTTGAGCAGTGCAGCACCAGGTTTCCTGGCCGAGTCCACGGGCATCTCAGATCCCGGAACAATCCGCGCAATGTATGTCTTTAGCCCGTCGGTGGTGCTTCATCCTGGCGTCGAGTACTGGCTTTATGAGAACGCCTCGATATCGGCAAATTCCTCGCCCACGTCGATTGCTGGCACTCCAGCGATGCATGCGTACTTTGCCGGTACCTCGACTTCCCGATTCAGTGCATTGGGAGGAGGAGGCGAGACATTTGGTTTCAGTTTACAAGGCAGCATTATCCCAGAGCCCGCTACCTTGGCCTGTACGAGTTCTGGCTTCTTCGTGCTCCTGATGATTTGGCGCATCCGCCACACAGTCTCCGGGATAATATCCGGCTAGTGCTCGATCACCAACACGCGATAGTTGCAGCATTCAATTGCAGCATCGTAAAACGGTTCCGGTGCGAGTTCCGAAGCGGGGTTGACAGGGAGGAAATGAGGTCGATCACCGGGACAAACTGATTCAAAGGACGGCAATACCGCGACAAGGTGATGTTGCGGGTGCTGAGGTGGTATTTGCGATTCCATTGCTATGGTGAGGATATGCATGCGGCGCGTAGATGGCGCTTGAACTCGCCTGGCGTCGGCGTTCAAGTTGCCGATGCGGGATGAGTTGAGCGGCCGCACCTCCGGTTGCGTCGCGAATGGTCTCGGCGATCTCGCAACGAAGTCATGCAGGCGACGAACGACGCTCGCCTAGAAGATCACGCCGAAAGCGCTTCCTGCCGCCGCAACTCGGCATGGCGTCCCGGCCGGGAAAAAACCGACGGAAATTCCAGGTGGAAGCGTGTTCCGTGGTCAGGTTCGCTCTCCACTTCGATGACGGCGTTGTGCTCCTGAACGATGCCGTAGGTTATCGAGAGTCCAAGGCCGGTTCCCTTTTTCGCGCCCTTGGTCGTGAAGAACGGATCATAGATCCGCGGAAGGTTCTCCGGGGCAATTCCCTGCCCCGAATCAGCGATTTCGATATGCGCGAACGTGTCTTCCGTCCAGGAGCGCACGCGCAGAGTACCGCCGCCCAACATGGCATCGCGCGCGTTGATGAAGAGGTTTAAGAAGACCTGCTGCAGTTTGCCTTGGTTTCCTCGAATATGCGGCAGATTGTCGGAAAGAGTCAACTCAGTCACAACCCCGGCCTTCTCGAATTGGTGCTCGACGAGGTTGGTCGTTTCCCGGATCACTCGATTCAGGTCCAGTTCGATGAATTCGGTTGGGGATGTTCGCGAGAAGTTTAGAAGTGAATTTACGATTTCACTTGCCCGGAAGGTTTGCTTGGCGATCTTCTCAAGCAGCTTCGACTTTTGCTCGTCACCCGAAACCTGCTTCGTGAGCATCTGCGCGTACGTCGAGATGACCGCTAGGGGCGTATTCACCTCGTGGGCAACACCGGCGGCCAACAGGCCGATGGAGCTGAGCTTATCGGCCTGGACCAGCCGACGTTCGAGATCGTCCCGATCCGTGATGTCGTCGAAGATGATGAGGCGCCCGATTTCCTGAAAATCTTTGGCGACCAGGGGAGCTATGGCAAGATTGACGATCGATTCCCGCACCGTCTTCGCCTTCGCAGACTTCTCCAGCCGATCCGACCGGATACTCTGAACGGAAATCTCCGTTTCAGCCTCTTCGGCAAGAGGTTGGAGGGCGAATTTGTAGACGTTATGAATGCCGGGACGTCCCCGGACTTCATCGAACTTCTGAATCAGATCGGGTGCAAACAGGTCAGACAACCGCCGCCCGATGGCCTTCCGGCGCGGAATTCCCGTCAATTTCTCGATCTGGCCGTTCCAGCTTTCGACGCAGTCCTCGAGGTCAACGGCGAGGACCCCGACGTTGATCGATTCGACAATATTCTCGCTGAACTCCTTGAGCCGCTCGTATTCGTCGGCTTTCTGTTGAAGCGAGGTGTACAGCCGGGAGTTCTCGATGGCAATCGCGACGTAATTGGACAGGGTCAACAGCAGGTCAAGATCGTCGCTCGATAGGAAGTCGCCTTCGGTGGTCCGGCTGACCGCAAAAAACGCGATTGTTTTTCCGCGAGTCCGGCAGCTCACGTAGTACGTGAAATCGAGGTCGCCGATCGTGTCTCGAACTGATTGCGGCCAGCGTTCAGAGACGATATCCCGCAAGTGCTTGGGGCGTTCAAAAAACAGATAGGGCTTGCCATCCGCTTCCCGAAGGAACGATAAGTCAAGATCGCCGCCCAAAGGGCGCAGTGCCTTTTGGGGCATGGCGCTCAGCGAATGGAGACGGTACTGTCCCGATGGCTCGTGGAGCAGGAAAAATCCGATCCTCTGAATCGAAAGCGTGCGCTTAATGCGATCCGAAACTTTGGCGAGCATTGCCTCCCGATCGGTCTCCGAGCTGAGCTCACGAGCGAACTCGATCATGGTGAGCCTGGCATCGTAGCGGTCGCGGTAGAACACCCAGCGATCGAGCTGTTCCTGAATCCAGCGTCGGATGGGCTGAAAAACAAACGTTGCGAACGAGATCAGGACAACAAAGGCCGGCGGAGGAATACTCGGCGTACTGAACACGAGAAAGATCAGGGCGTAGAACGTTCCGATAACGGCCAACGTGGCGAGGGTGTAGACGTACCCTTGCTGGAAGATGATGTCGACGTCCATCAACCGGTAGCGGGTGATCGCGTAAGCCCACGTCAACGGAATCAGCCCCATCGATAGAACGCTCAGGTTCATGATGTGGGACGGCACAGCCCCAAATGTATAGGGGATGGCATACAACAGCGCAAACGGCAGAAGTCCGACGAAAGCTCCGTTCCGCATGAACTTCAGTTGCCGGCGCATGACCGGGTCCTGCGAATGCGTATAGTCGTACCCCAGGACAGCAGCTCCTGCGAAGTACAGCAGGATTGAGAATCCGACGCTCAGCCGGTCCAGAAACCAGCGGATTTCGAACAATGTTGCCGACGGTCGCAGGATTCCTTCCGCGGACGCTACAAAAAACAGCAGGATAACCGCCGACGGCACGTACAGCAGCATCTCGGCCCGCCGCGATTGCAGGAACTTAGGCCGCGTATGGAACGTGAGGCAGAAATGAAGGAATATCGCAGGCGCAAACAGGGCCGCCGCGAGATTGCCCCAATACATCGCCTCATCGAACGTGTTTAGTTTCCCCGAATAATGGAAGGTGGCGCCGATGAAAGAAATCAGGCAAAAAACGAAGAAGTGGAGTGATTTGGCCGCGCTGGTTCTTCGGTAATACACGAACAGCCCGATGGCCAGATAGGCGGCACCGACGGCGTATAGGTAGTACAGGGCCGAATCCCGAGGCGCCGCCTGAATGAAGATATTGTCTTTCTGGAATTCGATGTTGTTGCGCCGCAGGGTATATTTCGTCTGCCCGAGTAGGGGGATCCGCCACAGCGCTTCGGGCACATCGAGCGAGTTGTGAATCGGATAGGAGCGGATGCTGACCAGCTGGTCGCCGACCTTAATGCCTGCGTGGTCACCGGCGCTTCCTGCCGTGACATGGGCTGCGATGACCTCCACGGCGCCAGACCCGGTTTTGCGATCGACCCAACTTACTCCATCGTCGTGGAGCGGGTAGCTACGCAGGTGCTGGAAGCTTAAGACCGCTGAGATAACAGCGGCAACCGTACCGATAAGCAGGAGTGTGCCCGCCAGCTGATTTCGGGGTTGGCTCAAGGTTCACCGTAGAAGCACTTGTTCACTTCGAAGCCCACAATGTGAGTGCAACCGACATTGCACGTTGGCAACCAATCAGAGATTATCTCTATTCCCCTGAAAAGAATCAACGAAGTATGGAACCCGTCAGGGTACACCAGTCGCTCAGGGCTCAACTTGGCATTTCATTTCTGGATCGGTTTCTACCGAAACCCATAGCCTTTCCCAAGAAGTAGCTGGAGAGAAACCAAAAAAGGCCGAGGCGCGTCACGGGCGTTGACGGTCGAGGGACTCGCACCTTAGACTGAAGAAGTACCCCGGCGCCAATAGAGGTCATTGATTCTATGAAGTTTCCCCCTGCCTTCCGCGCGTACCCTACGGTAGGCATCTCGGCGGCGGCTCTGCTCCTTGCAGGTTCGCTGTACTCTCAAACTAAAAAAAGCTCCGATAGCAGTAGTTCCAGCAGTTCCTCTGAGACCGTAGCAAAACCCCTCACCAAGAAACAAATCGCTCAAAAGCAGAAACAGCTCGAAAAGGAGCTTGCCGGGCCCTGGAAGAAGTGGATGAATGAAGATGTCATCTACATCATCACGGACGAGGAAAAACAGGCTTTCAAGCGGCTGAAAACGGACGAAGAACGGCAGACTTTCGTCGAGAATTTCTGGCTACGGCGGGATCCGACTCCCGATACCGAGGAGAACGAATACAAAGAGGAGCATTACCGGCGCATCGCGTACGCCAATGACCACTATGCTTCGGGTATCCCGGGCTGGAAGACAGACCGGGGCATGATTTACATCAAGTACGGTCCCGCCGATGAAATCGACTCGCATCCCTCCGGCGGAAGCTATCAGCGCCCGTATGAAGAGGGCGGCGGCCAAACCTCAACCTATCCGTTCGAGGACTGGCGGTATCGGTACATCGACGGAATCGGCACCAACGTGAACATCGAATTCGTCGACACCACGATGAGCGGCGAATATCACATGACCATGGATCCGTCTGAAAAAGACGCGCTCCTGTATGTTCCCGGCGCCGGCCTGACGATGGCGGAACAGATGGGCATGGCCGATAAAACCCAGCGATTCACACGTTCGGACGGAACCCACCTGGGGACCGGGAACCAACCTTTGCCGGAGAGCATGAACGAGTTCACGCGGCTCGAGCAGTTCGCAAAGCTGCAGAAAGCGCCGACCATCAAGTTCAAGGATCTGGAAGCGGCCGTCAACTCCAGCATCCGGTACAACACGCTGCCGATGCAGGTTCGGGCTGACTTCATCCGCATCACGGATTCAACGGTTCTGACCAGTTTGACCGTTCTTTTCAAGAACAACGACTTGAACTACGCCACCAAGGAGAAGGTTGCGAAGGCGACGGTCAACATGTATGGCCGGATTACCTCTCTCACTCGGAAGCCGGTGAACTGGTTCGAGGATACGGTCACGTCCGAAGTGCCCGCGGAGATGCTGCAGCAGGCAATGAAAGGCTCGCAGATCTATTCGAAAACGGTTCCGCTCGCACCGGGAACATATCGCCTTAACATCGTGGCGAAGGACCTGGTGGGCAACACCATGAACACGTTCGAAATGGCCTTGAATGTTCCTCATTACGAAGAGGAGCAGCTTGGCTCGAGCAGTCTGATCCTCGCGGACCAGTTGGAACGCGTACCCACGAAGAGCATCGGCGGTGGTCCTTTCGTGATCCGTAGCTCTAAGGTTCGTCCACGCGTCGGCGACAGCTTCAAGCAGAACGAGACCATGGGCATCTATACGGAGTTCTACAACTTCGGGATGGATGAGAAGACGAAAAAACCAGACGGGACAATCACATACGATGTGGTGGATGCCAGCAATAAAACGGTTCTGACCCAGACAGAAAACCTGGCCGCGATTCCGAACGCGTCCGCTTTTCTTGTGACCGTTGAGAAAAAGCTGCCGTTGACGAGTCTGGCACCAGGCAAGTACACCCTGAAGTTGACCGTTACGGACAAGCTCAAGAACAAGAGCCTTACGCCCTCCACGCAATTTACGGTAGTATCGTAGACGGACTCGTATTTCGGGGAACCCGAACCCATTTTGGCCTCTGTATTCGCGAGCGTACAATTCGGGACGTTAATCACGGGGCTGTTACTCCTTCCAGCCCCGGCTCTACCTTCAGATCTGTCTTTACCCGCATCAGGTAACCTGGTGGGCTCCATCGTGGACAGTACCGGTGTTCCGCAACGCGGGGCCTCGGTCCAACTGTTCAACAAATACCAGCAGCTCGTTGCCAAAACCGCCAGCGATGCCGACGGCCGGTTTGCGTTCGTTTCCATACCTGCAGACCTCTATTCGCTCCATGCGACGCTCGCCAGTTTCCTGCCGGCGGCGAAAGACAAGATATCCGTAAAGGCGGGTGCCAGTAGCGTTCTCCAGATCCACCTGGCGACCCTATTCAGCCGGATCGAAGTCAACTATGTAGTGCCGACCAGCGCCATGGCGGACGACTGGAAATGGGTGCTACGGTCGTCGCCTGCGACCCGCCCCATCATGCGTGTTGTCGATGTGAGCAATTCAGACGAGAGCAGTTCAGAGGAGAAGCCGCGGGTCTTTACGGAAACCCGCGCAATGTTGTCGCTCTCCGGCGGGGACGGGGGAACGCCTGACACTGCCGCCACTCTCGGCGACTGGGGCACAGGGTTCGCTATCTCCACCACAGTTCTGGGCAAAAGCGAGTTGAAGGTAAGCGGCTCGTACGGGGATATGACCACGGTTGGGCCACCCTCGGCGACAATCTGCGCCATCTATAGCCCTCATCAACAGGGATATTTTGGACGACCGCCCGAGATCACGGTGATGATGTCACAGGTAGCCGGACTTGGCATTCCGTTGACGGCGGGACAAAACGCCTCCGCCATCCCTGGTTCTCCGGCACTCCGGGCAATGTCGCTCGGTATGTATGAGACGGCTGACCCACTGGACAATGTTCACGTCGAATACGGCGCGCTGGCAGAGTCACTGGATTTTCTGCAGCACAACAGCCGCATCAGCCCCTTCGCGCGCCTCACGGTCGGCGCCGGCAGCCGGATGGGCCAGCTGGTTGTATCCTATAGCGACGGCGGCCAGCCGGATGCTCTTTTGCGCCATAACGGGAACTCGGACGGTGACCTGGACCGGCGGGATGCACGGGATTTCGCATCCGCAGGGTCCCTTGCGAAACTGCCGCAATTATCGCGTCAACACGGGCGCCTGGAGCTACAGCGTACACGGAATCTCGAAGTTGGCTGGAACAAGGTTTCGAAATCGCGTGTGTATGCGTTCAGCGCGTTCTCCGAGGACGTTTCACAGGGCAGGATCAATGTAGCGGGCGATCTTTCAGCCGTTCGCAGCGAAGACCTGTTAACTGACACCTACGCAAGCACATCGACCTACAACATCGGCCGTTATAGCAGAAGAGGCTATCTGGCATCGGCGGTCCAGAAGGCCGGCGATCATCTGGATCTAAGCATTGCGTATGGCCGGATGGGAGGCTTCTCGGCAAATCCTAACAGTTTCGGTTCGCCCGAACCCCGCAGTTTCGTCAATCAGAAGACGGTGAACGTCGCATCGGCACAGGTGAAGGCTACTCTGCCGGTGCTCGGGACGCAACTGCAGAGCGAATACGCCTGGGTGGACAACGGAACGGTGCTTCCCCAGCATCTGTTCACGACTCAGAACAGTCGCTTATCGCCCGGGTTCAACGTTTATCTGCGCCAGCCTCTCCCTTCGGTGTTTGGATTGCCCGGCCGGATTGAACTGACCGCGGATCTTCGCAATCTTCTTGCTCAGGGTTACCTGCCCATTGCGTCAGGAACGGACAGCCATATGTTGATTGTTCAGGCTCCCCGGTCGATCCGTGGCGGATTGAACTTCATCTTCTAGGCGTAGCTTCATGCTCCGGGCTACCGCCTGCCGCATTCCCCTTCTCTCTTCCCCCGCACTTCTCTTCGCGTTTCTGCTATCGCACACAGCCCTTGCGCAAATAACCGACCTCGGAGGCAATCCGGCGGATCCCGTACGAGATCGCGGCAAAGTCCATGTCCTCCTGTTCGTCCGTACAGACTGCCCAATCACAAATCGGTATGCCCCGGAGCTTCGAAGAATCGCCGATCAATTCTCGCGGTCGCCGGTCGACTTCTTCCTGGTGTATCCGGGCAAAGCGGAAACAGCATCGGCCGTCCGGGAGCACCTGCGGCAATACATGTTTCCCGGGAGAGCGATCCTGGATCCGCAGCACCAACTCGCGGAACGGGCACACGCGACGGTAGCGCCAGAAGCCGCGGTTTTCGACAGGACGGGTGCATTGCAATACCTCGGACGCATCGACGACCGTTGGATCAGCTTTGGCAGGTCGCGGCCGCAGGCTACGGCCCACGACCTGCAAGCGGCCCTAACAGCCGTCCTCGAAGGAAAGGTACCGGCGGCGCAAAGGACGCGAGCGATCGGCTGTTCCCTCGAAGATGTTCGTTAGATCAGCCGGCGTAGTTGTGGCATTGGTCGCCGTACCGTCGCGCTTGCAGCTCAGGCAGGACGAGAGCCCACGTTTTCGCACGACGTCGCGCCGATTCTCTACCGCGACTGCGCCGCATGTCACAATCCCGCAGGGCCCGGGCCCTTTTCGCTTTTAACGTACTCAGATGCCCGGGCTCACGCTCGAGACATCGCCGCTGCGACTGAGAGCGGTTTCATGCCGCCGTTTCCGCCAGACGCGCCGCCGGGAACGTTCGAAGACGAACACCGGCTGTCCCGAGCTCAAATTCAACGGCATCGCTCGTTGGGTGAGGGCAGGAGCACCGGAAGGTGATCACGCGCGGAAACGCCTCCGGTCCCGCCCTGGCAGGGACGGGACGATTGGCAACTCGGGCGGCCGGATACCGTTCTCGTAGCGCCCGAAGCCGTCGAAGTGCCGGCCGATGGACCGGATGTTTTCTGGAACCTTATTTTTCGGCCGGAGCTTGGGGCTCGCCGCTACGTCCGCGCGATCGAGATCAAACCGGGAAATCCGCGCATTGCTCATCACGCGAACCTGTTGGTGGATCGGGCGGGCGCGGTAGCGCGCCGGGAAAAGCGGCCAGGCTACGGATTTCCGGGAATGGACCTGGACATCACCCGCGCTCTTGATCCCGAGAGCCACTTCCTGTTCTGGAAATCCGGTTCCCGTCCCTAATCCCGAACCGCCGGGATTTTCGTGGATTCCTGACCCCGGAAACGTGTTCGTTCTGAATCTGCATCTACAGCCGTCAGGAAAGAAGGACCGGATTTCAAAATCGGCATTCACTTCACGGACGAGCCGCCAACGTGATTTCCCATCCTGGTTCAGCTCCAGCGCGATGACAAGCTGGACATAGCCGCCGGCGTTCGGGACTTCGAAGTATCGGACGATTCCGGTTGCCGGCTGACGTGGATCTGCTCGCAATCTATCCGCATGCACACTATCTCGGCAGCCTGCTTGAAGCATGGGCAATCCTGCCGGGCGGCAGACGCGAATCGCTGATCCGTATCCCCCATTGGGATCTGAACTGGCAGGCTGTCTACCGATACCGGCAACCACGGTTTTTACCGCGTGGAACGACCATTTCGATGCGTTTCCATTACGACAACTCGGCTGCCAACCCGCGCAATCCCAATCACCCGCCGAAGCGCGTACGCGCTGGGAACGAGGCGAGAGACGAGATGGCCCATCTATGGCTCCAGGTGCTCCCGCGAGGCGCTGGAGATCACCGTTGCCCCATCTAGGAGGCAATTCTGCGGCACAGGCTTGCGCTTGAACCTGGCGACCCGGCAGCGCACGCGAATCTCGGGGCACTTCTGCTTTCCAAGCTGGACGCGCAAGGCGCTGCGCGGGAGTTCCGGTCCGCACTTGAGATCGACCGGAGCAGGCCGGAACATGCTCGGGGCTGCGCTTCTGAATACCGGACGCCTCCAGGACGCCATCCTTGATTCCGGACCGCTCTTCAACTGGATCCGGCGTTCATGAATGCGGACTATAATCTGGCGCTCGCTTTGGTGAAAACCGGCGATCTGAAGGCGGCACTCCCTCATCTCCGAACCGTAGCCACCGCGTACCCAAAAGACGAGCGGATCCAGAATCAATACCGGAATCTGGAGGCTAAGGTAGGGCACCGAGGGAAGTAACCGTGCGGTTCCTTAAAACTCCGGAGTGACCGGTTGGGGCGCGTCTCTACGAACGCGGTGTACGGGATGCCCTTCTAATCTTCAGGGCCGAGCACATGGAAAACGCCTCCTACCGGGGTGGAAGCGGTCCTAAGTCGTGTGAAAGCGCGTAACATCAATGCGAGATGGCCAAATTCGTTTTCGGTGTTGTCCTCGGGATGATGGTTTTGCCCCTGGCAGGCTGGCTTTATTTCCGGTTCGGCTTTGCGCCCGTCGCAACTGCGTCGTCACCACTCCCCTTCGAGAAATCACTTGCACACATGGCACTCGGCGCGCGTATTCGCAAAGAAGCTCCCAAGAAATCTCCCATTCCCGCTGACGCTGAGAATCTTCTCGCCGGGGCTTCTGTGTATCGCGAAAGTTGTGCCGTTTGCCATGGCTTGCCCGGGCAACCAGAAACACCGACCGCTAAGGGCATGTACCCCCAACCTCCCCAGTTGTTCAAAGGCGTTGGCGTCACGGATGATCCTCCGGGCATAACCTACTGGAAGGTGGCGAACGGAATTCGACTCACAGGAATGCCGGCCTACAGGGGTCCACTGGACGAAAACAAAATCTGGCAGGTCAGCACGATGCTTGCACACGCAGATAAACTTCCGGCGGAGGTCTCGAGTGCTCTCCAGAAGCCCTATAAGACGGACTAGCAAATCCGTCAAGTTAACCGGGACCATGTGATCAACCGGGCCGAGATGCCGTGGCAACCCACTCATCGAGTACCGAAACCGGTGATCTGGAGTTCTCTGCCGCTTTCGCATATAATCGCGTCAACGAAGTTTGCGCCGAACAATGTCGGGCAATCGAGTTTCAGCGGTCTTGCCCTGGTTTTCGGCAATTATAAAAACAAGTAAGGGGTCGCTCATGAGACATCTACGTTGGATGTTCGCGCTGTGCGCGCTCGCGTTTGTTATTCGCCCCGCCGTTTGGGCACAGGCAGTCTCCGGCAGTCTGGTCGGGACTGTGACGGATGCGTCCGGCGGCGCCGTCAGTAATGCCAAAGTCACCATTACCGAAACCAACACGAACATCAGCCGCACCACACAGACGAACGAGAGTGGTAACTACACCTTTTCGCAACTTACTCCCGGTACGTATGCGGTAGTAGCAGAGCAGACGGGCTTCAAAAAGCAATCTCGTACCGGTGTGGACGTCGTAGTGAACAGCACGGCACGCATCGACCTGGTGTTGCAGCCCGGCAATGTGACCGAAACCATCGAGGTTACAGCCGAGGCCCCGGCCTTGAAAACGGATCGTGCCGATACCGGACGGCAGATCGAAACGAAAGTCGTCCAGGACCTTCCCCTTCCGGCCAACCACAATTTTCAGAGCCTCAGCTTACTTGTGCCCGGGGCGAGCAAGCCCGAAAACCAGCACTCGACTTTCTTCAACGCGCAATCCAGTTATGCGACCAGGTTTAACGGTCAATCACGCCTCGCCAATAATCTTGAACTCGAGGGAGTTGATGACAACGAGCGAACCGGCCTGCTGCAGGTTTTAATTCCGCCGCAGGAGGCCATTCAGACCGTCGATATTTCGACGAGTGACTACGATGCGGAGCTCGGTCGCGCCACCGGCGGCGCGGTGAACCTGATCATAAAATCGGGCACCAACGCGTTTCATGGCGAAGCGTATGAATACAATCGCGTCAGCGCATTGTCAGCCCGCAGCTATTTCGATTCAGCGCGCGGCCACTTCACTTACAACTACTTCGGCGGCACCATTGGTGGGCCGATCATTCGCAACCGTACGTTCTTTTTCGGCGATTATCTCCGAATCGAGGATCATCAAGCGAACAATGATCGGCTGACGGTTCCCACCGCTGCCGAGCGCACCGGCAATCTGAGCGTTGCGACCACGCAGATTTACAGTCCGTTCAGCGGGAACACAACAACGGGCGCCGGGAGGACGCCGTTCGCAGGAAACATAATTCCTACCAGCCTGATCAACCCGATCTCCGCAAAAATTCTGAGCAGCATCATCCCGCTTCCTAACTTGCCGGGGCTGACAAACAACTATTTCATCAACAGCCCATTCTCCAAAAACACAGATCAGTTCGACATAAAAGTCGACCATAATCAAACGGATAGCGATCACTTAAGCGTCCGACTCAGTTTCTCCCGGCCCGTGACAACCGATGCTTCGGTTTACGGCGTCTACGGTGGTCCGCGCGGGGTGGGCGGCTCGGGCTTTGAGGGTACTGGAGTACAAAACACCTATAGCGGTGCAATCAACTACGTCCATATCTTCTCGCCCACACTGATCATGGAGGCCCGCTTCGGTATCAATCGATATCGGAATGACGCGCAGCAGTTCGGATATGGGCAGAATACGGCCGATCAATTGGGAATCCCGGGAATCAATGGCATTCCATGGACCAGCGGACCTCCCCAAATCAACTTACCGAATTTCGGGGATCCGTTCATCGGCTTTTCGGCGAGCCTGCCGTGGATTCGCGCCGAAACGAACGTCCTTTTCACCAACATCTGGACTAAGACTGCCGGCAACCACACAGTGAAATTCGGAGTCGACCTGCGTCGCGTGCGCGACGACCTCCTACAGACGCAGACGTATAATCCTCGCGGCCAATACGTATTCAACGCCTCGCAAACCTCTATCCCGGGAGCTAATACCAGCTTCGGCAACACGCTAGCCGCTTTCCTGCTAGACACGCCGCTCAGTGCGGGCCGCGATTACCCCGTCATCTTCCCCGCGTATCGCTCTTGGCAGATCTTCTCGTTTGTGCAGGACAAATGGACCGTTACTCCCAAGCTGACCCTCAATATGGGTCTGCGTTGGGAACTGTATCCGGCTGCTACGCCGGCTCATCCGGCCGGGTTCTCGCAATACGATCCGACCAATAACTCTCTGCTCATTGGCGGTATTGGGAATGTTCCCTCGAACGTCGGCGTTCATACCAACTATCACGACTTCGGTCCCCGCCTGGGAATTGCATATCGATGGAACGATAAAACGGTGATCCGCACCGGTTTCGGCATCAGCTATGCGCCGTATCCCGACAACACATACGCGTACAACTATCCCGTCAAGCAGAACAACTTTTTTGGCAACACATCATGCTTCTGTGTGGCACAATTGCCCGACGGGCGGCCGGCGACGTTCCAGAACGGTTTTCCAGCTTTTCAGCAGGCTGTCATTCCTTCGAGCGGCGTCATCCCGAATGCCGATCTCAATCAGAGCTACTTCTTCATCAATCCGAACTTTAAGGAGCCCTATGTCGAATCCTGGAACTTCGCCATTCAGCGAAGCTTACCTGGGAATCTAGTGTTCGACGTTGCGTACGTCGGGAATCATGGCGTTGATCAGCCAGCGATATACAACCTGAACGCATCCACTACGGTAGGTGGGGGAAGAAACAGCCAGCCCCTGTTCGCAAAATTCGGCAAAACGGCGTCCGTAGAGAACCGGTACGTGGGTTATAGCTCCATGTACCACGGTCTCCAAGTGAAGCTCGACAAGCGCTTTTCCGGCGGATTTGGATTGACTACCGCTTACACCTACAGCAAGGCGATGGGTTTCCAGTCCGAAGATAGCGGCATTGACTTCTACATCAATGGCCACAGAAACTGGCGCCGGCTTGATTTCGATCGCACTCACTTCTTTACCCAAAGCTACATCTACGAACTGCCATTTGGAAAAGGTAAGAAGTATCTGCAATCCGGTGTCGCGGGAGCCCTGCTCGGCGGCTGGCAAGTCAACGGTGTGCTCCAGATTGCAACGGGAGCACCAATCGATTTCGCCGGCACTAGCTCGATCCTGAATGCGCCCAACAACAACAACACCTTGAACTGGTTCGGCGGGCCCATTCCGATCTTTCACGGCACCGGCCCCGGCAATGCCTGGTTCAAAAACACCATCTGCAATTTCGATTCCGCGAAAGGTACGCTGGTCACAAGCCAATGTTTCGCGCAGCCGGGCGCCGAAAACGGCGGAAGGCCAGAGTTCGGAAACCTTGGGAAAAACCCGATCAGCGGACCTGGGTACTGGAATCTGGACGCGTCGGTATATCGGAACTTCAGGATTAAGGAACGCCTGCAATTTCAGTTGCGAGCTCAGGCAAACAGCGTTGTCAATACGCCGCAGTGGGGGAACCCAAGCACGGATATCAACAGCGCCAATTTCGGCTATATCACGGGCGTGGGCAATGGAAGAAGCGGGCAAACGCTTCCCGGCGGTTACGGCAGCGGCGCTCGACAGGTGGAATTCGGCGCCAAGCTGATGTTCTGACGCCTGATTAAGACCAGCGGGGAAGCTCGCCTGGCCTTACCATTACCTTCTGATCGCCTTCCGCCATGGCGTCACGGTTCGACGGTCGCAAGAGCCCTTGAGACACTTGACATCGTTGTTAGACTGTTGACTTAGGGAGTTTTGAAAGTCAGTTTCCGACTTACCATCGGACTGGGTATTCTCTACCATGACCGGCCGCGAAGAACTTGATCCGCTCGCTCCGCAACGCGAAGCAGCCATCTTCTACGGGCTCTTTCTGCGTGGCCATTCCGCCGACGATTTGCGCCGCGATATCGATGTCCCTCGCCCGCTGGTGAGTAAGTGGTTGCAGCCACAGCGGTATCAGGAAGACTTCCGGGATTCGCTTCGGCGCATGTACACCTATCGCAAGAAGGTGTTAGCGATCTTCGATGAACTCGTGTTGAAAGAAAAGCATCGAGTTCGCATCAACTAGCGTTCCCGCTGCATCTACTTCTGTCTGGAACTTCCAATCTATCAAGTAGACGCTTTCTCCCGGACTGCATTCTCGGGTAACCCCGCCGCAGTTTGTCCGCTTCCCGAATGGCTTCCGGACGAGATGCTGCAGGCGATTGCAGCCGAGAATAACCTTGCTGAAACGGCGTTTTTCGTAGCGGAGAACGGGTCGCGCCGGCTGCGTTGGTTCACTCCGGTGTGCGAGGTAGATCTGTGCGGACACGCAACGCTCGCGACCGCGCACATCCTCTTTGAAGAATTAAACGTACCGGAAGAGCGTCTAGCGTTCGAAACCAAGTCCGGACAATTGACGGTTGAGAAGCGCGGCGACAAGCTTGTCCTGAACTTTCCGGCCCGGGACCCCGGCCCGATCGAGGCTGATCCGCGACTGCTCCCGGCACTGGGCGGCCCAAAACCAGTCGAGATCCTTGCCGCACGAGATTACGTTGTCCGCTACGAAACCGCCGACCAGGTAAGAGCACTGGCTCCTAACCTGGAAGCGCTCAAAGAGGTGGACCGTTTCGGATTCATCGTGACGGCGCCCGGAACGGATTGCGATTTTGTATCCCGGTTTTTTGCGCCCGCAAAGGGCGTGCCCGAGGATCCCGTCACAGGCTCAGCACATTCCAGCCTCGTCCCATACTGGGCACGGTTGTTAGGCAAAAGCACTCTTCACGCGAGGCAGCTATCGCGCCGCGGTGGAGAACTGTTTTGCGAGCTGACCAAAGACAATCGAGTCGAGATCGGCGGCTACGCGACTCTTTTCCTCACGGGAAAAATCCGTATCTAAGGAACCTTTCACCCTTCGCATCCGTAGGAAATCTTTTCGCTTTCGACATGGGAGAAATGCGCAGTTCGGTTTGTGCTCTCGACTGCCCCGACACGTGCTCGTTGCTGGTGCAACTGGATGACAAGGGGCATGGGACGAAGCTGCGCGGAAATCCTGCACACCCGATAACGAAGGGCTTTCTCTGTGCGAAGGTCAGCAGATACCTCGAACGCGAATATCATCCGGAGCGGCTCCTCTACCCCCAACGGCGGACAGGAACGAAGGGCGAAGCTAACTTCGAGCGGATTTCCTGGGACGACGCCATCGGCGAGATAGCCTCGAGGCTGTCCGCGATTTCCCGCGAGTACGGTCCGGAATCAATTCTTCCTTACAGCTACGCGGGCACCATGGGACTGCTGAATGGTGCAGGGATGGACCGCAGATTCTTCCATCGGCTGGGCGCCTCGCGGCTCGATCGCACCATCTGTGCGGCGGCGGGCGCAGCGGCGCTCAAGCTTTCCCAGGGAATCAGGTTGGGAACGGAGCCGGAACAGTTCTCCCACGCGAGATTGATCATCGCCTGGGGCGCCAACATCCTGGACACAAACGTCCACCTCTGGCCATTCATCGTAGAAGCACGTCGAAACGGTGCGAAGTTCTTCGTTATCGATCCGGTACGCACTCGAACCGCGAAACTGGCAGACCGTCATTTCGCAGTCAATCCGGGCAGCGACCTCGCCCTGGCTCTTGGCCTGATCCACATCATCCTGCGGGAGGGCTGGCAGGATTCGGACTACATTGCGCGACATAGCAGCGGCTTCGAACAGCTAAGATGCCTCGCCGTCCAATACACGCCCGGCAGAGTCGAGGAACTGACGGGAATCAGCGAGGTCGAGCTGGAGTTCCTGGCACGCGAATACGCAATGGCGACACCAGCAACTATCCGCCTGAACTACGGCGTGCAGCGCAGCGACCGCGGAGGAAGCGCCGTGCGTGCAATCACTGCGCTGCCCGTGATTACCGGATCCTGGCGCTCACGTGGCGGAGGACTGCAACTCACTACCTCCGGCGCATTTGAGTTCAACACGCAATCTCTCGAACAGCCTGAACTTCAATTCGCATCGCCGCTCGGGCGCATGTCGCGCGTGGTCAATATGGCCGAGCTCGGAGGTGCGCTCACGAGATTGAACGAACCACCGGTGAAGGCGCTGTTCGTGTATAACTCCAATCCAGCTGCGGTCGCTCCCAATCAGAGCGAAGTTCTCGCCGGGCTCGCTCGCGACGATTTGTTCACTGTGGTACTCGAGCACTTCCAAACGGACACTGCGGATTATGCGGATCTGCTTTTGCCAGCAACTACCTTCCTGGAGCACGACGATTTATACCTGGCTTACGGCCATTACTACCTGCAGTTCGCTCGCGCGGCGCTGCCCGCCCAGGGAGAGGCCCGCTCAAACGTGGAGATCTTCCGGTCCCTTGCTCACGCCATGGGTTTTGCCGAGCCGTGTTTCAGCGAGCCGGTCGACGACATGGTTCGAGGGCTTCTGAACAGCGGCTCTCCCTATCTCCAGAACATTACGCTCGAACGCCTGGAACGCGAGAAGTGGGTCAGGCTGAATGTGTCCGCGCCCGATCAGCCTTTTCTGCCATTCGCGGAAGGAAGCTTCAGAACAGCTTCGGAGAAGTTTGAGTTCGGGGCCGAAGCGCTTGGCTACACACCCCCGGTTGAATCGCGAGGGGGAGACCAGCAACTCAGGCAGCAGTTCCCGTTTGAGCTGATCTCGGGCAAGAACGCCAAGAGCGTCAACTCGACGTTCGGGCACCGCGACGACGTGACGGCTGACACTTCGCAGCTTCTGATCAATCCTGCCGATGCGCTCGCTCTGGGAGTTTCGGACGGCAGTTCGGTTCGGGTGGAGAACGATCGCGGCGCGTGCTCGTTCACCGCAAAGATTTCCGGAGATGTGCGGCAGGGAGTCGTCGCGGCGCGGAGTATGCGATGGAACAAAAAAGCCGTAGGGAGAGTGGGAGTGAATCAAGTTACTTCGCAGCGGCTAACCGATATCGGAGGCGGTCCCACCTTCTATAGTTGCCTGGTTCGCGTCGTGCGCCAGCCCAGGGATTGTACCGGCATCAATATGACTCCGGAGTAAAAGAGGCGGGCACGGGACGGGGCGGCGCTCTTTACACGGATCGAGACATTCTTTCCAGCGTGGATGAGAGAAAGTTCCTAGGTCGGGCACCTAGACTCAACGTGAGGGCGGTCGAGTGGCTCGGAGAGAACGGGCCCAGGCCTTTGCGCATGGCACCTGGCCCGGGATTGGGCTGGTTTGCCGGTGCCGGAGCAAGGGAGTAAGATTCTGCAGCCGGGCGGCTTCTAACTGGTATGTCATTGATTTCGCGCTGGTTGCAGCCAAGCTGTTTTCCCTTCTCCGTTTTGCGCTTTCTCCGTTCGTTCGCAAGGGAGTTGGGCATGGGGACGGGCAAGATGTCGCCCCGTTTTGCGGCGCAGGAATGGTTCTTGACTTGCTAAGGAGTTGTGTTATGATTCTGAGATCCGAAACGGGCCGACTGGTCGCGGCGGTGGCACCGGAACTCTCTCCGGCAGCTTCCTCTGCAAGGGATGTCGATCAGCGTCAACAGGCAGTTTCAATGATCCAGAACTCTAGCGTTGGTAAGAAAATCACCCCGCAAAATCTTCGGGTGAAAAGCGGTTCGGTTGTTGCACCCTTTTAGCCGCTAGTGACGTCTAAGCGTATGACTTAGGCAAGACTTTAAATGCCTCTGTGATGAGTATGGGTTTGGTAATTGAAGGAGATAGTAATGACGAAGACCGAGATGAACAAATTTAAAAAGATCCTGGAGACCAAGCAGGACGAGCTCGAGCAGATTGTTCGCAACCGCGACGCAATCACCATCGAGAAAAGTGCCGACGCACTGGACGAAGTGCAGCACGCTGCGGAACGTGAACTTGCGATTCGGAATTTGGACCGGGAATCCAATCTGCTTCGCAACGTGAGATCGGCCCTCCGCCGCATTGATGACGGATCGTTCGGGATCTGCTTGCACTGCGAGGAAGAGATCAGCCCCAAGCGCATCGCCGCTGTACCATGGGCGCCGTTCTGCATCCAGTGCCAGGAGCAGGCAGATAGGAATCAGGAGCAGGGCGACGAGTCGTTCGACGATATGCTCGTCAACGCAGCGTAATCGATATCGAATTTCCAGAAGGGTGCAGTCAAATCGGCTGCACCCTTTTTGCTTTTTCAGGCCCTTTCCGGACCTCTGCTTTACAATTCAAAACACCTGTCGCCGTATCATATGTAACGCGTGGCCAACGAGTTGCGCCGTTTCCAAGTGACTAGGAGTCTATCGTGAAGCAGCTGTCCTTCCTCATCACCCTCGTTTTTAGCTCCGCTCTCCTTGCCCAGGACACGACTGCGTCCGCACAGGCCAAACCATCCGAACATGTCATCGGCACAGTTACTGACACGAATCCAGCCAATCACACCGTCACAGTGAAGGAAGATGGCGCAGCGGGTCAAACGCACGTTATCGACCTGACGAATACAAAGACTCTACTGAAGGTGCCGCCCACAGCGAAGGACTTGAAGTCCGCTACCCGCATCACAGCCGGAGACCTTGCGGCCGGAGACCGCGTCGACGTTCGCGGTTCCAAGTCTGAAGGCGAGGGCGGCTCAGCGATGGCCGCACGAAGTGTTGTGCTCATGTCTGCGCGTGATCTGGAGCAACATCATCAGGCTGAGGCAAGTGCATGGCAGAAGAGTACTGCAGGCACAGTCGCAAGCATCGACGGTGCTGGCCAGAAACTCACAGTGACATCCAGAACTCCGGAAGGCCCGAAGCCGGTTACGGTCGAAGGGAGCGCTGCTCAGTTCACGCGCTACTCTCCCGAGACACCAAAGACACCGAAGCAGTCCACATTTGCCGATATCCAGCCGGGAGACCAGGTGAAGATCATCGGTGAGAAGAGCAGCGATGGTGCCACCATCACAGCTCAGAAGATTTACTCCGGCACCTTCAAATCCCTTGCTGGAACTCTCGTATCTGCAGCTCCCGATGGAAAGAGCATAGTGGTGAAGGATTTGACGTCGAAGCAGCCGGTCACGGTCCTGCTCACGGGCGACGCTTCTGTGCGCAAACTTCCTCCAATGATGGCTTACATGCTGGCGCGGAGGTTCAATCCCGATTTCAAGGCGCCGGAAGGAGCGCCAGTCGCGATCCAACGCGGTCCTGGTGCACCGGGCTCTACGGCTCCTGCGACCGGCGCGAAACCAGGTGAAGCGCCCGCTGAAACTGGTCCTGGCACGGGGGCAGGAGCAGGTGCTGGTGGTCAACGCCCAGGTGGCTGGAATCGGCCAGATGGTGGTGGAGCACCAGGAGGCGGCGCCGGCACAGGTCGTGGACCGGGCGGCGGCCCCGGCATGAGAGGCGGAAACGGCGATCTAGGCCAGATGCTTGAGCGCATTCCCGCGATCAGCCTTTCTGAACTCAAGCCGGGCGATGCGCTCGTCGTTTCCGGCTCTCCATCTGCCGAAAACAAATCTGCGCTTCTTGCTTCCAGCGTCATCGCCGGCGTTGAGCCCATCTTTCAATCCGCTTCTCCGCGTCAGGCTCAGTCGCTGGGCGATTGGGGCAATAGCCTGGGCGGCGGCGCTATGGAGGCGGCTGGTGGTCAGCCATAGTTCTCAACCGATCTGGTCTTTCACAACGCTCTCTGAGGTCTAATGAATAATCGAACGATACGTGTAGCTTTCGCCGGTCTCCTGATCGCTTGCTCAGCGGTCGGCCAGGCGTCTGCTCCACAAGCACCTTCACCCCAAACACCTGCGCGCCGCGGGGGCAGATCCGGCAGCTCCAGTATTAGTGGAACGGTAAAAGACGACACTGGCGGCGTGATTCCCGGCGCCACTATCACGGTATCCACAGAGAAGGGCGTCGTGCAAACTGTGCAGTCCAGTGCAGACGGAACGTACACCGTTCGCGGTTTGCCTCCCGGTTCCTATAGTGTCACGGCCAACTATACCGGACTGCAACAGGAAGGAGCCACGGCTATCACGTTGAACCCGGGCCAAGCGGCCTCCGGCAACATCACCATGACCCTGCAGGTACAAAAGCAGGAAGTTACCGTCACAGACACGGCGACGAATACCGTTAATACAGATCCCGCCAACAATGCCGGCGCTCTGGTGTTGCGCCAGGAAGATCTGGATGCACTGCCCGATGATCCGGACGATCTCGAGGCTGATCTACAAGCGCTCGCGGGGCCATCGGCCGGCCCTGGCGGCAACCAGGTTTTCATCGACGGCTTCACGGGAGGGAGACTTCCACCAAAAGAATCGATTCGCGAAATTCGCATCAATTCGAATCCGTTTTCGGCGGAGTTCGACAAGCTTGGCTTCGGTCGAATTCAGATCTTCACCAAGCCTGGATCGGATAAGTTTCACGGCCAAGGGATGTACAGCATCAGCGACAACGTCTGGAATGCGCGCAATCCGTTCTCATCAGTCAATCCACCGTTCCGATCGCAACAGTTCGGCGGAAACGTCAGTGGACCTCTAGGCAAGCACGCCAGCTTCTTCATCGATGCGGAGAGGCGCGCGATCGACGACAACGGCATCATCGTGGCGACGGTACCCACGAGCGGGTTTCTTGGCAGCACATCCTACGGAACTCCGCAAACGCCCAACTATTTCGCGACTCCGCAGCGGCGTACAACAGCAAGTCCTCGAGTCGATTACCAGCTGAACTCGAACAATACACTTTCGTTCCGTTATAGCTATCTGCAGAATGACCGGCCGGTCACGGGCATCGGCAACTTCAATCTGCCGACCACGACGGTTGGAAACTACAACTTCGCGGGAGCAGGATACGCTACGGACAACCAAGAGCACACACTCCAAGTGGTGGAGACCGCGGTTTTGAGCGCCAAGGCCGTGAACGAAACGCATTTTCAGTTCGACCGTTCCAGTCAGACGTGGGCCAGTCAGAGTCAGGCGCCCCAGCTAAACGTAGGTCAATCGTTCGTGGTGGGCGGCTCCGGCTACAGTGCTCCCGGTTACTCCGGCAGCTATGACCACGAAAATGGGTACGAGTTGCAGAATTACACGTCGCTCACCGAAGGAGGTCACACACTCAAATTCGGCGTGCGGATACGTGCTAGCTCACTGGAGAATTCCAGCCCGAGGAATTTCAACGGCATTTACAGTTTCTTCGGTGGCACGTTCCCCACTCTTGACCCGAACACGCTTGCTCCCGTCAGCGGTACGTCTACTCTGACGTCGCTCCAGCAATACAACGTGACGGAGCGATTGCTTGCACTTGGGCTGTCAAGCCAGGCCGTAGCTGCCCTCGGTTACGGGCCATCCAAGTACACGGTCAGCGCAGGAAACCCATACGTAAACTTCTACCAGATGGATTTCGGGCCTTTTATCCAGGACGATTGGAAACTCCGCCCGAATTTGACTCTGAGCCTGGGGCTTCGGTGGGAATCCCAAACCAACATCTACGACCACAGCGATTTCGCACCCCGATTTGCATTCGCCTGGTCGCCGGACGCTAAGGCGGGCGGTGGACGCGCGAAGACGGTCATCCGCGGAGGTTGGGGGGTCTTCTACAGCCGGTTCTCCTCATCGAACGTAATGACCGCCTACCGATATCTCTCGGGAGATCCGCTGCAGACATACACGATCAACAACCCCACCACCTTCACGCCCGCCTTCAATACACAAATCACGTCCGGGCTGACGGGCACGTCTGCGCAGATCTACCAAATCGATCGATCTCTTCAGGCGCCGATGCTGATGCAGACTGCGATCGGTGTCGAACGGCAGTTGTTTGGGCGTACGACTCTCGCCTTCAACTTCACGAGTGCGCGTGGACTACACGAGTTGCGGACCGTTGACATCAATGCTCCGTACTACACAAATCCAGACGTTCTCCCCGCGGGAACTCCGAATCCTGTACAGCTACGGCTTCAAGGCTTCATCACACCGATCAACCGGCCTTACGGAAATGACATTGGCGACATCTACAATTACCAATCCGATGGCATCTACAAGCAGACGCAGGCGATGATAAACCTGAACACGTCCATCGGCAAGTGGGGAACCATTTTCTCCCGGTATGCGTTCTCCAATGCTCATAGCGATACCGATGGTCTGAGCACAATGCCATCGAACCCGTACAATTTTCGAGCTGATTGGGGACGCACGGGATTGAACGTTTCTCACAACCTGTTTCTTGGTGGTTCGATCACAACGAAATATGGAATCCGATTATCTCCGTTCCTGGTTGCCCATACCGGTACACCGTTCAACATCACCACTGGAACCGATTTATACCTGCAAGGCACAGGGCAACCTACCGCCCGCCCAACGGTCGTAGACTCTCCGCTCACGGGTTCCAAGGCTTCTCCGCTCGGCATACTGTACCCTTATGCCACGGTGGGGACGCCGCAGATTGAGCGCTATGCTGGCACCGGCGCCGGCTTCATCGGCCTCAATCTTCGCGTCAGCAAGACGTGGGGCTTTGGACCTACCAAATTCAAAGGCGCGTCAGGTGGTGCACGAGCAGGCGGTGGGATGCGGGGTGGAGGAGGACGCGGCGGATTTGGCGGCTTTGGAGGCGGCCCCGTGATGATGGGGGGCGAAGGGAGCGAGCACCGTTACAACGTGACGTTCTCGCTGAACGCGCGGAACATCCTGAATCACGAGAACCTGAACACGTTCAACGGAGCGATCACATCGCCGTACTTTTTCCAGGCGACTGGCATTACAGGCGGATTCGCTGGCGAAGCAACGGCGAGTAATCAGCGCCGTATCGATCTCCAGCTCCGGTTCGCCTTTTAGAACCGGGCAGTTCGACGGTAGAGACGGCTCGGGATCTAAGCGATCCCGAGCCTTTTCTGCATCTGCTCGAGAGTAACTCCGCTGGTCTCTGGGTAAGAGACGAGCACGACGACGAACTGCAGCGCCATCATCACCGCGAAAAACACGAACGGGGCGCCCTTACTCTTCGCGGCGACAACGGGGAATATGAACGAAATGAGCGCGTTCATGAACCAGTGGGTGAAGCTCCCAAGACTCTGGCCCTTTGCGCGCACGCGATTGGGGAACACTTCGCTGAGGTAAACCCAGATGACCGCGCCCTGCGAGAAAGAGAAGAACGCAATAAAGCCGACCAGCAGCCAAACGAGCAGTTCACCGTGGCTCGCAGTCAGAAAGACGGCCGCCACGCCTGCCAGCGAGAGTGCGCATCCTACGGACCCGATCAGTAACAGCGTTTTACGCCCGACCCGGTCGATAATCGACATTGCGATAAATACGGCGGCCAGGTTTGTGACACCAATGAGCACTGCCTGTAAATCGCCGGATACGCGGCTAAAGCCTGCCTGCGCAAATATGTCGTTCAGGTAATAAAGAATTGCATTGATTCCGGACAGTTGATTGAACATGCCGATCGAAACTGCGAGAAAGATCGGCATACGGTACTTGGCCTGAAATAGCGGCTCCGTTCCGTGCCCGTGCTCTACGTCGAGGGAGCGCACAATCTCGGCCAGTTCACCTTCGACATCTTCTTCACCCACCGCGCGCAACGTATGCCGCGCTTCCTCCAGCCTTGACTTCTGCGCGAGCCACCGCGGGCTGCGTGGAATCGTGAACAGCATCATGAAGAACAGCAGCGCAGGGATGCCTGACACGCCCAGCATCCACCGCCAGTCCTCCGGTCCCGGCACGATGAGGCCGACCAGGTAATTCGACAGGTAGGCCAGAAGTATGCCAGCAACCACGTTTATCTGGAAACACCCCACAAGACGACCGCGCCATTTGGCCGGCGCAATCTCGGCGATATACATAGGCCCAAGCACCGAAGACCCTCCGATCCCGAGACCGCCCAAGAATCGAAAGAACAGCAGCGAGTACCAGTCCCAGGCTATGCCGCAGCCAAGCGCCGAGACCAGATACAAGACGGCCATCACGCGCAGGCTGTCGCGCCGCCCGTAACGGTCACCTGGAATACCGGCGAAAATCGCACCGACCACTGTTCCAACGAGCGCCACCGCTACCGTCAGCCCCAGTCCTGTTGGCGTGAGTGCGAACGATTTTGTGAGCCCGGCCGTGGTCCCGGCGATGACCGCCGTATCGAAGCCGAACAGTAATCCACCAAGAGCAGCAACAACCGTGCTCTTCACTAAAGGTCCAGTCAGGGTCATTTAGGCTTGCTTCTCCGGGCGATCCATTGTCTGCTTCATCAACGTGTCGGAATAAATCTGTTCAGCTAAAACCAAGGCCCCCAAAACGCCGGACAACGATCCTAACGCGGGAGGTTGAATGTAGAGATCAAGGCGGTCATTCACGTCAGGATGGCGGATGTACCCGTTCATGATCTGCTTGAACTCGAGGCGGAGTTTTTCAACCATGTGCGCTTGTCCCATCACGCCCCCACCCATGATGATGCGCTGCGGGGAAAATGCAACAGCCAGGTTCATCAGTCCTAAGGCAAGATAGTGGGCTTCGAGAGCCCATCCGGGATGCTCAGGACGAAGCGTAGAGGCGGGCTGGTTCCATCGCGCCTGCATCGCCGGACCACACGCGAGTCCCTCGAGGCAATCGCCGTGGTAGGGACAGATTCCGGGAAACGGATCGCGCGCCCAATCGTGAGGAATGTGGAGATGTCCCATCTCCGGGTGAACGAGGCCGTGCAGGACGCGGCCGTGGACCAGCGCGCCTCCGCCGATGCCGGTGCCGATAGTCATGTAGATGGCGTTGTCCAGACCTCGGGCGGCACCCCAGCGCGCCTCGGCCAGGATCGCGCCATTCACATCAGTGTCAAATGCCACCGGCACGCGCAACGCACGTTCTACTGTGCCGCGGAGATCGAAATTCTGCCACCCAACTTTTGGTGTGGAGGTGATGTGCCCGTATGTTGGAGAACTGAGATTGATATCGACGGGGCCGAAGGAGCCAATGCCGATGGCGTCCAGGTCGACTTTGGATTCCCGGAAGAACTCGATGACGGAAGCTAGGGTGATTTCCGGAGTTGAGGTTGGGAACTGTGCTGTTTTGAGGTCCTCGGGGCCGGTACCGATCCCACAAATGAACTTCGTGCCGCCTGCCTCAATCGCACCGAACATGCTCTTGAGTATATGAGGCCCTTGCTATTGCACAGGGCCTCACAGTCAGCGGGCTTGGCCGTACGGTTGGCTTTAGGACTGAACCTTGCGGACCAGGGCTCCACGAAGGCTGGCTCGCTCTTCGGGAGTTGCGCGAACAAAGTCACCTGTTGACTTGGCTGGTGGCTTCCGCACTTTGTTTTCGGCTATCTTCTCCTCAATGGCGCGATTTTGAGCGATGCGAGCAGCAGTCCGTTCGGCAGGAGTCATCAAGTGGAATGGCTTGTTCATCAATATTTATCATCGCTCATTTAGCTGGGACAAGTTCGTGGGTCGCGTCGGGATGTCTCGATGAGGATGCAGCTCAGAGCGGGGGCTTGTTAGGATTCTAAGCGGAGAAGTAAAGTGATTGGCGGTTCGGGAAACGCCCGTTCTCTCGGCGCACCGGCTGCCGGCCCGCCCTATACCTGTGATTACACGACGCAACATCTGCAAACTTTTAGCCGCCTCCGCACCCGTTGCCCTCTCGCGCGCTGCCACGGGCGGTATGTTCCCAGCCCTGAACAGCGTGCTGATCTCGGGGCGTGTTCCCTGGCCGGATTTTGCGCGCTTAGCCGCGAAGGTCGGATTCCCAGGCACGGATGTCAACCTTAAGGCGGCCATGAACGAGGGCGCTCCGACTACCGTGGAGCTGCTTCGAAGCCTGAACCTTAGGCCCGCGGTTTTGGATTTCCCCGTCGACTTCCGTACGACGGATGCTAACTTCCAGGCTTCAATGGCGAAACTCGAGCCTGCGGCGGCGTTTGCTGCCGCTATCGGTTGTCCGCGCATGATGACCTGGATACTGCCCTCCTCCGACACGCCGAAAGAGCAACTTCTCCCTGTTTACCGGCAGCGCTTCACGGAAAGCGCTCAGGTTCTTGCTCGTCACAACGTACGGCTCGCATTGGAGTTTCTCGGCCCCCTGCATCTCCGGAAGGCAAAGCCGTACGAATTTATCTGGCGTATGAACGACATGCTGGCGTTCGCAAAGGAATGCGGAGATAACGTTGGTCTGCTTCTTGATGTATGGCACTGGCATCATGCCGGAGCGACAACGGAAGACATCGTCAGGGCCGGACGCGATCGCATCGTGCACGTGCATTTCAACGATGCGCCGGACCTTCCTCCCGATCAGATCCGCGACGATCATCGGCTCTTACCAGGCGAAGGCATCATCAACCTGGTTGGGTTTCTGCAAGCGCTTAAAAAGATCGGATACAGTGATGCGCTTAGCGTCGAAGTGTTCGGCCGCTTGAAGGACGAAACACCGGAACGCGCCGCGCAGATGGGCTTGGACGCAACGCGAAAAGTATTCGCCAAGGCCGGCATCCCCGTCTAGGGTCGGCAGTCTTGAGAAGAATATGACGATCTATGAGCAAGTGCGTTGGGGAGATGAAATCGAGTCGGCGTACAGGGCCTTGCAGACCATCTCTGAGCAACAAGGGGGCCGTACGTTTCGAGAGGGCGGCTGGACTCGCAAAGAGATCTTGGGCCATCTGATCGATTCGGCACTGAACAACCACCAGCGTTTTGTTCGCGCCGCGCTCGACGGCAGCTACGAAGGCCCAACATACGCACAGAACGGCTGGGTCAACATGCACGGATACGGCGCAATGCCTTGGGCCCAGTTAGTCGAACACTGGGAATTGCAGAACCGTTTGCTCGGGGAAGTAGTCAAGCGGATACCGGAGAATCGGCTGGAATCGCCCTGTCGCGTCGGAACTAATCACGCCGTTACCCTGCGGTTCCTGATCGAAGATTACCTGGAACATCTCGAACATCATCTCCGCCAGATCGTGAGTGCAAGCTGACCTTATAACGGCCTTTTACCATCTTTACCGCCCCGGCGTGACCAAGTGATCAGAAAATCTTTCATCTTCTCAGCACTATATTGTCCGTTGTCCTGGAGCTTCATCATATGTTGCGAATGGAGCAGCGCCCCAGTGTCGTCCAACACGAACCAGTGCGGAATGCCGAGCACTTTGGAGTAGCGCGACAGCAACTGCTCGTTCTTATTCTCGGAATCGTAGTAGACAGGTATCGTGATGAAGTTCTCGTCACGAATCCGGCGAAGGTCCGGATTTGCCTCGAACAACCGGTCCAGCGATCGACACCAGGGACACCAGTCGCCACCGATATCCAGGAGAATGCGTTTACCAGACTTACGGGCCTCGAACACGGCTCGATCTATGTTGGCGCCCGCGTCTAGGGCGTAGGTATGTGCTGGCGCGACGCTCGGCGGTGATGCCTGCGCCGGCTTTTTCGGGCCCGAAGTTGTGCCGTCCTGTCCGGATGAAGATAGTGGCCCGAGGGCAAGGAACAACAGAGCCGCAAACGCTTGTCGCATCATTGAGAGCTTGCCTTGTAGAGAGAGAAGAAACAAGGCGCCGGTCTGCGGGAAGCAGCGGCGCCTTGTCGTCTTAAGCAGCTACGAAGTTACATTCTTCATTACGGTGCGCACTGGCCATTAGAACCTTGACCCTGACATATCGGACAAGTGGCCGAAGCCCCGCCATACGTTCCGGTGAAAGGTCCCGTAGTCAGCTTGTTGAGTGTGCCCACGGCCGCGGTGGCATCCGTGATGGTGACCGCGTCGGTCCAGGAGTAGCGACCAGGACCCGTGCCCGCTCCCCCGACTCCGCCGATAACCGTGTCGATGTTCGTTGGGATATAGCTGGAAGCGTAAGGCTTAGAAGCTCCCGCAACCGTGCAATTCCCATTCGCATCAAATGCGGCGGGAGTGCATGGACCGAGCGTTCCTATGCTGATGGTAGCGGCTGTACCGGAACCCGGCGTGTCTTTAATTGAAACGCCCGTTACCTGGCTCGGGCCGTTGTTATACACCGTTCCCGAGAAGCTCACCAGGACACCAACCACGCTATTCGCCACTTGCAGGCTCGTGCTGCAGCTCTTCGTCACGCCCAAGCTAGTGCTGAACGTAGAGGTGCACGTTTTCGAGGCAATGGTGGAAGTAACTGTGTTCGTCTGCGTCGAGCTCCCGTTTGGAACGGTAGTGGAACTAAGCCCTCCTTGAGCTATCGCCGAATCGCTCGCGCTCGCGGCAGAACTGGTCGTCGAGTCGCTCCAGGTGCCTGTCTCGCCTGCTCCGAGAACGCTGGTGTTGAAATTGGGTGAACCGGAGACATTGTTGGACACCAGAATTGCCGGCTTCGCTGTGCCGCCTTGGGGTGTATCGAAAACCGAGACGTTGTACAGTGTCCCAACGCCCGTGTTCGTCACCAATCCGTTCACCGGATAATTCACCTGCGTGCCATTCGCCGCAATGGTAGGCGTGCCACAGGCTTTGGTGAGGCTGAGTCCGCATACCGGGAACCCACCGGCGAGAAAATCTTTCAAGACCGCCGAGGTGGACTGTGAAGAGCGTGTCTCTACCAGGAAACTGCTGAAGCAGGGGAGTTGTGTGACGCCTACAGCCGCGAAAGCGGCGGTGAGATTGACGCCCCCTTCGAAAAATAATGGAGAAGCAAGGCTGCCCTCCCAGGTGCTGTTCGTAGCAGCGCTGTTCGTGACTCCGCAGTAAATAGAACTGCCGCAACTGCTGTTCGGAATCGCGAGTACCCTTAGGTTGCTGTCCGCACACTGCCCGGCCGCGGGATTCTTTACGCCGCTCGCGCAGGCGTGATCCCATTCGTATACAGAGACGGTCGAGGTGCCGCCGCCGCCCGTGAATGAAGAAATCACAAATATGTCGTGATCCACATGGGCTCCCGAGAATCCTCCGCTGGTATTGGGCGCAACATTCTGCTGGAAGAACCAGATTCCGACGTTGGCATCGCCATTCGGGGACAAGCGATCCGCCCCAAAGATCAGGTTGAAAGCGTTGCTTTGAGTGTAAGCCGCGGCATAAGCAGCGTTGATCGTGTCCTTATTAGGGGAACCAGTAACTGCATACGACCATTGCGAGATAAGATTCGCATCTTTCGAACCGCCGCCTTGGAAGCTGAACGTGCTTGAAGTCCCATTGATAAACGTCCGTACGGAAGAAGAGCCGGCCGAGGAACCCGCGCCTATCCCACCGCCCGAGATGTTGTTCCCCGTTCCGTTCAACAGGTCCCAGTTGTCGCAGAATCCGGTTGTATTAGGAGGTGCGTACGTACAATTAGTTGGAGTGCTACCAGCGTTGCCATCCAGTTGAAATACAGTCGTCGGCGCGACTTGCGCCAGTGCCGCAGAAGCGCAGATAAACGCGCCTTGCAGCACCAAAATACATTTTTTTCTTGAAGTCACCCTTATCCCCTTTCGCAATCAGAGCCGAACTTCGGCACGGTTATTCACAGAGGAGAGGATGACCCGGTAGCCTGTTACATTCGTAACTGGCGTTGACTGCGCCGGGGACAAACTTTGCTCCCCAAGGGCCGGTTCCTGTTTCCGGCAGGGACCGGCATTTCGATGACCCGACTTTCAAATGCTACGGATCCAACTTCGCGGCTCGCAATCCACTGCAAACAAGCCGCACTTTTCAAAGGCCGTAGATCGTAAGACATATAAGCTCCTACGCTCCCGGCCTTACTTACGAGCATTCCGAATTATGAGTAGAACCCGCTGGCCCTCCTCATAACGATCGATTCTAAAAAGGATGTCGGCGCGTCGGCGCAGCCCAGTGCTCAGGGCACAGGTACAGTTCATCCCTCTGGAGAGCCGGACTTCGTTTCGTCACCCTGCCGTTTGAAGCGCGATGCAGCGGTTCAGGATGGTGCTCGCTCCAGAAAGTCTTCTAGGTGAATGTTTGTTTGCAGTCGGAGTATAGCTCAGCTAACGACGGTTCGCTAGTGGCGCATTTACAAGTTCTTCATGAATAGTACTATGTACCCCAAAAAGGAGTTTTGGCCCTCGTTTCCTTCCGATGCGGCGTGTAGCGCAATGCCGGCGGGAGACAGCGCTCCGCCGCCAGTTCACGCGGGCTAATAACTATCTACCGTCTCAACATGTCTAGGACATTTACAAGTTGGGAACAGGTGATTGCGATCGTTCGGTGAAACCAGAGCAAAAGGCAGCGGCGTCGACCCGATGGAGGCTCGAACTCCTCTATTAGCAGCAATGTGGCTGGGCGATCCAAGATTATTCGCCCACAAATCTGAGCGCTTAGCTGAACGTGTCAGTCTCTGGTCAGCTTGTTCACTTCCCGTTCAATCGCATTGCGCACTGCTTCGCGCGCGTCGTCGTCTTTGTACTGATGCCTCGGCCAGAAGAAGCCTCGCAGTCCATCTTTTCTGCGGCGGGGAACGACATGGATGTGGAGGTGTGGAACCAACTGGCTTACACGATTGTTGATGGCAACGAAGGTACCTTCGGCGTCGAGGGCGGCCTCAACAGCCGAAACCATGATTTGTGCCTTCTCCATCATAGGGCCAGCAAGTGCCACGGGAAGGTCAGTTAAGGTCGAGTAATGCTCTCTCGGGCAGAGAAGAACGTGCCCCGGAAACAGGGGATCGATGTCTAAGAAAGCGATAACGTTCCTGTCCTGATAAACCACATTCGCAGGGATGATGCCCGCAATGATCTTGCAGAAAACACAACTATCGTCAGCCACCCCCAATATGGTAGTTCAGTCGCTCGCATGGGACGTTTGGGAGACCGAACCAGTCACGGTGTAGGCGCCAACACGGTCCAGTTCGAGCCGTAACTCACCCGTGTCTGTCACTTCGAATGCCTGGTCGAACTTAGCTCCCCAGACCATGTCATCGTAGCGATACGAGAATCGTGAGTTGACCACTTGCCCGAAAGACTCGTCGAAGGCCCTCATCGTGACTAGTACCTCTGCCTGAAGGCGTTCGAGATCGTCGCGCGTTTTTCCAAAAAGCGGGCTGCTCTCCGTAATCGGGTGGACCACCGTCCAGGTCAGCGGAAGGAAGAGTACCTGCGTCCGCTCCAGTTCGAGCAAGTCGAATTTTCGCTGCGGCTTGCCATTTTCTCCCTGCACGGTCATAAGCAGGAGCCGCGCGTCCACGTCGATCAGGTTGTTCGATCGCCTGTTTACAACGCGGAATTGCAGACTCAATCCGTCGCGGTACGGCGCGACAAGCATCTTGGGACTGAATCCGATGCGTGCCGATGGGCGGGAGAAACGGCCGAACAGAAGCCCGGTAGCAATGGCAAATGTCATGACTCCGGCTAGCGCTTCAAGCGCCGCTAGGGTATTGGCCGCCGGCCCGACCGGCCACATGTTGCCGTACCCAACCGTAGTCAACGTATGCGCGCTGAAGAAGAAGGCGTTGACAAATCGCAACCGCTCCGTAGGAGCTTCGGCCCCTTTCAGATGGTCGATTCCGATGGCCATATAGGCCACAGCGAACAACGTGTTCACGACGAAGTACGTCATGCAGACGATCGCCAGGAACTGCGCCCATGAAGCATTGATGAGGTAGAGGTAAGGATGCGAGTCGTGCCAAGTCGAGCCTGTGCGGCGAACGTTGAACCGCCCATCAGGATTAATGGCGCGCTTCAGAACGCCATCGTATTGCTGGGTGAAACCAGGGTCGTAATTCGGCTGTTCCATCTCGTTTAAGCTTTCCTATCCTCCGTTAGGCCCGCGAATTTGCGAGACTGATTGACCGCGAAATGCTGTTACGCTGTCGTTGATGGCACGCACTGAATCCAGTTCCGTCGGGTTGGGTACTCCGGCCCCCGCATTCGCGCTTCCGGACGTGATCTCCGGAAAAACAATAACACTCGATTCATTCGTCGACAGGCATGGATTACTCGTGATGTTTATATGCCGCCATTGCCCTTTCGTGAAACATATACAACTCGAGTTACCCAGGTTAGGGCTCAATTACGCCGGTCAATCGCTCGGAATCGTGGCAATCTCTTCGAATGATGCAGCTGCGTATCCTGATGATGCGCCCGACAGCCTGAAGGAGATGGCGACCGAGCTCGGCTTCAATTTCCCGTTTTGTTTTGACGAGACGCAAGATGTAGCCCGCAGCTTTGACGCGGTCTGCACGCCTGATTTCTATCTGTACGATCAGAATCGACGGCTGGTGTACCACGGGCAACTAGACGACAGCCGGCCCGGCAGTTCCGTCATTCTCTCGGGACGGGATCTGAGGCAGGCGATCGATTCACTCCTGTCGGGACGTCCGATCCCGGCCGAGCAGAAGCCAAGCATCGGCTGCAGCATTAAGTGGAAGCGGTGAGCGCCCTCGCGTTAACGCCGGAACTGGAACACGATGGTGTGGTCGCTTGCAACGTTCTTACCGCGCAGCGAAGCTGGCTCGAAGATCCATTGCCTCGCTGCCATTAGAGAAGCGCTGGCAAGCATCGAGCTCACTCTGTTTTTCCCCTCGACCAGTCGTGCGTCGATAACCCGGCCCGACTCATCTACTCTCACCGCTACTCTGACCTCGCCTGCGCTTTCTGCAACTCCGGGCGGAAGAGCCGTTATCTTGGGCAATACCTGCTTCAAGGGCCGGGGCGGGTTGTAAGTAACTGCGTGTGGTGCAGCGGCGACATCCGGCTTCGCTGGTTGCGGCTTCGCTGGTTGCTCGCGGGACGGCGCCGGCTGCTCTAAGGGAGCGGTCTTGCCGGCGTCATTGTCTGCCGGAACAACTGGTACCTCCGGCTTGGATAGCTGAGCAGATTCTGTTGTGTTCGCCTTCTGAGCAGAAGGGGGCGCGGATGAATCCGATTGGGGAGGAGCCTGCGCTTCTCTACCCGGAGCAGCGCTTGGTTGCGGGGGATTTGCAACCGCCGTGTTTGCAGCGGGCGAGCTGGGCGATGGGTGTGCAGTCTCGGGCGCCGTATCTGGCCCCGGTCCGCTGGATGGGGAGGGCGCATGCGGAACGTCCGCTTTCGCAAGGACCTCGTTTCCGACAGGTACAGGCGCAGGTGCAGTGCCACTGCTACTTTGGCGTGTGTCGTCACTGCGACCGCGTTCCGGCTTCGCGGCGGAAGATGGCCGGCGGCTCACGGCCGCGCTCCTCGCATTCTCATTTGGCGCTCGACTGGAGGCAAGTGTACGGGTTGGCGGCTCAGACGCTGCAGTCGGCTTATCGCTCGGCCGACTCACTTCGAGCACACTGGATTTGGCTGTGCCAATCACACGCAGGCTCTCGGTTGCCTTCTGACCGGCCGGTCCATGCACCTGAAGACGAAACATGACATCGTCGCTGCTGGGCAGATAGAGAACCGATCCGTTTGCCAGTTCGCTATTGCCGAGAAGAATCTGATGGCGGCTCGGACCATCGTTGATGTCGAGAACGGCTTCGCGCGCATTCCGAACGGCTGGGAGATTGCGGTTCCAACTAAGCTGAAACCGATCCCCGTTTGCCGCAATCTTCAGATCCAGTCCTGGCGTTGGCCAGACAGTTTGAACGAACTGAGGCAGGGTGCCGTTTGCGTGCGCAAATCTCAAGTAGACGAACGCGAACGTCGCTCCAGCCACTACGACGAAGATGACGGCGAGTTTGCGCCAGGGGAGTGCAGGAATCGCTTGCGTCGAAAAGCGCGGGAGCGGCCCCGAGCGGGCCGGCTCCACTCCGAAGGCAGGCGCAGGCACAGGAGCAGTGTTCGACTGCATTGGGAGCGGCTCGCGCTGCGGCAATCCCGGCTTGGGATTGAAGGGGACATGATCGGTGGCCGGCGCAGGGCGAGGATCTTCGGAACGCACCAACACAGCATCGGCCTTGGCCGCAGGCGCTGCGATTTGCCCGGGGAAATCGCTCCTTCTCGGGATGTTTGCCGCACGATCCTGAACGGTTTCCGTTTCTCTGTCGTGAGCGACTGATCCCGCAGCTTGCGGCGCTTCTGATGGAATCCGGGCAGGAGCAGCCGCGGCTCCGCCTGAGGTTGCAAAGGCCGAGCCCGGAGCTGACGAGGCGCCGCTGCCGGCCTTCCGGGTGGCCGTCACGTCGACTACGCCGTTAGAAACCGGAACGTCCTCTCTGGCTTCGGGTTTGGGCGACTTTACGACATCGATGGCTTTCCTGGCACCCGACGCGAACGCCTCTCTCAGGAACGCGAACGGATCTTCTTCCTCAACTTCCGGCTCGACCCGCCCGTTCGCAACGTGACCGTCGCGGTGTAGTTCCATGGGCACTTCGAGCGGAGCGATCACGGGCGAAGCGCTCGAGACCCGAATGGTTCCGGAACGGCGGCTACTATCCGTGAACGTACCGTCGACACCGCCGCAAAACAGTTCTAGGCAAAGCTCACGTTCCGGCTCGACCTTGACGATTAAGGCGATGTCGTTGGCCTTGTGAAAATTCTGTTCATGGAAAGCAACGTCGTCGGCCTGTAGACCCTCGCCGCTTCGAACGGAGAACCACCCGAGTAAGGTAAACCCGGCCAGTTGGGGATTCTTTTTTGACCGTGCCAGGACCTCTTCAAAGTTCGCCTGCCGTCCAAGTCCAGGATTGGGAGATGACAGGTGAAACATCCGGAGAACCGAGAAGCCAGGTTCGACCATGCCGAACAGCAGCCCGTCAATCTTCTCGGACACCTCGTCTTCTTCGGGCAACACTGCCGCGAGGCAGTTAACGAAATGCGGCGCGAGACGGACGGAGAATGGGAGGCGGCGCAGACTGGGAGCCGGCGAGCTCTCATTGGCGGCATTCATGGTCAGCTCCAACTAGTAATGAATAACAACCCAGAATAACGCCTTTTGGGGACTCTAGAGTGAACAGGCAAACAAACACCAGGATACGGTACGATGAACGATTCCTTCTCCCAGCGCCGGGTAGAACCTTACTGATGCCCACCCGAAATTACGTAATTCGTGGCGCTGTTCTCCTCGCTCTCCTGGCCTCGATAACCGTCGTAACGTACCCCCAGTCCGACAAGAGATCGGGTTTGGGCTCCGGTCTGTGGTATCGGATGATCGGTCCGGAGCGCGGTGGCAGGGTGACTGCGGTCACAGGGGTTCCGTCTGAGCCGGTGACCTTCTATATGGGCTCAACAGGCGGAGGCATCTGGAAAACAACGGACGCCGGACGTAAGTGGATAAACATCTCAGACGGGCAATTGCCCGTTGGATCCATGGGAGCGATCGAAGCGTCGCTCTCTGATCCGCGAATGATCTACGCAGGCACGGGTTCCTCCAAGATCAGGAGCAACGTCTCTATCGGGCGCGGCATTTACAAGTCCACCGACGCTGGAAAAACATGGACGTTCAGCGGACTGCGGGATGCCGGCCAGATTGCCACTGTTCGCGTTCATCCAAAGAATCCGAACCTCGTCTATGTCGCTTCGGTCGGCAACCCGTTCGCACCGAATAAAGATCGGGGTGTATTTCGCTCGAGCGACGGGGGCAAGACATGGTCGAATGTTCTCCACCTGTCTGACGAATTGGGCGCTGCGGATGTCGAATTACAGCCCGGGAACCCGGAGGTGATCTTCGCGACGATGTGGCACGGGTTGCGCAAGCCATGGACGATCATCAGCGGCTCTACGGATGGAGGGATTTACAAATCCACCGATGGAGGTGACCACTGGTCGAAGCTCTCGAACGGACTTCCGCATGAATTGTTCGGTCGCGCAAACATCGCGATCTCCGCTGCCAATCCCAACCGCGTTTATGCATTGCTTGAGGCGAAACCGGGTTCGGGCCTCTACCGGTCAGAGGACAGCGGCGCTTCCTGGACACTCGTGAACGGAGCACGCAATTTGACTACGAGACCCTTCTACTACGACACGCTCGGTGTTGATCCGAACAATGCGGACGTCGTGTACGTCGGGAACGAAGGATGGTTCAAGAGCACCGACGGAGGCGAGTCATTTACAAGCGCGCCGGTTCCCCACGGCGACAACCATGACCTTTGGATCAATCCCAAGAACTCCGATTACATGATCCAGGCGAACGATGGTGGAGCAAACGTTTCGCTGGACGGAGGACGCACCTGGAGCACGCAGTCGAATCAACCGACCGCCGAGATCTACCAGGTTGCGGTCGACAATCAATACCCGTATCGCGTCTATGGCGCGCAGCAGGACAACACCACCGTGATCGCGCCCAGTCTTGCGCTTCCTACAGGGCAGCCGTTCCGGATTGGTCCCGGATGTGAAACGGGCCCGATCATGCCGAACCTGAAGAACCCTCAAATCGTCTATGGCGGATGCAAGGGACAGTTCAGCAAACTCGACATGAACACCCACAATGAGCAACAGTATTGGATCGGTGGACAGTCGCTTTACGGAAATCCTGGAAGCGAACTCACCTACCGCTTCCAGCGTGTATCGCCCATGGAGACCTCGCCCTTCGATCCGAATACCGTGTACTTCGGCTCGCAGTACGTACATCGAACGCGCGACGGTGGCGTGAATTGGGAACGCATCAGTCAGGACTTGACGGCGCACCCTGAAGGCACCCAGGGAGCAAGTGGCGAACCAATCACTCGCGACGCAACGGGCGAAGAGATTTACAGCACGCTGTACTCGATTCGCGAGTCGCCCGTCCAGAAGGGTTTGATCTGGACCGGATCAAACGATGGAATGATCTGGATGACACGGGACGACGGCAAAACATGGAAGGATGTCACGCCCAAAGGTCTGAAGCCCGGAGGGCGTGTGCAGAACATTGAACCCAGCCCCCATCGCCCTGGAACAGCGTACGCCGCAATCTATCGGTTCCTTCTGGGCGGCGATTTCGCGCCATACATCTACCGCACGGACGACTACGGCACGTCCTGGATTTGTCTCACGGATGGAAAGAATGGCATTCGAGCGGACGAACCGACGCGTGTAGTCCGGGAAGATCCCGGCCGTGCGCACTTGCTTTACGCCGGAACGGAATTCGGGATGTACATCTCGTTTGATGACGGGGCACGGTGGGAATCATTACAGCTCAACCTGCCCGCGACACCCGTCACCGACATCAAGCTTGCACACAATGATCTGATTCTGTCCACGCAAGGCCGTGGTTTTTGGATTCTTGATAACGTCAGTGATTTTCGGGAGTTCAAGGGCGAAGCGGTGCCGAGTAGCAACATCCTGTTCACGCCCGTTGCGGCCATCCGGTCTGCGGGTCGCGTAGCCGGCAGTCCCGGGCGTAGCACTTCCCTTCTCCGGTTCCCGCCGCCGGGAGCAGCAATCGATTACTATTTGCCGGCCGCTGCGGAAGGTGACATGACGTTAGACATCCTGGACAAGAACGGAACCGTGGTCCGCTCCTTTTCGAGTAAGGCGGACGGTTCGGCGGAACGGGCAGACGGCGGGTCCGACGCCCCGGGCGATGACGACGACGGACCACGCGTCCGCAGCGGCCCGACGCGACTGGACAAATCCGCCGGTAACCACCGGTTCTTCTGGGATCTGCGGTATCCCGGTCCTTGGATCAGCAATGCACGGCCACAAGGTCCTAACGGGCCTATGGCGCCTCCCGATCGATACTCGGTCCGTTTGACCGTTGGTTCATGGACAGATACCAAGCCACTGACCGTGACGGAGGATCCGCGCGTTCTCGAGTCTGGCGTAACGGATGCTGATCTCCACCAGCAGTTCGGACACAACATGCGAGTGCGCGATCTGGTCAGCGACGTGAATCGGACGATAGCTCGTGTGCGGGACGCACAAGCGAAGTCCTCGGGAGACCAGGCGAAACTGAAAGAGCTTGCATCCCACCTGGTCACGCCATCCGTTCGCTATAGCAAGCCGGAGCTGCAGACCCACATCATCTATTTGTATGGCATGACAAACAATTCCGACCAAAGAATTGGTCGGGATGCAGCCGAACGGTATGCCGCGCTGCGTAAAGAACTCGATAGCCGGGTTGCTGAGCTGAATGCGATCCTCGGCTCCGTTCAATAGCTGGACCGCTACTGCGCCCGTCAACTGCGAATTTGGACGACTACTTTTCCGGGCCTTTGTTTCTCCAGACGGCCAGCGTACACTTCAGGCGCTTGAGTAAGCGGAACCATCCTGTCCAAAAAGGTCTGAAGCTTGCCGTCTGCGAACAGACTCGAGATCTGAGTAAGCTGTGTCCTGCTCGGATTCACGATAAATGCGGCGTCCGTTGCGCGCTTGTCTTCCGATCCATCCGCCGCAGTATATGCGACAGTGACGAGTCTCCCTTTACTCCCCAGCACCTTCCACGACCGACGGAGAGTGTCTCCGCCAACCGTGTCAAATACTACGTCCACATCTTTGACGGCATCTTCAAACCGCAGGGCGTGGTAATCAAGAACGCGTTCTGCTCCTAACCCAAGAACCAAGTTCTCATCACGCGCTGAGGCGGTCGCAACGACCCGAGCCCCGTGCAACTTTGCCAGCTGGACTACGAATGCACCCACGCTGCCCGCTCCACCATGAACCAACACAGTCTCCCCAGCCTGCAGCCGGGCGTGCTCGATCAGCCCCTGCCACGCTGTTAAGGCGCTGATGGGAACGGAAGCGGCTTCGCCGTGCGTCAAGTTAGAGGGCTTGAGGCTGATGTCCGCCGCTTTTGCCACGCAATACTCGGCGATTGCACCGTCCGCATACCAGTCATTCATACCGAACACTTCGTCCCCGGCATGGAAGTCTTCAACCCCTTCTCCCGCCGCAACAACAATTCCGGAGAACTCGTGCCCCGGAATGGCATCTAGGCGCTGTTTCCCACTCGCGGTAGTCCAGGTCGGCTGCCAATGGATTTCAGTGGTAATCACTCCGGCAGCCCATACCTCAATCAGGACCTCTCCCGGGCCGGCAGTTGGCTTCGGCACCTCACGGATGGCCATCCTGACGTTATCTTCCGTCCCACTAATCGACAGACACTTCATTCGACAGAGCTCCTTTGTGGTGATGGCCGGGTATCTATGGATCTCGACCCAGCGCTTGATCAGAGGTTGCCTCATCCTGAGTACGGAGGGCGCTATCGTTCCAGAATCGAAGCAGAGTCACCCCGGTCGTAAGGATAAGAGGTCCCAGCACGATGCCGCTTATCCCGAAGAGTCCGATGGCGCCCAGCACCGAAAATAAGACGGGGACGGTGTGGAGCTGCATCTTCCTGCCCACCAATGTCGGGTATAGCAGGTTATCTACTGTACTGATGACGGACGCGCCCCAGCCTGCCAGAATCAGCGCCTTGGCCCAATGCCCGGAAACTGCGAGGTAGATCGCGACGGGCATCCAGACAAGGAACGTTCCCAACGAAGGGATCGTTGCGAGGAGAGCCATTGTCAGACCCCAGACGGCCGCACTCGGAACACCGAGAATCCAGAACATAATGCCGCCCAGGCTGCCCTGAATGGCCGCGATTGTGACGCTACCCTGCATAGTTGCTTCAATCGTGTTCCGCATCCGCTCAATCAGGCGGTCGCACTGACTCTCGTTTAGCGGTAACACCGAGCGAAACAGCCTCGCAGCCTCGTTCCGGTCCCGCAAAGCAAAGAACAATGTGAATAGCATTAGCACGGCCTGAGTTGCCGTTGCGACTGAGCCCGTAAGCACACCTTTGAGGCGGTTCCCGACAAATCCGGCCGTGCCCTGGGCCGCTTGCCGCAGGTTTACCAGACCTAGTGCCTCATTGACTAATTGGTTTAGCCACGGCAAGCGGTCGATTCTGTCCGTTAACCAATCCTGGGCGGAACCAGATTGGATTGCTGTTGCTACGCCGATCACCCGATGCCCGAGGCTTTGTACAACCAGAACGACGGGCGCCAGGATCAGCATCACGATCAGGAGAACACCTATGATCGCGGCCAGGGTGCGATGCCCCACATGCCGTTCCAGCCACTCGTAAGGTCTCCGCACGGCTACGGCTAGAGCGATCGCTCCTGTTATCGCGGGAAAGAATGGGGACAACACGGCCAGGCAGAGCCCAATGGCGACAAGTGTGATGATGAAGAGAACCACTGTCCGCCAGTTGACGTGAGTAATAGCATTGGCTGATGTCGAAGTCACTGACACGAGTGTCCTACGGCATGGTTCGAGCTAGTCCGTTATGCTGCCAAGAGTTCCGAATTGTGCGTGACCGCTCACAGCTACTGGAAAAAGCTTTTCGATATTTCCGCAGTCGGCGGCTGAGGCTGTTCGAGCGAACCTTCAACATCTCGGAAGGGACGCGTATTCTCGACGTGGGTGGTTCGCCTGAGATCTGGTCCTTCTCGAGGCGCAGGCCTCAACTCACGATCCTCAATATGCCGTCGGCCCTCTCGCCCCATCGGCAACACGCAAACCTGGTTGGGGCAGACGGCAGGATGCTTCCCTTCTCTGATGGAGCGTTCGATATCGTGTTCAGCAACTCCGTGATAGAACACGTCGGTACGCGCGACGACCAGCGGCTGTTCGCACGCGAGGTGGCGCGCGTCGGCAGAAACTACTGGATACAGACTCCCAACCGCCGCTTTCCGTTTGAGCACCACGTCATGTTGCCGGCGATTCATTTCCTACCGAAACGCTGGCAGGGAGCGGTGGTCAGCCGATTCACCGGATGGGAACACGTTGTTCATCCGACGGCAGATGAACGCCGCAATTACCTTCATCATTTCCTCCATGAGTTAAACCTTCTCGACGCTTCAGACATGAAAGCGCTTTTCCCGGAATCGACGGTTGTTAAGGAACGCTTTCTGGGCTTTCCGAAGTCGCTCATCGCCGTGAGACGCTGAGATTCGGCCCGCGGATATATCCTGGATGTTCAGCATGACCCGAAGATCGACGTTACGTCTTGTCGCGGCTGCGGCCGCGCTTCCCCGCTACATCCGCGCCGATACATACCAGCCCACTGCGGCCAATCTCGCCGCCCGTGAGTGGTTTCAAAATGCCAGGTTCGGCATGTTCATTCACTGGGGTGTCTATAGCGTACTTGGGAAAGGCGAGTGGGTGATGAACAACGACAAGATGTCGATCGCGGAATACGCGAAGGTTCCACCGCGATTCAATCCTGTGCAGTACGATCCCGCTGCCTGGGTGTCGCTCGCGAAATCAGCCGGGATGCGGTACATCACGATCACCAGCAAACACCACGATGGGTTTGGCATGTGGGCGACGAAGCAGAACCAGTACAACATTGTCGACTCGACGCCATATGCAAAGGACGTGCTGAAGGCACTTGCGGATGAATGTCACAAGCAGGGACTGAAGCTGTTCTTCTATCACTCCCATCTCGATTGGCACCACCCCGACTATTACCCGCTGGGACACACGGGCCATGCTTCGGGGCGCCCGCCGGGCGGTGACTTCAACCGGTACCTCGATTACATGGATGCACAGCTGACAGAGTTGCTCACGAGCTACGGAGACATCGCGGGCATCTGGTTCGATGGCATGTGGGATAAGCCGAATGCAGATTGGCGGCTCCGGCGCACATACGATCTCATCCACAGACTTCAACCCGCGGCCCTGGTAGGCAATAATCACCACCTGCCACCGTTCGAAGGCGAAGATTTTCAGATGTTCGAGAAAGATCTGCCCGGCCAGAATACAACAGGCTTCAGTGGGGATTCAAAGATTGGAAATCTGCCTCTCGAAACGTGCGACACAATCAGCGGTGCCTGGGGCTACAACGCACAGGATACGAAATATAAATCGCCGAAGCAGCTGGTGGCGTACCTGGCAAGAGCGGCGGGCAACAACGCGAACTTCCTCCTGAACATCGGCCCGAAACCGGACGGCACGGTGCAACCGGAGTTTGTCAGCCGCTTGCACGACGTGGGCGGGTGGACGAGCAAATACGGCGAGTCGATCTATGGCACTCGTGGTGGTCCGTTGACGCCTCGCCCCTGGGGTGTGACTACAACCAAAGGATCAAAGATCTACGTTCACCTTCTTGACTGGCCTGATGAAGCCCTCCTCGTGCCTAAGCTGCCAAAACCGGTCTCGCGAGCAACACTGATGTCCACGGGGCAACCGATAACAATGAAGGAAGTGGACGGGAATCTACTCCTCAAAGTACCGCTCGACCGCAGAGATCCCTGGAACACAGTGGTCGTTCTCGAAGCGAATTCAAGTTCGCGCAGTTGATGCAGTTTCAGCGCATTCCACTGAATCAGCCGCTGATTGACAGTTTCCTCGACCGTGTTGAGATTGATGCTTCCGGACTCATTAGAGTCGTCGGATGGACGAAGCTCTCAGGAGAGGGCTTCGAAGCTACCCCCGTCATACGACTCGACGGCACAGAAACACGGAGGCTCCAGACCTATCGTGTATCGAGGCCCGATGTGGAAGCTGCCGAGAAGATCACGGACAGACACGCCGGCGTAGTCTGCGAATATCTGATTCCCCAATCAATGTACGGCGAAACGGCTCGCATGCTGTCGATGAAGATCGCGGGTTACATTGCGCTTCAGTTCGAGACAGATGTTACGTTCATCGAGCCGGATTACCGTCCGATCTTTGAGTGCGAACCGGTCCTCAAGCGTTCTCAGATCTACGGCACCGGTTCGCCTAACACCGCGGTTCATCCGGATGTCTTGGCATTAGCACGAAAACTTCCGGCGCCGATTCTCGATTTCGGATGCGGCGGCGGAGCGCTTATCGAGGCGTTGCAGGCGACCGGGACTCCGTGCCGCGGTTTAGAACTCGCCGGAAGCACGGCAAGTACATCAGTTCCCACCTCCTTACAACACCTCGTGACTGTGTACGACGGAACGTTTCCCTCGCCGATAGAGTCTCGGAGCGCAAAGAGCGTCTTCTGTTCGGAGGTGCTCGAGCACATAGCCGACTACCAACGTGCTATTCAGGACATGGCACGCATCGCGACCGAGCGCGTCGTGATCACGGTTCCCGATTGCAGCGCCATAGCATTAGGAGCGCGTCACCAGCTTGTTCCGTGGCATTTACTCGAGAGCACCCACGTAAACTTCTTCAATCAAACGAGCTTGCAACAAGTGCTGCGCCCGTATTTTCGAGAGATTTCGTTTGGGCGCATTTGCCCTTGTTTACTGAACGACACAGATTTTTACGTGAGCATTGTGGCGTACTGTACGAAATGAAGCAGCTGCGCTGGTTCTCTTACGAGGATGTAAGTAGTTCCTACTATGTAATGCGGTATACTGTGACCAGACGTACTTCTCGTCTTCTACCAAACCTCTGATTCACGCCTGCAGTTCTCCGCTGTAGGCGTTTTCTTCTTTGCCCATGGATGATCCCCACAATCTTCAACGATTTGGCGACGCGCAAGCGCGCGTGATCGATCAGGTACGCAGAGAACTCGCCGCAGGCCGGAAGGAGACACACTGGATGTGGTTTGTATTCCCCCAGCTACGAGGTTTTGGTTCGAGCTCTATGGCAGAGAAGTATGGAATTGCTTCGCGCGCGGAAGCAGAAGCGTATCTCGCTCATCCGGTTCTGGGTCCAAGACTTCGCGAATGCACCGAGCTTGTCAACGCCGTTCAGAACAGGTCGATCGAAGAGATCTTCGGTTATCCTGACGACCTGAAATTCCGGTCGTGTATGACGCTGTTCTCCTCCGTGACAAACGAAAATGATGTCTTTCGGACCGCACTCGATAAATACTTCAACGGAGAGCCTGATCCGGCAACGCTAGGCCGCCTTTAGCCGGTGACTTCCCCGCGGACCAGGTCTGCGTACGTTTCTCGTTGCCTCGCAACGAGCACGCATCCTCCATCCACCAGCAGTTCACACGCCCTCGGCCGTGAGTTGTAGTTAGACGACAGCACAAAGCCATACGCTCCCGCGGTTTGTATTGCGACCAGGTCACCCGCGCTCAGCTCAGGCATAATCCGGCCCCGCGCGAAGAAATCGCCCGTTTCGCAAACAGGACCGACAACGTCGACTTCCGCTTCACGACTTGCTCTGGGCCGCACCACGGGAATAATCTCGTGATGAGCCTGGTACAGCGCAGGCCGGATCAGGTCATTCATTCCGGCATCGACCACCACGAACGTCTTCCGCCCATTGTGTTTTGTCAAAGTAACCCGGCAAAGCAGAATTCCAGCCTCCGCCACAATGGAGCGGCCGGGCTCAACCATCAACGTAAGCCCGAGCGGTTCTGCC
>Ga0308175_100000175_pt1 | contig 50487 bp, 39 predicted proteins | sample PhyCR1_3_FD_203893 | JGI IMG/M metagenome (GOLD analysis project Ga0308175, IMG submission 203893) | Soil microbial communities from UC Gill Tract Community Farm, Albany, California, United States - DLSLS.C.R1 | ecosystem: Environmental > Terrestrial > Soil > Agricultural land | place: USA...
GCCTCGCGGGCCCGGGTGCCCCTTCTGGTGGACGAGCGGCTGCGCGAGATCTCGCTGGGGGCGTGGCAGGGGCTGACGTCGGAGGAGGCCGCTGTGCGCTTCCCGGACGAGCACGCGGCCTGGCGCAGGGGCGAGGACGTACGGCGAGGCGGGGGCGAGACCTACTACGACGCGGGCCTGCGGGCGGCGGAGTGCATCCGGTCGCTGCTCGCTGATCTGCCGGACGGGCGGACGCTGATCGCGGTGACGCACGGCGGGACCGCCCGGGGTGCTCTCGGCGTGCTGCTGGACCTGCCGGTCGCCGGGTGGTGGCGGTTGTCGCCACTGGGCAACACGTGCTGGTCGGTGCTGGTGGAGGCGGACCTGGGGTGGCGGCTGGAGCGGCACAACACCGGCCTGGGGCCCCTGATCGGGGCGGCCACCGGGGCGCACGACCTGGGCAGCCGGCCGGTCGGCGGGTCGTCGACGTCCCCCGACGTGGAGCCGCGGTAGGCCGAGGCCCGGGACCTGTAAAGTGGCCGGGCACGACAGCGGGGCTGTGGCGCAGCTGGTAGCGCACCACACTGGCAGTGTGGGGGTCAGGGGTTCGAGTCCCCTCAGCTCCACCCGTCTGACCAGGGCTTTCACCTTCCGGGTGAGGGCCCTCGTCGGTTTTGGTTGCAGTTTTGGTTGCAGTTTTCTTGTTGCCTCCCTTCCCCTTCTTCTTCCGCTTGGGACTGCGCTGCGCCTTGCTGAACAGCGCCGCACCCATCTTGTCGGCGGCCTCTTGGGCCAGCGCCGGCAGGACGTGGCTGTAGATGTCGGTCGTGGTGCGCATCTGCGAGTGCCCGAGCAGCTCCATCACGACCCGGGGGTGAACGCCTTCGGCGAGCAGCAGGGTGGCGGCCGTGTGCCGGCCGTCGTGCAGCCGGACATGGCGGACTCTCGCTGTGCGCAGCAGCAGCGTCCACTCGCGGTAGTCGTTGCGGTCGTCGATCGGTCCGCCAAGCTGGTTCGTGAAAACCAGTCCTGAGTCGGTCCAGAGGTCTTCGGCATACGCCCGCTCCCGGTCCTGCGCCTTCCGGTGCGCGCGCAGCTCCTTCACCAGCTGTTCCGGAAGCACGAGCAAGCGCCGGGACCGTTCTGTCTTGGGCTCCTCGAACACCAGCCCGACGCGCGCGACCCGGTGCAGCCCGCGCCGCACGGCGAGCGTTCCGCGGTCGAAGTCGATGTCGGTCCACTTCAGCCCCAGCGCCTCGGACTGTCGGAGCCCGACCGCGAGCGCCACCGTCCACCGCGCAGGGTTCCGGCGTTCCTTCGCCGCGGCCAGAACTCGCTGGCACTCTTCGATGTCGAGCGGTTCAGGGGTCTCGGGTCGCCGCACGGATGGCGCGTCCACCAACGTGGCGACATTGCGCCCGACGACTCCTCGTTGGACCGCGACCTTCAGGGCACGACTGACGATCTTGTGCACCCGGAGCGCAGTGCTCGCTGACAGGCCTTTGTCCTCGAGCGAGAGGTAGAACCGCTCCAGGTGCTCCGGCTGCAGCCGGTCGAGCCGGTGGTGACCCAGTCCTGGCTTGATGTGGATGCGGATCGTGCTCTCGTATCCCTCCAGCGTGCGAGGCCTGACCCGGCGCGCGGCGATGTTCGGCAACCAGTGGTCAAGCCACTGGCCCAGGGTCGGTGGCCGCCCGGTCTGGGGGACAAGGCCTGCTTCGCGCTTGTTCTCCAGCTCGCGGACCTTCCTGGCGACCACGGCGCGCGTCTTACCAGTGACATGACGGCGGTCCAGCACACCGCCTTCCTTGGTGCCCATCGATACCCAGCCGTGCCACCGGCCGTCCGCGCCCTGGAAGATGCTCGACTCACCGTTCGATGCGCGCGTGCCGTGCCCAGAATCGTCTCCAGTCATCCGCTGATCTCAGCCGCTGTCGCTGACCGGTGGCAGCTCTCTCGCCCCGACCTGTGGATAACTGCCGCCAGCTGATGTCGCCGCGGCAAAATAAGATGCAGATCAGCGGCCGGCTGCCGCAAGGCTGCTAGCCAGAAGAATCGAAACGAGGCCGCGTCACCGGGGGCGTTGTGCGTCGTCGCAGCCGGTAGTGCCTCTCGCGGACGCGCCGGGCGCGACGATGCCAGCTTCGCACCGGCGGATTAAGAGCGCGGTAGACGGGGGTTCCGGCAGATCCGGCGGGTCCGGATCGTGCCGATCTGAGCGTGAACGGCCCTCCTTCCGGTGCGTTGGATGCCGGTGGATCCGCATGATCACGAACGCTCCGGCCCCACACCGGCCCCACATGACCATGGAGAGCCTCTGCTCGAGCGGGAGCTCAGGCCGCTGCGCTCGGCTCGATACCCGCCTGTCCGCCGGCACTTGCCTCCTCGCCGGCTAACGGCACGTAGCCAACCTGTGTTGGCGGCAGACGCGGCCGTGGCGGCCGGGCGTGTAGTGACCGTTAGCCAGAGGATCGGGCGGGCCCCGCCCGCGCGGCGTCCGCTTGTGCCGCGGTGCGTCTTGCCGCCGGCGCTTCGTGCAGTCGCTGCACCGCCCGAGCGCCCCGCGCCGCACGCCTCGCCGCCCTTCTGGCTGACCGCGCCCGGCGCAGCCCCTTGCCCTCACGCAGAACTCTGGACCCCGCACCTACGGCGTCGCCGCTGGATGGCGCCGGCAACGAGTAGCAGCAGGAGACTCGCCGCGACGGAGCGGCTACTCCCGCCCGTGCTTGCCAGGCGTTGAGCACTTGGCGTGGCCGTCGCTCTTGCGTCGGGTGTTCGCGGGTTCTGGCTTGGGACGGCGGCTGTGCCGTTGCTGGGCCCGCTCGGCGCAAGACCGCTGAATGTGGCGGTCTTGCATTTCGACGACTCGTTGTACGTGGCGAAGAAGTAGTCGTTGCCTGGGGGGCAGGGACTGGCTGAGGCGAAGGGCCACACGCCCGAGGCGAACTTCAAAATGAAGAAGCCCTTGGTGAGGTTGACAACCCAGATCTCCCGCCGATCGCTTCTGACAACCACGTTCGACGCGGTTCCCACGGCGCTGTCGGCGCCGGGGTTGAAGTAACCGAGTTCCCTGACGTTCTTCGGATCGCGGATGTCAAGAACACGCACACCGGCGTTCCAGTACGAGCACGCCAAGATCGTCGGATCAACCAACCGGTCTGGAGAGCACTGGTGCACACCGAAGTCTCTGTTGCCGGTTGCCGCCTGCTTTGCGACCTCGGGACAGTTCTTGGGCAGCGCGGACTCGAGCAACGCCTCCGCGACGAGGCGAGGACGGGTCGGAACAGTGACGTCGTAGATACGTGGGTACGAGAACGTCGCCCATTTGTCTGCCGCGCGACTGCAGTCGGATGCGCCGCCGGCCTCGCCGAACTGGAGCAGGTACGGGCGTCCGTGGTAGCTGACCTGGTAGCTGGACTGGCAGAACTGATTGTCCTTCAGGGGGGTCGACCCGATCGGCCGAAGACGGGCACCTGCTTTGCTTGCCGCGACATCAGCAGTGTCGAGTGTTACTACTCGGTCGTAGGCTGCGGTTCCCTGCTCGCAGATGAACGTGAGGTCGCCGCCGAGGGCGGTAGACCCTCCGTGAAACGTCGTGTTCGGTGGCGGTGTCCACACAGCGAGCGGCCGCGGACGCCGTGGATCGCGGATGTCGATGGGCGAAAGGTTCGGGCCTCGATCCTGGGCGCCGGTGGACTCAGCGACGCTGAGTCCCGACATGTAGTACACGTTGCCGTCGGGCGAAAACCAGCCCTCATGACCATGGGCGGGCGACAGATCGGTGCTCGAGAGCAGCCGGGGGTGTCGGCAGTCTGCGGACAGGTCGTAGATGTCCAGGTACCCGTTCAACGGGCTCCCGGCAACCAGTAGCTTGCGTCGGCCGTTCACGCGCAGCGATTCCCAAGGATCCATCATCGCGACGCTGCCCAGCATGTCGACAAGCTGCGGCTGAGTCGGGTCGGAGACGTCGAAGACGGAGACGCCGCCGGCGGCAGGGCCGCGCGAGACGTAGGCGCAGTCTCCGTAACCCTGTAACGAAAGAAAGCCCGGACCCTGCACGTTGGCCAGCACGAGCAAGTTGCAGCGGTACGGCTGGAGCGCCCGCCCGGATTCCACGTCGCTCATCGGAACGAAGCCCTGAATGCTCGTTTCAGCCGGATCGTTCGGCTGACAGTGAGCGCGCGGGATCGCGTTGCGTGAACCGAAGACCGGCCCATCTGCGGCGTTGCCCACCGACGCCGCTCGAGGAAGCGCGCTCCAAAGAACCGCGAGCGCCAGCAGCACTATGGACCGGACGATCATGCTCCTTGTGAACGGACGCCGGTTCTGTACTACGAGGGCCTCGAGCGGGGCGGGCTGCTCGTAGGACCGAGCCTGCACGGCGAGAGGCGCGCGCCGCCGGACCCGAACACCCCGCGGTAGCAAGACGAGTCGGCGCCAACGTCGCATCATGGCTCGGATGGTAAACCGATGTAGCACCGCAACGGATGCTGCCCCCATGGCTGGCCCCTGAGCGGTGTTGCCCGACATGCGGTCCACGGTCCGACAGCGTCCGACGACTGCTCGATAACGCCGCGTTGCTGATCAGTTGGCCGCCGATGACCGCGAACTGGAAGAAGCCGGGCCCGCCCTGAACCGACGGCCCATCGTGGCCGTGCTGTTCCGTCCAGCGCAGGTACAGCTCGCAACGGCCAACGGTGACAGCGTCGACGCAGAATCGCGCCGACGGCGAGCGGCAGGAGAGCGCCGCCGCCGTACCGCGGCCGCTGCCACCAGTGTTGGCCAGACCGGGCCGCTGCCACCAGGTTGGCGCGCCTCCGACCTCTCCCGGGCCAGACTGCATGGAGCGCTGGCGTTGTGTCTGTTGTGCCCCATGGGCTAAAACGAATCAGTATCGTGGCCGCTAACGGAGACGAGCAACGGCAGCAGACGTTGCTCGACTGCATGATCGAAGCCGCCCGGAAGGATGATCTGGTGCCTCCGCCTCCGGCACGGAAAGCGGCGACGACCCCGAAGCGTCGCGCGCGGACCGGGCAAGCGACGACCGCGCGCGTCACGCTCGCGCAGGTGGCGGCACGTGCGGGCGTGTCTACGACGGCCGCGTCGTTCGTACTCTCCGGCCGCGACGACCAGCGGATCGCGCCTGCGACTCAGGAGCGGGTGCGGAAGGCCGCTGAGGATCTCGGCTACCGGCCGAACCTGACCGCACGCACCTTGCGCACCGGCACGTCGGGGACGATCGCGCTCGTCTCGGACTACGTCAGCAGTACGCCCTACGCGAGCGACGTTCTCCGCGGCGCACTCGAAGCAGCGCGTCGACACGACATGCTCTTGTACATCGCCGAGAGCCTCGGAGATGAGGACGTGGAGCAGCGACTGCTCCAGGGTCTGGCCGATCGCGGCGTCGACGCCGTCATCTACGCCGCGATGTTCACCCGGCGCATCGTCGTGCCTGACCTGGTGCGCAAGATGCCGCTCGTTCTCCTGAACTGCGTCAGCGACGACGTCACCGCGGCCGCCGTGCTCCCCGACGAGGTTGGGGCCGGACGGGAGGCGGCGCAGCTGCTCATCGACGCGGGGCACCGATCCGGCATCCACTTCGTCGGGCACACGCCGCCTGGCTTCAGGGGCGGCATCCAGTGGAAGGAGTCGGAGCCTCTAGCACTGCCGCAGCGGCTGTCGGGCGTGGAGTCCGCGCTAGCCGAAGCTGGCTTGGCGCTGTCGGCGACGCCGCCGCTGGACGAGTGGGAGCCGGCGAACGGGCGATTGGCGGTGAAGGCGCTGCTGGCCGCCGGTGCTGCCCCGCGTGCCCTCATCTGCATCAACGACCGGGTCGCCTTCGGCGCATATCAGGCTCTGCAGGCCGCCGGGTTGTCCGTTCCTGAAGATGTCTCGGTCGTCTCCTTCGATGGCAGCGAGCTCGCCGGGTGGCTGGAGCCGGGGCTGACGTCGCTCGCGCTGCCCCACGAGGAGATGGGTCGTACGGCGGTGGACACGCTGTTCACCAAGAGCCCGCCGCCCGGTAGCCGGCGACTGGTCCCGATGCCGGTGCACAGCCGCGGGTCAGTAGGTCCCGCACGCCCCTGAGGCGTGGAAGTTGCCGCTCTGTCTCAGTTGATTGAGCCGGATGTTGCCGAACCGCTTGACAACTCATGTGGCCCACCTCACAGTTTGCTCAATCGGTTTAGCACCGATCCCTTCCACTAGGAGAGCCAGTGACTGGTCCCACGGGCGCTGCCCGCTCATCACACGGACGGCGGCGCACCGCGACGGTGCTCATCGGCGTTCTCGCCGCTGCGGTTGCGGCCGCGGGCTGCAGCAGCAGCAACAAGACGGACGCTTCCACCGCCGGCAGCTCGGACAAGGTCGGGGACTCCGTCACCTTCGGGACCGCGGCTCCGCCCCCGTCGCTCAACCCTGCGACGGGTGACCCGGCGTACGGAGCCGTGCTGCAGTGGGCCTATGACCCGCTGGTGGTCATGAACGCTGATGGCAAGTTCGAGCCTGGCCTCGCAAGCAAGTGGGGTTACGTCGGTGAGGGCAACCAGACGTACGAGTTCACGCTCCGGGACGGTCTGAAGTTCAGCGACGGCTCGCCGCTTGACGCCGCGGCCGCGAAGGCGTCGCTCGAATACGGCAAGGCGCAGAAGTCTGGGACGGCGCCGACGCTGCTAGCAAGCATCGCCTCGATCGAGACCCCCGGCCCCCTGACTGTGCGTCTCAAGCTCAGCCGGCCCGACCCGACGATGACCTTCAACTTCGCTCAGGCGTTTGGTGGCGGCTACCTGGTCAGCCCGAAGGCGATCGCGAACCCGAAGTCGCTCGACTTCGGCACCGCCGGGGTCGGCCCGTACATGCTGGACGCGGCGAAGTCCGTGGCGAGCGACCACTACGTCTTCGTGCAGAACCCGAACTACTGGAACAAGGACCGGCAGCACTTCAAGACGGTGACGGTCAAGGTCATCAGCAACCCGTCCTCGATGGTGCAGGCCATGCAGGCCGGTCAGGTTCAGGCAGCTTTGGGCGACCCGACGACGCTGGCGGCTGCCCGCAATGCCGGCCTGACGGTCATCGCGCCGCCGCAGGCGATGTCGGGCATCAACCTGATGGACCGCGGTGGCAAGGTCAGCAAGCCGCTCGGGGACCAGCGTGTCCGGCAGGCGCTGAACTTCGCCGTAGATCGCAAGACGATCGCCAAGGCGCTCTACGGTGACGAGAAGCTCGCGCTGTCGCAGTTCGCGCTCGATGGGCAGGGTGGCTACGACGCCTCGCTGAACGACAAGTACCCGCACGATGTCAACAAGGCGAAGGCGCTGCTGAAGGAAGCCGGCTACCCGAACGGCTTCACGCTGCCGGTGGTGAGCACACCGCTGTATGGCCTGGACAAGCTCGTCACGGCCATCGGCGGACAGCTGGCGGAGGTGGGCGTCAAGGTGCAGGTGCAGAGCAAGCCCGACGTGAACGGCTACTTCACGACGATGGTGTCCGGCAAGGTCCCTGCGGCCGCTTTGGCGTACGGCCTGGCGAACATGGGTTCGCTGTACGCCGGCTACGTGAACACGGCAGGTCCGTTCAACCCCTTCAAGGTGTCCGACCCGCAGCTTGACGAGTTGTACAAGCAGTACTTCCTCGCCAGCGAGGCCGACGGTCCCGCGATCGAGAAGCAGATCAATGCACGGCTGGTCGACCTCGGGTGGGCGCTGCAGGTCGTTGGCGCACCGCTCAGCTACTACCAAGACAAGTCGGTGACGGGGCTGGAGACCGCTACGTCGGCGAATGCCGGCGTCCCGTTGCTCACCGACCTGCGTTTGGCCAGCTAGCTGATACGACGAGACCAGGGAGGCGCAACATGTTCAGACTCGTCCTGCGACGACTTGCGTGGTCGATTCCGTTGCTGTTCGTCGCCTCCCTGGTCTCGTTTGTTTTCGTCGCCTTCCTGCCTGGCGATGCGGCGTCGGCGCTCGGCGGTGCGAACGCAACCGCGGAGCAGCTGGCCGCGATCCGCCAGGAGCTGGGCCTGAATCGTCCGCTGTGGGATCAGTACTGGCAGTGGCTGTCCTCGGCGCTGCACGGCGATCTGGGTAGTTCGCTGCTGAGCCATCAGTCGGTGACGAGCCTGCTCAACCAGCGTCTCGAGCCGTCGTTGTCCCTGATCGCGGGTGCGGTTCTCCTCGCTGGCAGCGTCGGGATCGCCCTTGGTGTTCGGGCCGCGCTTCGCGGCCGTCTGGGCAAGGTCGTCGACGCCGGATCGATCGTCGGCCTGGCCGTGCCGGACTTCTGGCTCGGCCTGGTCCTCATCCTGGTCTTTGCAGTGCACCTGTCCATCCTGCCGCCGACGGGATACAGCCCTCTGGTCGACGGTCCGGGCGCGTGGATGCAGTCGCTCGTCCTTCCGTGGATCACGCTGGCGGTTCCGGCAACGGCGATCATCGCCAAGCAGACGCGCGACGCGGTCGCCAGTGCACTCGATCGGCCCTTTGTGCGGACGCTGCGGGCAGCCGGCGTCAGTGAGCGCTCGATCGTGTACCGGCACGCGCTCAAGAACGCCGCCATCCCGATCCTGACGGTCGTCGGCTTGATGTTCGTCGGTGCTCTCAGCGGGACCGTCGTGGTCGAGTCGGTATTCGCGATCCCTGGCCTTGGCAGCACCGCGGTGCAGGCGACGTCGTCCAACGACCTGCCGCTGATCCAGGGGACGGTCGTCTACTTCACCCTCATCGTCGTCGTCATCAACATCTTTGTTGATGTGGCGTACGGGTACTTCAACCCGAAGGTGCGGCTGGCATGAGCGTGGTTCCGACGCAGGTCGTCACAGCTTCACCGGCGGTCCCGCCTCGGGCTCTGAGCCCGCGGTGGATTCGTCGCACGGCCGCGAAGCAACCGCTCGGAGTCGTTGCCGTTGGGTACCTGCTTGTGCTGGCGGTCCTGGGGTTGTTCGCGTCCTCAGCCGCCCCGTACGACCCTGCCCGTCAGGATCTTGCTGCTGCCCTGCAGGGGCCAAGCAGCGGCCACTGGCTGGGGACGGACGCGCTCGGCCGCGACATCCTTAGCCGGCTGATCTACGGGATCACCCCGTCGCTGGCGAACGCCTTCATCGCCCTGGTCGTCTTCGTCGGCATTGGCGTACCGCTCGGGATTGCTGCCGGCTACCGCGGTGGACTTTTCGACGGCGTGCTTGGACGCATCATCGAGCTGATCCAGTCGCTCCCGCCGATCATTCTCGTACTGGTCGTAGTGACCGTCTTCCCGGCGAACGCCACCGCAGCGATGATCACCCTCGGAGTGCTGGGTTGCGTCGGGCTGATCCGGGTCGTGCGTGGTGCGACCTTCATCGTCCGGGAGGAGCTGTACGTCACGGCAGCGCGTGTCTCGGGTGTGACCCCGGGCCGGATCATGTCCTCGCACGTGTTGCGACGGGTGCTCGGGCCGATCCTGGTGCAGGCATCGGTCTTCGCCGGTATCGCGCTGGCGTTCCAGGCCGCCCTTGCTTTCCTCGGCATTCTCTCGAGCGGAGGCAGGCCCACCTGGGGCGGCATGACGGGTGAGGCAGCTCAGGTGATCAGCAGTAGCTCCTGGCAGCTGATTCCGCCGGGGATGGCGGTCCTGGTGACGGTGCTCGCGTTCGGGCTCCTGGGCGACGCGATCCGCGACCTGTCCTCTGGAGAGGACGAGCCCGCGCCGTCCTCCCGAGTGAAGAGGGCTCGCACACCAGGCGAGGCGACGGCCATGCCGTCAGAGCGCGCTGTGCCGTCAGGCGCGGGGCCGTTCGATCCGGAGCTTCTCGCCGTTGATCGCCTCACTGTGGTTGCCGGCGAAGGAACCGAGGTCCCTTTGGTGTCCGACGTCTCCTTCGCGGTCGCCCCGGGCGAGACGGTGGCTCTCGTCGGTGAGTCCGGCTGCGGCAAGAGCCTGACAGCCCTGGCGCTTCTGGGGATGCTGCCCGGCGGAGTCCGGACCAACGCCGGACGCATCATGTTCAACGGAGAGGACCTCACCGCGGGAGGCGAGCCTGCCTATCGCGCGGTCCGCGGCTCCGGGATCGCCTACGTGGCCCAGGACGCGCTGGGCAGCCTTGACCCGACGCACACCGTCGGCAGCCAGCTCCAGGAGGTCATCGGTCGCCATGAGCAGCTGTCCCGGGCCGGCAAACGCGCGCGCGCCGCCGAGTTGCTGGCACAGGTGAAGCTCCAAGACCCGGACCGCGTGCTCGCGTCGTACCCGCACGAGATCTCAGGCGGCATGGCGCAGCGCGTCAACATCGCGATGGCGCTGGCGGGTCGACCCCAGCTACTTGTCGCGGATGAGCCGACCACCGCTCTGGACGTCACGGTGCAGGCGGAGATCCTGCAGCTGCTCCGCGAAATCAAGCATGCGACGGGCATGTCCATCCTGATCATCACCCATGACTGGGGCGTCGTTGCTGACATCGCAGATCGCGGAGTGGTCATGTACGCCGGCGAGGTGGTCGAGCAAGCCGCGGTGGACCGCCTGTTCACCGAGCCGCGGTTCCCGTACACAGCTGCCCTGCTGGCCTCTGACGCCAGCACTGCTGCCGAAGGCGCTCGATTGCCGACGCTGCCGGGACGCGTTCCCGCGCCGGGATCGTGGCCGAACGGCTGCCGGTTCTCGGGCCGGTGCGCCTTCGTCAAGGACGTTTGCGTTGCGGGCCAGATCCCGCTCATGCCCGTCGAAGCGCAGTCCCTGACCCGCTGCATTCGCGTCGACGAGCTTGTCCTGCAAGGAGCGCTCCCGTCGTGACAGAAGACAGCACGGTTGTTCTGGACGTACAAAATCTGCGGGTCGGTTTCCGACGCCGTCGCCGCGCCGCGATGTTCTGGGCGCTCGACGGTGTCAGCCTGACCGTGCGCCGTGGCCGAACGATGGGCTTGGTCGGTGAGTCCGGCTCCGGCAAGTCCACCTTGGCCAAGGCCGTTCTTGGTCTCACACCCGTGCAGGCTGGCCGGATCGAGCTCCTCGGCCAGGACATCACAGCGCTCAAGCCCAAGCAGCGGCGGCGGCTGGGCAAGAGCCTGCAGGCGGTGTTCCAGGACCCGAACAGCTCACTGAATCCGTCCTACACGATCGGACGGAGCCTCGCCGAGCCGATGCGCGCTCAGGCTGTCAGCACGCGGCAGCAGGTCTCCGACCGTGTCACGCAGTTGCTGGACGAGGTCGGCCTGGATGCGAGCGCCGCAAACCGGTACCCCCGCCAGTTCTCGGGCGGGCAGAGGCAGCGCGTCTCGATCGCCCGAGCTCTCATGACGTCCCCCGAGGTCGTCATCGCCGACGAGGCTGTGAGCGCACTGGACTTGTCGGTGCAGGCGCAGATCCTCAACCTGCTCAGTGATCTGCAAGATGAGCATCAGGTGAGCTACCTGTTCATCTCCCACGACATGTCCGTTGTCCGGCACGTGTGCCACGACGTCACCGTCCTGTACCGCGGGCAGGTGATGGAGGTCGGGCCGACATCCCTCGTGACGCGTCACCCCGCGCACCCATACACCCGCGCCCTGCTGCTCGCGGCTCCCGTCGCCAACCCGGCACTGCAACGGGTGCGGCACGCGGCGGCCGACGCCGCCGCCGTGGTCGCGCGACCGGGGGTGCCTGCGACCGATGCCGGCTGCCCCTTCGCATCGCGTTGCCCCTTCGCGGTTGCGGTGTGCTCTGAGCAGCGTCCCGAGCTGCGGCCGCTTCCCGACGGACGGTCGGTCGCCTGCCACCGCTACCCCGAATGGCTCGACGAGGCGCACGAAACGGTCCTCACATCGACAAACACCGACCCAGCACCCAAGCAGCAGCCGGTCGGCAGCAGGCCCCCCGCAACAACCTCCTGAGCTAGCCACGTCCCACCTCGAGCCTGAAGGACCCTCATGCCCGTCGACCCCATCCTGGTTCCGCTACTGGCGACGCTCCCGCCCTTCCCTGACGAGGTCGAGGACTTCGGTGCCCTGCGAGCCCAAGAACTCGCAGGTGCCGAGACGATGGCCGCGCAACTCGCCGAGCCCGCTCCGGAAGGCGTGGCCAGAAGGGCCGCGACGGTCGAGGTGAACGACGGCAACATCCAGGTGCACGTCTACAGCCCGCCCACTGAAGGCACGCACCCCGCGCACGTGTACCTCCACGGCGGCGGCTGGCTGGGGGGAACCATCCACAACGCGTTCGTCGACATCCAGATGAGGGAGCGTTGCCTCGGCGCGGACTGCGTCGTGATTGCAGTTGAGTACCGCAAGGCACCCGAGAATCCGTTCCCGACGGGCCTCGAGGACTGCTATGCAGCACTGGTGTGGGTGCATGAACAGGCCGAAGCGCTAGGCGTTGACCGTGGCCAGATCAGCATCGGCGGCGGCTCAGCTGGTGCGAACCTCGCCGCAGCGGTTTGCCTGAAGGCACGCGACGAGTCAGGCCCTGCGATTTCGCTCCAGCTCCTCGAGGTGCCGGCCCTAGACCTGACTCTCGGTAGCGCCTCTATCCAGGAGAATGCGACCGGCTATGGCCTCACGGCGGCTGACCTGCCGAAGATCCTGCGCTACTACCTCGCGGATCCAGACGATGCCACGAACGCGTACGCGTCCCCGCTGCTGGCGACCGACCTGTCGCGTCTGCCTGCCGCTTACATCATGTCGGCGGAGTACGACCCGCTGCGCGACGACGGCGAGCGCTACGCCACCCGGCTGCGGACGGCCGGCGTGCCGACGACGTACTCACTTCAGCGTGGCCAGATCCACATCTCGTCTGCACTGACGGCCATCCTGCCGGCCGCACGGGCCTGGCGAGACGAGGCGATCATGGCGCTGCGTGCCGCACACCGGCAGCCGGCCAACGTCTGAGCTGTGACGGGCGGCGAGATGCCGCCCCGCATCGGACTGAGCCGGCAGTACGGAGCCCTCCATCTGCTCCGGCTTGCCGCGGTACGAGCCCCCGTACGAGCCCCCGAACGTCTACGGCCGCGCCGCGCGGCAGTCGTGGAGAGAGTGCATGACGACAACAACGACGGCCGACGGCCTCGTCACGGCCGGCTTCGAGCCGGTAGCCGACGCGTTCAACGCCTCCTTCCGCACCGGCACGGACGACGGAGCAGCATGTGCCGTCTACGTGGACGGCACCCTTGCCGTGCACCTGTGGGCGGGCCAGTCCACGGAAGCGCGCGCGTGGGGACCGGACACGTGCAGCATCTTGAACTCCGTCAGCAAGGGCGTCCTCAGCATCTGCATGCTGATGGCCGCTGAGGCCGGCTACGTGGACTTGGACGAACCGGTCGCGGCGTACTGGCCGGAGTTCGCCGTCGCCGGCAAGCAGCGCGTCACTGTTCGCCAGGCCATGGCGCATCGCGCAGGTCTGTCGATCCTGGACGGACCGATCACCCTTAGCGAGCTTCAGGAATGGACGCCGGTCGCGGATCGCCTGGCACGCCAGACACCGACATGGCCACCGGACTCCGGGCACGTCTACCACGCATTCACAGTCGGATGGATCCTGGGCGAGGTACTACGGCGCACGACTGGCCTTCGACCACAGCAGTGGCTCGAGGCACACATCGCCATCCCGCTCGACCTCTCCCTGTCGTACGGCACCGCCGGAGGCGTTCGTGAGATCGCGCCTATGCAGGCGCCGCTGCGGCCGCTGCTCGACGCCGAGGACATGGGCAAGATGCCCGACGAGGCGCTCAGGGCTCTGTCGCTGGGTGGGCTGATCGAACCGGCGAGCCTGTTCCAGGCCATGAACAGCCCGGAGCTGCTCGCGGTCGAGATGCCTGGCGCCAACCTCGTGGGCACGGCGCACGACGTTGCCCGCGTCTACGCGGCGACCACCGGTCCAGTCGACGGGACCACGTTGCTATCGCCTCAGACGGTCCAAGAGGCTTCACGCCCGATGACGGATGGACCCCAGCTGATCGGCCCGGCGGACGGCATGCGTTGGGGAAGCGGCTTCATGCTCGACTCCGAGGCGCTGCCCCTGCTCGGTGCCGGCAGTTACGGGCACGACGGCGCCGGGGGCCACCTGGGGTTTGCGAACTCGGAGCTGCGCGTCGGGTTCGGCTACCAGACGCGCCGCCCCGGGGCCACACTCGACGGCCGTACCCGAACGATCTGCTCCGCCCTGCGCCAGTGTCTGTAGCGGACCCCTTCGGTTCTCTGCCGGCCGCCGTGTGGGCGGCGGCCCTCGGCGCTCTCGACGGTGAAGCACCCGCCCACCGCACTCTCGTCCTGGCGCGGCTGGAGCGGAACTGGCCGGATGTGCTCAGCGGTTTGAGGCTTGCCTACGGAGATGCCGCCGATGCGGTCGCCCAGCAGGCGGCGTTGCTGGCCGTGGCCGGAGCCGTCGCTCGCGCAGAGGACCTGCGTCTGCTCGACCTGCGCCGGCTCGTTGAGCCCGACTGGTTCCAGTCGCCGCGGATGCTCGGCTACGCCTGCTACACGGACCGGTTCGCCGGAACCCTTCGGGGAGTCGCCGAACACGTCCCCTACCTGCAGGAGCTCGGCGTCACATACCTGCACCTCATGCCACTGCTGCAGCCCCGGCCAGCGCCTAACGACGGCGGCTACGCCGTGGCCGACTACCGGCAGGTCCGCGGCGACCTAGGCACAGTGGAAGACCTAGCTGCGCTTGCGGGCGACCTGCGCAAGGCGGGCATCTCCCTCACGCTTGACCTTGTCCTCAACCATGTTGCCGCGGAGCACGCTTGGGCTGCGCAAGCGCGAGCCGGTGACCGCCGTTACCGCGAGTACTTCCACACGTTCGCCGATCGCGAGCAGCCCGATGCCTACGAGCGCAGCCTGCTCGAGATCTTTCCCGACACGGCCCCCGGATCCTTTACCTGGGACGACGCACTTGGCGGCTGGGTGTGGACGACCTTCAACGACTGGCAGTGGGACCTCAACTGGCACAACCCCGACGTGTTCTGCGAGTTCGTCGACCTCATCTGCTTCCTGGCCAATCAGGGCGTGGAGTGCCTACGTCTCGACGCGATTGCGTTTCTGTGGAAGCGCCTTGGCACCCAGTGTCAGAATCAGCCGGAGGTGCACAGCCTGACGCAGGCGCTGCGCGCGTGTGCCCGGATCGCCGCCCCGGCCCTCGTGCTGAAGGCAGAGGCGATCGTCGGGCCCGACCAGCTGGTGAAGTACCTCGGCGTGGGCCGGTACGAAGGCAGGGTCAGTGACCTCGCCTACCACAACAGCCTCATGGTGCAGGTGTGGAGCGCTCTCGCCTCGCAAGACGCGCGCCTCATGACGACGGCTCTGCGTCGCTTCCCGGCCAAGCCGACGTCCACCGCCTGGGCGACCTACCTGCGCTGCCATGACGACATTGGGTGGGCGATCGACGACGCCGATGCCGCAGCTGTCGGGTGGTCTGGCGAGGCTCACCGGCGCTTCCTGTCGGACTGGTACAGCGGTGTGCATCCTGGCAGCGGCGCACGTGGCCTGGTCTTCCAGGAGAACCCGGTGACGGGCGATCGCCGCATCAGCGGCATGGCTGCGTCACTGGCCGGCGTCGAGCACGATGTCGACGGCCTTGCGATCGGGCGGCTGCTGCTCGCGCACCTCACCGTTCTCGGCTTCGGCGGTATCCCGCTGCTGTGGATGGGTGACGAGCTGGCGCTGACCAACGACGAGTCGTGGGACAGCGTGCGCGAGCACTCGGACGACAACCGCTGGGTGCACCGGCCGGTCATGCCTTGGGACGTCGCGGCAAGGCGGCATGACACTGGCACGCGCGAGCACCTGGTGTGGACGGCGTTGCTGCACGCGGTCCGCGTGCGGGCGGGATTGCCAGCCATGCATGCCGCGGTGGAGTCGGAGCTCCTCGACGCGGCGAACACTGCAGTTGTCGGCTGGATCCGCCGCGGCCGCGAGCAGTCACTGGTCGCGCTGCACAACATGTCATCCGAGTCGCAGGTGTGGCCGCGCCATGCAGTACCGCTGGCGGGATGCCTCACCGACGCGTTGACCGGCGCCTCGACCGGAGAGACGACCGGCGTTCTCCTGCCGCCATACGGGTGCGTATGGCTGGTAGAGCCCGCTGCGTGACGACGAGGCAGGGGTCCACCGCCGGTCCCCTTGGGGGGCAGGCCGCGTCAGTCCCACCCCAACGCCACAGCGCCGCTGGTTGCCGTCATCTCGAGCGCGACGTTGTCGAGCGGGCTTCCTGGCAACGGAAGTAGGAGGTTGAGACAGCTCGTGCTGCGTGGGCGCCGGTCGGGACCGGCGGCAGTCACCCGTTGCCGCACAAGCGCGACGGCGCTCCGGCAGCGCCCGGCATCTGTCCCTCGTGCGTGACGACCTGTAATGCCAACCGCTGGTGCCGGCACGACAGGTCGGCTCCGGCGACGACCTCAGCGCGCCGCAGCCGATACCGCAGCGTGTTCTGGTGCACGCGCAAAGCCGACGCCGTGGCCGCCGTATCGAAGCCGTTCCGGCACCACACGACCAGCGACTGGAGCAGGTCACTGCCGTGCCGGGCGTCGTACTCCCGAAGGCGAGTCACCGGCGGGTACGCGAGGTCAGTTGCCACCAGCGTCGCGGAGCGAGCGGCCGCAGCGAGTACGAGCGACGCGGCGACATCGGCACTGGAGGCGTCACAGAGCAGCCGGTGCGTGCGCCGAGCCAGATCGCACGCCTCGGTGGCCAGTCGGTAAGCGGTTGACCAATCGCGTGCCCCTGACGCCACCGTTGCAACGCCTGCAGCCGCCAGCTCAGCTGCGTCCGCGGCGACCAGCACCCGCATTGGGTCAACCCCCAGCTCCAACGCCACGACCACGCGACCGTCCGCGGTGTGCACGCGCGATCCCGTCCCCTCGAGGACGGGACACAGACGTCGTGAAAGGCGTGCTGGTTCATGGGTGTCGATGACGACGAGACGTGCCGGCGGAGCTGTGCCGCTCATCTCCGCTGGCGCTAGCAGCCGTGCAACGACGGGGTCGTGCACGGCCGGCTCCTCCTCGGGCAGCACTTCCCGCAGGTACGCCAACGGTGGTCGCTCGCTCACCCCGATGGCCCAGGCCGTCACGACAGGCGTGAGCTGCTCGGCGTGCACTGGGTGGTTGTCTACCGTGCCTACGCCAGCAGCGCAGTCTTGCCACTTGACTGCCCGTCGCAGCGGACCTGCGCTTCGCTCCAGCACCGACCGCGCGAGCGGAGTGGGGCATGCTTGGCCGCCCGGCGCGTGGGAGAGGATCGTGCCGCGCCGCTCGATGATGATCCACGCGCCCGAAGCTCGCGCCAGTGCCGACACGAAATCATCGAGAGCGTCTCGCCCGTGGCCGGCGCCACGGATGTGTTGAGGAAGGTCCGTGGTGCGGACCGGGTCGTCAGTCACCACGTTGAGGAGTGGGCGCCCAGTCACGTCGGTCACGCCTCTCCTGAGATGGGGATCGTCACTGTCGCTGGGTGGCCGGCGCCGTGGTAGATCACTTGCTGGGCCGGGAAGCGCTTTCGCGCTCTCGTCGGCCCCTCGGTCGTTCCGGGGTGCGGCAGGAAGCGCGGAGTTGCGCCGCTGGACACCTGTAGGCGCAGCCGGTGGCCGGTCCGGACGACGGCGGCAACCGCGGGAAGCGTGGCGTCGACTGTCCACATGGATGTGCCGCTGTCGTGCAACGGGACCATGCGATCGACGAGATTCGTTGAGGTGCCGTCGGGCGACACGTCGCAGATGCGCAGGAAGACGCAGGTGGCGGGACGGTCTGAGCCGAACTCCAGCTGCACCCGAATGCCGCCGCGGATGACGATTCGCTCGGGCAGGGGGTCGGTGTCAAAGGTGACGACGTCTGCGCGTCCTTCGAGCGTGCGGTTGTCACGCCCACCGCCGCCGCGAGTGTCCAGCAGCGGTCCACCCAGTTGCGGTGTGGGATCCCCCGGGTCGTAGCGAAAGCGCGACGCAGACTCAGCGGCACCGGGCTCTGCCGACTGCGTGAGCCGTCCCGCCGTGAGGCAGTAGGTGAGAGTGCGCTCGGCCGGCGCCCAGTCGTCGAGCAGCTGCTCCCGCGTTGACCCGAGAGCGGTCAGGCGGACGCGCTTTCCAGCAGCGCGAGGGGGCGCCCCCAGCGTCACCTCTCGCAAGAACTCGATGCTGTCGTTGACGGTGCTCAGGCCGACGCCGGCATGCGTCCACGGGCCGACGGTGAGTCGGGCGTCGATGTCACGAGCTCTCAACTGGGCGTACTGCCGCAGGCTGGCGTCGAGAAAGATGTCGTACCAGCCCGCCTGCACCAGGACGGCCCCGCGGAACGCGTCGAGCGCACCGCTGAGGTCCTGCTCCTTCCACACCAGCGACGTCGGGTCCTCGTTCTCCAGCCACTCCTCGAGGAACGGAAGGCGGCGGCGGGTCGCTACCTGGTACGTCCTGAGCAGTGGGGGCTTCGCCACGGCGCGGCGCAACTTCCTGTCGAGTGCACCCGCGCTCAGCGTGTTGCGCAGCGCTGCCGCCGGGTCGCCGCCCGCCTGCGCGGCCCATCGCAGAGCGACCCCCGGGGAGAAGGTGCCGTCAGGCCACGCGACGTCGCGAGTCGAGAGCGGCGTGGCGGCCAGTATCGCCGCGACGTGCTCGCCCGGGGCAGCGTCGGCGAGGGCAAGTTGTGTGTAGCCGAAGTACGAACCGCCGGCTGTTGCGAACGTGCCCGGGTACCAGGATTGGCTCCGCAACCACGCGACGGTGTCGTGCCCGTCGTCGACCTCGCACGAGAACGGGCGGTCGAAGACGCCGCCGGAGCCGGCCGTTCCTCGGCAGCTCTGCAGCAGGACCTGGAAGCCCTGGTGGGCGAACAGCCGACCGAACAGGACGCCGAAGAGACCGCCGCGGCCGTAGGGGGTGCGGATCAGAACGACCGGGGCGTCGTCGCCATCGACAGGCAACCACCGGTCGGCGCGCAAGACCGCGCCGTCGCGCATCGGGATCGGCATGTTGCGCTCGACGCGTACGAGCGGGGCAGGCAACTCAGAGACGTGCAGGCGGCGTGCCAACAGCCGCATGCCCGCATGCGCGCGGTGAGTTCTGCTCATGCGTTGTTCTCATCGATTTGACGACGCTGCCGTCGAGCTACTGGATCGGCCATGGGCTGCCTGAGGAAGCGACGCCGCAGGCTCAGCAGCGAACGGTCGCTCACGCGGTCTTCGACCCGGCGGCCCGGTGCAGCCCGAGCCGCTCGATGCTGACCTGGCGCATCTCGACCTTGCGGATCTTGCCGGTGACCGTCATCGGGAACGCGTCGACGAACTGCACGTATCGCGGGATCTTGAAGTGCGCGAGTTTGCCGCGGCAGAACTCGCGAATGCTGTCGTCCGTCTCGGAAGCCCCGTCCTTCAACCGGATCCAGGCGCAGATCTCCTCGCCGTACTTGTCGTCAGGGACGCCGATGACCTGCACGTCGCCCACGGACGGGTGTGTGAACAGGAACTCCTCAACTTCTCGGGGATAGACGTTCTCCCCACCCCGGATGATCATGTCCTTGCTGCGGCCGACGATGTTCACGTACCCGTCGCTGTCCATCGTCGCGAGGTCCCCCGTGTGCATCCAGCCCTCGGCGTCGATGGCCTCGTCGGTCTTGGCCGGGTCGTCCCAGTAGCCGACCATCACCGAGTAACCGCGGGTGCAGAACTCGCCGGTGGTGCCCCGTGGAACTGTGGTGCCGGACTCCGGGTCGACGACCTTGATCTCGACGTGGGGGTGCACGACACCGACGGTGCTCGTACGGCGGGTGATGTCATCGTCGAGTCGTGTCTGGGTCGACACCGGTGACGTCTCGGTCATCCCGTAGCAGATGGTTACGGCGGCGCACCCCATGTCGGTGATGACGCGCTTCATCACCTCGATGGGGCACGGTGACCCAGCCATGATCCCGGTGCGGAGGCTGGACAGGTCGTAGTCGCGGAAGTCCGCTAGACCCAGTTCGGCGATGAACATCGTTGGGACGCCGTACAGCGACGTGCAACGCTCGTCCTGAACCGCGCGAAGCGTCGCGGCTGGGCCGAACGACGCCGCCGGAATGACCATCGTCGCGCCGTGCGTGATTGCCCCGAGGTTGCCCATCACCATGCCGAAGCAGTGGTAGAAGGGCACGGGGATGCAGACGCGGTCGGACGAGGTGTACCCGCAGCCCTCGCCGGTGAAGTAGCCGTTGTTCAGGATGTTGCGATGCGACAGGGTCGCGCCCTTCGGGAAACCGGTCGTCCCCGACGTGTACTGGATGTTGATCGGATCATCGGGCGCGAGCTGCGACATCCGCTCGCGGAGCGGGCCGAGGTCGTCGGTGGGTGTCGCAGCGAGCACGTCCCAGTCGGGGCTGCCGATGTAGACGACCTGCTCCACCGCTGGAATGTCGGCGCGCACGCTGTCGACCATCTCGACGTACGACGATCCCTTGACCTCGGTCTGCGCGATAAGCAGCCGGCACCCGGACTGACGCAGTGCGTACGTCAGCTCATGCGTCCGGTAGGCCGGGTTGACGTTGACGAGGATGGCGCCGATCTTCGCTGTCGCCAGCTGCACCAGCGTCCACTCAGGCACGTTCGTGCCCCAGAGGCCGACCCGATCGCCCTTCGCGATCCCGCGGCGAAGGAGTCCGAGCGCGATCCCGTTCACTGCACGATCGAGTTCGCCGTACGTCCAGCGGCGGCCGCTGGCGCAGTCGACCAGTGCCTCGTGCTCGGCGTGCTTTCCGGCAGTCCGCTCCAGCAGCGCGCCGATCGTCTCCTCGAGCAGCGGTGGTGTGGCCGCACCGACCGTGTGGGACACCTGGCTTTCCATCGCGTTCTCCCGTCGGTTCGTCAGATGCAGGAGCGGAGGGCGGCGCAGAGCGCCTCGGCTCGGTCGTCAGGAATCCCACCCGGGCGCGATGTGTGGTAGCCGAATGCGACCTCGAGCTCTGGATGTGCGAACGCCAGGTGCCCTCCGGCGCCATCGTGGCCGAAGCTGCCGTCGCCGGCCATCCCCCGCCGCGGTGAGCTCAGCATGAACCCGGTCCCCCACCGGTTGCCCTCGTCGAGGCCGACGGCGGGTTCACCGTGCGACTGCAGGCGACGGGCGTCGGTGATGGTGTTCGGCTCGAGCAGCCGGATCCCGTCGATCTCTCCGACGGTCGCGGCGTAGATGCGGGCGAGGCTGCGGGCGTTCGTGACCAGGTTCGCGGCCGGGATCTCGGCGGCCAGCAACTCCGGCCGAGCAAAGGCGCCGAAGAGGTCGCCGACGTCGATGGCGCCGCCGAGCGTCATGGCTCGCACCGCACGGGGGTCGTCCAGTGCGGTGGCGATTGCTGCCGCGGCCTCTACGTCCACGACAGGCAGCGACTCGCGCGGCGGGCATATCCCGGGGTCGTCAACGGTCCCGCCAAACGTCATCTGTAGCCCCAGCGGCTCGGCCACGTGCTCCCTCAGCCAGGCACTCGGTCGGAGTCCGGTCGTTCGACGAAGCACCTCGCCCGCGAGCCAGCCGAAGGTGACGGCGTGATACGCGTACCGCGTGCCCGGCTCCCACGCAGGACGTTGCGCAGCCAGCGCGTCCACAACCGGCGTCCACGCCACCAGGTCCTCGACGCTCAGGTCCTCGTCCACCCACGCCAGGCCGGCGCGATGCGCCAGCACCTGGCGGACGGTGATGCTGGCCTTGCCTGCGGCGCCGAACTCCGGCCAGTACGTCGAGACGGCAGCGTCGAGGTCGAGCAGGCCGCGTTCTGCCGCCATCAAGAGGCAGATCGTGGTGACTCCTTTGCTGACGGAGTACACGCACGTCCGAGTCTCAGGCGTCCATGCGTCGTCGGCTCCGCGGGCGACCCACAGGTCGGCCACGAGGCGTCCGCCCTGGTACACGGCACAGGACGCGCCGGTCTCACCACGACGCTCGACGTTCTCCGCGAACGCCGCCGCGACAGGCTCAAAGCCGGACGCCACCTGGCCGCGGATGCCGACGGGCAGTGCCGTTCGGGGGGTCGGTGTCGCAGTCATGGCAGCGGTGTCACGGTTGGCCCGTACCCGAAGCAGCTACAACTGCTGTTCCAGGCGAAATCGCGAACCGCAGCGGCGATGTACGGCCGGTCGTGCCGCAAGCCGCTGCGGAACGTGACGGCCGTCGCGAAGGAGGTGCCGACGCGGTCGAAGCCAGCCGCCAGGTTGCCGGCCAGGAGCCCACCGCCCGCGCGGAAGCCAGCTACGAAAGAGCCGATGCCGTCGCACAGGAAGTATCCGATTCCCAGGGCCGACCGTCTCGGGTCGCCCTCGTACTGGAGCCCGGCCTTGGCGAGCACGGCCCGGCACGCCGGCCCCCCCGGGTTCGCGTGCGGGTCCTGCGCCGACGCGACCTCGCACGTCGGGCAGAAGCCCGCGCCCATTGCGCCACGCAGCTGCGCCGGTGGCGCACTCGCAGCAATAACGTCGCGCGGTCCCATCGAGCTGACGAGGCTGTACCGCGGGCGATAGTGCTGCTGCTCAGCAGTGATCATGAACTGGCGCACCGCCGCCGTGACGTCGAAGACGTGCGTGATGCCGTCGCTGCGAAACCGCAGCACCGCGTTCGGCATCTGGCTGCCTGTGGGGTCGGTGTACTCGAACGTCTCGACGGCGGCATGGCCAGCCCGCTTGAGCGCGTCGATAAGCAGGTGGCTCACCCGCGCCCCCGTTGGCGTCCCGGTGTAGACGAGGACCCCCACCTTGACGGGGTCGGATCCGGGTCCGCCGTTGGTGCTGTCCCACTTGCTGAAGAAGCCCTGCGCCACCAGGCGCTGCAACAGGGCCGGCGCGTACGCATTCCAGCTCGGGTACGCGTTGTACAGGTAGCCCCCCAGTGACGCGATGGCGCGGTCGTCAACGACTCCGCTCGCGACGAAGAACGGAATCTTCGCTTGTGCGAGGCAGCCTCGGAAGCTGTCGACGTCCAGGAGGACGAGTGCGTTCACGACCGCAGCGACGCGCTTGTCCTGCGAGAAGTAGGTGCAGTTCTGCTGACCAGCGTTGCTGGGATCCGCAAGAAGGTCGCTGGTCTTGTTGTCATGGAAGACGGGCACGACCTGTCGCCCGAACAGGCCGCCGTGAGCGTTGATGTCGGCAATGACCGCCTTGACGTCGCCCTCGGGATCACCGAAGTCGACGCCTTCCAGACCCAACGCTGCCGCAGCCTGCGCCGCGTCGTTCTCCGTCGGGACCCCGATGTAGACGTGCTTGGCGTCCCAGCCCGGCCCGGACGTAGCGACGGACCCGGCGGCCCCCGCGACCGGTGCGGCTCCGGAAGATCCCGAATGGGCGGTACCCGGTGCACCGGCAGCAGAACCGGTCCCGGTCCTGCGTGGACCGACGCCCGCCGCGCCGGTAGAGCCGCCCGATCCGTCGGCTGCGACCGCGCCGACGGATGCCCCACCCGCAGTCCCGGCTACGCCGGAGCCAGCCAGGCCCCCGTCACCCACCGCCGCTGACGACGGGTTTCCCGCGTTCTGCTGGGCGAGGGGGACTGTCGTGCCGCAACCCACAAGAGAAAGAGCTACTGCCGCCGCGAAGACCGCCGCTGCCCGACGCTTGAAGATGCCGCTGTGCATGCCGCGCCTCCCGCCGGTAGTAAAACGGTTTAGCAACACAAACTAGGGGTGGTCCCTCCACTCGTCAACGGGGGTAAGGATGAGGCCGTCATCGACCCCGTCGCCCGCGGCACCCGCGCCTCGTCGCTCGACTCAACAGAAGGCCCGTCTTGACGACCAAACGTCCCATGTGTGACATTGCTACATCGATTTAGTAGGAGGTTAGTCGATGGCTGCTAGACGTCGTGCCGGCGCACTTCCAGCGGCTGTACTTGCGGTCGTGATGACGGCAGCAGCCGGCTGTGGCAGCACTGTCAGCGCAGCGGGCGCTCTGTCTCAACCAGCCCGGTCCGAGAGCGTGGGTCAGCCGGACGGCCTCGGTCCGGGCGACTCCTCCAACGCAACCCCATCGACCGTGTTGCCAGGGTCGCCGGCGGCCGCGCTGACCGGCGGCGGCAGCGGAGACGGCCGGCTGGCTAGCGGACCTGTGACAGGGATGAGTAGTGGGAGTACTGCGCCGGACGGCCGTGTGGCCACGCCCACCGGATCCGTTGGCCGAGCGCCGATCACGATCGGTGTCCTGGCAGCAGGGTCGTTCAGCGACGCCGCCGCATCAGCGGGCGGCAACTCGGGAACATCAACGAGCGGCGACGGGACTATGAAGGCGGTCCTGCGCTACTACGAGCAGCGCGGTGGGATTGCCGGTCGGCGCATCCACGCGATCTTCAGCACCGTCGCCCCGACAACCACGGACTACGACTCTGCTCTCGCGGCGGAGTGTGCGCACTTCACGCAGGACAACAACGTCGCCGTGCTGCTCAGCAATATCGGCTACTACAAGGACAGCTTCGAAGCATGCTTGAACGCGAAGCGGAAGCCGCATATCGAGGGCGGCTGGGGACTCACCGACGAGGCAGATCTGCGCCGCTTCCCGGGGTACTACTTGCCGAACATGCCGTCCTACGACGACCGCTTCGCGTCGCTTGTGGCGAGCGGTATCCAGAGCGGGCAGCTCACGCGCGACTCGAAGGTCGGTGTGATCGTGGAGGACTGCCCGACGATTCAGCGTGCCTACGCGCGTGAATGGCAACCGCGGGCACGTAGCGCCGGGTTGGTCGTGGACGAGTTTCACACGAAGTGCATCTCGGGCGCCGAGGACGCTGGCCAGCTGGCGCAGGACATGCAGTCGGCGCAGCTGAGGTTCCGGGCCGACGGCGTGACGACGGTCATGTTCGCGACGTATCCGACCGAGGTCAACGTCCTGTTCTTCACCCAGTCGGCGTCCGGGCAGAAGTGGTACCCGAAGTACTACCTGGACTCCAAGGCGCGTGTCGGGCACGAAAGCACGACTGGCAACTATCCAGCCGATCAGCTGAGGAACATGCGCGGAGTCGGTTGGGCACCAGCGCTGGACGTCACCAAACCCACGTTGACTGCGCCGGCGCAGAAGCGCTGCCTTGCCATCATGAAGCAGTACGGGATCAACGTGCAAACGGGTCTGGACGCGGAGCTCGCCTTCAGCGCCTGTGACCCCTTCTTCCTCCTTGAGGCTGCGCTGGCTGCTTCGCGCGGTGGGTCAGAGCCCGCCGCGCTGCAGCGGGCGATCGAAGCGATGGGCAGTACGTTCTCCGCGTCAGGCAACGGGGCGGCGACAACGTTCTCAACAGGCCGGCACTACGGCACTGCTCTGTACGCGACGTGGGCATTCAGAGCGCAGTGCAACTGCGCGGCCTACTCAGGTGGCTTCCGATCATGGCGATAGCTTTCCGCGCTCCTCGAGCCTCATCATGTCGGTTGAGGTCCACGGCGGGGTAGCCGCGGGGTTCGAGGGAGTCGCCGACGCCTTCGCGAGCAACTTCGCCGACCGAGGTGATACTGCCGCGTCATGCGCCATTTACGTCGGCGGCAACCGGGTTGTCGACCTGTGGGCCGGCGCGACTGCAGAAGGGCCGTGGACCGCGGACACGCGCACTGCCGTCTTCTCCGTCAGCAAGGGTGTGGCCACGATCTGCCTCCTCATGGCCGTACAGGAGGGCCATCTGCAGCTGGATGCGTCGGTGGTCAGCGTCTGGCCGGAGTTCGGTGCGCAGGGCAAAGCCGGGACGACGATCCGGCAGGTGCTGGCGCACCGGCCGGGCTGCTGGCGCCCACGGTGGACGTGACACCTGCCGGCCTCTATGCATGGGATCCAGTTGTGACGGCGCTCGCGCAGCAAGCTCCCGCGTGGCAGCCCGGGACCGCACACGCCTACCACGCACTGACGTTCGGCTGGTTGGTCGGAGAGCTGCTCCGTCGCGCTACCGGCAGCCGACCAAAGAACTGGTTGGCCGGGCGCGTCGCAGGGCCTCTGCGGGTCTCCATGGCCTTCGGCGCCGACACTCCCGCCGATGACTTCGGACCGGTCGGAGAGCCCGTTCCCGAGGCCGACGCCGGCGTTGCACTGCGCAGCCGATTGCCCAGCTCCTCGCATCACCGCAGGCGGAGCGCGCCATCAACTTGGGCGGCGTGTTCGATCCGATGAACATGCCCGCGGCTGCCAATGGCGAGGTGTTTGCTCGTGCCGAGATGCCGGCTGCCAACTTGTTCGCCAGCGCTCGCGGGCTCGCCAGGGTCTATGCCGCGACGGTAGGCGAGATCGACGGCATCAGGCTGCTGACTGCCGAGACGGTGCGTGATGCCTGTCGCGTCCAGTCCCAAGGCATGTCGTTGCTGGGAACCGACGACGGGCTCCGCTGGGGGACTGGGTTCATGCTCGACAGCGCGCGGCGCGGCATGGCAGGGCCCGGAAGCTTCGGCCACGACGGCTTCGGCGGGCACCTTGCGTTCGCGGACCCGGAGACGCAGACAGCCTTCGCGTACCACACCCACCGTCCCGGGGGAGGCGTCGATGATCGCGCCGAGGCGCTGTGCAGGGCCTTGCGGGCATGCCTGTGACGGCGTCTGGGATGCCGGCGGCTGAGTTCAGGCAGTGACGACGGCGGCGGCGTCCTCCAGCCCCAGCTCGGCGACGCTCGTCTCGCGCATCTTGAACTTCTGCACCTTGCCGGTCACGGTCACGGGAACTCGTCCGTGAAGCGGACGTAACGCGGCACCTTGTAGTGCGCGAGCTTGGGTCGGCACCAGTCGCGCAGCTCTTCCGCTGTCAATGAGGCGCCCTCGCGCAGACGAACCCACGCACACAACCCCTCGCCGTACTTGAGGTCGGGTACGCCGATCACCTGTGCGTACTGCACGTCGGGGTGGGTGAACAGGAACTCCTCGATCTCGCGTGGATAGATGTTCTCGCCACCGCGGATCACCATGTCTTTGCTACGGCCGACGATCGACAAGTAGCCGGCGTCGTCCATCACCGCCACGTCACCGGTGTGCATGAAGCCCTCGGCGTCGATCGCCTCGGCCGTCTTCGCCGCGTCCTCCCAGTAGCCGAGCATCACGCCGTACCCGGCCGTGCAGAGCTCGCCGGTGACACCGCGCGCGACGGCCTCGCCCGTCTCGGGGTCGACGACCTTGACGGTGACGTGCGGGTGCACACGGCCGACTGTCGACACGCGCCGGTCGATCGTGTCGTCGGCGCGGGTCTGCGTCGAGACGGGCGACGGTTTGCGCTGTCGCGGCGTTCTGAATCGGAGGGGGCGGGGCACACGAGAAGCATTCTGTTGCTTGGCTAGGGCTGTCCTAAACGCGCTCAGACCCGAACGGATCAGCTGCTCTCAGTCGAGTCGAAAAGCTGAACTGGCGACACTTTCGTCAAGCTGACCCCCCGTGCGGCTGGTCGCCTGAGTTGACGTTCGCTGGGATGCATCGGCGATGTGAACGAGCCTTGACGATCAGGTATGCGTTGATATGGTCGCTAATACGTTTTAGCAAGGGGATGCCATGCTTCCACCTGTGTCAGCCCGCCCGCGAGCGATCGCGTGCCTGCTGCTGATCACGCTCGCTGCATCAGCGTGCGGCAGCACCGTGCAGTCGGGTAGCTCGGGCGCGCCAGGTGCCGCTGTCCGCGACGGGAGCCTTGGCGACGCGCCGCTCGCCGGTTCGACCGACCCGAGCCAGGGGGCCGGCATTGGTGGCATCGCGCCCGGCTCCGGCGCCGGGACAATTGACTCCGCCGGCACCGCGAACTCTGCGGTCACGGCGAACGCAGGCGGCGCTCGCGCGAGCAATACATCAGGCACAGCGGGCGGTGCACACGGCGCTGCTTCGGTCGTCGGCGGTGCACCGAAGGGCCCGATCAAGATTGGTCTCCTGGACGTCGGAAACGTGGGCGGAGGGCTGGCCGCGATCGGCGCGAAGACCCAAGCTCAGACGTCTGGACAGGATCTCGCGAAGGCGTACATCCACCACTTCAACACGCACGGCGGCATCGCCGGACGCCAAGTGGAGTACGTCGAATACACGATCAACGTGAACGACGACTATCAGACCGATCTGCAGGCTGCTTGCGCACGGTTCACTCAGGACAACCACGTCGCGGTGGTACTCAGTCAGCTCGGCGACGTCTCCGGAAATACCTTTGACGCGTGCATCGCCAAGGCCGGCGTACTCAACCTCGAGATGAGCTCCTCCACCTACGACGCCAAGTCGTACGAGCTCTACGCCACGACGTACTCACTAGGCGGACCGAATGTCGACCGTCGTGAGTCAGCCGTATTCCGCGGCATGCACGAGGACGGCGTCCTCACCGCGAAGAACACGGTTGGCATCATCGTCGAGGACTGTCCCGAGAGCACGGCCGCGTACAGCCGCACTCTTGCGCCTATGGCTAAACAATTCGGTCTCAAACTCGTGCGCGCAGACGTCGACTGCCTCACCTCCTTCTCCGGAGTCGCCGACTTCGAGTCCCAAGTCCAGGCGACGGTGCTGCCGTTCCGCAGCAAGGGCGTGGATCGCGTCACGTTCGTGTCGGCGTGGGAGTCGCTGATGCTGCTCTCGTTTGAGAATCAGGCGGGAAACCAGGGCTACAAGCCCCTGTACGCGGTGTCGAGCCTCGCTGGGCCCCAAGCGTTCGCATCGCAGTACTCATCCGACACCTTGTCGCGCCTCCACGGCGTGGGCTGGCTACCGGACACAGACGTCGTCGGCGGACTCAAGAACGCGATGACCGCTTCGTGCGAGGCGATCGCGCGCGACGAGGGCATCAAGGCAACCGACCAGGCCAACATCGGCCTAGTACACATGGTCTGCGAGCAGTACATGCTGTTCGAGGCGGCCGTGAAGGCCAGTGGCGGGTACAGCGACCGCGCGTCGTTGATCCGAGGACTGGCAGCCGTCGACGGCACCTATACAAGCGCGCTCATGCTGGGCAACCGAACCACCGTCGGGCGGACTCGGGACGCTGCAGCCCTCTTTGCACCGTTCCAATACCTCGGAACCTGCTCGTGCTTCAAGTACAGCGCCGCCCCGACTCGGACGGCGTGAGAGCGCCCGCTCGAAGTGGGCTCGGGCACGCCCCCCGACGCAAGGCGGCCTGACGCAACGAAGTGTTCGCCTCATGGCAGCAGGCGGACGAGTGAGCTTGCCGCCAGCCGCCCCCCGCAGTCGACAGATCTCGGGCAACAACGGGCGATGAGCGGCTCGTGGAGAAGCGTCGTTAGCCGCGGGCCGATGCACGCGCCGACCATGTAGAACACGGCACATAGCCGCGCCACTGCTCTATCGGTTCGGGCGTTGGCTCGTGGCGCGCCTCGGCGGCTGGGAAGTCGGCCCGAACTGCGGGTTGCCTCCAACGGCTCATCGTGGAATGGCACGAGCTGGAATGGCCGTCTCATATCTGCACCACGTGGCAGGAACTGCCCGAGTCGTGAGCGAACGGTCGGCAGAGGTGGCGGCATCCAGGGAGGCTCAGCATGATTCTTCTACGACCACGTTCGATTAGCCGAGTCAGCACGCGTAGGCGGGCTCGCACCGGTACGCGGCTCGTGATTGGGCTGGCGCTACTCGGCTCAGTGACCTTGCCGTCACCTGCCGGTGCCAGCGGGCTGCCGGAGTGCCGCCCCGAGCCCGGAATGCAGGGTCAGGTCCCGGCCTCGGACGCGAAGAAGGACGACGGGTACTGCCTCAACGCCGACATCCTCGCGATCCACCCGATCCAATCCGGGACTTCACGAGGTGGGATGGCCCGGCTGGGCAAGTGCGTCTACGTCGGAAGTGACGTGAGCACCGCCGATGACGGCTCCGAGGGTGGTCTAGCAGCGGTCGACCTGTCGAATCCGCGCAGGCCGAAGGTTGTGCAGGTCGTTCCTGGTGTTTCGGCTGCGTGGGACACCGTGCACGTCAACGCCGTACGCAAGATCCTTGTCGCCAAAGTGCCGACGGGGTTCCAGGTGATGTCCATCGCGACACGAACCTGCCGACTAACGCCGCGCGGCACCTTCGATATCTCCATGTTCGGCCCCACACCTCTCACGGGCTTCGGCACCGGACGACTGGGTGCCACCCTGGGCGCCGACGCCATCCACGAGTTCCAGGTGTCGCCAGACGGCCGGACCGTAGTCGCCGGCTTCTGCGGCTTCGACCTCGGGGCAGTCGAGGGAACCGACGATGACGGCCTGATCTTCGACATCACCGACCTCGATCGGCCCAGGCTGATCGCGAACTTCTCGCCTGCCGCCATGCTGCACAAGGACGCCGCCGCTCACGACTTCGACTTCTCGCCTGACGGGAAGCGTCTCTACATCGGCATCTCCATCGGCTACACCGGTGGACCGCCCAGAACCGAGCACCCGACCTGGGACGGCGTGATCATCACCGACATCTCCGCGATTGCTGCCCGGCGTCCCGGAGCGAAGCCACGAGTCATCTCCTACCTGCCGAGCGCCGGCGGGCACACTGTCAGGTACGCAAAAATCGGCGGCCACCCCTACCTGCTGTCGAACTACGAGAACGACTGTGTGATGGGCGTTCCTGCCTACACGCCGGCCGGCATCGTCATCATCGATATTGCCAACGAGCGCAAGCCGCGGGTCGCGAGCAACTTCACCCTGGAGGTCAACGCCAGCATCGAGAACTGCACGGCTACCGCCAACGATGGGACCTTCGTCCATGCGCACTTCACCAACGTCGACGACCGGCTCAACACCACGATGCTGTTCGCCGACTGGACGAACAGTGGGCTGCGCGTCATCGACATTCGCAACCCCCTCCGGCCCCGTGAGATTGCCTACGCCAACCCGGTCGTGAACAAGGCAAAGGCCTATTCGTACCCGACCTACGATGCGAAGACCCGCGTAGTGACCTATGCGGACAGCGCGAACGGTCTAGTGGTCGTCAAGCTCAACCGAGCGGCGCAGTCCCGGCCCGGACGGGCGGTCTACAAGCCGGCCCCCCGCGATCCCCTGACCGTGGCCCGGCTGCAGGCGACCCGTCCGGGAATGACGTGGATCTGTTCCTCGGGCGTCGAGGGTCCTGTCGCAGACCACGCGCGGCACCACTAGGCGTCCGCATTCGCAGCGATGGCCCAGTGCAGGTGCACATCATCAACTGCAAGGCGACTAGCGCGCGCGCTCGGCGGGCGGGATAGGGACGCAGCCGGCGTCTGCAACCCGCTACCGGGGCTGGTCGGCCCGATGCCAACGCTCTGCCGGCTCAGGCGGCCGACCGAGACGGACCGCGGCTACGGCCCCGGGGGAGTGGGACGGGCGTGAGGCGCCGTTTCGCCCGCAGCTGCCCAGGGTGAGTGCAACAGCGTGCTGATCAGGTGCATGGTGATCCGCGCGTTGGGCTCTCGGCCGACCAGCAGATCCGTGTAGATCATCGATTCGGCGAGTCGCACCACGGCGAAGGCGATGTCATCGAGCAGCGCCTGCTCGGCAGCGGGCACAACGCCGGCGCGGTTCAGCAGGTCGCGCACGCGCGCGACCTGCCGAACGTGAACGCGGGCCTCAGGCATGAACAGGATTCGGAACGCCAGCTCGGGTTCTTCTCGCAGGAACTGTCGGAATGCCTGCGCCGAGGAGACGTAGCGCACATACTCTGCGATCACGTCGAGCAGATGAGCTGGCCCGGTCGGCATGCCGCGGCCGATCACATGGCTGAACGCTCTCGCCGAGAGCAAGTCGAGCACGTCGCCGAAGAGGCGGTCCCGGCTACCGATCACGCGGTACAGCGTTGATCGGCTCACGGCCATCGTCGAGGCGAGCTCGTCGACATCGAGATGCGCGTGCTGCAGGAAGTAAGCGGTGCCGGCTTGCACCACCTGGGCATGCGTGACGACCCGCGGCGACAAGCGGCCCCCTTCCAGCGCAGAGTGTCCGGTTTAGCAGGCATGTGCTTGAGAACTGGCGTCGCCCGCTGAAACGGCCGTTCCACCCTGCCGCCAGACAGCAGGAGCTACCAGGCACTTTCGCGAAACACGCGCGCAGTTGGCGCCGCGAAGGCAGAGCGCCCTGGCCAACGAGGAGACGCGCGTTGAGCATGTCGCCACGGCCGGCAGCCCTGGGACGGACTGCCGCCTGCCATGTTGCAGATGTGCCGGATCGCGCCGGCCCGCGCGGCATGTTTGGGCGCCCTGTCCGCCTTCTCCTTGGGCCGACGTCGGCTGCAACCGGTGCAACAGGCCGGCTGGCCCGACAGGCTTTACGCGTTCTGGAACGGCCGTCTCACTCTGGCGTGCGCCAGCAGGACGAAGGCAGGCGAGTGCGAAACAGAAGCGCAACCGCACGGGGACGCCGCACTGATCAGGAGAATCGCATGAGCATGCCGGGACAGCACAAGTTCCTGCAGGCATTGGATGGCGAGAGTGGAGCGCCATGGCGGCCGGCCGGCAGCCGCCGGCTCGGGACGCGCCGGCGAGCGCACGCGGCGCTTGCTGCGTCTGGCCTGATCTTGTGCGCCTTGACCACATCGGCGTTCGCGAGCCCAGGAGTCGCCCCCACCGCTGCTGACGACGCCACGTCGCCGGCCCATTGTGGGCCGGGTGACCATCCAGAGCCAGGCATGCAGGGCGAGGTGCCGCCCGGGTCAACCCCAGCATGGGACTGCGGCGTCAGAGCCGTGGGCTATCTCCCAGGCGCCAATGGCACCATGGCCGTCGCGGGCCACTGCGCTTACACGGGCGTCAACTCGATGGACCTGAATGGGCTGCCGGCGACCACGAGCGGCGGCGGGGGCGTGCGGGTCATCGACGTGACCAACCCTGCCAAGCCACGTGTAGTCAAGGTCCTGCCGACCTCGGTGCGAGAGCTCATGGCTGCTCGTGTCACGCCCCAGCGGGCGATCCTGGTCACGCGACGCATGGATACCCAGGCGCAGAGCGGGGAGGTGGTCGGGCGTGACGCCCTGGTCGACGTCTGGAACATCAAGAAGTGCACCGACCCCAAGCTGATTGGCACGCTGCGGTTCCGCGCCGCGAAACCAGTTCTCGGGGACGCGCCAGTCATCGACGCGCAAGGTCCTGCACACATCCTGGGCCTGAACCCCTCAGCAACCAAGGTCTACGGCACACTCCCGCTGCAAGAGGCCGACATCACCGACCTCGCCCACCCCAAGCGCTGGATGGTGCGCGACTTCAACTGCACGATCACCAACCAGTTCTTCCTTCCGTATCAGCTCGCCCCCGGTGTCCACGGGTGCGAGGCAACTGAGCACGTTCTGCCCATGCAGTTTCCGCAATACAGCCACGAGCCAACCTTCAGCCCGGATGGGTCACGGCTCTACCTCGGATCGCAGTTTCCCTATCCGTTCACGAACGACATGTTCATCCTGGACATGACGGGGCGTGAACCGCGGTTGGTGAGCGAGACGAAGGAGGCGCCGGGTCACTCCATCGACATGGTGACCGTAAAGAATCGCCGGTATCTGCTGCACTCCAACGAGGCCTCGTTCGCGGGCTGCATCCCTGATGACCAGCGTCCCAGCTGGTTCGGCTTTGGTGACCGGGCCTTCCTGCTCGACATCACGAACGAGAAGGCACCAAAGAAGGTCGCACAGCTCGCGCTGGCCGCAAGTCGCTTCGAGAACTGCGGCCGTAACGGCAATCTGGGCGGCCCGACCGTTGCCTTCCACTCAGTGGACAACGCGCTGGACTCGACCTACGCCGTCATCGGATATGGGCCCGCGGGCTTCCGCTTCTTCGACCTGCGCAACCCGTCGAAGCCGGCGGAAGTCGCCTACTTCAACCACGGTGCGTCACAGCACACCAAGCCCTACATCATGCCAGGAACTGGCCAAATCTGGGTCAGTGACGAGAGCGGCTTCTGGGTTCTCGAATTGGAGCCGCACGTTCGCCGGCAGTTGGGGCTGCCCGCGAACCCTGGGCACACCGCGCCGCGACATGCCGCGTAGGGTGGACAGGCTCCAAGCGGATCTGCCCGGGATGACCCGGATCTGCGGGACTGGCAGGAGGACCCGCTGGCGGCGATGAGCGGACTACGCCATGTGCTGGTCCTTGGGCTGGGAGTCGCACTCGCGGCTGCACTGACGCCAGGCAACGCCATTGCAGCCGCGAACACGTCGCCGAAGCCGTGCGCTACGTCCGGTGCCCACGCCTGGTGCGACCGATCCCTGACAGCAGACCATCGAGCCCGCCTGTTCGTGGCAGCGATGACGACAGACGAGAAGATCCAGCTCCTCGGTGGGCAGGGCACCACCAACAACGGCATCGTCCCCAACGGCCACACGGGAGCGACGTACGCCGTCCCTCGGCTGGGTCTGCCCGCCGTCTACTTCACGGATGGTCCCGTTGGCGTCCGGCAGAGCAGCGCGACCGCGATGCCCGTGCCTCAGGCGCTGGCGGCCACCTTCGACGAATCGCTCGCCGCTCAATACGGCGCCTTGCTCGGTGACGAGGCCAAGCACAAGGGCAACGACGTCGTCTACGCCCCAACCGTCAACATCGAGCGGAACCCGCAGAACGGGCGCACATACGAGGGGTACGGCGAAGAGACCTACCTGGTGAGCCGAACCGGGGTCCAGTTCATCAAGGGCGTCCAGAGCACCGGGGTGATCGCGGATGTCAAGCATTTCGCCGCGAACAACCAAGAGGGCCAGGTCGGGGCTCCGCCCTTCACGTCGGTCGAGGGCAGCCGGCTGCTCATCAACGCCAACGTCGACCAGAGGACACTCCACGAGGTCTACTTTCCGCACTTCGAAGCTGCGGTAAAGCAGGCCGGGGTCGGCACCGTCATGTGCTCCTACAACAAGGTGAACGGCACGCACTCCTGCCAGAACGCCACGCTCCTGCAGCAGGTGCTTCGCAACCAGTGGGGCTTCAGGGGGATGATCTTGTCCGACTATGCCGCGGCCAGCCATCAGCAGCCCGATGACACCGCCCGGAACCTCAACAACGGCCTGGACTTCGTCCCCGCGCAAGGCTCCCTGGACCAGACCTACGCACCCGCCCTCATCGAAGCCGCGATCGCCAGCGGTCAGGTCTCGATGGCAACCGTGGAAGAGCACGACCTCAGGATCCTGCGGACACTGTTCGCCTTCGGCTACTTCGACCGCCCCGCCTACGTCGCTGACGACAGCGCCATCAACGTCAGCACTCACGAGCAACTCGCGCAGGCCGTTGAGGAGCGCGCGATCACGCTGCTCAAGAACAACGGTCTCCTCCCAATCAAGCCAACGGTTCACAAGATCGCCGTGATCGGGCCCTACGCCAACCGGTATGTAACCGGCGGCGGCAGCGGCGGCGTCAAGCCCCGCAGTGTCATCACCGCACTACAAGGCATCGCTGCGCGCGCCGGCAAGAACATCGCGGTCGCTTACGACGACGGCAGCAACGCCTCCGCTGCTGCCGCGGTCGCCAGAGCGGCGGACGTAGCCATCGTTATCGTCGGCGACGTCCAGACAGAGGGTCAGGACAAGTCCTGCCTCGACCTCAACTGCCCCAGCGACCTCGCCGGCAGCAACTCCCTACTCCTCACCAGCGGGGGGAACTGCGTCCAGAGCCCCTGCCCGCTCAACGGCACCGCCCAGAACGCACTGATCACGGCTGTAGCCGGCGCCCAGAAGAACACGGCCGTCGTGCTAGAGACCGGCGGCCCTGTCCTCACCCCCTGGCGGGCCAGCGCGGCGGCCATCGTCGAGGCGTGGTACCCGGGGGACCGCGGGGGCGCAGCGCTCGCCCGCGTCCTGTTCGGTGACGTCGACCCCGGCGGTCGCCTCCCCGCGACGTTCCCCGACAACGAGGCGCAGCTGCCGACGGCGGGAGACAGCAACAGCTACCCCGGCGTTCTCAACGAGGAGACCTACGCGGAGAAGCTCCTCGTCGGCTACCGCTGGTACGACGCCAAGCACCTGACCCCTGCCTACGCCTTCGGCGCCGGGCTGTCCTACACCTCCTTCCGCTACGGACCGCTCACCGTGAAGCCCGCCAGGAGCACCAACCAGGTCGCGACGGCCAGCATGACGGTCACCAACACCGGCCGCCGTACCGGCATCGCCGTACCGCAGCTCTACATCAGCAAGCCCGCGAGTGGAGCGTTGCCCCAGCCGGTCCGTCAGCTCGTGGGCTACACCAGCGTCTCGGTGGCTGCCGGGCGCACGGTGCGCGTGACTTTCCCGCTCAACGACCGCAGCTTCGCCAGTTGGGCCGCGGCACCCACCAGCGGCTGGACGATTACCCCAGGCTGCTACCAACTCGCCGCTGGTGCTTCCTCGCGAGATCTGCCCTCACGAGCCACTGTCGCCAGCGGAGCAACCTGCGGCGCTGCTACGCGGCTAGGCAATGCCGGTGACTTCCGGCTGCCACTGCCTCCCGCGTCCACAACCCAACTCGTCCCTCCGTCGACGGGCACCGACACGGTCCCCGGCTCGATACGCCTCGACCCCAGAAACCCGCGATCACTGCCCACGACCGGCAGCAACGCGCTGTTCGGCCTCATCGGCTTGCTAGCACTAAGTGCGGGTGCTGTCCTCCGACCAACCAGGAGCTCTCGTGGGTGACGCCACCCGCACAAATCGGCAAGCATGGTTTCGACGGGTGTGGAAGTTCGCGCTCGCCCTCTCGGTCGTCGGGCTCGTCGGTCCGGCCGGTGCCGAACCAGCACAGCCCTTTCCGGGACCTGGGCAGTACTCGCACGACCAGATCATCTTCCAGGGCTCGGCGTACCCGTACGCGTTGTACGTCCCACGTTCTGTCAAAGCGACCGAGCACCCACCGCTACTGGTCATGATCCACGGCTGCCACACGACACCGGACCAGCAGGCGCACGCCAACCAGTACCACTCCATCGCGGAACGGAACCACTTCCTGGTCCTTTACCCCGACAACGCCGAGGAAGATCGCAACACGACGCAGTGCTGGAAGGGCCTCTTCGCGCCGCAGCTCGAGAGTCGCGGTACAGGATCGGCAGCGGCTATCGCCACGATGACGCAGGCCGTCGCACGACAGAAGCGCGTGGACCCGTCTCGCGTGTACGCCGTCGGCATGTCCTCGGGGGGGTTCGAGACGTCGATCTTGGCAGCGGAATACCCAGACATCTACGCGGCCGTCGGCATCCACTCCGGTGCGGGCTACGCCCGCGGCGCAACTGGTTGCGCCGGCGGAGCGAAGGCCTACGTCCCGACGGACAACGCCGCCGCGGCCCAAGCTGCCCTGGCCACTGAAGGCCCACGCGCACGAGTTGTCCCGACAATCTTTTTCCACGGCGACGAAGACCCGCTGGTCGCCTACCCCTGCGGCCGGGACGCCCTGCAGCAGTGGCTGCAGACGAACAACAGCGTGCTCGCCGCGGGTCACGCCGACACGGTCTCGAGCAAACCCGCAAAGGCAACCCAGGGTCGAATCCTGGGGGGTCCTGCTTCGACGGACCCCATCTCTGCCGCCATCGACGGCCCAATACCTGGTGGGGGCTACGCCTACACGGTCGAGACCTATGCCCAGCCGGGCGGATGCACCATCGCGGAGTTCTGGACCATGCACGGCATGGGCCACTACTGGTCAGGCGGGACCAACGACCCTCCGTACGCGGGAACCTTCAATGACCCCAACGGTCCCAGTGCAGCCGCCGCCTCGTGGGCCTTCTTCGCGAACCACCACCTGACCGCTCCAGGAGCGGCCTCGCCCTGCACGGCCGCAGCTCCTCGACGGGTGCCTGCGCTCGCACCGCCGACGGGCAGCAGCAACGGCACGAAGGCCGACGCTGCCCCTCAGAGCACTAAAGCGCACGTAGAAGGCGAACGCGGCGCCCTGGCCTCCACAGGCAGCGAGCCGCTCGTTCCCTTCCTGGGCTTCGTTGGTGTCGTGGGTGCGCTGCTCGTACGGCGCCGCGCCCGGGTCACATCCCGATGAACGCAAACTCGACCGGCGCTCGCCGAGGGTCTCCCGCCGACCGGCAGGGCTCCGACGCCGCGGACACCTGCTTATGCCTGTTGCTCTCGTCGTGGCTCCGTGGTCACGCGCGCGCCGTCACGATTCAGCAGGCGGTTCAGCTCCTCCGAGTGTTTGTGCGTGTGCAAGTAAGGCGATCGCGCGAGGCAAAAAGCGGCCCGGCAGCGCAGGGAGGACAGCGGCGGCAGCCGCGCGTGCGTTCCTTGCCGAGCGAGGTGTGTGGCGCAGCAACATTCGCCAGTGTCATCCCCGACATTGCCTACAGCGAGCGTGGCCGGACGGCCGTGGAGGCCGCGCACCCCTGCTGACCTGCGGCTTCACCTCCAGACCGCGCTGCGCCTCGCCTGGCCCCACGAACCTCTGACGGCCCACAGACGGCCCAGCATCGGCGCCGGCGCTCCGCCGCCCTGGAAGCTGGGACGCGGCAAACGGCGTTCCGCGCCGCGTCCGACCCGTCGCATCCCGACGCCCGGCGGCACAGGACCAGGCGGCCGAACCATCGTCTACCTGCCTTGCGTCGCCAGATAGAACAGAGCCAGTCCGAACAACCTTCAGGAGTGTGCGGTGCCCCTCGCCCGACCCGTGCGCACGACGCTGGCCGCGATGCTGCTGGGCGTGGTGGCTGTGATCGTGACGGCTGCTCCAGCCAGCGCGCAGACCTTGCGGCCCGGCAGCTCCGGGCCAGCAGTGTCGTGCTGGCAGAAGAAGCTGCGCTGGGTCGCGCTGGCACGGCCCGCCACGCGTGTGCCGCTGATAAACGTCGATGGCACCTACGGCACGACGACAACGAACGCCACCAAGGCCTTCCAGCGCGCGGTGCACCTCACCGCCGACGGTGTGGCGGGGGACAGGACCCAGACCCAGATGCTCGCCGAGCTCGGCACGGCCGCCCGCGACCGCGGCGACCAGTACGCCTCGGACCTGTACTACGGCCGATGCGGCACCCCGGAGCCGATGGTCTGCCGGAAGGCGAACGGCGCGCCGAAGATCGTCAAGAACCCGAACGACAGCAACCCGCAGAGCATCCGCTACTACTACTCGGTCGCCTGCACGCGCCTGGACGCGGGACTGCAGAACCAGACCGCCGTGCTGTCCCTGCGCGCCAGTGACGGCAGCACCAACGCCAAGACCCTGCTGCGCCGCACCGGCCTGCGGCAAGCCTCGATCAACCTGAACAAGTCGATCATCGCCGCCAACGACACCTACCGCGCCGTACAGGGGATCGCCCTGAACGGGAGCGTCCGGTTCATCAGCGCTCCCGGCTGCCGACGAGCGAGCAGCAGCCAGATCGTGTGTGAGTGGCTGTCCGCGCCGTACACCGTCCAGTGACACGTGCCGGGGCCTGAACGCCGCCGCCGGCTCGGCCACCATCGGAGACATCGCCGGTAGCCGCCGCGCCTCCAGTACACGTTGTAGAACGCGTGTTCGATGAGGTGGCAAACTGTCGGCATGGCCGGGGGCATGACGCGAGGCACGGGAGTTCCGCTGTCCGAACGCGTGCATCGCACGACGACCGACGCGGCGCCGGGGTCGCCTGTCGACCATGAGGGGGGCCGGCACTGCTGGGTTGTTGACGCCCCCGGCCACGCCGGCCGATACCCCGGGCTGCTGATCGAGTGGCGACGTCGCAATCAAACGTGGGACGGCCTCGTCGCCTACGTCTTGCCGGAGCCGAGCGGCGAGGGCTCACGACTCGTCGAGAGATGGATCGACGCCGAGTATCTAGAGCGCTCCTCATAACCCAGAGGTCGCAGGTTCAAATCCTGCCCCCGCTACTGAAGAAGTGCAGGTCAGAGGCGGTTTCCCGAAGTCAGGGAAGCCGCCTCTTGATCATTTGTCCGCAGAATGTCCGCACACTCTGCGCCGCCCTCAGCCTCGCGACACCGCGTTGAGCCGCACTCGACAACGGTCGTCCGCGCCGCCTCTCGGTGCTCGACGAGGACGACCCAGTCGGTCCGCGCGTGCATTGCGACCGCCGCGGCGGAGTGGGCGATGCTCTCGACGGTAGGGCCCCGCACGCAGTCCGGCTGCCAAGCCGCTGACGGCTCACGTGTCCATGAGCGACAGTGGTGTTGTGCCTCCGATGATCCAGCCGATGCTGGCGACGCCGGCGTCATCGCTCCGCGTCCTGCCCGCGGGGGAGTGGCGACTCGAGCCCAAACTGGACGGCTGGCGCGCCCTGGTAACGATCGACGACGACCAGGTCACGATCCGGACCCGGCGAGGGCGCGACATCAGCGCTGTGCTGCCCGAGCTCAGCCGTCCGCCGCGCGGGGCTCGGGGACGGCAGGTGTTGCTCGACGGCGAGCTCATCGTCGGCGCCGGGACCTGCGACGACTTCTACCTGGTCGGGCCGCGGCTAGCCCGCAGTGCCCGCTCGGCCCACCTCGGCCCGCTGGTCAGTTTCGTCGCGTTCGACGTCCTCTGGCTCGACGGGCGCTCGCTGTGCGACCTCCCATATGGCACGCGTCGGGCGATGCTCGAGGAGCTCCGACTTTCGAAGGGAAGCTGGTGGACCGCCGCGAGCCTCGAGGATGACCCGCAGCGTGTGCTCGATGCGTGCCAGCAGTTGCACATCGAAGGGATTGTCGCCAAGCGACTCGACGGCCGTTATCGCGCCGGCCGTCGTTCCAACGATTGGATCAAGTTCAAGACCGAGGACTGGAGTCTCGGACACGCTCCCCGACGTAAGACGGCTTGAGGCATCCGAGGCGGCGCACTGCCGGGACAACGTGTGCGCATTGCGGTGGTCGGGGCGGCGGAGAAGCGTCATTACCAGCGGTCCTGCGGCCCAGCGGCCGTCAGACAACCAACGCCTCGCGGTGATCTGGTTCGCGCTGGAGCTCGCACCCTCGCGTGGCCGCCGCAGCCGGTGATATTTGCGCGTTTCCTTCCGGGTCGCTGGGCACCTGCGATAGGCAGAGTGCATCCCCCTCGAGCGGCACGCGGAGGCGTCATGAGCGAAGAGACCTGGCACGAAGCCCGGCTGATCCCGACCTCCGGCATCTCGGGTGCGGAGGAGCAGGAGCGACGTGCGACCTCTGCCCTTTTGGCAGTGATGACGTCGGTGAAGGAGTTCGGGCGCGCCATCACTGCGCCACTCGGAGCACCTGCCGGCACGGTTACAACGTTCATCGAAGTGCCGTTCATGTTGGCCGAGAAGCGCTGCTATCCCGATGGCCTGATCCGGGTCAGTCGCGGCAGCAGGTCCTGGACGTGCCTGGTGGAGGTCAAGACGAGCACCAATGACCTGCAGGCAGCACAGTTGGAGAACTACCTGGACATAGCGCGCGACAACGGCTTCGACGCGCTCCTGACGATCAGCAACGAGATCCCTCCTGCCGCCGGTCAGCACCCGACGAAGGTCGACAAGCGACGGCTACGGAAAGTGCAGCTGTTCCACCTCAGCTGGAGTCAGGTCCTCGCTGAAGCCGTCATGCAGAAGGAGCACCGCGGGGTGGCAGACCCGGACCAGGCCTGGATTCTCGGTGAGCTCATCCGGTACCTCGAGCACCCGCGGTCAGGGGCGCTGGAATTCGACGACATGGGGGCATCCTGGGTGACGGTCCGGGACGCCGTGGCTGCCGGCACTCTGCGAGCCAGCGACAGGAGTGCTCCGGAGGTCGCTGCTCGCTTCGACGCCCTCCTGCGGTACGCGTCCCTGCGGCTTGGACGCCGGTTAGGCACCGAGGTGACCCCCCTGCTGTCGCGCAAGGACGCTGCGGACCCCGCTGTTCGCTTGCAGACGCTGGTGACCGAGTTGGCTTCCTCCGGCACGCTTGCTGGCGCCATCAAGATCCCCAACGCGGTCAGCCCGCTCAGCCTCGAGCTGGACCTGCGCTCGGGGCGAGTGACGTGTCACGTCGACCTGGACGCACCCCGAGAGGGGCGGCCAGCGACCCGGGTCAACTGGCTGGTGCGCCAGCTCAAGAACGCCCCAGGCCCCCTGCGGATCGAGGCGCATGCCGCTTTCGCCCGCGGGGCAGGGACCGCTGCGCTTCTGAAGGACGTTCGTGACAACCCAGCCCTTTTGCTGGATGACTCGAAGAAGGACATCCGAACGTTCAGGCTCGCGCTCATCAGCCCACTCGGCCCGAAGCGCGGTCGAGGGCGAGGCGGAGCGATCGACAGCGTCTTGGACGCTATCGACGCGTTCTACGGTGACGTCCTCGGTCAGCTCAAGGCATGGACCCCGACGCCGCCCAAGCTGCGCGAGGAAGCCGCCGTGCCGGTCGAGCCAGAAGCGGAACTTGCCAGTACCAGCATCTCGTCGCAGGACGGCATCGAGCATCGCGCGGCTGCCGAACCGGTCAATCTTGATGAGCGAGATGCGTCCCAGGCGGAAGCAACTCGGCTCGATGCCGCGACAGACGGCTCGACTGACGATCAGACCCCGGCAGCCTGGCAGGAGGCAGCTCTGCCAGAACCAGCTGAAGCCTGACGCATCGATCCGTTCCCCTTGTCATCCCCGGCATTCCTACGGTGTGCGTGGCCGGACGGCCACCGGGGTGGCGCACCCGGTCTGACCTGCGATTCCACCGCCAGACCGCACTAGATCCCGCCAGGCCCCACACCAAGTTCTGACGGCCCACAGAGGGCCCCAGACCGGCGCCGGCAGCCCGGCGGAACCTGCGGCGCGAACCGGGGCAAACTTGTCGTAGCGTTCGGGGCACCCGAGAAGGAGATCGAACGAGCATGCGGCGCGCCACCCTCGCCCTCGCCCCCGCCGCCGCGGCCGCCCTGACGCTGCTGCCGGCACCAGCCGCGCAGGCCGTCGACTGCGCCCGGCCCAAGCACCTGTCGACCTACGTCGACGGCGCCACCGGCTGGGCCGACGTCTGCTTCGACCACGGCCGCTACGGCGGGCACTTCGACGCCACCGTCCTGGACGACAAGGGCGACTCCCACCCCGTGTACATCAGCTTCTACACCGACGGCGGGCTCTGGCAGAAGTTCGTCAACAAGAAGGGCAACGGGCACAGCTTCACCTGGAACGACCAGGACTTCACCTACAAGAAGAACGAGCCCGCGAGCGACGTCCAGTACGTCTACATCAAGGTCTGCGTCGACCGGTACCGCGACACCTGCAAGACCAGCGGCCGGCTCTACAACCCCGACCGCTGACCGCCTCAGCCGACAGCGCGCCGCTCGCCCGCCGCGGTACGGTCCGCCGATCGTTCCGAGTTCGAGGAGAGCCATGGCAGCCAAGTTCGAGGTCTACGAAGACAGGTCCGGAGGCTTCCGCTTCCGGCTCAAGGCCGCGAACGGCGAGGTCGTCGCCACCGGCGAGAGCTACACCACCCGCTCCGGAGCTCGCGAGGGATGCGAAGCCGTGAAGCGCGCGGCCGAAGTAGCCAGCATCGAAGACGCCTAGCCAGACTGCAGCAGCCCACGGTGTCGAACGCATGTTCGATCCCGTGCCACACTCACCTTTGTGACTGGCGGGATGAGCAGAGGCGCGGGAGTTCCTCTAGCCGACCGCACGCGCCGCAACATCCCCGCGGCCTCCCGGCAGACAGCCGAAGACGAGCGCGGGCGACACTGCTGGGTGGTCGACTCGCCCGGGCACCCTGGCCGCTACCCCGGCGTGCTCGTCGAATGGCGCCGCCGCGGCCAGGCGTGGGACGGGCTGGTCGCCTACGTGATGCCCGAGCTGCACGGTGGGGGTTCGCGCCTCGTCGAGCGATGGGTTGAGGCCCAGTACCTCGAGCCCATCACATGACGCGGCGCTGGCAGGTTCTGAGTCTCCCCCCGACTAGACGAAGTGCAGGTTCGCGGCGGTTCCCTGCCTCGGGGAGACCGCCTATAGATCGCTTGTCGGCAGAACGCCGGCACACTCGGCGCCTGCCTTCACCTTGCTGCGCCTGACAGCGCCACATGCCGCCGGGTGCGCCCGGCGTCCCGGGGCTCGCGGTTTGGGCGCCCATCACACGCCCGCGACGACCTGTGGCCGCGCACCGATGTGCCCTGCGACGACCGGGTGCCGGCTCCCGGTTTGGCCAAGCGGTCGGCGCAGGAGAGATGGCGAAGGACGCTGACGGATCGCCCGGCTGCACCACCCGTGATCGGCGCGTGCGCTGCGCTGAGGTGTCGCTCGGCCTGGCGTACCGTCCGCCCGTGCAGGTGCGGTGGGAGCGACTCAGCCCCGCGACGGTCGAGCAGATGGCCGCGGTTTTGCTCTCCTTGGACAACCCGGACGTCCAGCGGATCGATGGACGAGGGGGCGACGGCGGCCGTGACGCGCAGTTCCGCCGACCCGGCGGGGTGGACTTCTACGAGATCAAGTCCTTCGCCGACCGAATCGACGCACGGCGCGGTCGACGGGCTCAGGTGGAACGTTCGCTTGAACGGTCCGCCCTGCGGTCGCCGCTGTCGTGGACGCTGGTCGTGCCGGTCGACCCGACCGACGGCGAGGAAGCCTGGTTCGACGACCTGCGGTCGCGATACAGCTTCCCACTGAGGTGGTGGGGCCTGACATGGCTCGACTCTCGGCTGTCCAAGCACCCGGAAGTTGGCAGCTACTACGTCGCGGACGAACGCGACGCCGTCCTGCGTCTGATGCGCGAGCACGAGGTTATGAACGCGGCTGCGCTGGACGTTCCCGCCGCGTTGGCGCGGCTCGACGCCCTTAAGGAGAAGGTGCGTTTGATGGACCCGCACCTGCTGCTCGAGGTGACGACGCTGTCGCTTGTCGACGCGGTCCACGCATACCCCGGCGCACTGATGTACGCGCAGCGCCCCACCGCGATCGGGCCGGTGACCATCGCGCTGATGCCGCGGTACCCCGGTGCGGCGCGCGATTCCGAGCTGCCGCGTATGACCGTTGCGGTGCGGTTCCCGGACAGCGAGGAAGGACGTCGCGCCGCCGCAGTTTGGGAAGGGATACACGGCTGGGGCGAGCCGGGCGAAGTCCCACACGAGTTCGTCGAGATCACCGAGCACCGCGCACCGGCGGGCCTCGGGGGCTCGGTCGGTCCAGCGACGCTGATGTTCACGCGCGCGATGCCGAAGGAAGGCGCGGAGAGAGGAAGACTGCAGTGCGTCCGGTCCGGACGACCGGTAGCGAGCGTGCCGGTCACGCTGGACCACGTCGGTGCAGGTGAGACGGGGCTCTCGTTCACCGGCCATGATGCGTCCGGAACGTTGACGTTCAGCGCGCGCTTCGGACCGCCGTCCGTGCGGTTGACGCTGTCGTGCAAGCCGGCCGCGGGCGTCCTTCCCGCAGCGGTGCTGCCGGCGCTTCGGCTCCGGGAAGCCGCCCGGACCGGCGGCCACATTGAGCTGGTGCTGGACGGCGGCGGCAAGCCGGTCGACTTCGGCGGGATCGAGCACGAGGACGACGACCCTCGTCCCGCGTACTTGCAGTTCATCGAGAACCTCGCGGAGTTGCAGGACTTGACAAGGACCCCCTTCGGGATCCCCGACTCGGTAACTGAACGAGACGCCTCCGACGTGGCACGGCTCGTGGCGCTCTTGCGCGACGGCGTCTGCAACGAGGAGGCACCGGACGGCTTCCGCATGACGCTGTCGCCGGGCGCGCCGGCCTTGGCGGACAACGGGTTCCTGCTGGTCCAACATGACGATCCTGAGGTCGTCTTCGGCCACCCGGTGCACGTTGGCCTCAGGCATATGGTGTTCGGCCCTTGCCGGGTAGAGGTTTCTGCCTCTGACCAGGGCCCGCCGGGCACGACGCGCGTAGACCTGACGCCCGAGCCCGGTGCCCGCAGAGTTACGCGGCTGGGGCCGGCCGCTGGCGACGACGAGACGGCTGAAGCGTGATCGCACCCGCCTTGCGTCGGGCGGCGCCGAAGGCTCGCTTCACGGCATCTGGAGGGCCGCACGCCACCTGATCGTGATCCTCCAACCGCATCTGACGTTCGTTCTAACGGCGTTCGGTGGCTACGCTCAGACCATGCCGAAGAGTCGCGTACGCAAGAGCGCGCGACGCGGCAACCCACCGCGGCCAAAGCCTGCCGGCACGACGTCGTGGGTCGCTACGCGCGGCTTCGCGCTGCCCGCGGTCAGCTTCCCTGCCGACATTGTCGGTGCAGACGCACCCGAGTTCGCGAACGTATACATCGACGTGGTCATGGCGGACGCCGATTCGGTTGAACATCTGCGGCTACCGCTCACCCTCACCCGCCGCCTGCTAGGCCCCCACCAGTTCGAACTGTGGGGCCAAGATGTCGCCGGAGCATTCACCGTCCACCTGTCGGGTCGCCTCGGGGGGCCGTGGACTCTCGGCGCCCGCGTCAGCGCCGACGTGCTCGACGGTCACCAGATGCGGGATGTTCTGCGTGTCCTGCGGGGTTTCACCGCGGCACGCCGGGTCGCGCTCGTTCCTGCCGGCACTGATCCGCAAGTCTGGAGCGATCTCCCGCACACAACCGTTTCCGAACCGATCCCGCCGGACCTCGAAGCAGTCGTAGAAGCGCACGCCTACGTCGAAGAAGCCCTCGACGTCCGCATTCCGGCGCCTGTTACGTACACCGCCGCGGACGTACGAGACACATTGGAGACCGCAGCGCTACTCCGCGGTGAAACGGTCAAGCAGGACTGGGCAACGCTCGACTGGCCAATGCCGACCCGAGAGGCCGACACCGTCCTCGCCGACCTCTTCAGCGACAGCGGTCAAGCTCGTCTGGAAGTGCAGCGTGAGTGGACGTGGACCATCGGCTCGACCGAAACCCCGGTCGGGACGGTCAACCATGTCTACGCGAGCGTCCGGGTGGCACGCACCGCCCGAGACCTCGCCGATCCCGACACGACGGTCCTGACGCTCGAGCCGGGAACGGATCCCGCGTTGCGCGTCCGGCTCGTCAGCGTGACCGGCACAGCCCAGGCGGAGCCCTCCGCGGAGCAGCGCTGGTTCTGGACCCCCCATTGGCAACAGCGCGAACGAGAAGTCGACGAGCACGTAGCGGCCGGGCGGATAGCTGTCTACGACAACGCGGAAGCTCTTTTCGGCGCCCTTGACACGCAGGGCGACCGGCCCGACGAGTGAAGTTCGAGACAACCCCTGCGTTCGACGTTGACGTGCGTCGCCTCAAGGCAGAGCACCTCGCGCAGTTCCGCGACGTTGTCGTCACCAGGTTTGCTCCGTCGTGCGACGCGTGGGCCGCCGCCACCGACGCCGGCGGCGCCTTTATCTGGCCCAAAGCGCTCCGGACCCATCCGATGAAGGGCCGACCAGGAGTTTGGGAGATGACGTGGAGCTTCGCGTCCCCGGACGGCCGCGCCACGTTCGAGTTCGTCCGCATCGGCCAGGAGTGGCGCTGCCGATGGCGACGGGTCGGCGACCACGGCGTGTACGCAGACCCCTGATCGCCGCCGCCTCGTCGACTCTCAGCTCCGCTGAACACGTCCCGCGCCGCGACCCGGTTGCTGCGGTATCGGGCGGCCCTTGAACCGGGCTGCGGTCTACGTAGCCGGGTGTTCGAAGCTCGCCGGTTTCCTCTACCAAGCGTGCGACATCCTCCTGGCAAATTCTTCAGGCGTTGTCCGGCTACGACGCTAGGCCGCAGGTGGGAGGCGCCATTTTCCGGCCACTGGAAAAGAGCCTTCGCATTGACGGGCAGCAAATTGGCAGCACAGGCTGCTGCGAGCCTGCCGGACAGGGGCTATGCCTGACACGACGGAGATCGCGCGAGATGGCCAGCCCTTCTCTAGGCTCCAGAGGCCCGTCACCGCTGTGCTGGAGGATCCAGGTTGTCGAACGTCGCTCAACACATTGCGGCTAGCGACTCTGCAATCTGCGGCAACATTGCCACGCTGACGAGCCAGCGTGATCTCTTGGCCCAGAACGTTCTTAGCCAACTGCGGAACCTGGTCGAGGGGGTGGCGGTCCGCCTTCACACGGGAGACCCGAACGCCACTTACGACTACGACGCCATTGAAACTTCGCTCGCTTGGGTGAGAGGGAACGGGCGGCTCAACTTCGTCAGCAAGTTCCACACCTTGCTTCAACCATCGGTCTCGCATTACACCTTCGACGGCGACACGTCCGAGCGGCTCATGCTCCGCTACTACGAGTACATGTTGCGGCTGCGCAAGCTCCTGAAAGAGCAGACGGGCGACACGGTCCTCCACAACCTAGAGGCGTTTCCCCTCGACCAGGATCCTGCGCTTGCGGAGTACCACGAGAAGATCGCGGCCGCGATCGCCGTGCCTGGCCGAGCTACTTCCGCCCGTCGCGACCGCTACTACATCCACAAGACGCGTCCTTTCGTCACGGGTGGCCAGGTGTACTACGAGGTCACCTTCTACAAGGCCGTCAACCGCGTGAGCAAAGCCGACCGTCTGATCGGCTTCACGAACATGGACATCACCGACAACTACTCAGCGAACCTGGGCCTCCAGGCGGCCAACATTGAGGTCTTCGGACAGCAAATGCCCGTCATCCTCATCCGCAACTGGGAAGTGTCAATCCGCCCCTGCGAGTTGAACCACTTCGCCGGTCTCGTCGGTCTATCGACCAGGGTGCGCACCGACTCTGCCGAGTACCAGTTCGTCATGGGAGGCCTCACTGCGGGCTCGACCCTGCTGAACCTCATCGACGCCACCCCTGACCGCTACAACGACATCAAGGCCCGCGGAACGCCCAGCAGTGGCAACCCACAGATCTTTCCCGCCTTAGACGAGGCACGGCGCATCATCCGAGCCAAGAAGCCGGGCCACAACGTCCTGCGTTACCTGCTTCTTCGCATGCGGAACGAGACCCTGAAAGCGCAGCACTACTGGGAGCCCAACACCCGCCTGTCGAACCTCAACCTCGACTATCGGTGCATCCCCTTTGACGACATGCCCTTCTGCACCGCGCCGCGAGCTCACAACCCGCGCTTCTGGGACCTCATCAACAGCCTCGACCCCACCGACCGCACCCACGAACTCTTGGCCCGGCGCGTGCAGCGCAACGTCGAGGACCGAGGCGTCCTCTACACGCCGATCGCTGAACTAGAGGACCTGGGCGATGTGACCGCCCTCATCGCCACCTACAACCGAAGCCTGTACTACAAGCACCGCCCGGCGAGAGATCTTGTCCTAGACAAAGGCCACGTCTTCATCCAGGGCTACGAGGACGACACCCACGACATTGTCATCAAATTGCAGGACCACGCGGCCGGCGGCGTCAGCGGCTACATGTCCGCCGTCGAACAGTGGCTCAGCACGACGACGCACGCTGTAGACGACGCTGCTAAGCGAACAGCGCTCACCACCCTGTTCGCCCAGTCCCGCGTCGCTCTCGTCTACGGAGCAGCCGGCACGGGCAAGACCCGCATGGTCGATCACATCGCCAACTACTTTGCTGGCAACCCGAAGCTGTTTCTCGCTAACACTCATCCGGCTGTCGAGAATCTGCGTCGCCGTGTCACCGCCCCAAGCTCAACGTTCAGAACCATCGCTAGCCACACGCGCAACCCCAACGGCGAATATGACCTGTTGGTCATCGATGAGTGCTCGACAGTCAGCAACGCTGACCTTCTGGCCATCCTGGAGAACACGCGCTTCAAGCTGCTGGTGCTCGTAGGAGACGTCTTTCAGATCGAGTCCATCCGATTCGGCAACTGGTTCAACGTGATTCGGTCCTACATCGAGCCAGCGTCGACGTTCGAACTGACTACTCCATACCGGACCAGCAGCGCCCAGCTCGTGGACTTCTGGACGAGGGTCCGCAACCTGGATGCGGGCATCACAGAAGCCATTGCGCGCTGCGGCTATTCGAGCGTTCTTGACGCGAGCCTCTTCGAGCACGACTCAGACGACGAGATCATCCTCGCTTTGAACTACGACGGCCTCTACGGCATCAACAACATCAACCGCTTCCTTCAGGCGAGCAACCCCGAGCCGGCCGTCGCGTGGGGCCCAGCCACCTACAAGGCCGGTGACCCTGTGCTGTTTGGGGACACCAACCGCTTCAAGCCGCTCATCTACAACAACCTCAAGGGCAGCATCGTCAGTATCCTCGTCGACAAGGGACAGATCCAATTCGACATACGCCTTGACCGGCCCGTGACAGAGCTCGACGTCGAGGCCTATCCCGACCTTCAGTGGGTCGAAGACTCGACGGTCCGGTTTTCGGTGTACGACATCGACATCAGCGATGAAGATGACGACACCGACACCACTACAGTCCCCTTCCAGGTGGCCTACGCCGTCGGCATTCACAAGGCTCAAGGTCTTGAGTACGACTCGGTGAAGATCGTTGTCACCAGCGCCAACGAAGACGACATCACTCACAACATCTTCTACACGGCCGTCACTCGAGCCCGGAAGCGGTTGCGCCTCTACTGGTCGCCGGAGACTCAGCAGGCCGTTGTCAGCGGTCTACACACCAATGACACGAGGAAGGATGTCGCGCTCCTGTCGGCCCGGAGGGGTCTTGCGCCGCTGCGGACGAGTCCGGATGCCTAGACCCGTGGCCCTCCGCCCCTTAGCCCGGAAGGAGTCGTGGCCGGATGAGGTGATGATCAGATCTGTCGTGCGATCCGCGATCCTGATCGTGGCTCGTGGGGGGGTGTCGAACGCTTTCCAGAGGATGGCGCCTCAGCTGTCCGGGAGGGCTCGCCGGCTAGACCTTTAATTCTGAGCCTGCTCAACCGGTCCGAAGAACATCGCGTGTGCCCGAGCCGCTGGATCCGCCCGCGGATTGGCAGTCCGCTTGTGCGGGTTCTTCTGATGCCGGTGCATCCGGAGGTGTCGGGCCCTAGGGCCCGACACCTGCCCAGGTAGCGATGTTGCTATCGGCGGC
>Ga0308175_100000176_pt1 | contig 50408 bp, 37 predicted proteins | sample PhyCR1_3_FD_203893 | JGI IMG/M metagenome (GOLD analysis project Ga0308175, IMG submission 203893) | Soil microbial communities from UC Gill Tract Community Farm, Albany, California, United States - DLSLS.C.R1 | ecosystem: Environmental > Terrestrial > Soil > Agricultural land | place: USA...
CTGCACCACCAGTGGCGCGCCGAGAGCGGGCTGGTCACGAGGCGAAGGCGGAGTTCCTGGCGTGGCAGTTCAACCCCACGGCCCAGAATCCGGATCTGGTCGAGCAGGACTATGCCGGCGTGATCCGGATCGGCGGCCGCGACACCGATCAGGACGTCGATCAGCGCACGGTCATGTTCCGCGACGACGTCACGTTCCCGACGGTGACGGCGGCCGGCCATCACCAGTTCAAGGCCGGCGCCAAGCTCGCGCTCCAGCACTATCAGGTGGACACCGCGCTGTATGGCAATCCGCTGTTCTCGTATCGCGTCGATCCCGCGAACAACCTCGACTTCGACGCGCCGTTCCAGGCACAGTTCGGCGTCGGCGATCCACGGGTGACCTCGAACAACACGCAGATCGGCGTCTACGGGCAGGATGACTGGTCGATCAACAGCCAGCTCACCCTGAACCTCGGCCTGCGCTGGGACATCGAGACCAACCCGTTCGACAACGACTTCAAGACGCCGGCGGATGTCCGCGCCGCGGTGACCGAGCTCGCGGCCACGGTTGCCCAGCACAACGGCCCCGACTTCTTCCCGGTCAACGACTACCTCACCGACGGCTCGCAGCGCCCGATCTACCTCGGCGAGATCCAGCCGCGGCTCGGCGCCTCGTACGACGTGCTCGGCGACCAGAAGACCGTGGTGTTCGGCGGGGCCGGGCGGTACTTCGACCGCACGCTGTACAACCCCGGCATCAACGAGCGGCTGCGCCTCGGATACAACGTCCGCACGTTCGAGTTCTCGCGCGATGGCCAGCCGCGCAACGGCCAGCCGACGATCCTCTGGGATCCGAGCTACCTCAGCAGGCAGGGGTTGCAGGGCCTGATCGACCGCGGCGTCGCGCCGCCGCCCGAGATCTACCTGCTCAAGAACGACACCGTGCCGCTGCACACCGACCAGGTCAGCGCCGGCGTTCGCCGGGCGGTCGGCCCGGTGAACCTGTCTGCGACGTTTGCCTATATCCGCGGCGAGCACGGGACTGGCTTCTACCCGGCCAACCGCGACGCGACCGGTAACCGCGACTTCCTCCCGGTGCCCGGCGGGTTCGGCAACGTGATCATCTCCGCCGACGACATCGAGAGTCGGTTCACCGGGGTCTACGTCACCGCCGAGAAGCCGTACACCCCGGCCTCGCCGTGGGGCGTCAGCGCGACCTACACGCTCGGCTGGTCGAAGATCCGCGGCGACGACTTCAACTTCGACTTCCCGACGATCAAGGCCACGCCGCTGACCCCGGGCAACCTCGACGAGCGCCACCGCCTGGTGGTCGCCGGGATCACCGCGCTGCCGGTGGGCTTCAAGCTGTCGACGCTGATGGCGTTTGGCAGCGGCGACCCGTACAACATCGCCGACGCATCGGCCGGCTTCGGGCCCACCGAGTTCAAGTTCAAGCGCAACGCCGGCCGCGCCGATGGCTTCATCCAGTTCAAGCAGATCGATCTCCGGCTCACCAAGGACCTCGAGGTCGCGCCGCACCACCGCGCGGCGGCGTTCGTCGAGGTGTTCAACCTGTTCAACTGGTACAATTACGGCGGCTACGATGGCTTCATCGCGCCGGCGACGGGTGATCCCAACCCGAACTACGGCAAGCCGTCGGTCCTGATCGGACCCACCCGCAGCCTGCAGCTCGGGCTCACGTATGGCTTCTGAGCGGCGCGCCTCCCGGTGGCCGCACGCCGGGGGCGTTGCCGCGCTCGTTGCGGGCCTCGTTGCTGCTGCCGCGGGCTGCGCGGGCGGCAGTCACGCCCGGGATGCCTCGCCGGCCCAGGCGCCGGCCGCCGACGACGCCCTGCTCGACGATCTCGAGCGCCGGACCTTCGACTTCTTCTGGCGCACCGCGGATCCGGCGACGGGCCTCGTCCCCGATCGCTCGCCGACGCCGTCGTTCTCGAGCATCGCCGCGGTCGGGTTCGGGTTGACGGCGTATCCGGTCGGCGTCTCGCGCGGCTATGTCAGCCGGGCCGCCGCGCGCGATCGCGTCCTCGCCACGCTCCGGTTCTTCCGCGATGCGCCGCAGGGCGACGCCGCCTCGGGCGTCACCGGCTACCGGGGGTTCTACTACCACTTCCTCGACATGACCACGGGCCGCCGCTACAAGGACGTCGAGCTGTCGTCGGTCGACACCGCGCTCCTGCTCGCCGGCGCCTTGTTCTGCCGCGAATACTTCGCCGCGGACGATCCGGCGGAGGCCGAGCTGCGCCAGATCGCCGACACGCTGCTCGCGCGGGTCGACTGGCGGTGGATGCAGCCGCGCGCGCCCGGCATCGCGATGGGCTGGACTCCCGAGCACGGCTTCCTCGACTACGACTGGATCGGCTACAACGAGGCGATGATCGTGATCCTGCTCGCCTTGGGATCACCGGTATTCGCGGTCGATCCGGCCGCGTGGGACACCTGGAGCGCGCGCTACGACACGAGCTGGGGGACCGTCTACGGCCAGGCCCACCTCGGGTTCCCGCCGCTGTTCGGACACCAGTACAGCCACCTGTGGGTCGACTTCCGCGGCATCCGCGATCGCTTCATGCGGGAGCACGACCTCGATTACTTCGAGAACAGCCGGCGCGCGACGTATGCGCAGCAGGCCTACGCGATCGCCAATCCCGGCGGCTGGACCGACTACGGCGCAAACGTTTGGGGGCTGACTGCATGCGATGGCCCCGGCGACATGACGCTGGCGATCCACGGCACGCCGCGCGAGCTCCACGGCTACGCCGCGCGTGGCCTCGCGTCTTACGACGACGGCACGCTGGCGCCGACCGCGATGATATCGTCGCTGCCGTTCGCGCCCGAGCTGGTGCTGCCCGGGATCCGCGAGCTGCGCCGACGCTACGGCGCGGCGATCTATCGCGCGTACGGCTTCGTCGATGCATTCAACCCGAGCTTCCCCCAGGCCGCACACCCCGCGTCGGGTACCGTGGTGCCCGGGGTCGGCTGGGTCGACGCCGATTACCTCGGGATCGATCAGGGGCCGATCGTCGGGATGATCGAGAACCACCGCAGCGAGCTCATCTGGAAGGTCATGCGCCAGAGCGCGTACCTGCGACGAGCGCTCGCGCGCGCCGGGTTCACGGGAGGCTGGCTCGAGGCGGCGCGATGACGCGCGCGGCCGGCCTCGCGGCGCTCGTTGCACTGGGGGGGCTCGTCTCGTGCAACTGCGGTGACGCGGCCGGCCCCACGACCGTGCGGTTCTGGGCCATGGGGCGCGAGGGCGAGGTCGCGGCCGAGCTGTGCGCCGACTTCGAGCGCGATCACCCCGGGATCCGGATCGACGTCCAGCAGCTGCCGTGGACCTCGGCGCACGAGAAGCTGCTCACCGCGTTCGTCGGCGACGCCACCCCGGATCTCGCGCAGCTCGGTAACACGTGGCTCCCCGAGCTCGCGACGCTCGGCGCGCTGGCGCCGCTCGACGCGCAGGTCTCCGGTTCCTCGATTGTCCGGACACCGGACTACTTCTCCGGAATCTGGGAGACCAACCAGCTCGATGGCACGCTGTATGGTGTGCCGTGGTACGTCGACACGCGGCTCGTGTTCTACCGCCGCGATCGGTTCGCCGCGGCCGGGTTTGCCACGCTGCCGCAGACCTGGCCCGCGTGGCAGGGCGCGATGCGCGCGATCAAGGCCCAGGCCGGCGCCGACCGCTACGCGATCCTCTTGCCGCTCGACGAGTTCGAGCAGCTGCTCGCACTCGCGCTGCAACAGGACGAGCCGCTGCTCCGCGAGGGCGGCCGGTGGGGCAACTTCCGCGGCGCCGGGTTTCGCCGCGCGCTCTCGTTCTACCTGTCGATGTTCGTCGAGCAACTCGCGCCGGTCACGACCCAGATCCAGGTGCCCAACCCGTGGGACGAGCTCGCGCGCGGCTACTTCAGCTGCTTCCTGCACGGCCCGTGGAGCATCGGCGAGTTCAAGCGCCGGCTGCCCGCCGCCCAGCAGGGGATCTGGGCCACGGCTCCGCTGCCGGGGCCGACCGGCCCCGGCGCCTCGATCGCCGGGGGCTCGAGCCTGGTTGTATTTCGCCGCGCGGCGCACCCGCGCGAGGCGTGGCAGCTGATCGAGTACCTGTCGCGGCCCGAGGTCCAGCGCAAGTTCTACGAGCTGACCGGCAACCTGCCGCCGCGCCGCACGAGCTGGGACGATCCGCGCCTCGCCGACGAGCACGTCCGCGCGTTCCGCGATCAGCTCGAGCGCGTCAAGCGCACCCCGCCGGTGCCGGAGTGGGAGCGGATCGCGACAGAGATGCGCGTGGTCTCCGAGCGCGCCGCCCGGCGGGTGTCGCCGGCCACCACCGCGGCCGAGCTCGCGGCCATCGTCGACGCCGCGGCCGCCGAGCTCGACGGCCACGCCGATCAGATCCTCGAGAAGCGGCGGTGGATCCTCGGCCAGCGGGACGACCCGCGAGGCCAACCGTGACCGCGCCGCCGCGCGCGGCGTGGTGGTTCGTGTCGCCCGCGCTGATCGCCATCGTCGTGTTCTTCGTCGTACCCGTGCTGGCGGCGCTGGCGCTCAGCTTCACCGACTTCGATCTCTACGGCGTCGCCGATCTCGGCAACGTGCGGTTCATCGGCCTGGCGAACTACCGCCGGCTGGTCGAGACGCCGCTGTTCTTCACCGCGCTCGGCAACACGGCGTTCTTCGTGGTCGCCGGCGCGCCGCTGTCGATCGCGGTCTCGCTCGGCACGGCGCTGCTCCTCCACGCGCGCCTGGCCCGCGCGCGCGGCGCGTTTCGCACGGCGCTGTTCGCGCCCGTCGTCACCACGGTCGTCGCGGTCGCCGTGATCTGGCGCTACATCTTCCACACCCGCTACGGCTTCCTCAACTACGTGCTCGGCTGGTTCGGGATCCACGCCATCGACTGGCTGGGCGATCCGCGGTGGTCGATGCCCGCGATGATCGTGTTCGCGGTGTGGAAGAACTTCGGCTACAACATGATCATCTTCGTCGCCGGGCTGCAGGCGATCCCCGACGATCGGTACGAGGCGGCGCGGCTCGACGGCGCGACCCGGATCCAGGAGTTTCGCTTCATCACCCTGCCGGCGCTCGCGCCGACGATGCTCCTGGTCACGATCCTCACGATGGTCGGTTACTGCCAGCTGTTCGCCGAGCCCTACGTGATGACCCGCGGCGGGCCGGCGCAGAGCACGACGAGCGTCCTCTACTTCATGTTCGAGGAGGGCTTCAAGTGGTGGAACCTCGGGTTCGCGTCGGCGGTCGCGTTCGTGCTGTTCGCGATCATGCTCGCCGGCACGCTGCTCCAGCTCGCGCTCGCGCGGCGGTGGAGCCGGCCTTGACCCGGCGCACCGAGGCCTGGCTGGTCAACGGCGCGCTGGCCACCGCCGCGATCGTCGCGGTGTTTCCGCTCGCGTGGATGATCTCGGTCTCGCTGATGGCGCCGGGCGAGGCGAGCACGTCGCCGCCGCCGCTTCTGCCCGCGGCGCCCACCCTCGCGAGCTACCGCGAGCTGTTCACCCGCGGCCACGTCGCGCGCAACCTGGTCAACAGCCTCGGCGTCGCGACCGCGGCGACGCTGCTCTCGCTGGCGTTCAACGTCTCCGCCGGCTACGCGTTCGCCAAGCTGCGGTTCGCCGGCAGAGACCTGCTGTGGAAGCTCCTGCTCGGCGTGATGCTCATCCCCGCGCAGGTCGCGATGATCCCGCTGTTCCTGATGCTGAAGCAGCTCGGCCTGGTCAACAGCTACGCCGGCGTGGTGATCCCGTCGATCGGCAACGTGTTCGGGATCTTCCTGGTCCGGCAGTACGCGCTGGCGCTCCCCGACGAGCTGCTCGAGGCCGCGCGGCTCGACGGCGCGGGCGAGCCGCGCATCTTCTGGTCGGTCGTCTTGCCCGTGCTGCGCCCGGTGCTCGTGACGCTCGCGATCTTTGCGTTCCTCGGGGCGTGGAACGACTTCCTGTGGCCGCTGATCGTCCTGACCGACGACAGCCGCCAGACCTTGCCCGTCGCGCTGGCCGCGCTGGCGCGCGAGCACGCGGGCGACAGCGAGCTGATGATGGCCGGCGCCGTCGTCACGATCCTCCCCGTGCTCGCGGTGTTCCTCGCGCTCCAGCGCTACTACCTGCGCGGCCTGCTCAGCGGGAGCGTGAAGGGGTGACCCGGGCAACTGCGATCACCGCGGCGATCGTGACCGCCGCGCTCGGGCAGCCGGCGTGCCGGCCCGCCGCCGTCGCAGGCGAGGCGCGCGTCCTCGATGGGTTCGAGGACCTGGCGCCGTGGCGCGCCACCGGATCCGACGGCGTGACGTCGGCGATCGTCGCGGTCCCGGGCGTGCACGGTGAGGCGCTGCGGCTGGCGTACGATCTGCGCGGCACCGCGGGCTACGCGGTCGCGCGGCGCGCGCTCGCGCTCGACCTCCCCGCTGACTTCGAGCTCGCGTTCGAGCTGCGCGGCGAGGCCCCCGGGAATAACTTCGAGCTCAAGCTCATCGACGACACCGGCGAGAACGTCTGGTGGTTCCACCGCCAGGACTTCGCGTTTCCGGCGACCTGGCGCCACATGATCGTCCCGCGCCGGCAGATCGAGTTCGCGTGGGGACCGATCGCGGATCACACGCTGCGCCGGATCGCGGCGATCGAGGTCGTGGTGAGCGCCGGCCACGGCGATGACCACACCACCGGCATGGGCTGGATCGCCATCGACGAGCTCACGCTCCGGCCGCGCCCCGTCGTCACCTCGCCGCCGGTGCCTCATGCCGTGGCGTCGTCGTCGGCAGCCGGCGGCGCGCCCGCGCTGGCGATCGACGGCGAGGCCGCGACCGCATGGGCCAGCGATCCGGCCGCCGGGGCCGCGCAGACCTTCACCCTCGATCTCGGCGGCGAGCGCGATCTCGGTGGGCTGTTCGTTACGTGGGCCGACGGCGGGTTCGCGACCGACTACACCGTGGCGCTGTCGCGCGACGGCGCGGCGTGGCAGGTGGCCGGTGCCGTCACCAGCGGCAACGGCGGTATGGACCCGTTCCTCTTGCCCGAGTCGACCGCGCGGTTCGTACGGCTCCAGCTGACCCGCGGCGTCGCGGCCGGCTACCGGCTCGCCGAGCTCGCCGTGGTCGATCTCGAGAGCGGCGCGGGCAAGAACGCAAACGCCAACGCCTTCGTCGCCGCGCTCGCCAGGCGCATGCCGCGCGGAAGCTTCCCGCGCGGGTTCTCGGGACAGCAGCCGTACTGGACGATCGCCGGTGTCGATGGCGCCGGCCACAACAGCCTCCTGTCCGAGGACGGCGCGCTCGAACTCGTCGGCGGGGCGTCGGCCGGGGCATCCGTCGAACCGTTCGTCGAGATCGCCGGTCAGGTCACCAGCTGGGCCACCGCGGGCGAGATCGAGCCGTCGCTCGAGGACGGCTACCTACCGATCCCCAGCGTCACCTGGCGCGATCCGGCGTGGGAGCTGCAGGTGACCGCGCTCGCGACCGGCGACGCCAGCAGCGCCACCCTCGCCGGGCGATACACGCTACGCAACCGGACCGCCGCGCCGCTCTCCGCCCGCCTCGTGCTCGCCGTGCGACCGTTCCAGGTCACCCCGCCGACCCAGACGCTCGGCAAGGCCGGCGGCGTCCACCAGATCGAACAGATCGCCTGGGCCGACGGAGTGATGGCGATCGATGGCGTCCCGGCGGTGCGCCCGCTGGTCCCACCGGATCGCGTCGGGCTGTGGCCGCTGCACGCCGGGGGCTATCCGCTCGCGCCGATCCCCGCAACGCTTCCAGCCGCGCCGGCCCCGGTCGTCGATCCGTCGGGCCTGGCCTCCGGGGCGCTCGCCTACGAGCTCGCGCTCGCGCCGCACGGCGAGGCGACCGTCGTGATCACGGCCCCGCTCGCCGGCGATCCGCCTGCCCCGGCGCAACCACCGGCCACGGCAACCGCAGCGCCTGCGTGGTTCGCCGCGGCGCTCGCGTCGGCGCGGGAGCTCTGGCACGCCAAGCTCGATCGCGTCGGGTTCCGCGTCCCCCCTTCGGGCCAGTCGATCGTCGAGACCCTGCGGTCATCGCTCGCGTACATGCTGCTGTCCCGCGACGGACCGATCCTGCGGCCCGGCACGCGCTCGTACGCGCGGGCGTGGATCCGCGACGGCGCGATGATCGGCGAGGCACTGCTCCGGCTCGGCCACCCCGACGTCGCCGCGGCGTTCCTGCGCTGGTATGCGCCGTATCAGCTTCCGTCGGGCCACGTGCCGTGCTGCGTCGAGGCGCGCGGCGCCGTGTCGGTCCCCGAGCACGACAGCCACGGTGAGCTGATCTACCTGGCCGCGGAGGTCTATCGCTATACCCACGATCGCGAGCTCCTCGCCGAGGTCTGGCCGCACCTCGAGGCCGCGGCGCGCTACCTGGAAGCGCTCCGCCGGTCGGAGCGGACCCGGGCCAACCGGACCGCCGACCGCCGCGCATACGATGGCCTGTTGCCACCCTCGATCAGCCACGAGGGCTACTCGGCGAAGCCGGCGTACTCCTACTGGGACGACTTCTGGGGCATCACCGGATACCGGGACGCGGCGTGGCTCGCGGGCGAGCTCGGCGATAGCGAAGCGGCGACCCGGCTGGCAGCCCAGGGTGACGAGCTCCAGCACGACGTCATCGCGTCGATCGCCGCGAGCGCGGCGGCGCACCACGTCGCGTACATCCCCGGCGCGGCGGACCTCGGCGACTTCGACGCGACCTCGACGACGATCGCGCTGGCGCCCGGCGGCGAACAGGACGCGCTGCCGCCCGCGCTGGTCCTCGCCACGTTCGAGCGGGCCTGGCAGGCGCTCGTCGCGCGCACCGAGCCCGCCTACACGCCGTACGAGCTGCGCCTGATCGGCACGTTCGTCCGGCTCGGCTGGCGCGCCCGCGCCCAGGACGCGCTCGCGAGGTACCTCGCCGACCAGCGCCCGCGCGCCTGGCACCAGTGGGCCGAGGTCGTCGGCAAGGCCCCGCGCGAGCCGCGCTTCGTCGGCGACATGCCGCATGCCTGGGTCCACTCCGACTACGCCCGCTCGGCGCTCGACCTGTTCGCCTACGAGCGCGCGCGCGACCACGCGTACGTGCTGGCCGCGGGGATCTCGCCGGCCTGGTTCACCGGCGCCGGGTTCGCGATCGATCGGCTGCCGACCCCGTTCGGCCTCCTGTCGTATGCCGTGACCGCGGCCGATCAGGCGCTCACGCTGGCGGTCGGTCCGGGCTGCGTCCCGCCGGGCGGCCTGGTGTTCCCGTGGCCGTTCGACGGCCCGCCGGGCTCGGCCCGGATCAACGGCCGGCCCGCGCGCTGGCGCGGCAGCGCGCCCGAACTCCTGCTCACCGAACGTCCTGTCACCATCGTCATCTCGCGATCCGGAGATTCCAAGCAGCCATGACCGAGCCGATCCTGTTTCCTGAAAAGTTCCTGTGGGGATGTGCCACGTCGGCCTATCAGATCGAGGGCTCGCCGCTGGCCGACGGCGCCGGGCCCAGCATCTGGCAGCGCTTCGCGCACACGCCGGGCCTCACCCATAACGGCGACACCGGCGACGTCGCGTGCGATCACTACCGGCGCTACGTCGACGATGTCATGCTGATGCGGTCGCTCGGCCTGCAGGCGTACCGGTTCAGCATCTCGTGGAGCCGGATCCTGCCCGCCGGCAAAGGTGCGGTGAACCCCGCCGGCCTCGACTTCTACGATCGCCTCGTCGATACCCTGCTCGCCCACCGCATCACCCCGCTCGTGACGCTGTTTCACTGGGACCTGCCGGCCGCGCTCGATGATCTCGGCGGCTGGCTCAACCGCGACATCGCCGGGTGGTTCGCCAGCTACGCCGAGATCGTGTTCCGCCGGCTCGACGATCGCGTGCCGCGGTGGGCGACACTCAACGAGCCGTGGGTGGTCGCCGACGGCGGCTATCTGCATGGCGCGCTCGCGCCCGGTCACCGCAACCGGTTCGAGGCGCCGATCGCCTCCCACCACATGATGCTCGCCCACGGGGCCGCGGTGCAGGTCTATCGCGCGGTCGGACACCACCAGATCGGCCTCGTCGTCAACCTCGAGCCCCAGACGCCGGCCTCGCAGGATCCCGCGGATCGCGCCGCGGCCAACCGGGTCGACGCCTACATGAACCGCCAGTACCTCGACCCGGTCTTCTTCGGGCGCTACCCCGAGGAGATGGCCGAGATCTTCGGCGACGCCTGGCCCGACTGGCCCGAGCGCGATCTGGTGCTGATCCGCCAGCCGATCGACTTCCTCGGCGTCAACTACTACACCCGCAGCGTCCGCCGTCACGACCCCAACGTCTGGCCGCTGCGCGCCGCCGTCGTCAAGCAGCCGCAATCGACCTATACCGAGACCGCCTGGGAGGTCGTGCCGTCCGCGTTCACCGAGCTCCTGGTCTGGGTCCGGCAGCGCTACGGCAACCTGCCGATCTACGTCATGGAGAACGGCGCGGCGTTCTACGATCCGCCGGTCGCCGAGAACGGCCGGGTGCACGATCCGCTCCGCGTCGCGTACCTGCGCGCCCACCTGCGCGCCGCCCACGCCGCGATCGCCCTCGGCGTCGACCTGCGGGGCTACATGGTGTGGTCGCTGCTCGACAACCTCGAGTGGTCGCTCGGGTTCTCGAAGCGCTTCGGGATCGTCCACGTCAACTTCGCGACCCAGGAGCGCACCCCCAAGGACAGCGCCCGCTACTACGCCCGCGTGATCGCCAGCCACGGCGCCCTGCTGGCCGAGCCGCTCGAGGTCGATCGCCCCATGTGACGAGCCTACGTCGAGGCGCCCGAATGCGCCCCCACCAGTTGCGGACCGATCCGAATCGCGGGGTCCTCGCCAACGGCCGGAAGGGCTTCCGGTGGCGTGCCCGCCGACCGCGATTCATGTGTTTCTGGACCTGATGAAAGCATCTGGCATGGACATTGCGGCCAGTCGCCGCCGTGCGCTCTACGCATCGCGGACTCTGCACGACCAACAAGGATCTCACGAAGTACCTCGAAGAGGAGGGGACCACTCCAGCCGCGAGTTGGTCGATGCGGTGCTCTGGTGCGGTGGTGCGGTGGTGCGGTGGTCGTGAAAGCACGGGTCCTGTAGTCGCGCGAAAGCACCAAAGCGTGAACGCCCGGCATCACCACATTCCGGTTCCGGAGCTCGTCGTGCACGTCATGATGCCCTCGCCTCGGTGCTTGATCTGGCCCTCGCCGGGGTCGAAACTCGATGAATGAGCATCGGAAGAGTTGTTCGTCCGGAGCGACGAGATGTCTTCGCAGGCGTGGCCATCACGGCGCTCGGCCTGGCGATCACGTTCTCGAACATCCGGCTGCCGATCATGCGAAACGCGCTGGTCTACGCGAAGATGAGCGTCCGGCTGCTCGACGGAACACTGCGTGTATCGGACATCCCGAGCTCCCCGTACGGAAAGGGTCTGGGCTTCCCGCTGCTCGCGCTTCCGTTCGTGGGCGCGTTCGGCCCCAACGCGGGGGTGCAGATCGCCTCGGCGATCTGCACCGTGCTGTTCGTCGCGGCGACCGTGATGTTCTTCCGCCGGTTCGGTGAGCGTGCGGGGTTGAACCGAGCGAGCTTCGGACTTGGCGTCGTGCTCGTCTGCTGGAACCCGCTCGTCATGTATCAGTTCTGGTCGGGATACGCCGACTCGCTGTTCTCCGCCGCGTTCCTCGCCGCGCTCGTCGCGTTCGACAAGTTGATCACAGAACGCACGGTGCGCGCGGCGCTCCTGTATGTCGTTGCGGTATACGCGAGCATGATCGCGAAGAACATCGGCGTCATCCTCCCGTTGACGCACGTGCTCTATGCAGCATTCTTCCTGAGCGACGTCAAACAGATCCTGCGAAACCGAAAGCTGGTCGCGGTTGTCGTCTTGCTCGCCGCAGCGCTGGCCGTGGCGGTCCAACTCGGGCGCATGGGGCTCAACCCAACTCTCCCTCTGAACGCGCAGGAGAAAGAGTTCTCGGCCAACCTGGGAGTCATCATCTCGTTCATCAGGCCCAACGCAAAGGCGTTCGGCGGCTTTCTCCTCCTGTCGCTGAACGTTTCCGTCGGCCTGTTGTTCACCAGATCTTCGCGCCGTCGCGAAGTGCTCCCCCTGTACCTTGCATCCGCTGGCTACTGCGCGACGATGCTCGCGTTTTACAACTCATGGTTCAACATCCGGTTCTATTTTTGCGTGCTGCCGGTGCTCGTCCTGGGCGTGCTCCCCTCGCTCCTCGCCCTCGCACCCCGCGCGCGCACCGTCGCCCTCGCGCTCACGCTGGGCGTGAACGCCGTTCTCGTGGCGACCTACAATCTGCCGGCGGTCTATGCGTCAATGCCGTTTTCCAGGCAGGCCCTCGAGCAGAATCCGCTCGCGCAGAATCCCACGTTCGACAACCTCCGGATGGGAGAGCACCTGAACGCGAAGGCCGACCTCGATTGCCTGAATCAGCTCCCGCCGCACGCCACCGTCGTGCTGGCGGCGGAGTACTACCAGGATGCGGTCTTCGGCATTTACGATAAAGGAGGGCTGCTGCGGCCCGATCTCGACGTACGGTTCGCCCGCCTGAAGGCCGGGCAGGAGCGCATCGAGCCTGGCACCCACATCTGGTTCGTATTAGGTGACCGCCCCCACGACGCCTTCGTCCAGGCGTTCTGCGAGAACTGGGGCATCCAGGTCGAGCCGGTCGCCGGCCACGTCTATCTCGTACGCTGAACCGCGAGCGCCTCCTTCCGCGGGGCCCGAAGGTGATCGCCCGCGATGTGACGATGATCGGCTGGACCTGGTGTCGCGGATCGCCGAGACAGGTAGAGTCGCCACGCCATGCGCCTCCCCTCGGGTCTTGCCGCGTGCCTCGCGCTCGTCGTGGCATGCCATGCGGCGCCGCCGGTCGGCTCGCCGTCGCCGGCCGAGATCCTGTCGTGCGTCGACCTGCCGCCCGGCGATGGCCGCAGCCACAACCTGTCGGGGCTGGCGTGGGACCCGGCGACGCGCCGGCTGTTCGCGGTGTCCGATCGCGACAAGCAGCTGACCGTGCTCGCCCCGCGGCCGGGGTTCACCGGCTTCGATCTGCTGCCGGCGATCACGCTCGACATCGACGCCAGCTGGGACGGCGAGGCGGTGGCGCTCGCGGGCGATCGCTTCCTGGTGGTCGCCAACGAGACCACGGCCGCGGTGTTCAGTGTCGATCGGTCCGGCCACGGGGCGGTGCGGCTCGCCTTGCCGGCGCTCGCCGGGATCCGTGACAACCTCGGCCTCGAAGCGCTGGGCTACGTTGAGTCGGGCGGCGAACGCTATGTGCTGGCGATCAACGAGGAGGCGCTCGACAGCGACGGCCCGACCGCCACGGCCGATCACGGCACGGTGGTCCGGATCCTGCTCCATCCGCTCGATCGCGGCGGCGATCTCGAGGTCGCGTACCTGACCGAGCCGGTGTTCGCAGCCGGCGGCTCGAGCAACAACGGCGTGAGCGATCTGGCGGTGCTGTCGCCGGACCGCGTGCTGGTGCTCGAGCGCGCCTGGGTGAGCGACAAGGGCAACGCCGTCCGCATCTACGATGTCGACCTGCGGGGTGCGCAGAACGTCCTCGGGATGCCCGATGCGCGCGCCGCGACCCCGGTGGCCAAGCGCCTGGTCGTCGATCTGGCGACGCTGGGCGATGGCCCGTGTGGTGTCTTGCCGTCGCCGCAGCCGAGTCGCACGCTCGAGAACTACGAAGGCATGGCGCTCGGCCCCACGCTCGACGACGGGCGTCAGCTGGTGTTCCTGGTCGCCGATGACAACCTCAGCGCCCGTCAGGTGCCGCGCCTCGTCACGCTGGCGCTCGCGCCCGGCGCGCTGTGACGGTCCGGCCGAGCCGCGGCCTTGCCCGCCATGAGATGAGGCGTGCGGGCGTTCACCGAGAGCGCGCGTGACCGCGACGCGGCCGTCGGGCTATGGCCGGCGCGCGACGACGACCTTGGCCACGAACTGCGGCTCGCTCGACTCGATCTCGAAGCCCACCTCGCGCAACACGCCGGCGAGGTCGTCCTTGAGGTAGTCGTCGTAGAACGGCTCGTGAAACTCCGCGGGAAACGCGTGCAAGGCCGCCGCCAGCTCGGCGCTCTCGCTCAGCTGGGCCGAATCTTCGATGACGAGCAGCCCGCCGGGCCGCACGACGCGGAACATCTCGCGCGCGACCTTGCGGCGCGTGGTGCGCGGCAGCTCGTGAAACAGGTAGACGCTGGTCGCGATGTCGAAGGTCGCGTCGGCAAACGGCAGGACCTCCGCATTCTCGACCGAGACGGCGACCTCGGCCAGGTCCTGGAGCCGCTTGCGCGCAAGCCGCACATACGCGGGAGATAGATCGACACCATAGAGCCTCAGGTCGGGGTGGGCCTGTCCGAGCTGATGCAGTGTGCGCCCCGTGCCACAGGCAATATCCAGCAGGCGCACGTGCTGGGCGCCCCCCGCGGCGCGCACAAATTGCGTGACCGGCGGAATGATCTGACGCCGCATCACGTCGGCCGTGCCGCGGAACAGCAGCTCGACGCCGAGCTCGTACACCTGCGCGGAGTGCTCGCTGAAGTAACCGTCGGTCTGCCAGTGAAACGTACGACGGTAGTAGGCGGGATAGCGTTGCTTGTCGACGGCCGGAATGTCGCGAAAGTCACCCGCTCGCTTGCGGCGCACCACGCGCGGGGTGTCGCGCAAAAGCTGCGGCAGCGCGCGCATGTAGCGCCCTACCGGGATGTCGAACAACAGCTCGCGCGGGTACAACCCCGCGTCGACGTTCGCAAGATCGCGGGCGTGGAGCTCCTCTCGGCGCCGCAGGACGGCGCGCAGGTCGGCGACCGAGAGCTCCGGGCGCGGGATCCGCGAGACGAATCTCGCGGCCTCCTGCACCAACGTCGCCTGGATCAGGAACGACCAGTGTTGAGAACGATACGCAAAACGGTCAAACGGGCTCAGGGTTGTTTGCATCTAGTGTTCTTCACGACACGTCGAGGTCGCAATAACACCATACCAACCGATAGCCCAAGCGCCAGGGCGCCGGAGCCACCATAACCACTTTCGCAACATCCCCCCGTCTTCGATCCCGGCGGCACGGATCCGGCGGCCTCCGGAGCGGCCGCGCAGCCATAGGCCGGGGACGGTTTACAGCCGAGCTGCGCGCAGACGGCACACCACATCGTTGCACAGGTGTCATTTTGAATCGTACCGGTCGCGCAGGTGACAGCGTCTGTGAGAGCCTGGTAACGAAGGACCTTCGTCCAGGTCACGAGATCGACGGTCTTCATGATACCGGCGTCGTCGGATGGCAATGGAGGAACCCCGTAGTTCTGTGTGCAAGCCCACAACTCCCCCGCCGCGTTCTCCACGAGGCAGTTCATGTGCGGGGGATTGGTGAGCGGGGTCCAGGTGGCGCCGTCATCGTGCGAGATCTCGGCACCGAGCGCCTGAGTCCCAGCGATCAGATCGTGCGTGCCCTTGCTGTTGAGCGCGGCGCGCACCACGAAGGCGCTGATCGACGTGTTCTTGGCGTCGATCTGCGTCCAGGACAGGCCGGCGTCGAAGCTGCGCCAGATCGCATCGCTGAGCGTGTTGTCGTAGAGCTCGACGCGCACGTACACATGATCGGGATTGTCACGGGCGATACCGACGATGTCGATCACCGAGTTCGGCGCCACCGTGAAGGCGGTGATCGGCAGCGGGACCCAGGTCTTGCCGCCATCATCGCTCCGGTAGAGGAGCTGGGTCTTGACGGTGCCGGCCCCGCCCGGATCGGGCGTGAAGGCATAGCCGCTCAGGTACAGCCGCTGGGCGTCGCCGGGCGCGACCTGGAGCGACTGCCACCAGTTGACGGCCGCAGCCGGCGTCTGGGCCGCGACCGGAAACGTCATCCCATCGTCGGTGCTCTTGTAGATGCTGAAGTCGGCGCCGTGGGTCGCGTCCTTGTTCTGGGCGGCCGCGTAGTAGAGCGCGTGGTCCGGGCCCAGCGCGTCCGCCGACACGAACGTCGCGCCTCCCGGCGTCGCGCCGAACGTGCAGCGGTCGCGCACCGCCTTGAGGCCGTTGAACGTGGTCGCGAACAGCGCCCCCGACGAGCTGAACGCATACCGCGGATCGTACGCCCCGCTGTAGCCGATCGCGTCCTCGCACATCCATGCCCAGGTCGCACCGCCGTCGTGCGAGATCAGGAGCCCGAACGTCAACCCGACGGCGACATCGCTCTCCTGGCCCTGGCGGAACGTGATCGACGAGGTCCCCGGTGGACGGCCATTCGCCGCCGCGCCGCGGGGCACACCCGCCAGGACCAGACAAGCAAGCACAAGGCGCCAGACCATGCCGCGAGCGTATCCGTGCCTGCGGCCGGCCGCGAGCACCTTCCACGTGGCCGATCTCACGTTCGCGGGCCCGGTCACCCCCCCGGCTCGCGCGGCGCGGCGATCAGCCGGCGCGCACCCTGCCGGTGACCTCGCGTCGCGCTGCCGGCTGGGGCCTGCGCGCTCGGCCCAGCCGGCGCACCAGCGTCGCGATCCGCGCGGGCTCGGCGACCAGCGCTTCCTTCTCCGATCGCGACAGCTGCTTGATCGAATACTCGAGCCGCAGCGCGCGGCCCTTGGTGCCACACCGGCGCACCAGCACCACGTGGAGCGGCCCGCGACCACGCGTGTAGCGCGCCCCCGTCCCGGCGTCGTGCGCGGCGATCCGCTGCGCGACGTCGCGCGCGATCCCGCAGTACAGCGTGCCGTCGGCGCAGCGCGCCACGTAGACGTACCAGATCACCCGGCACGCATCATCGCATGACCCGGCCACGCCCCGGCCGCGGCACGCCCGCGCGACGTCAGCCGATCTTGTGCTCGATCTCGGGCGGCGACGCGAAGAACCGGTTGCGCCGGGGATCGTTGAACCGCGCGTAGTCGATCAACCACGGCGTGACCTGCGCGGTGCCGTGCTCCAGGCGGATCGTCGCGGCCATCGGGGTCGCCGAGCGGTAGCTCGACTCGGGGGGTAGATCGTTATTATCGGCGCCCCCGGCCGAGAACAGCGTGATCAGCGAGGCCTGCTCGCCGTACATCGGCCGGAACCCGGCGTCGATCTTCTCGTGGCCGCGCACCAGCATCGAGCAGCCGAGCCGCTGCATGAACGCCTCGAACTGCCGCTTGCCGAACGGAAACCGCGCGTTCTGCGCCTGGAGATCGTCGGGGATGTGGTCGGCGGTCGAGGGGTCGGACCACAGCATCTGGAACCGCAGGTCCGCATCGTTGAGCGACGCAAAGTCGTGGAGCTTGGCCGCGATGTCGGCGTCGCGCGGGATGCCGGCGTGCACGAACATCAGGTCGTCGAAGAACAGCATGCTCGGCAGCTCCTCGAACAGCCGCATGTACGCGGCGAACACCTCGCCGGGCACGTGGTTGACCAGCGTGTTGATCGCCTCGGCTGGCTTCACGCCGCCGTAGATCCGGCCGCGGTACTCGATGTAGTATTCGTGGTTGCCGCGGAGCGGGAACACGTGATCGGGCGCGGCGAGGAACAGCTCCATGATCGCCCGCAGGACGCCGTTGTACGAGAACCGGCCGCGATCGATGTAGTCGCCGAGCAGGACCAGCTTGGGCTCGGGCAGGCGGTGATCGAGCTTCCAGGCCTCGAGCTTGGCGAAGAAGTCGGCCTGGAGCAGCGCGCCCTTGAGGCAGCTGTAGCAGCCGTGGAGATCGCCCAGCACGGTGAGCTCGTAGACCCGGCCGAGGTCGATCGGATGGACGTAGACGTGGCCGTCGAGGAACGGCCGCTCCCCGGCGAACTCGGCGACGGTCTGCTTGCCGGCGAGCCGGTTCAGCCCCGCGCGCCGCTGCTCGCCGAGCTTGGCGACGAACCGCCGCATCAGGTCGAGGTCGGTCGCGACCTGCCGGCGGATCCGCTCGGGGTCGGCGGAGTAGTGCTGCTCGAAGCTGGCGAAGAACGGGTGGTCCTCGTGGCGCGACCGCAGCGACGACGGGCCCTCGATCGCGATGCGATTGGGCTCGCGTATGGCCGGGCGCGCGCCGCTCACCGCCGGGTTCGTGATGCTGTGGAGCAGCGTCTCGAGCTCCGCGCGGAACTTGGCCTCGGACGGGTGAACGCTACCGTCGGCGTAGATCAGCTCGTCGACGGTGGCGAGCAGCTCGTGCTGGTTGGCCGCGTCGAAGGTCTGGAAGATCTCGTAGCTCTTGAGCTTGAGCTTGGCGTAGACGAACTTCTCGACGTCCTCGCCATCGGCGACCGCCTCGTCGAACAGCTCCTTGACGCTGCGATCGATCTGCTCGAACACCTCGAGGAAGTGGGCGACGAACTTGCTGACGACCTCGTCGCGCGTCCTGGGCTCCGCGTCGGGCATCGCCGCCTTGGCGCGCGCGGTGACCAGCTGGCGAATGTAGATCCGGACGAACGTCTTCTCGGTGAAGTCGAACTCGCCATCGATGTAGCCGAACGCCGTCAGGTAGAAGATGATGGCGTTCATCTGCTGCTCGGCGACGTCGGGATTCGTACTGAAGGTGATCACGACCCTGCCAGCTTGCCCCTTTCGTGATTGTCGGTGCAAGCGCTGCTATCATCGAGTCGTGGGAGTCGTGCGCGTCCTGGCATTCACCGCAGCCGGAAGCCTTGCGTCCGTGGTCGCCACGGCTCACGCCGAGCCCGAGCTCGCGGCCAGCGGGTTTGCCGGCGTCGAGGGGTTCAGCAAGCACACCGAGCTCGGCAACTCGTGGGCGCCCGAGCAGGTGCCCGGCACCGCGCCGCTCGTCGGGGGCCGTGTCAGCTGGCTCGCGCTGCCGCGCTTGCCCAAGGATCTCCAGCTCGCGGTCGAGGCCGAGCTCGCGATCGCACCGGCGTTCACCGGCAAGAACGACGCGAAGGGCCGGATGGCGTACTTCGCGCCGGTCTTCGGGTGGCGCGCGCACGCGCTGCTGCGCCTCGCGCGGTGGCCCAAGCTCGAGCCACACCTCGTGCTCGGCGCCGGTGGCGAGACCGTGGCGTCGAGCTCGCCGTACATGTCCAAGGAGACCGATCCGGTCGCCTACTGGGGCCCCGGCCTCAGCGTCCCGATCTCGAACCGGCCCGACGGGGCTGGCTGGCACCTGCGGCTCGACCTGCGCCACGGCATCATGCCGGCGCGTAGCGGCGGGGCAACCTCCACCGTCTCCTTCGAGCTCGGGCTCGGGACGACCTTCGGGCTGCCGGCCGCAGGGCCCCGCCGCGTCGTGCCGGCGGTCCACGCCTCCGCCCAGGCCTCCGCCCAGGCCTCGCAAACCTCGGCCCAACCGGCCGTCGACGACACCGATACCGACGGGGACGGCATCCCCGATCGGCTCGACGCCTGCCCGAACGAGCCCGAGACCGTCAACGGCATCAGCGACGACGATGGCTGCCCCGAGGTCGATCCCGACGGCGACGGCATCGTCGGCGTCGCCGACAAGTGCCCCGATCAGGCCGAAGACTTCGACGGCTTCGAAGACCGCGACGGCTGCCCCGATCCCGACAACGACCACGACGGCATCGTCGACCAGCTCGACGCTTGCCCCAACGACCCCGAGATCTACAACGGGTTCGAAGACGACGACGGTTGCCCCGATCGGTTCCCTGCCGAGATCACCGCCGCGCTGTCGACCAACCTGCCGTTCGAACCCGGCCGCGCGCGCATGCCCCCCCGGGCACGCGCCGCGCTGCGCCCGGTATTCGTGATGCTGGAGAGCCATCCCGGGCTCCACCTGGCGATCGCCGGACACCCCGACCGGCCGGGTAGCGAGGACCTCGCGAAGCGCCGCGCCGAGGCCGTGAAGTGGTACCTGGTCGATCAAGGGATCGTCGAAGATCGCATCGAGACGAGCGTTGGGCCCGTCACCAAGGCGCTTGCCGTCACCTTCCAGCTCGCCGTGACCCACAAGTAGCTTGCCGGCGCGGCCAGGGACATCCTTGCAAAAGCCAAACAATTGCTAGATCTTGGGACAAGCGGTCGATTGTAGCTACATTGCAACACAATTCTGCTGGATAGGAGCAAAGGTCCGTCAGGGTAGTTATTGACGCTACGTGACGGATAGGCGCACAGTTGTGGGGTAGTGTCTGGTTCGTTCGCCCTCACAGGTCGGCCCTCCCCGGACACGGGTGACGCCGAGGTGATGGAGATCGAGCCCGAGATGATCGTCGCGCTCGAGGAGGTGCCAAGCGCGCCCCTGCCGCCGCTGTTCTTCGCGCTTCCCCCGGCTCGGCCGATGATCCCGAGCGCGCCATCACGCCGCTCCTCGCGGCGCTGGATCACCACCAAGGCCCACGGCCACGACTCGACCTCGATCGTCGCGCCGCTGCCCTCGCCCATCCCCGCGAGCTCGCATGACGCCCTGCGGGTTGCGCCCGCCCCGCCCGTCCGTGCCACCCGCAGCTGGATCACCGTCGGGCTCTTGGCGATCGCCACCGGAGCTGCGATCGCCCTCGTCATGACGAAGGTCACCTCGCGCGCGCCAGCCCTCGCGCCGCCGCGACCGAGCACGAGCACGGTGGTGCCCTCGGTCTCCTCCGTTCCCTCCGTGCCTCCCGCGGCGAGCGCCTCCCCACGCGCCGCGCTGCCCGCGCCCGCGCCCGCGCCCGCGAGCCCCGAGACGCCGGCGCAGCGACCCCCGCGACACGTCGCGAGGGCCATCCTGCCGCCCGCGAAGAAGCCCGTGCCCCCGGCGCCCGCAACGTCGAAGCCAGGCGCGCTGGCCGACCCCAAGCTCGCGACGCGGACCGCGAAGCCCCCGGCGGCCTCCGACGCCAAGGCCACCACGGGGCCAGCGAGACCCAAGCTCGCCAAGGCGGCCATGCCCGCAAAGCACAAGACGGTCGCGGCCGTCGATCCTTCGTCCGCTCCGTCGAAGTAGCCACTTGTCGCCTACTACGTGTGCGGACGTGGTCACGTCCTGCCGCGGCGCATCAGCAAGCGCGCCCACGCCGCGTACTCGCGGACGAGCCAGCGCACCGCGCGCCGCCGATCCCGGTACTCGACGCTGTCGGCGATGTGCCAGACGTGCGCCTCGAACCCGGCGCGGCGGAACAGCCGGGCGCCGCGCCGGCCGTGAAACGGCTGGGTAACGATCCACAGCGTGCGCACGCCGTGCGCCTCGAGGATCGGCCTGGACAGCCGCACGTTCTCGAGCGTGGTGCGCGACGCGCGCTCGGCGATCACCCCCGGCACGCCGAGCTCGCCCAGCGCCTGGGCCATCACGTCGGCCTCGGCGCGCGCGGCCCCCTGGGTGACGCCGCCGGTCGCGACGACGAGCCGCCCGCCGCCGGCGTGCCACAGCGCCGCGGCGGCCGCGACGCGCTCGGCGAGGATCGGCGACAGTGTACCGCCGGGGCCGAGCGGCGCGCCGAGCACGACGATCGCATCGAGCGCCGCAAACGGCTCGCGGAGTACGAGCGGTCGTTCGAGCAGCCGGGCCACGTGATCGAACATGCCGAGATCTGACCCGGCCTGCGCTACGCTGTCACCATGCAACCGACGCGGCGCGAGCTGCTCCAGCTGGCCGGCGTGGGCGTCGCCCGCTGGGCCGTGGGTTGTGGAGACAACCTCCGGCCGGGCGCATCGGATGCGGCCACGGCGGTGCTCGAACCCGATCCCGAGTCGTTCCTCGTCCCGGTCTGGACACGCCTCGCCACCACCCAGGCGACGATCGAGGTCCGGGCCGCGGGCGCCCTGATCCAGGAGGTGCCCGTCGCGTTGTCCGATGGGATCGGCGTCGGTGCGATCGGCGGGCTCTCCGCCGACACGCCCTACGAGGTCACGATCGCCGTGGGCGGCCTGCGGCTCGGCCCGCATCGGGTCCGGACGGCGCCGCGCCCCGACGATCCGCGCCCGGTGCGCGTCGCGATCTCGGCCGATGCCGACCCGAACCCGGCGTTCGCGAACGGGATCTTCGACGCGATCATCGCCGCCGAGCCCGAGCTCTACCTCTCGATCGGCGACTTTCCCTACACCGACAACGGCCCCCCGGCCCAGACGGTCCCGGTCTACCGCGAGCGTCACGTCGAGTTGCGCACGCACCCACCCGTGCGCGCCTTGCTCGAGGCCTGCGGCATGCGCGCGATCTACGACGATCACGAGTTCCGCAACAACTGGGATGCCCACTTCGTCGCGCTCGAGCCCGGCCGCTACGCCGCGGCGATGCAGACCTGGGACGAGTTCTTCCCGCTGCCCAGCTCCGGCGAGATCAAGTACCGCAGCTGGCGGTGGGGGGCGAACCTCGAGTGCTTCCTGCTCGACTGCCGGCGGTTTCGCAGCGCGAACGCCGCCCCCGACGACGCGCAGAAGACGATGCTCGGCTCGACGCAACACCAGTGGCTGATCGACGGCGTCACCCGGTCGACCGCGACCTTCAAGCTGATCCTGACCAGCATCCCGCTCGACTACGGCGTCGGCGACGACCACTGGGCGACCTTCACGACCGAGCGCGACGCCATGTTCGCCGCGCTGGTCGGCACTCCCGGCGTGTTGTTCGTCAGCGGCGACCAGCACTGGTTCGCCTCGCACCGCCACGCCTACGGGATCCGCGAGATGCAGATCGGCCCGCTCGCCCGCGGCATCGGCGTGCCTGGCCCCATGGTCCCGGGCGTCCTGTATCGCGCCGAGCGCTACAACGCCGGGCTCATCGAGATCGACGGCGATCAGCTCACCTTCTCGGGCCTGGGCGAGGACGGCGAGCGGTTCTACAGCGAGACCGTCACCGCCGCGGACCTGACCCCGCGCCTCGACGCCCCACCGCTTTGATCCCATGCTGCTCGAGATTGAACACGATCATTACGTGCATCACGTGGGCGGTCCCATGAACCCCAGCGCGAACATCAACGCGTCACGAACCCGATCCATCGTCGGTACCGAAACCACACCCACGAACGAGCGCAAGCCGTTGCGGGGAACGGTGGCTACGTGGTGCAAGTTGGCCGCCGACGCTTGCTTCAGGCCGGATTCAGGTCCGAGAACCACCTCGCTCGGGACGCCACGGATCGTGGAGGTGATCGGGGCAACGGTGACCGTCTGAAGGCGCCCGATCATGTCCTGGCGGGTGAGGATCAAGACCGGCCGCTTCTTGTCGGGCTTGGGGAATGAGAACATCCAGATCTCTCCCCGCTCTACTTCGGCCACTTCTGCGCTCCCAGGATCGAGGAGAACTCCTCCGCGCGGACCGGATGCCGCTCGTAGCCCTCCTGATCGCGCCTGACCGCCTCGTCGTACTGCCGCTTGGCTACCCATAGGCGCAGCGCTTCGTTGATCACTGCGGCGCGAGTGAGGCCCGCGCGTCGCCGTTCGAAGTCCACCCGAGAAACGACCTCGTCCTGAAGACGGACCGCGATCATCTTCGACATACGCGAAGTATGCCGTTTTGTATGCGTCACGTCACCTACGAGCCAGCGTGAGCAGGTTCAGCGACAGGGCTCATGACGCGCGCAACCGGATGAGGACGACCGGCGATGCTACCGCGAGAACGGCATCGCCGCGGATGCCTCGCCTCGACGCCCCATCCCTTTGATCGAAGCTCACCCGTGACCGCTACGGCGCGTCGATCCGATCGGGCATGTCGGCAACGACATACGCGAGCGCGGCGACCGCGGCGACATCATCGGCGAGCGCGGCCGGATCGACCTTGTCGAGCGTGTCGGCGTCGGTGTGGTGAATATCGAAGTAGGTGCGGCCATCGGTATCGAGGCCCAGCGTCGGCACGCCCGCCGGCTCCATCGGTCCGATGTCGGCGCCGCCGTGGCCGACCGTCACGCGCGACGCGTTGATCGACGACAGGAGCGACGTGATGTCGGTGACCCGCGCCTTGACGCGCTCCCGCACCTCGGACCTGGTCGCCACCGAGAAGCCGCGCGGCGCGAACCCGCCGCTGTCGGACTCGACCGCGAGCACGGTGCGGGGCAACTCGGCGGCGTGATCCTTGGCGTACGCCTGGCCGCCGCGCAGGCCGTTCTCTTCGTTGGTGAACAGCACCACCCGGATCGTCCGGCGCGGCACGAGCCCGAGCTTGCGGATCGTCGTCAGCGCCTGCATCATCGTCACCGCCCCCGAGCCGTCGTCGTGCGCGCCCTGCCCGACGTCCCACGAGTCGATGTGGCCGCCGATCACGACCACCTCCTCGGGGTGCTCGCGGCCGCGCAGCTCGCCGATCACGTTGGCCGACGGGGCGTCGGGCAGCAGCTGGTCCTCGGCGCGCAGGTGGACGGTCACCGGCCCTTCGGCCGCCAGCCGCGCGATCAGCGTGGAGTCCTCGATGGTGACCGCGAGCGCCGGGATCTTCGCGGTGCCGTCCTCGTAGTTCATCGCGCCGGTGTGCAACGTGCTGAGGCTGTGCGCGGTGACCGAGCGCACGAGGACCGCGACGGCGCCGAGCTTGGCCGCGCGCGCCGCGCCCTTGCCGCGGTACTCGACGGTCTCGCCGTAGCCCGAGCCCTTGTCCTCGGTCCACTTCGGCATTGCCACGTCGTAGAGCACGATCGCGCCCTTGACCGCCTCGTGCCTGGCGTCGAGCTCGGCCCAGTCGTGGACCACGACGACCGGCGCGGTGACGCCGCCCCTCGGCGTGCCGATCGTGCCGCCGAGGCCGAGCACGTGGAGCGGCCGCGCGATCGGCGCCTTCAGCTCCGCGGCCTCGACGCCGCGCACCCAGTGCGGCACCATCACCTTCTCGGTGCGGACGTCGTGGCCGTCGTCCCTCATCGCCTGCGCGGCCCACGCGATCGCGCGATCGAGCTCGGGCGAACCCGACAGGCGATGCCCGATCCGATCGGTGAGGTACGAGAGCTTGCGGTAGGCCTCTCGATCGGCGTGCGCGGTGGCGACGATCTTGTCGACCGCCTCGCGATAGCGAGCGGCGAGCGGCGGCGACGCCGGAGCCGCTGCCGCGACCGATGATCCGACCGACGCCCCGGCCGGTGCCGAGGCCGATGATGTCGGCGCCACCGAGCCGTACGGCTTGGTCTCGGACACCCACTGGGGCACGTGGCTGGGCGCGGGCGCCGGCGAACAACCTATCGCCAGGACGAGCAGCGCGCACGGAATCCCGGGGGATGCCTTCAGGGTAGGGGTGAGTCGATCCGCCTCGATCATCCCGCGCATCCTAGGGGATTCTTCGCGCGCGAGGTGGATTCCGATCCAGCTTCGCGACGTACCCGTCAGGCGAGCTCGGTGGGCTCCGGCGCCGCCTCGTTCGCGATCGGGCGGACGCCCCGCGCACCGATCTCGACGAGCAGCTCGATCACCGCGACCAGGCGATCTGCGGTCGCCGAGGCCCGGCCCAGCGCGAGGTCCGAGAGTGGGATCGGGTGGTCGAGCGGCGCGCCGCGGCCGGGATAGACGCGGTAGCGCAGGCTCTCGTTGTCCCAGTACGACATCCAGCCGTCGATCGTCGCGACCGCCCGCGCGCGCAGCCCTTCGTCGAGCAGCCGGTGGAACGCCAGCGCGCTGCCGCGGGTCTTGAACCGCTCGTCGAACGGCGGATCCCCGGTCCGGAAGATCGGCGCCGCCGGCGGCCCTGCCGGGTTGACGCCGAGCGCGCGCGGCGGGATCGCCCACATCGTCAACGTCGCGCCGCGCACCTCGTCGATCTCGCGGCCGAGCACGACGTCGAGCGCGAGCACCGAGCCTTCGATCCGCTCGATCCGCACGCGGACCGGGATCCCGCCGGCCTCGCCGACGATCACCGACGAGCTGAGCTCGCCTTCCCCGCGGGTCGTGAGGCTATGGACCTCGCCGAGCGTGCGGCGCAGGCCGTGCGCCACCAGCGCGAGGTAGCTCGACCACGCCAGATCCGCGATCGGCGGCGTCTCGCTCGCGATCGGCAGCGCCGCGAACTCGTCTTCGCGCACGCGGCGAACCGCGTCCGCGATCAGCATCATCCCGAACAGCGGCAACAGATAATGATGCGACCACTTGAAGGCGTAGCCGCCGAGCACGATCAGCGCGAGCCCCACCCCGACGGAGCGACGCGCCGAGCTCGCCGCGATCGCGCACGACGTCAGCGTCCAGCCCAGCGTCGCCGCCGCGAGCACGTACATCGCCAGCCGCGGATCCGGCTGGGCTGGCGTCAGCTCGATGCCGGTCGCGAGCGTCACGGCCCTGGCGAGCGCCGGATACTCGCTGCGCGCGATCAGCACGCCGGCGCCCGCGAGCGCCATCGCCAGCACCACCGGCCCCAGCCGCATGGCCGCGCGGGCGAACGGCCGCGGCGCGAAGCAGTACGGGGTGGTCATCGCGGCGAGGCACAGGGCGAGCACGCCGGCGTGCGCCAGAACGACGCCCGGCCCGTCGAGCATGTTGTCGGGCCATACGAACTTCGCGCCGATCACGTCCACGCTGTGCAGGAGCAACGGGATCGCGAAGATCGACAGCCCCACCTGGATCCCGACATCGCCGCCGCCTCCGAAACTCGAGATCACGATCGCGATCACCGACGCGGCAAACGCGACCTCCAGCGTCAAGCTCAGCGCGGCGGGCGCGTCGACGATCAGCGGCACCGCGGCGAGGAGCGCCGTGAGCGCGACGATCACGCCGGCCACAAAACTGCGCCGGCTGCCAAGCGCGCGGATCGTCTGCCAGCACCGGGCGCTCAGCAAAAGCACCGCGAGCGTGCCCGCGAAATAGAACAAGAACAGGCCGGTGTAGTCGAGGTACGTGTGCCACCACGGTGGCGCGCCGTCGCTCGGCCGTAGCATCGGCACCGCGACCCGGTTGATCCCCACCTCCAGGAGGGCGACCAGCAAGAGCACGTGGATTGCGGTCAACCCGGCGCGGTGGCGATTGGACAACCCAAAAAACGTAGCCGTATAGAGCAGTTGGGTCAAGGCGCGCGCCAAAAACTGGGCGCATGGCGGCCTGCCGGCTGTATCCTACATGTCGTGAAATTACCGACTACCTTCCTTGCCTGCACGCTCGTGACGGGGTCGGCCCTCGCATCTCCGCAATCTCCCAAACAAGTCCCGGTCGTCGTGCTCGATCCGGGGCATGGCGGATCGAACCCGGGAGCGACCGGCGTGACGGGGCTTCACGAGAAGCAGCTCTCGCTCGTGCTGGCCAGCCGCGTCGCCGACCGGCTCACCGCGCGCGGCATCACGGTCCAGCTGACCCGCACGACCGATCGCACGCTGACCCTCCGCCAGCGCGTCGCGATCGCCGACCGCGTCCCCGCCGATCTGTTCGTCTCGATCCACGCCAACGCCTCCCCCACCCGCACCCAGCGCGGCTACGAGACCTACGTCGTCACCGCACGCGGCCTCGACGTCGACGGCCGCGCCCTGCGCAGCGAGACGACCACGCCCCGCCCCGGCGTCGACCCCGACATCGCCCTCGTCCTCGACGACGTCGAGCGCGGGGCCTCGCAGTGGGAGGCCGCCGAGCTCGCCACCCGCATGCAGCGCGCCCTGCACGACCGCCGCGGCGGCGACGGCGATCGCGGCGTGCGCCAGGACGCCCACCACGTCCTGCTCGGCGCGACGATGCCCGCCGTCCTCGTCGAGGTCGGCTTCATCGACCATCCGATCGAAGGCCGCCAGCTCGCCGACCCGGCCATCCAGGCCCAGCTCGCCGACGCCATCACCGAAGCGATCACCGACCAGCTCGCCGACTGACGGCCTCGCCGATCCGGTCGCAGTTACCCTGAAGAACATGACGCCATGAAGCAGACCTGGCCAAGATTCGTGGTTGGTCGCTCCGGTTATCTGCTTCGTCAGACCTCGGTGCTATCGTCGGATCTCACAGCGAGCCTGAACCGATGGCGCCCGTTCAGTTCCAGGTAGTCTACACGCGGAAGCAGGTGAGTCCGCAGGAGGGCGTCTTCTTGCTTGAGCCGATCAACTGGGACGACCACGACGTCGGGTGCAGCTTCCGCCTAATTTCGCCCGGAGCCCAACATCAGCCGATCGGAACTTGGAAGATCATCGACTCCACGAAACCAAAGGCAGCTAAGACCAAGCTGCCGGCGAGGTTCACAAAGCTGCCATCGAGCTACCTCGCGCTTGCGCAACATATCGAGGCATATCAGCGAGTCATGACGCTTCCTGCTGCGAAGGCGCAGGGAATCCTCGATGGCCTTCGCGACATCGTCTATCGACCCCGACCGGATCTGCAGGACGCCCCCTGGTTCAAGCGCACGCTGGGCCGATTCGCGTCCGCGCGTGTTGCCCTCGAGCGCGGACCGCGTGTGCTCGCAGACGTCGGGCTGCTCACTCGGAGTGCACAGGTTCCACGACCACCGCCAGATACGCTGGACCTGCGCGTCCGAGCGCGACTGCACGGCTTCTCCTCAACGCACGATCTCTCGCTGTCGTTCTCACGAGCCGAGCGTCACGCCGGCCTTCAACGCATGGTTATACTCGTCGGTTCCAACGGCTCGGGCAAGACGCAACTCCTCGCGGCGCTCGCGAGATCTTTGAGCGGACTCGAGGGGAACGATGCAGCGGTAAGTCCGGACAAGCCCTTCACCCGCGTGATCGCCGTGTCTTATGGTGCCTTCGACCACTTCACGGTCCCCAGTGGGCCGAACGCGCCTATCAGCTACGTGTATTGCGGGCTCCGCCTCCCTCCCGAGCACGCTACACACCGCATCATCCTCGACATCGATCATGCAATCGACGATGCGGTGAAGCACATGATCGCGCTCGAAGCCGGCAGTTCTCGCGACGTGTGGCGGACGGCGCTGCGAATCGTCGGCCTGGAGTCCTTGCTCGATGCCATCGAGGGCGGCGCTGAGGCGACCAAGCGTTACATGCGCGATCGGTTAAGCGCGGGACAGAAGTTAGTCGCGCTCACCATCAGCAATGTCGCCGCTCACCTCCAGCCGGGCTCGATCGTGCTCCACGACGAGCCGGAAACCCATCTTCACCCCAACCTGCTATCCGCGCTGCTACGCGCGATGCACCTCCTCCTGGATCACTTTGACTCGTATGCGATCGTCGCGACCCACTCGATCATCCCGGCCCAGGAGACACCCGCGAGCAATGTCGTCATCCTCGACCTCTCCGAGGATGGCATGGTGCAAGCATTCCATCCGCCCGAGCAGTGCTTCGCGAGCACGCTCGACGAGATCACGAGGATGGTCTTTCGAACAACCCCCCGAGATCAGAACTTCAGAACGCTGCTGGAGAAACTGCGCACAGATCGTAGTCTCGATGAGATTCGCGAAATCCTCGGCGGCGAACTGAGCCTCGGCACCCGCCTCTGGCTGGCAGCGAAAGAGCCATGAAGCGATTGCCGCGGCCACGAGCACAGTACCGGAAGGATCTACAGCGCGCGCTGACCCCATCCGAGCTGCGTCGCTATGCCACCACTATCGATGTCGCGTGCAAGCAAGCGCACGAGTACACTCGGTCCTCACCCCGATTGCACCTCATGAAAACAAAGGTACGCAGTGAGAGCGTGCGCAAGTTCTTTGTCGGCTTGTATGATCGCAAGCGCGCAACGGTCGACGAGATCAAGCGCAATGTCCGACGCGGCCTCGATCAGGTCACGGTCAACACCTGTCAGTATTGCGGATTCCCGGGAGCCAAGGAATCGCTCGATCACTTTCTCGAGAAGGCGCGATTTCCGGAGCTGTCGCTGTTCACGCCCAACCTGATCCCATGCTGTTTTCGTTGCAACAACCACGGCCGGCGATCAGCATTCGCACCAGATGGCACGCGCCAACTTCTTCACTTTTACGACGACGATGTGGACGGCATGCCGGATGTGTTGATCGCGGACGTGAAACTGATCGACAACGGAGTTCCGGTCGCGAACTACTCGATTGGCCCGTCCTCACACCCACTCGTGGACGTTTACCGTAAACATTTCGAGGTGCTGGACCTCGCATCGATCTACCAGGACGAAGCGTCGATTCAGCTTCTCGTCATCCGAGGGGAGGTCTCACAAGCCATGCCCGTCACGCGCCAGCAGGTGGCCATCCAGCTGCTCGGAAGGGCTGAGTCTCGACGACGCCGTCGGCGCGCTGCAGCCGTTCTACTATCCAGAAGACGACGGCTATCCGATCAGTCTCGCACTGGACGCGCTTGCCGGTGTCCTCGGCGCCAAGGCTGGGGTAGAGGTAGAAGCCAAGAACGGGTTGAGTATCCTGCTCGAGCAACTGAGCGCGCCGACTGATCTCCAGGCCAACGTCGAAAAGCTGTACGAAAACGCCGCCGGCGGCGAATACGGCTCAGGCCTGTCGAAGAAGCAAGCCAAGGCAATAAACGACCTGGTACAAGAGGTCGTTGATGATCTCGTCGAGTACATCACGACCTATCGTCGGCCTCGTTCAAACCGGCCGAGCGCACCGAAGAAACCGGTCGCAAAGCGGAGGAAACGCTGATGAATGAGGAAACGAAGCGAGCGCTGATACGTCGGCTCAGCGAGAGCGACCTGGACATCACAGCCGTCGCAGCCGGTGCTAGCGGCATCTGGTGCTTCGGATCGCGAGCCGCGGGTTGCGCACGCGTCGATTCCGACTGGGACGTCCTCGTGGTGACCCGCGCACCGGTGCTAGAGTCTCGAATTCGACGCGCGGGGCTCGACCTCGTCAACGTACGGTTCGCAGAACTCGACGCATGGACCTCGACTGAGCTGGCGGCGCACGTCGCGGCCTATGGTGTCCGGATCGATCACGGCCGCGAGCTCACGCTTCGCTCGGTACCCACAGCCGCCGCTCCGCGCAAGTGCGCCGTGGTCAACGGGCGAGCCCAGACGCTGAACGCGATGTGGACTGGGCTGCAGCCGGGACAACGCCGTCGCGAGACGCTCCGCCTCAGGCGCGATCTACACCGAGCCTGGCTTCTCACGCAGGGCGCCTCGATTCCGCCCACCGCAACCCTCGAGCGAGAGTGGCGGTCGTCACCCCGTCGTGCACGTGCCGCGATCCTCGACCTCATCCCATTGCCGCAGAAGATCGCGCGTGCGATCGCGCAACCCGATGACTGAGGATGGATCTACCGCTCCAGCTGACGCACACCAGAGGTGCTGTGCGTGACTGCGACTGAGAATGCCTCATGCAACTCATAGCATCCGCAGCTCCAGCGCCTCTACCTTGCGGTATACCAGTACAACGCGGCGTGTCTGATGCGCTCAGGGCAGGGATTGACAGCACTCTCTGTGGAGATCATCCCGCACCGCGACGCCGACTGATGATTTGAACTACCTTGCCACGGATACGCGGATCTTCGCGGATCCTGGTAAGGAGGCTTCTACGTCGGTCCGTGGACAAATAGTTGCGAACAGTACTCTCTTTTAGCTTCAAGATCCTCACGAGCTCTTTGACGGAGGCCCCTGATCCTGGAGCCTTGTAGCGAGGTGACTCGTCGCCTGTTCGCGGCGATGCAACCAGTCACGCCTCCCCAACACGAACTGCCAGCCCGAAACATGGCGGACGATCGGAAGCAGGGCTGCATGGTTGTTCTGCGCGGCCGCTGACAGGAACAGACCGTTGGGCCGTGTGAGGATCCGGATCGCTTCGTTCTCGCCGTGCAGGGACTTTCCGAACTCGAAATGGTCGCCCTCGCGCTCGAACCACATGGCCATGCGGCCATGCGGCCATGCGGCCATGCGAACAGCCACTCCTCCTCGATACGAGAAGCGCTCAACTGAAATCCATAGCGGTACCGGACACCATCGACGACAAGCTCTACCTCGTAGAGCGAGGGCTCGCTGGCCTTCCGGGACAGCTGGAATGGATCCTGAGGAGTGCCCTCGACCTCCCAGCGCCGCTGCGAGTCGACGATCGCCTGGCGCAGGAAGTCGAGCGCCGAGAGTACGTTGCTCTTCCCCGAGGCGTTCGCGCCATAGATCGCGACTACCGGAACGAGTGCCTCGCCCAGACCTTCCACCCGGAGTACATGCTCGCCCACCTTGTCGCTGGTGGCAGCCAAGGACAGGATCTGCTCGTCGCGCAACGACCGGTGGTTCTCGACCCGGAACTGGATGAGCACGATCGTCTCCTGATAGTGCCAAGCTTACCTTTTGGGGCCGTTCTCGCGGAAAGTGCTCAAAAATCGCATCTAAAAGCAGCCCGGGCAGCGTTACTTCGCCCTTTCGCCAGCTTGCGAGGTCTCGAGCCACGCGGCTCCCGGCTCGCTTCACTTTACTTGGCGCCGGGCACCGTGCCGTCGATGCCTTTGACGTAGAAGTTGATCCCGCCCAGGAACTTGTCGTCGGCGACCTCCCCCGACTTCAGGATCTCCTTGCCATCTTGCCCGACGATGGGGCCCTTCCAGATGACGAACGAGCCGTCCTTCAGGCCGGCCTTGATGGCGTCGATCTTGGCCTTGGCCTCGGCGGGTACCTTGTCCGAGATCGCGACGAGGTCGATCGCGCCTTGCTTGACGCCCCACCAGGTGCGGCCGGTCGTCCACGTGCCGTCGAGCACGTCCCGCGTGGCCTTGATGTAATAGGGTGCCCAGTTGACGACCGCGGAGGCGAGGTGTGCCTTGGGTGCGTACGACGACATATCGCTGTCCCAGCCGAAGCCATGCTTGCCGGCTGCCGCGGCTGCCCGGAGCACGGCCGACGAATCGGTATTCTGGAACAGGATGTCGGCGCCGCCATCGAGCAGCGAGCGAGCGGCGTCGGTCTCGTGCGGCGGGTCGAACCACTTGTTGACCCACACGACCTTGGTGGTGACCTTGGGATTGACCGACTGGGCGCCGAGCGTGAAGCTGTTGATGTTGCGAATGACCTCGGGAATCGGCACCGAGCCGACCACGCCCAGGATGTTGGTCTGGGTGACGCTGCCGGCGATCACGCCGGCCATGTACGCGCCTTCGTAGGTCCGGCTGTCGTAGGTGCGCAGGTTGTCGGCGGTCTTGTAGCCGGTGGCGTGCTCGAACTTCACATCCCTGGCATCGGCCGCGACCTTGAGCATCGGCTCCATGTAGCCGAAGGTCGTGCCGAAGATGAGCTTGGTGCCCTGGCCGATCATGTCGCGGAACACGCGCTCGGCGTCGGCGGCCTCGGGCACGCTCTCGACGAAGCTGGTGACGATCTTGGGGCCGAGCTCCTTCTCGAGCGCCTTGCGGGCGTTGTCGTGCGCGAAGGTCCAGCCGCCGTCGCCGACCGGGCCGACGTAGGCGAACGCGACCTTCAGGGGCTCGGTCTGGGCGGATCCCGGCGTCGAGGTTCCGGCCGCCGGCACCTTACCAGCCGCGGGCTCGTCGCGTCTCTTGCAGCCGGTTCCGGCCGCCGCCAGCGCGAAGGCGAACCAGGCCATCAACAAGATCGGTGCACGATGGCCGGACCGCGACATATCAGGTCTCCCAGGACGAGTGTGCCAGGGAACCGTGCGCCGAAGGAAGCCCCCACCGACTCTGTGATGGCCTGCAGGGCATCGCCCGGCACTACCGCATCGGCCGGCGGACGGGGCCTGCGCGATCGCCGACCCCATGCGCCAGCGATCGCCGCCCAAGCTCGCCGGCGACGTAGCCGGAGGACCGACGCCCGATCGCATCGAGCGCGACAAGATGACGCGCGGCTCGTCGCTGCCGCCGCCCGACACCCGGCTCGCGCTGCGCGCTACGGGTTCCCGCCGTCGGACACCCGGCCCGCGCCGCGCGCTACGGGTTCCCGCCGCCGGACACCCGGCCCGCGCCGCGCGCTACGGATTACCCGGGTTGGAGATGGTCGCCGTGGCTCCGTCGAACTTGGTGAGGCTGACGGTGAACGGCTCGTTGTAGATGCGCGCCCGGTCGCGCAGGAAAGCCAGCGCCACCGCCTCCCCCAGCAGGATCGAGATATCGGTGTCGCTACGCCAGTGGATACCTGCATGGATGCCGTGACCGTAACTCACGTTGTGGGCGAGCTTGGCCAGCTCGCCGTTGACGTCGAGGCTGTCGCGATCCGCGCCCGCGTAGGGCTGCAAGGACAGGCCGTCGGTGCTGGGAACAACGACGTCCCGGTTGATCTTGGTCAAGAGCGGCCTGATCTTGCGGCTGCCATCGAAGAAGAACTTCAGGACGGTGATGCACGCTCCGGCGACCGTGCCGTGGCCAGTGGGATACGACGGATGCAGCGGTGAGCCCTCGGGGAACGCCTGCGACAGCAGCCACGTACCGTACTTCTGGTAGCTGGCCTCGAGCCCCTTGGAGTTCAGGATCACGGGGCTCAGCTTGACGTCGGTCTTGTCCCCGTTCCCGCTCTTGATCAAATGCACGATGCCCCCGGCGGCCTCCGGCCGGGGACGCAGGTGCACCATCCACTTCTGGTACCACACGGCGTGCAGCGCCCGGGTGGCCACTTCGCACAGGGTTCCCGCGAAGTCCGGATCTCCGAACGAATCGAAGCCGTTCTCCGTCTTCGAATGCGCGTAGGGATTGCCCGGGTTCACCGGGAGCCCGATCGTGCCGGCGACCAGGAGCGCGGTCAGGTATGCTTGAAACAGCACGTCCACGTGGGTAAAGGCGGCCAGATCCCGGCCGTTGCGGCGATAGCGCAGCTGCGGATCTTTCTCGATCTGCTGCTTGCTCAGGTTGCCGTTCTGCACCGTCATCCAGTCGGCAAAGCTCGTCATGAAGTCGATGTTCGGAGCCAGGCTCTCCATCATCTGCGGCAGCGGCTGGGCGCCGAAGGACGTCGGCTGCAGGAAGAACTGCGAGACGTACGGGCCCAGCTGCTCACCAGGGAACGCCCCGCGGAACAGCAGGTTCGGCGTCACGTGGTGGCTGGCGTCGCGCGGACCGAGGTAGGTCGGCTGCTGCCCGAGATCGTGCGCCGCCTGCGCGACCAGCGCGTTGCTCGGATAGTCGGTGAATGCTACATCGCGCAGCAGCGAAGCCCAGTAGTGTTCGAGCAGCTCGGTGCCGGTCTGGTCACTGCCGATCGCAGGCGCCGGCGGCACCACAGGCTGACCGAACTGGACCGGATCGAGCCCCTCCAGATCGAACGTCAGGCCGCCCTGCGGCCCGTTGAGCGTGCGGGTGCCACCGACCTTGATGTGCTCGAAATCGGAGAACTTGCCGCTGTTCAACGCCTTCTTGAAGGATGCAAATGCATTCAGATCCACGCGGCCAAAGTCGTCGTGCGGAAGCCCCTTGGTATAGGTGCCACCCTTGTCGGCGTAGCGTGACTCATCCCCATTATTGAGATTCACAGCCGGTGGTACGTCAGCGTCGTTTTGCGCCTCGTTGATGCGCAACCGCTGCGCTGCTTTGATCCGCTTGATCTCATCAACACGATCCGAGTTTTTGGTTTGATTATCCACGTTCTTCTCCTCCCAACATTGCTTCAGTGTGCACTTGAGCTAACAAGTGCCCAAAATGCTTCGTGTGCCCGGCTCGCACTTGGCCGTGACGCGCGGCTGCGCGTCGGTCCGCTTGTGAAGCACGCCGTGGCCAGGCTCACAACCTCGATAGACTTCACATGATTCGGCATCTCCGCATCGAAGATGCCCGAACCAGTATTCTGCTATGTGCCCCTTCGCTCCTCACCCTTCACCCTTCGCCCTTCGCCCTTCGCCCTTCGCCCTTCGCCCTTCGCCCTTCGCCCTTCGCCCTTCGCCCTTCGCCCTTCGCCCACGCACAAGCTCACCTTGTGCGCTGCACATCTACTTATGCGCTTCAAACAACGATGGCAAGGAGAAACTTCATTAGATGGGTCGATCCATGCGCGGCTTTGTCGCGATGCCGGCCAGTCCGCCGATCGCTCCGGATGATCCTGTCCTCGATTTGCCAGCTTCTGCCCAATCCAGATGCCGTGATCGGGGGCGCGCACCCGCTGCTATTCAGCCGTCAGGCCAGAATGGCTTGCCCAGCGAGGCCGGCATGTTGGTGCGGATCCAGAGCGGATTGCGCGAGATCAGGACCAGCACGACGATAGTGGCCAGGTACGGCAGCATCGTGAGCCACTGGCTCGGAATGGTCACGCCCAGGCCCTGCAAGTGGAACTGCAGCATGGTGACGCCGCCGAACAGGTACGCGCCGAGCAGCACACGCCCCGGCCGCCAGGTCCCGAAGGTGGTCAGCGCGAGCGCGATCCAGCCCTTTCCGGCCACCATGCCCTCGACCCAGAGCTGGGTGTAGATCACCGAGATGTACGCACCCGAGATTCCGCATAGCGCGCCCCCGGCGACCACGGCCAAGAGGCGAATGCGGCGCACCGGATAGCCGAGCGCGTGCGCGGCTTCGGGGGATTCGCCGACGGCGCGCACGACGAGCCCGGCGCGCGAGCGGTAGAAGAACCACGCCAGGGCGAGGGTCAGGGCGATCGCGACATAGACCATCGGGTGCTGGCGAAACAGCGCCGGGCCGAGGAACGGCAGATCCGCGACCGCGGGGATGCGGAACGCGTCGACGTGCTCCGGCAAGCGCTCCTGGGTGAACGGAACCCCTGCGAACGCCGAAAACCCCGCGCCGAACAGGCTCAAGGCCAGCCCCGCCGCGTACTGATTGGCGCCAAGCCAGATGACGAGGAACCCGAAGGCCGCGGCGAGCACCGCACCCGCGGCGCCGCCGGCCAGGAGGCCCAGCCAGGGTTCGCCGGTCCGCACCGTGACGACGAAGCCGGCGAGCGCGGCGACGAGCATCATGCCCTCGGCGCCCAGGTTGACGACGCCCGCGCGTTCGTTGATCACGAGGCCGAGCGCCGCAAAGGCCAGCACGGTCCCGGCGTGAAGCGAGGCGGCGATGAGCAACGCGGACGAATCCATCATCCCGCTCCTCCCGCTCCGCCCGCTCCGCCCGCGCCTCCCGCTCCACGCGCTCCGCCCGTTCCATCGGTTCCGTCCGCTCCGCGCGCGCTTCCCGCTCCGCGCGCGCCTCCCGCAGGTGCGCGCCGCCAGCGAATCGTCTGGGCGATCAGCGTATCGCAGGCCAGCAGCGCGAACAAAAGCAGCCCCTGAAACAGGCCGGTCAGCGATCGGGGAACGCCGAGCCGCGATTGCGCGAGCTCACCGCCGATATAGAACATGCTCATCAAGATCGCCGACAGCATCGCACCGACCGGGTGCAGCCGGCCGACGAACGCCACGATGATCGCGGCGAAGCCATAGCCCGACGAGACCTGCGGCGTGAGCTGACCCAGCGGCCCCGCCGCCTCGAAGCCGCCCGCGAGGCCCGCCATGCCGCCCGAGCCCAGCATCGCGATCCACAGCGCCTTGCGCTCGGAGAAGCCCGCGTAGCGCGCCGCCGCCGGCGCCAGCCCGCCCACCTGGAGCTGAAAGCCGGCGTAGCTGCGAAACAGCACCAGCCACGACAGCACACCGGCGATGAGGGCAAACCAGACTCCGATATGGGCACGATATCCCGTGACCAGCCGCGGGAGCTGCGTGGCCGGGGCGAACGTGATCGTCTGCGGAAAGTTGTAGCCGGCCGGGTCCTTCCAAGGCCCCGACACCAGGTAGCTCAGCAGCATGTCGGCCACGTAGACCAGCATCAGGCTGACGAGGATCTCGCTGGCGTTGGCACGGTCGCGGAGCACCGCCGGGATCGCGGCCCACAGCATGCCGCCGAGCGTTCCGGCGACGAGGATCGGCACGAGGATCCAGCGGCTGGTGTCCGGCCCCGCGGTCATCGCCACGCCACCGGCGGCGATCGCGCCGAGGAGGAACTGGCCCTCGGCGCCGATGTTCCAGACGTTGGCGCGAAAGCCCACCGACAGGCCGAGCGCGATCAGGAGGAGCGGCGTCGCCTTGATGCTGAGCTCGGACAGCGCGTAAGCGCTCCGCACGGGCTCGACGAAGAACACCGCCAGGCCGCGCACCGGATCCTTGCCGAGGAGCAGGAACAGCCCCGCGCCGATCACCACGGTGATCGCCAGCGCGAGGATCGGCGAGACGATCGCCATCCGCCGGCTGGGCACGGGCCGCGCTTCAAGCCGGAGCATGGCTGGCTCCGTCGGGCGCCGCTGGGCGAGCGTCCGGGTCCCACAGGCCCGACATCCAGCTGCCGATCTGCGCCATGGTGGCGTCGGCCCTCGCCACGCTCGGCGACATCCGGCCGCCGGCCATGACGATCAGCCGGTCGGCGATCTCGAACAGCTCGTCGAGCTCCTCGCTGACCACCAGGACGGCGCAGCCGGCGTCGCGCAGCGCCAGGAGCTCGCCGCGGATCTGGGCGGCGGCGCCGACATCGACGCCCCAAGTCGGCTGGGCCGCGAGGAGGAGCTTCGGGGCGGCGTCGAGCTCGCGTCCGACGAGGAACTTCTGCAGATTGCCACCCGACAGGCTCTGCGCCGGCGCCCCCGGGCCGCTCGCCTTGACGCCGAACCGCTCGATCAGGTGCTGCGCCAGCGCCGCGAGCTGGCGGGTGCGGATCCAGCCGCCGCGGCCGACGGCCTCGCCGCGCGTGAGCAGGGCGTTCTGCGCCAAGGGCAGGCTCGGCACCGCGCCCCGGCCGAGCCGTTCCTCGGGCACGAAGCGCAGGCCGGCGCGCCGGCGCACGCGTGGCGGCGCGGCCCCGATCGGCCTACCGAACAGCTGGATCGCCGGCGGCGCGGCGCGACGATCCTCGCCGGACAGCGCGGCGAGCAGCTCCTGCTGGCCATTGCCCGAGATCCCGGCCACGCCGACGATCTCGCCGGCCCGGACCTCGAAGCTGACGCCGCAGAGCGCGGTGCCGAACGGATCGCGCGCCGGCAGCTCGAGGTCGCGCACGGCGAGCACGACGTCGCCCACGCGGGCCGGCCGGTGCTGGAGCGGCGGGGGCTCGGCGCCGATCATCAGGCGCGACAGGCTGGCATGGCTCTCGTTCGCCGGATCGACCAGGCCGGTGACCCGTCCGGCGCGCAAGACCGTGGCGTGGTGACACAAGGCGCGGATCTCGTCGAGCTTGTGGCTGATGTACAGGATGCTGCAGTCGTTGGCCGCGAGCTGCCGCAGCGTGACAAACAACCGCTCGACGGCCGTGGGCGCGAGCACCGAGGTCGGCTCGTCGAGGATGAGCAGCTTCGGCGCGGTCATGAGCGCGCGCACGAGCTCGACGCGCTGGCGCTCGCCCACCGACAGCGTGTGCACCGGACGGTGCGCCTCGACCTCCAGGCCGAAGTCCTGCGAGACTCGGGCGATGCGCCCGGCGACCTCGGCCAGCGTGTGCGAACGGCCGGCGCCCAGCCAGACGTTCTCGGCGACGCTCAGCGTGTCGAACAGGCTGCCGTGCTGGAACACCATGCGGATGCCCAGGGCGCGCGCGTCGCCGGGGCTGCGGATCGCCACGCGCTGCCCGTTCCACCGGAGCTCGCCCTCGTCGGGCGTGACCGCCCCGTAGATCACCTTCATCAGGGTCGACTTGCCGGCGCCGTTCTCGCCGAGGACCGCGTGGATCTCACCGGGGGCCACGCGCAGGCTCACCCGGTCGTTGGCGACGACCAGCGGGTAGCGCTTGGTGATGTCGACGAGCTCGAGGCGCAGCACGAGGCGTCCTCTGGTGTATCCCGGCGGCCGCGCGACGAGAAGGCCGAACCTCCAGGTCACCGGCGTCGCGCCAGGAAGGCCAGCGCGACGCCGGGCAGCTCGAGCAGGCCGCCGCCGCGGGCGATCACGGCCTCGGGAGTCGCGGGCCGTAGTCCGGGAACGGCGGGCGCTTCGGCCTCACGAACGGCGCCTTCGCGAGGCCGTCGAGCGCGAGCTGCACCGCCTTCTCGAGCTGCGGGTCGTGGCCCGCGCGAACCAGCTCCGGATCCTGCTCGACCTCGATGTCGGGCGAGACGCCGATGTTCTCGACCTCGTACTTGCCCTCGGCGCTGTACAGCCCCCAGCGCGGCGCCGTGATGCTGCCGCCGTCGACAAGCCTCGGGTAGCCGGAGATCCCGACGAGCCCACCCCACGTGCGCGTGCCCACGAGCGGCCCGATCCGCGCGCGCTTGAACAGCCACGGCAGCGCGTCGCCGCCGGAGCCCGCCATCTCGTTGGCGATCATCACCTTCGGGCCGTAGATCGCCTGCGCGGGCTCGAGCATGTCCTCGCCCTCGCGCGCCAGGGTCGCCATCTGGACCGTCGGGCGCAGCGCGTTGATCACGTAGTCGGCGAGCTGCCCGCCGTGGTTGAAGCGCTCGTCGAGGACGATCGCCTGCTTGTCGACCTGCGAGAAGAAGTAGCGGTTGAAGTTCAGCATGCCACCCGCGGCGGTATCCGGAATGAACACGTAGCCGACGCGGCCGTTCGACAGCTGGTCCACGCGCCGGCGGTTGCGCTCCATCCAGTCGTGGTAGCGCAGCTGCCCCTCGCTGCCGATCGGCACGACGATCACGTCGCGGTGATCGTTCGCGCCGGCGCTGTCCGCGAGCGTCAGCACCGTCTGTTTGCCGGCCGTGCCGACGAACAGCTTCTCGATCGGATCGGCGGCGGTGAGCGGCGCACCGTTGACCGCGACGATGAAGTCGCCCTCCTTCACGATCACGCCGGGCTGGGTGAGCGGCGCGACGAGCTTCGGGTTCCAGTTCTCGCCGTGGAGGATGCGCACGATCTTGTAGCGATTGCCCTCGACCTCGTAGTCGGCGCCCAGGAGGCCGACCGAGACCGGCTGGATCGGCGGCGTCGCGCCGCCGCCGACGAACACGTGACCGAGGACGAGCTGGCCGAGCATGTCGGTGAACAGCCAGTTGAGGTCGCCGCGCCCGCCGAGCCCGTCGACGAACGGCGCATAGACCTTCTCGGCCTGCGCGAGATCAAGCCCGTGCGCCTTCGGATCGTAGAGGAAGTCGCGCTCGATCCGCCAGGCCTCGTGGAACATCTGCTTCCACTCGGCGCGCGGATCGATCCAGACCTGGAGATCATCGAGCTTGAGCGCGCCCTCGCCCGCCGCCGGCGGCTTGTCGGAACCGACCGCGAACCACTGCTTGCCGGCCTTGTACAGCACCTTGGTGCCATCGGCGGAGACCGCGAACGTGACCGCCTTGCCGTAGGCGTAGGACCAGTCGATGCGGTCGAGGAACTTCTCGGTCTTGCGCGACTTCAGATCGAAGCGCTGGACGCGCACCGGCGGCGGGTTTTCCTCGTCGTACTCGAGCACGGCCTCGTCGTCGAACCCGACGTTGGTCGAGATCAGGAACACCACGCCCGGCGCCCCGACCTGGAGATCGACGTAGGCGGTGCGCTCGATCGGCAGCGCGACGATCCGTTGATCGATCGCGTCGAAGTCGATCTGCACCGCCTTGTCGAGCTCGGCGGGCTTGCCCGGCTTCGCGGCCGAGCCCGCGGCCTCCTCGTCGCTCTCGGGCGCGACCGGCGATAGTGTCTCCTTGCGCAGCACGACGGCGTAGATGCTCGCGGTCTGGATCCGGCCGAGCGCGGTCATGTCGAGCCAGCCGGCGCCCGGCCCGACGTTCGTGCTCGCGGCGAACCACAGGTACTTGCCGCCGGCGTCGAACCGCGGCGCGAACGCGTCGCTGCGCGCGTCGGTGATCTGGTGGATCGATCGGTCCGCGAGCGAGTACACGAACACCGCGTGGAGGTGATTGGGCATCAGCTTCACGTAGGCGATCCACCGCGAGTCCGGCGACCACACCGGATCGAGCCAGCCGTTCGGCGCGTCGTAGCGATCGCTGTCGAGCTTCACCGGCGTCGGATGATCGAGCTCGACGAGCCACAGGTTCAGCCGCTTGTCGACGAGCACGATCTGCTTCGAATCCGGCGACCATCGCGGGTTGTAGTAGAAGCTCGCGGGCTCGCCGAGGGTCACGACGTGCAGCGCGCCCAGCCCGTCGGGCGACGTGAAGTACAAGGCGTACTCGCCGCTGCGGTCCGAGAGCCACGCGATCCACTTGCCGTCCGGCGACCAGGCCGGATCGCGGTCCGCGATGCCCGGCGTGTTCGTGAGGTTGCGCGCCGTACCCTTCTCGACCGGGACCGACAGGATCTCGCCGCGCGCCTCGACGAGCACGCGCTTGCCCGTCGGCGAGATCGCCGCGTGCAGGATCTGGTCGGGCGCGACCGGCATCATCCGCGCGCGGGTCTGCGGCAGATCATCGGCGAACGCGATCGGCACCGGCTTCGCCGTCCGCGTCGCGAGGTCGTACACGCTGATCTGCCCGAGCCGCTCGAACACGATCCCGCCCGGCCCGAGCGAGGCCGAGCGCAGATCCCAGCCGTTCGGATCGCGCGCGAGCTCCTCGACCTTGTCGCCGCCCACCTGCCACGCGCACAGCGCGACCGGCCCGTTGCGATCCGACACGAAGTACAGCGTGTTGCCATCCCACATCGGCGACTCGTCGTTCGAGCCCGCGTTCGGCACCTTCGTGATGTGCGACGTCGCGAGGTCCGCGACCCAGATCCGCGCGTACTGGCCGCCGCGATAGTGCTTCCACGCCGGCTGCCAGCGCGGATACGGCACGTACGCGAGCCGCTTGCCGTCCGGCGCGTACGCGCCCGCCACGCCCGACGGCAACGGCACCCGCTCCGCCGGCCCGCCCGTCACCGGCACCTCGTACAGCTGCGGCAGATCGCGCTCCGTCGCGCGCTCGGTGACGAACAAGATCTTCGTCCCATCCGGCGTCCACGCCACCGGCACGTCCGCGCTCGGGTGATAGGTCAACCGCCGCGGCTCGCCGCCGGCGGCGTCGACCACGTACACATCCGGGTTGCCGTCGTACGTCCCGGCGAACGCCAGCTTCGTCCCATCCGGCGAGAACAGCGGCCGCCCGTTCATCAGCTGCCCGCTCACCAGCCGCCGCGCCGTCCCGCCCCCGCGCGGCACCGTCCAGATCTCGCCCGCGTACTGGAACGCGATCTGCGTCTTCGACATCGTCGGCGACCCCATGATGCGCGGCGCCTGACTCGCGACCGAGGGCGGCGGCACGCTCGCCGGCGCGGGAGCCGGCAGCTCGCGCGACACCTCCGGCAGCGCGGCGACCCCCGTTCCGTGCGAGAGCCGCGGCACGACGATGAACAGGCCGATCAGGACCGCGAACCCAAGCCCGAAGAGCACCGTGACGGTGCGTGATTCCTGCTGCATCGCGTGCAGCGTACACCGTCACCGCGCTGCTAGCTGTGCTTCGCCGCGAGCGCGTCCGCGGCCATCTCGTCGAAGCTCTGGCGCTGGCTGCGCGCGAGCTCCTCGGGCGTGAACAGGATCTTGGCGGTCCGCTCGTCGGCGCCGAGCGCGCGCAGGAGCAACGGCCCGAACAGCTTTCCGGCGATCGGGTGATTGTACGCGCCCTGGACGGCGACCATGAACCGCGGGAACGGCATCCGCGCGACCGTCGGCTTGCGCATCACGAGCTGGATCCGCTTGAACGCCTCCGCGAGGCGGCGGCCGCTCGGGTCGGTGCGGTCCATCGGGGCGAGGAACACCTCGTTCAGGAACGGCTTGGCGTGCCACATCATCGTGACGAGCGCGCGCCCGCCGCGGGCCAGCTCGCGGAGGCTCGGCCTGGGCCGGCGGCGGATCTCGGCGAGGTGCTCATCCGAGGCGTAGAACTCGGTCATGTGGAAGTCGAGCGCGATGTGGCGCGACTCGTCGCGGTTGACGAGGTGCATCGCGCGGCGGCTCATGTCGTCGGCGACGTAGTCATCGAGCGAGCGTAGCAGCGCGACATCGAGGATCAGCTCGCCGCTGGTGATGTACGCGTTCGCGATCTCGGGCGACGCCTGCTCGACGAGCGCGAGGAAGTGCGGCCGGAACCTGGTCAACGACGGGCTCTCGGCGTAGACGCGATGGTGGTGGACGTCGTAGTGCTTCGCGAGCCGCGCGGCGACGGCGGCGTGGCGCTTCTCGTCGGCGACGAACGTGGCAAAGATCTTCGCCAGGATCGGATCACGCGCGGTCTTGCGCTGCACCTCGAACAGCGCGCCCGCGAGATGCTCGATGGCGGCCATGTCGGTGAAGTACTGGACGATGGCCTCCTCCTTGTCGCGGGGCAGGGCCGGCGGCGGCAGGCTCCAGTCGAGGTCGTTGATCGACCACTGATCGCGGACACACTTCTCTAGCATGCGCGCGAAGTCCATGGCCGGAGCTTACCTCAGCCGTCCAGGCATCGCATGGATCCCTGTCAGCCTCGGAACCGCCCGCCCCGGTTTGGGTTTTCCAGGGCCCGGGAGGGTGACGCGCTCGGCGCGGCCTCATGCCGCGCGGTGTCAGTCGACGGCGTGGAGCGCGGTTTCCCAGGGCGCCGTGAACAGCAGGTAGTCCGCGAAGTCGAACCGGTGGGACGCGAGCTGGGTGCGCTGGTCCGGCGTCAGCGAGCGCTGGAAGCGGGTGTTGCCGCGATCGACGATGTCGAGCACGTCGCGCGCGATGGTGACGCCGGTCATCGGCTTCAAGGTGGCGGGCCGGAGCTCACCGCTTGCGAGCGCGTCCATCACGCGCGCCTGGATCGCGGTGGCCGCGTCCTGGACCGCACCGTCGAGCTCGGCGCGCTGGTGCGCATCGAGGGTGGCGAAGTCATCGCGCGTGCGGGCGACCCGCGCGCGCTGGGGGGCGATCGCGAGCTCGGCGAGGGGAAGGACGCGATCGCGGTAGTCGCGCAGGGTCTCGCCGGGCTGGGGCATGAGGCGAGCCACCACGGCGGGGAGCTTGAACCCGTAGAGCGTCCTGGCGGGGGCGGCAGGCGCCTCGAGAGCCGGCGGCCTGGCGGGTGCGGTCCACGAACGCGGGGCGTCGCGCGACGAGGGGGCGCCACGGTCGTCGGAGGCGGTCGCCGGCGAGCTCGAGGCGGCGTGGCTGCAGCTGCTCCAGCGCTGGTAGCCACAGATCACGGCGAGGGCGAGGGTCGCGTTTCGCCAGCTGACCAGCGTCATGGCGCCTCCGTCACGGCCGTCGGAGGGACCGGCGCCGGATCGGGATCGGGAAACGATGGTGGCGGGGGCGGTGGCAGGCCCGGCGGCGGGATGGCGGGAGGCCGGCCGCGAAACCCGAAGCGATACGCGGCGCCGACCCGGAACTGATACGTCGTGATCGGCCCGCCGAGCTCCGAGGCGACGACCATGTCGATCGCGAGCGGACGCACCCACAGCACCCAGTGCCGCGCGTACGCGTACTCGGCGACCGCCTCGAGCCGGAACGTCTTGCCGGCGACGTCGCGAAACGCCGGATCCTTGAAGTTCACCTCCGTCAGGCCGATGCCGGATCGGACCCCGATCGTGAGCCTGGGCGTGACCCGCGGCGTGAAGCTGACCGAGGCGATCAGGGTGGTGTGCGCCGCGTCGACGTTGGCGTAGCGATCGAGGTCGAGCCAGACGCCGAACCGACCGGGGATGTACCCGACCGAGAGCGACGCGCCGGCCAAGGTCGGGACCTGATCGGCACGACGGTTGAGCGGCGTCGCCATGCCGGCCAGGAGGCCCGTCGAGAACGCCGGGCGCCAGGGCAGCCCCGGCGCGGCTCCGGGCGCTTCCGGGAGATCGGGGACCAGCTCGGGCGCGCCGGCCGGAGCCTGCGGGTCGGAAGGCGACGCCTGCGGGTCGGAAGGCGGCGATAGCGGATCGGGCAGCGCCGCTTGCGGATCGGGGGCTGCCGCTCGCGGATCGGGCGGCGCCGGTTGCGGCGCCGGCGGTGGGAGCTGTGCCGCCGGTCGCGCCGCGGCCTCGCCCACGTCGAAGATCGCGAGCCCGAGCGCGGCGGCGGCGATCGCGGTGACCGTGCGGCGCCCGATCTTGACGAAGCGCGCGGCGACCGCGAGCAGCACGAGCAGCGAGAAGATCTGACCGCTGGACAGGCCCGCGTAGATGCCGCGCCCGGCGTCACCACGCAGCGCCTCGATGACCAGGCGGCCGATCGCGTACGTCGCGGCGGCGGCGAGGAAGACCTGTCCGTCCTTGCGCGGGCGGCGCGCGATGACGATCGCGATCGCGATGATCACCAGGCCGAGCACCGCCTCGTAGAGCTGGGTCGGATGGACCGGCAGCGACACGGCGCGATCGGCGGGGATCAGGCCCGCGTGCACGTGGTCGCGCCAGGCGGGGCTGCCCGACGGAAACCGCACCGCCCACCGCAGCGCGGACACCTTGCCGTAGTCGCAGCCGGCCAGGAAGCAGCCGGCGCGCGCGAACACGAGCGCGAGGCCGAGCGGAACGACCGCCAGATCGCTCATCCGCGCGAGCGACAGGCCCTCTCGCTTGCAAACCAGCGCGAGCGCGGCCGCGCCGCCGAGATAGCCCCAGAACGAGGTCATCCCCGCCCATCGCAGGTGGAAGCGACCCGTCGTGGCGAACTGCACGATGCCATCGATCAGCATCGGCACGACGATGCCGGCGCCGACCGCGGCGACATAGCTCCACAGGACCGCGGACGCGATCGTCCCCGGGTCGATGCCACGACGCCGCGCGACGACGAGCATCGCGATCAGCGTGACGAGGCCGGCGAAGCCGACGCACGTGAACCACGACGGCGCCATGAGGTCCGCCAGATCCTCGCGCAGGTAGCCTTCGAGCCAGTGCAGGACGTACGGCCTCACGACGCCCCCCCGGGGCCCTGCGCGGCGGCTTCCGCCTGCGCTCGCCTGCGCACCGCCCGCCGCCTCACTCGCGCCGCGAACGGCACCGGCAAGAACGCCCACATCACCGCAAACGGCAAGGCCCTGCCGGCGCTCCGGCCGTGCCTCGTGGTGACGCTGCAGTCACCACCACCACCGCTGCAATCACCACCACCACCGCTGCAATCGCCACCACCGCCGCTGCAGTCGCCACCGCCGCCACCGCCGCAGTCACCGCTGCTGTCGCTGCTGCAATCGCCACCGGAGGAGTCGCAGCTGCTCCCCGAGTCGCTCGCGCAGCCATCGCTGCTATCGCCACCGGAATCACACCCCGACTGATCGTTCGAGTCCGCGCACCCGCCGTCGGTGGCCGTCGAATCATCACAGCTCGGCCCGTCGAGCTCGCAGCTCGGCGAGTCGTCGCAGTTCGGGTCTCCGCTGCACGAGTTGCCGCAGTCGATCGCCGTATTGCGCGGCGGCGGACCGCCGGACCCAGCACCGGACCCGGGGCCGGGAAAGCCACCCGGGGGTGGGCCGTAGATCGTCGCGAGACACGTATCGAGCGGCCCGCCGCAGGCCGGATCATCGAGGAAGCCGGCGTTGTTCTCCAGGGTCGAGATCGACTCGCTCGCGTGCTGGTCGTGCGGACACGCTGGCGCGCTTCCCTGGGTGCACGTCGCGACCGCATCGATCGCGAGCGCGAGGTTGATGCAGATCAGGAAGTAGCCGCGGCCGCCCTGGGCATCGAGTTGCGTGCACTCGGCAGTGCCGTCTCCCAGGTTCGTGATCGCGGTGCACGAACCATCGGTGAGGCAGGCCTGGCAGCGCGTGCGCTGGGCGGCCGCGCACTCCGCCACCGACCCGTAGAAGCTGTAGGGATTGCCCTCGGCGTTCGCCGCGACCGCGCTGGCCGAGGCCGGCACCGCCGGGGCCGCCGGCGCCAGCGGCGCGCTCGCCGCGCGTGCGACGGTTGGGCCCTCCGGCGCGACCGGCTCGAGCGCCGCGAACAGGACGGGGTTGACCACGAGGCGCGCCGGGTCGGGGGCCGCCGCAGGCAGGTATCCGGCGACCGCGGCGAGCCGTGGCGCGGGCGTGACGACCACGGGCCCGCTCACGTGACCGGCATCGCGCGCGATCTGCGCCAGCACGTCGAGCCCGTGCGCCGGCAGCGACCGCCCGGCCGGCTCGGCCTCCCAGCCGACGAGCCGGAGCTCGATCGACGCCCTGGCGTGCATCTCGATCGTCGTGGTGCGCGCGGTCGCGAGCACGTCCCCCGTTCCCACCGCGAGGTGCACCAGGCCGAGCGCGCCGGCGTGGTGCCGGACGCGGTCCGCGTCGACCGAGGCGAGCGCCTTGGCCACGCGCCGATCGAGCCTGGCGTCGGCCCCGAGCGCCGCGCGGATCGGCGATGGCTGCACCTGGTGCAGGCCGGCCTCGATCACGCGGCGCGCCGCCGCTCGCTGATCGTGATCCCACGAGCTCGCGGCCTCCGACGACATGCCCAGCAAGTCGCGAAGCGCGAGATCGCCGGGATCGATCCGATTGTCACCAGCGCCGCACGCCGCAGCGAGCAGCGCGCAGCACGACACGAGCAGGCGCAAGGGTCCGGTCACGAGGTCCTCGGCAATGTGCTGCGAGCGACTGCAAGGACCAAACCACGTGCATCGTGATTCGCTGCGCTCACTTAGCGAACGGTCGCGCCGGCGCCCTCTGTATCGGAGCGGGCCACATGTTGCGACTCCGCAACAGAATCACGCGCACCGGCAAACGGTGGCAATCGAAATGATCGACGGCCTCAAGGCGTATGCGCTGGCGGCCGGGGCCGATTGAGGGCCGCGTGCAGCCGGTAATCGAGCGCAGAGAGCGGCCGCCGCGCGCGCGCCCATTCGCGCCGCAGCCAGCGGCACTCCGCTCGCCGCCCGGGATCGGCGAGGATTCGTTCGACGTCGCGCCAGGCTCCGAGGCCGAGCTCCGCGGGAACGTACGGATGGCCCTGGGCCGCGACAAACCACAGCTCGACGACGTCCAGGGGGAGATCGGGATACTTCGCCAGCAAGACGCCACGCGCTTCAGCGACGTTGGCCTCCGCGCGCGCCTCGTTTCGCGCGTGATAGAGATGAAAGCTCCTCGCCTCACTGGCCCAGCCGGCGCTGTAGCCGGCTCGTAGCGCGCGAATGCCGAGCTCCCAACCCTCCGAATGCCGGAGCGTCGGGTCGAACCCGCCGAGGCGCTCGAACACCTCGCGTGGCATCGACAGGTTGTGCGGGATCACGCCCGTCCAGGCGAACGAGGCGCCGCCGGTCACGAGCAGGTCCTCGAGCTGCCGCTGCCACGCGGCCTGTCGCGGGTAACACCCCTTCAGCGCGTGCGCCATCAGCGACGCGTCGGCGATGCCGTCTCGCACCGCCGCAACCGGCAGGATGAGCGGATCCGCCGGATGCGCCCATCGCACGGGCGTTCCATCGCCGGGATCGAGCAGCTGCTCGGTGCCCGGCAGGACATAGATGTCGCCGAGGACCAGGCGGCCCGGGCTCGCGCTCGCTCCGTGACTTGCAAGCAGGCGGCGCCCCGGGAGGGCATCGCCGTCGAGGAAGACGAGGAGGCTCCCGCGCGCCGCGGCGGCCCCGACGTTTCGCGGGAGCCCGCGCCCGCCGCCGCTCTTGCAGGACGCCATCGTGAGCGCATACGGCGCGCCCCGCTGCGCCGCGGAGACGACGGCCCTCGGATCGTCCGACGAATCATCATCGACGACGATGACCTCATAATCATCCGGCTCGATACCAGCTTGCCGCTCGAGCGCCGCCAGCGTCAGCCGGAGCCGTGGCGCCTGATCCCGCACGGGGATGACGATCGAGAGGCTGGGCGTCACGGAGCCCGTCCCCGGCCCGGCGTCGCCCCGGCGCGTGCCTGCGAACGGCTCATGCGAGCCGCTCCGCGCGGAGCTCGACGTCGACGGGCGGCGCGATCGCGCACGCCTCCTTGCTCGTGAGGCTGTGGAGCCAGCTCTCGGGGACCACCCCCGCGAGGATCAGGTCCAGCGGATAGAGATCGTGGGTCAGCCACTGCCGGCCGCGCGCCCCGACCTGTTCGAGCTGGCGGATCAGGGCAGGTTCGACCGCGTTCGCTTCGGTTCGCACATGGGACCATCGCTCGAGGTACGACAGATCCACGACGCCCGCCTCGCCGGTCTCCGGATCGAACCACTCGAGGTAGACGTGCCGGTAACCGGTTGACCCGGGGTAGCGCAGATCGGACTGCTCGTCGAACAGCGCGAGCGGTTGAGCCGCGCCGAGCCGCGTCGCGACCTCCCTCGCGCCCAGCGCCGCGGCGAGCAGCCGGGTGTGCATGACCACGTCACCCGCCCTGGCCGCGAGGAGGACCTGGATCGGAGAGCGAACGCGATCGACGACCACGAACCGCAGATCTCGCTCCATCCGTTCGAGGAGCGCATCGACGAGCGCGCGCCCTCGCAACGGTCCTCGCTCGGCCACGACCTCGTTCACCCACGTGGTCGCCTCCGCCACATCCGCGGCAAGGGCGCAGGGGGGACCGATGAGGTCGCCGCCGCTCGCGCCATACGGGGCCAGGGTGCGCTCCACCTCGAACACGAGGCGCAGCTCCGGCACGGCGACCCCCGGCTCGATGAGCAGGGGCGCGCCGTAGATCTGCCCGGCGCGCGCGAGGTAATGCTCGGCGAGCCCGTCGGGCTCGGCGCGGAGCAAGCGGACGACTTGCCTCGGCGGAACATCGCGCGGCGCGGGAAGCCACAGCTGGAGGAGCCATCCCTCGGGCAAGTCATGGTCCCGGATCGTCACCCGCTGCTCGATCCGATACCTGGCGGTCTCCGCCGGTCGGGTCCCCGGCGCGAAGCGCTCGAAGAACGCGGCTTCGCGTGCGATGACGCGCCGCTCGCGTTGCTCGAAGAACGTGGGGTGTTCGAACAGGCACGCGTTCAGCGTCGCGACCACGTCGAATTGTTGCCGGTCGTCCGCGGCGACGGCGCCGGTGTGTTCGAGCCGCAACAGGCCCTCGTCGATCTCGCCGGCCGGAACAAACGGCACGAGGACTTGTTGGATGTGCCGGACCATCGCCTGCCGATC
>Ga0308175_100000177_pt1 | contig 50281 bp, 38 predicted proteins | sample PhyCR1_3_FD_203893 | JGI IMG/M metagenome (GOLD analysis project Ga0308175, IMG submission 203893) | Soil microbial communities from UC Gill Tract Community Farm, Albany, California, United States - DLSLS.C.R1 | ecosystem: Environmental > Terrestrial > Soil > Agricultural land | place: USA...
CCGGTCCCGAAGTTGGCGGTGACCACGTCGGGGACACCGTCGAGGTTGAAGTCCGCCACCTCGAGCGAATAAGGGCTGGTGTTCTTGCCGGTGCTGGTGGCGATCGCCTTGCGGAACGTGCCGTCGCCGCGCCCCAGGAGCACGGTGACATCGTTGCTGCCGCGGTTGGCACACACCAGGTCGAGCTTGCCGTCGAGGTTCATGTCGCGGGTGATGATGATCGTTGCGCCTTGCCCGCCCGCGGAGTACAGGACCTGAGGCTGGAACGTGCCGTCGCCGTTGCCCAGCTTCACGACGATCGGCCCGTTGACCAGGTCCGAGATCGCCACGTCCTGCTTGCCATCGCCGTTGAAGTCGCCCATCGCCACCGCGTACGGTTGCGAACTCCCCGTGCCGACCGCCGCGGTGTCGGGCGGCCCGAGGGTACCGTCGGCCCGGCCCAGGAACGTGCTCACCGATGCCGCCGACGGCAGGTGGACGGCCGGGTTGGCGGTGACCACGTCCAGGTTGCCATCTCCGTCCAGATCGCCCACGGCGAGGTTCGAGGTCTCGCCCTCGTCGATCGTGGGGTACGTCGTCTTGGCGGCCAGGGCGCCGGTGCCCTTTCCGGATCCCATCATCGTGGGGATCCCCAGGAGGATGCTGACCGAAAACCCGTGGTAGTCTGCGGTGATCACGTCGGGGATACCGTCGTGATTGAAGTCGGCGATGGCCCCACCGGTCGGGTACGCCCCGGTCACGAAGGCGGTGCTCTGGTTCGCCAGGATCTGGAACATCCCGGTGCTATCGCCCTTGTTGAGGAACACCGAGAGCGAGTTGGCCTGCTCGTTGGCCGCCACCAGATCGATGTGCCCATCGCCGTTGAGATCGCCGGCGAACATCGTGTAGGTCTTGTCACCGGACGGGTAGTGCACGGCGTCGCCGAACGACACCGTGGCGAGCTCGAAGCAGGTGTTCGAGCCCGCGACGCAGACCCCGCTGACGCAGTCGCTCCCGAGCACGCAATGCCGGCCGCCGGAGCACGCGCGGCAGGTCCCGCCGCCGCAGTCGATGTCGGTCTCCTGCTCGTCCTGCTTGCCATTGTCGCAGGGAAACGGCGTGCACTTTCCATTCACGCAGTTGCTCTCGTCGCAGTCGACGTTGACGCGGCACGAATCACCGATGTTGCACTTCCCGCAGGTGCCGCCGCAGTCGATGTCGGTCTCGTCACCGTTCCGGATCTGGTCGTTGCACAACGGGTTCAGGTAGAAGATGCACCCCGAAACCCCGACACAGGCGAGCACGGCGGCACCGAGGTGAGCGAGCACGCTCGCGTTCCATATTGACTCGCTTGGTGGTCTCGCCCTCATCATGTGCTCCTTGGTCGTGGCAAGGTCAGGCTTGCCGTCACCGTTGAAGTCACCGGGAGCAACGCCATAGGAGATCTTGCCCCCGGTGGGGTTGGCCCCTCTCAGCTCCTGGATTCGATGTATCGGCTGTGCCAGAGGTTCAGCACCATCGCGGTCCACAGCTTGTTGCTGTGATCGCGCTCCCGGCGATGGTGGGAATCGAGCAGCGCGGCGAGGGCGTCTTTGCGAAGCAGCCCCAGCTTGGTGAACCCGGTCTCGAGCAGCACCGGCCGCGCCCACTCGCCGAGCCGCCCCGCGAACAGCTCCTGGACCGGCGTGCGAAACCCCTGCTTCGGCCGGTAGATGATGTCGTGGGGCAGGACGCCCTCGATCGATTTCTTGAAGAAGTACTTCACCCAGCCGTCGCGGGACTTGAAGGGCGAGGGGACGTTGTAGACCCAGTGGGCGTAGGCCGGCTCGGTGAACGGACAGCGGGCCTCGAGCCCGAGCCGCGACGACAGGAGATCGAGCTTCGAGAGCATCAGGTTCCCGAAGTAGTTGTCCTGCATCATCGCGTAGATCATGTAGTTCATGTAATCGCGCTGGCCGTGGGCGGTAGCGTCGACCCGCCGCCGGTTGCGCGCCACGATCGTCGCCGGGAGCTCGCTCTGCGCGCGCGCCCACAGGTCGGCCGAGACTAGGTTCGTCAGCTCGCTCTGCGGCCACGCCACTTCGTAGCTCCAGAAGTACTCGCCGTCGTCGGCCGCGCGCCGCAGGATATCGGACCGGCCGGGCGAGACCAGCGGCGCCAGCGCCGCCGCGGCGCCGCGCACCGGGCGCGGTAGCTTCATGAACTTCTGCCAGCGCGCCTTGTAGCCGTCGCGGATCTCCACCATGCCGCCGTGGCCGCAGCACAGCTCGTCGTTGGCCTCGCCGGTGACCACCACCCGCACGCCCTGCTCCTTGGCCATGCGGAGCGCGTGGAACAGGAACACGCTCGACGGCTCGGACACCAGATCGTCCTGCGCCTCGATCGTCTGCGGGATGATGTTCAGGAACTCGTCGGTCGTGAGCAGCGACTCGTGGTGCTGGCTCTTGGCGTACTCGGCGACCTGGCGCGCGTAGTAGAGATCGTTGTACTTGCTGTCGCCCTCGAACTCGGCGAGGCCGACCGTGAAGGTGTGCAGCGGGCTGGCGCCCTGGCGGGACAGGAGCACCACGTTCGAGCTCGAGTCGTTGCCGCCGGAGCACAAGGCGCCGATCGGTCCGTCGACGCGGCGCCGCCGGACCGCTGCCTGGTGGAGCTCGGCGGTCCGGCTGACGTAGTACTTCTCGTCGTCTCGCTCGTCGACCGGCGCGTCGAGCAGGTCCCACCAGCGGCGCTCGGTGGCCCCGCCCTCGGGGGTGAGCTCGACGGCGGCCCCGGCCGAGACCCGGCGGATCCCCGCGAACAGCGTGCGCGGCCCGGGCGCGGTGAGGAACACCAGGTACTGGACGACCGCGATGTCGTCGTGCCCCCGGGTCACCGCCGGGTGGCGAAGCAGGGCCTTGATCTCCGAGGCGAAGATCACCCCGTCGCCCGAGGTCCAGTAGTAGAGGAAGCGGACGCCCAGCGCATCGCGCGCCAGGGTCAGCCGGCCGGAGCGGCGATCCCAGATCGCGAGCGCGAACTGGGCGTCGAGGTCATGCCAGCCCTCGGGCCCCCGCGCGGCGAATCGCTCGAGCAACGGCCCCGGGCCTTGCCCGCTGTCGGCAAACACGTGGCCGTCGCAGACCATGGCCAGGTTGCCGTCGGGTGAGACCATCACGGCGGGGCTCTGCTCGCCGGGCTGGGTGCGCAGCCAGCGGAACCCCAGCCGGGCGGATCCGTCGGGGGCACTCCAGGTCGTCGCGCCATCGGGCGCGCGGACCGCCAGCGCATCCAGCATCGCCCCGAGATCGGCCTCGGCGGACGGACGCCGAGCGTAATTTCCCGTCATTCCACAGATAGCTGACATTCAGGAAGGGCTATCGTACAACGCCTGATAGGCGCCGGCTACGGCGCGGATGCTGTGCTTCTGCTCCGCCTCGGCGAATGCCTTCGCGGCGAGCGACCGGCGGAGGCCGACGTCCTGCGCCATGCGGAGGAACGCCTGCGCCATCGGCTCGGGCGACTCGGCCGGCACGACCAGCCCGGCCACGCCGTTCTCCAGGAGCTTGGGGATCTCGTTGACCGCCGTCGCGACGATGGCACTCCCGGCGCACTTGGCCTCGAGCAGCGCGACACCATAGGGCTCGAACTTCGACGCCAGCACGAACACGTCGAGCGCTCGCAGCAACGCCGGCACGCGGACCCAGTGGCCGAGCAGGACGATCCGGTCGGTGATGCCCAGCTCGGCGGCCTGGGTCTCGATGGCGCCGCGCAGCGGCCCGTCCCCGGCCAGCACCATGCGCAGCCGCGGATCGGCGCGCGCCGCCAGCGCGAACGCGCGCAGCTGGGTCGGGTAGTCCTTCTGCTCGACGAGGCGGCCCACGCTGCCGACCAGCACGGTGTCTCGCTCGGCGCCGAGCTGCGCGCGGAGCGCGGCGATCTCGTCGGCGGAGACCGCGCGGTACGGGCCGAGGTCGATGCCGTAGCTGATCGTCCGCATCCGGCGGCGCAGCGCATCGTAGCCGAGCCCGGCCATCGGACCGGCGGCCTCGGCGGTGAACCGGCAGAACCGCTCGCCGAGCTCGTCCGACACCGCCACCACGTTGCGCATCAGCCGGCAGGCGACCTGGTTGCGCAGCGCCTGGCGGCGGCCGCGATTGACCAGCTCCTGCGGGAGGAAGCGATACTCGCGATCGGGCACCTGGCAAGCGAACGCGGAGAGCGAACCGATGGCGGACTGAACCCCGCTCAGGCGGGCGGCCAGCCCGGCGTAGAGCAGCGGGCGCGGGTTGACCGGGTGGACGACCTTGACCTTGTGGCGCCGGATGAGCGAGGCCAGCTTCCATACCCCGTCCGGCCGGAGCCCGGCCGGGAGCGGCAGGACCTCGATCGGGATCGAGCGCTCGTGCAGGCGCTCGGCCAGCTCGCTGGTCTCCTCGCCGAGCGAGCAGAAGATGGGCCGGTAGCGGGCGGGATCCAGATGGAGCGCGAGGTCGATGATTCCCTTGGTGCGGCCGGACAGGCCGAGGGTATCCATGATGTAGAGAACGGATTTGGGGGCGTTCTTCATGTTGCGATCCAATGCTCGTACCAGCCGGACAGGTTGATCAGGCACCACAGGTCGAACGAGTGATCTGCCTGGCCGTCACGGTGGCGCCTCCACAGGTCGAGGATGTAGTCGAAGTCGAAGATGCCGAGCTCGCGCAGCGGCGAGCGGCGCAGCAGATCTTCGGCCCACGGCGCCAGCTCGTCGCGTAGCCAGGCGGGGAGCGGCACCCGGAACCCCTGCTTGGTGCGCTCGACGACGTCCTCGGGGAGCCACTCGTGGGCGGCGTCCTTCAGCACCGCCTTGGTGCGGGTGCCATCCATCTTCAGGGCGGCCGGCAGCGATAATGCGTAGGTCGCCAGCTGGTGATCGAGGAACGGCGCCCGGGCCTCCAGCGAGTGCGCCATCGAGAACTTGTCGACCCGCATCAACAGGAGCTCGGGGAGACGGTTGCGCAGCTCGATGTACGACATCTGCTGGCTGAAGTCGGCGTTCGGACGCCGCTCGGCGATCTCGCGGTAGTACGCGGCGACCGTGTCGGCGGCCCGGCCGGGCATCGCGCGGCGCCCCGCCGGCGTGTACAGCCGCTCCTTCTCCCAGTCGTAGAACACGACATCGAGCCCCATGTAGAGCGGCTCGTCCTCGGCGGCCCGCCGCAGCACGTCGACTCGCCCGTCGGGCGCTCCCGCCAGCTCGGCCCCGCGCTTGACCGCCCGCCGCATCACCTGCGGCATTCGCTTGAGCAGCGACCACCGGCCGGTGAAGGTCTCGTACAGCTTCGGGAAGTCGGGGTAGCCGCAGAACACCTCGTCGCTGCCTTCGCCGACCAGCACGACCTTGATCCCGGCCTGGTGCGCCGCGCGCGACACGAAGTGCATCGGCAGGCAGGCCGGATCGCCGAGCGGCTCGTCCTGGTGCTGGACCATCTGCGGCACGTAGTCGAGCGCCTCTTTGGCGGTGACCTGGACCTCGGTGTGGCGGCAGCCGAACATCGACGCGACCTGCCGGGCGTACGGCACGTCGTGGAAGTTCTCGGCCGGCCCGAACCCGGTGAACTCGACGGTGAACGTCTGGAGCGGGGTCGACACCAGCCGGCTCATCAGCGCGACGTTGGTCGACGAATCCACCCCGCCGGACAGGAAGGCGCCGACCGGGACGTCGGCCATCAGGCGCTTCTTCACCGCCTGCTTCACCAGATCGCGGACGTGCTCGACCGCCTCGCCCCGGTTGGCCGGCGCCGCCCACGCCGGGCCGTCGAGCGGTGACCAGTAGCGCTCGATCGTGATCGAGCCGTGCTGATCGCAGACCAGGGTATGCCCGGCGGGTAGCTTGCGGATGCCCTCGAACATCGTCCTGGGCTCGGGGACGTTCGAGAACGTGAGGTACTCGTTGAGCGCGACCAGATCGAGCCGGCGCGCGACGTCGGGGTGGTCGAGGAGCGCCCGGATCTCGGAGGCGAACAGCAGCCGGCCGGCGGCGACCACGTAGTAGACCGGCTTCTTGCCCATGCGATCGCGCGCCAGCACGAGCCGCCGGCGGGAGGCGTCCCACAGGCCGAACGCGAACATGCCGTCGATGGCGTTCACGACGCCCACCTGCCGCTCCTCGTAGAGGTGGATGATCACCTCGGTATCGGCGCGCGAGCGAAACTGGTGGCGATCGTCCAGCCGCAGCGTCTTGCGCAGCTCGGCATGGTTGTAGATCTCGCCGTTGAAGACGATCCAGACCGCGCCGTCCTCGTTGGACATCGGCTGATGCCCCGCGGCGCTGACATCGACGATGGCGAGCCGCCGATGGCCCAGGACCACGCGCCCATCGTCGCTCTGCCACAGGCCGCCGTCGTCGGGGCCGCGGTGGGCGATCGTATCGCGCATGTGGAGCACGCGCACTCGGTCACGCTCGGCCACATCGGGACCGGCGGCACCTCCGAAGTTAAACGAACCGACGATGCCGCACATCCACGCTGCCCAGCACGCTATCACGGATTCGGCGAGAGCACGCGCGCGTACAGCTCGAGATATTCGCGCTGCATCCGCTCGGCCGAGAACCGCGTGACGGCGGCCGACCGGGCGCGCGCCCCGCACGCGCGGGTCCAGGCGGGATCGCCGTGCAGCTTGGCCACCCGGTCGCGCAGCGCCGCCTCGTCGCCCGCGGGGACCAGGAACCCGGTCTGCCCCTCGTCGAGCACGTTGGGGATGCCGCCGACGCTCGTCGAGACGACCGGCAGGCTCGTGGCCATGGCCTCGAGCACCACCAGCGGCAGCCCCTCGGTATCCGACGACATCACGAACACGTCCAGCGCATTCAGGACCTCGGGCACGTCGCGCCGCACGCCCAGGAGGTGGACGGAGCCGGCGACCCCGAGCGTGCCGGTCAGCTCCGTCAAGGCGGGCAGGAGCGGGCCATCACCGGCGATGACCAGGCGCACCTGGGCGCCCAGGAGCGGCGCCATCGCCCGCACCAGCAACGCCTGGTTCTTCTCCACCGCGATCCGCCCCACGGTCCCGATGACCCACGCGTCCGCGGCGATGCCCAGCTCGCGCCGCACGCCGTCGCGGGCGGCCGGATCGGGGTGGAACCGGCCCAGCTCGATGCCGTTCGGGATCACCCGCAGCTTGCGCTCGTCGACCTCACGCCGCTTGCGCGCGAACGCGGCGGTCTCATCGGACACCGCGACGAAGGCGTGGACGCACCGCCCGGCGAGGTTACCGGCCACGAGGCGGGTCCCGCCCCGGGGATTGTTGCCGTGCTTGGTATGGACGACCGCCGCGCCCGCGAGCCGGCCCGCCGGCGCGCCGTAGATCAGCGCCATCCGGTTGTGGGTATGCACCAGCTGGACCCCGTGCTGCCTCATCCAGCGCGCGAGCCGCAGGATCAGGATCGGATCGACGCCGGGCTTGGGCCGCGCCACCCGCTCGACCGCGGCCCCGGCGGCGCGGAACTCGGCGGCCAGGGGGCCGTCGGGCGGCGGCGCCAGCGACAGCGCCGTGACCCGGTGGCCGGCGCGCAGCTGCGACACCGCCAGGTCGAACGCTACCCGCTCCTGTCCGCCCATGCCGAACGAGGACAGGAGATGAACGACGTGCGCCGTCATGGCGCCGTCATCGATTCTTCTCGGCGTCATCGGGGAGTGACGAAGCGTCGCCGGGGAGGAAGCCCTGGCCATCGGTGCCGTCGACGCGGTCGCCGCGCGTGGGCACCGGCCGGATATCCTTCGTGGTGTTGCTGTACCGGGCGATGACCCCCACGAGGAAGATGTGAATCAGCGTGGGCCCGACGCCGCCGTCCTGGTCGAACTGGTAGGCGAGGCTGTACCGCACGGTCGCCACGCTGTGCTTGGTGAGCATCGTGGTGAACCCGGCGTCCGCTTGCACCGCGTTGCCCGTGCCGGCCGAGATCCTGGCTTCGCCGAGCGGCTCGTTGTGAAGGAAGCCGGCGGAGAAGCTGAGCACGCGCGCCTTCTCCTGGTCGATCGTGAAGATCCCGCGCCCGGTGGCCTGATCGGTGAGCGAGACCGAACCGACCTGGAGGTTGGTCGCGCTGCCGTGCGTGAAATCGATGGCACCGACCACGCGCCCGGCCGTGTACCGCACGATCGCGTTGCCGGTGGGGAGGAGGGCCAGCGGGCGGTTGCCGGTGCCCATGTACAGCTGCTCGATCCCCGCCCTCGCAAAGGCGTTCCATTGCGGCGTGAAGTCGTGGTTCCAGCGGGCGAGGAGGTCGTTGGTGGTGGTCTTGTACGGCGGGAACTCGGCCTGGACCGGCCGGAGCCACGCGAGGCTCCCTCGACCCTCCAGCCCGACGTTATCGCGCCCCCACTGGTACTCGAGCGCCACCGTGCCGGTCAGCTCGGAGTTGCGATCGTGGAGATCATTCTCGGGCGCGCTCAGGGATCCGTTGAGGGTCTGCTGGACCACCAGGCGCTGACTCACCTGCCACGACCACGCCTCCACCCCCGACGCCGAGATCAGGTCGGGGTTGCCCGGCGCGCGGATCGCCGGCTTCCCCGCGTCCGCGGGCTGCTGGCTCAAGAGGAACGAGGTGCCGCCCTGCGAGGCGGAGCCACTCACCGTCATGAGGCTGAACTTGGTGAGCTCCGCGGCCGCGGCGAGGTTGGCCTGGTTGGAATACGAAATGGTTTGATCGGCGCCGGGGCTCAAGGCGGCAGAGAACGTATAGCCGGCCCGCCAGGTCAGCCGTGGTGACCCGAACTGGAGCAAGATGCCCGGGCGAAGCTCGGTCAGGAAGCTGCCGGAGGAGGAGACCGGCCGGTCGCTTGCCTGGGCGGTGGGATCGACCACGGCCTCGCTCTGGGTCGTCTGGGTGTAACCGACGTTGACCGCGCCCTCGCCCTGGACGATCAGGCCCTGTGCCCCTGCCGGCCGGCTGCCCCCGACGCCCACGACCACGCCCACGACCACGACCGCCCAACCGTGAGGGTGCTGCACGATGTCTCCCATCTATGAAGTCACGATACCAGATTGCGAGGACCAGCACAGGTCAGCGCCGGTCTTCACCATCGCCGCACGGTCACCGGCGAATCGCTTGTTCCTCGATGACAATCGACGGCATCGGCTTCGCCGTCCACCGCCGCGAGCGCGATGAGCGCGGCCGGTATCGCTAGGGCTTTGCCGGCGGGCTGGTATTCGCGGGAGCGGAGGTATCGCCGGCGGGCGAGGTGGTGGACGCACTCGCCGCGCCCTGCGCCGAGGCCATGGTCGTGGCTTGTTTCCACTCGATGACCGCGCGGTCGCTCTCCGACGGGACCTTCATCCCGCTGGCCTGCATGAAGCCGCGCTCGAGCTCGTTCCAGGCGGTGAGCTTGGCCTCCACGGTCTGCTGTTCCTGCCGGGTCGCGGCCGCGGCGGTCAGGGCGGCGCCGGTGCGCTGCTCGAGCTGCTGCTCGAAGCTCGTGAGATCGAACCCGGCCGGGGCGAGGTTATTGGTCTGTGCGACCCGCGCGCGCTCGAGCTCGAGCTTGGCCTGCGCCGCGTACACCGCATAGAACGTCGAGCTCTCGAGCCTGCGCAGCCATTCCCGGCGGGCGCGCATGAACTCGACCTTGGCCTCGGCGGTCTTGCGCGCGAGCGCCGCCGTGTCGGTCGTGGGCTGCACCTTGTCGTTCACCCGGGTCGCGACGAGCTGGCTCACGAGCACCGCCCGCTCGGCCTGGTACTCGGCCACGTCCTCCTCGACCTCGGCGTCGCGGTACGCCTCGTCGGCCTTGCCATGCTGCTGCAGCGCCAGATCGTATTGCTGCTGGGCCTGCGTCACGGCCTGCTTCGAATCGAGCGCGATCGATGCGATCCGCGTGTTGTCGAAGGTGTGCGCGAGCGGCCCGCCCGCGGGCTTCGCGCAGGCGACGAGCCAGGTACCGACCACGATCAACCAGAGCGTCTTCATGGCTTGTCTCCTACCGAGGGCATCTTCGGGAGCTCGGCGATGTTGGGCAGAAGCACGATCTCGATCCGGCGATTCTGCTGCCGTCCCGGCTCGGACTTGTTGTTGCCGACCGGGTCCCACTCCCCATACCCGGCGGCGGCGATCGTTTTAGGCTTGAGGCCCTTCTCGATCAGGAACTTCGTCACCGTCAGCGCGCGCGCCGCCGACAGATCCCAGTTGTCCTTGAACGCCACCGTCTTGACGATCGGTATGTTGTCGGTATGGCCGGCGACGAGGAACTGGCGCGTGGGGAACTGCTTGAGCACCGAGGCCACCTCCGTGAGCGCGGGCTTGCCGGCCTCTTGCAGCTCGGCGCTGCCCGACGCGAACAGCACGCTCGACGGCAGATCGACCAGCATGCGGCCCTCGCGCACCGAGACCTTGATCTTGCCGGAGCTGATCATGGCCGCGAGCTTCGACGTCAGCGTCTTCCATTCGGCCAGGCGCTGCTCGGTCAGCGACCGCTGGGCGCGCACCGCCTCCATCTCCTCGCGGCTCGCCGCGAGCTCGCCCTGCATCACCGCGCGATCCTTCTCCGCCTGCTCGCGGGTCTGCGACAGCATGCCCGACTGCTTCGCCAGCTGATCCTGCATCTTCGCGACCGCCGCGTCGCGATCCGCCTGCGCCTCCAGTCGATCGGCCTGGTACTGCGAGATCACGCCGAGCGAGCGATCATACTTCGATCGCGCAACGCAGGCAGATGCCGCGAGTACGGCTACCAGTGCGTATCGTCTTGCGTTCGTCCTCATACGCAGGAGCCTACCCGGAAGTCCCCGCCGCGTACCACTCATGGGCACGAAGCTGCCGAAAGTCCGGATGGGCTCGCCGGCATGACTGCGTATCGATGCACACCAGATTCACCCGCTCCTCGTCGAGCCCCGGCGAAATGACTGGCGATCGCCGGCACCCCGTGCGCATGGGCGCACTGATGTATCGCCGTAAGATACACTACTCAATATATCGCGCATACACGGTTACACCGACACATACATGGATATGCCGATCTGAGTGACATGCAGTCGCTCAGCATCCGGTTGTTCCAGCGAGCACTCGCACGGCAACGGTAGATAGCTGCGATCTGAAGCGCGCGAGCAACTCATGATCGCCCGTACTCACTGCCACGGCAACTTGTGCGGTGCGCGCTGGCGGGGCCACTCGTGGCTGATCACCAGGCAAAGGCGAGCACGCCGAGTGGCCGAGCGGCCGAGCGCCCGCCAGCACGTGGTCCGGACCGCGCTCGGGCGGTGACTAGCGTGCCGAGATCGGCGGGATCCGGCCGGCCCACGGGCGCGCGGCCTCGAGCTGCGCGGCGAGCTGGAACAGGGTGGCCTCGTCGCCGAACGGCGCCGTGAACTGGACCCCGATCGGCAGCCCCGCCGCGTTCCAGTACAGCGGCACGCTCATCGCGGGCACGCCGGTCTGGTTCGCGAGCTGCGTGTTGGGCGTCTTCTCGAGGGCGTTCGCCCCCATCGTCGCGAGCAGCTTGTCCAGCACGAACTTCGGCGACACCACGCGCAGCGCGGCGAACGCGGCGCGCTCGACCGGCTTGGGCGCGAGCTCGCCGATCTTGATCGGCGGGTACGCGAGCGTGCCGTTCAGGAACAGGTCGTACTGCTGGAACCACCGGCCGAGCTCGCGGCCCGCGGCCTGCACCACGTCGCGCGCGCGCTGCAGCTCGATCGCGGGCAGCTTGCGGCCGATCTGGGCGAGCAGCCAGGTCACCGGCTCGAAGTCGGCCGGCGTCGCGGCGCGGCCGACCCAGCGCGCGGTTTCCTCGATGCCGATCGCCGCCCCGACCGCGACCTGCGTGAAGTACGCCGCGACGAGCGCCTCGCGATCGACCCGCAGCGGCGTCTCCTCGAGCTCGTGGCCGAGGCTCGCGCACAGCGCGGCCGCGTCGTTGACCGCCGCCTTGACGTCGGCGTGGGTCTCGCGCCCGAACAGCGACCCGGTCGAGAACGCGATGCGCAGCTTGCGCGGCGCGCGCCGGATCTCCTCGACATACGGGCGCTCACGCGGCGGCGCTGCGTACGGCGCGCCGACATCGGGGCCCTGCGTCGCGTCGAGCATCGCCGCGCAGTCGCGCACGCTGCGCGTGAGCACGCCCTGTTGCACGTAGCCGCCCCAGCCTTCACTGACCGCCGGGCCGAGCGGGTTTCGGCCGCGCGTCGGCTTGAGCCCGAACAGGCCGCACGCCGACGCCGGGATGCGGATCGAGCCGCCGCCATCGCCGCCGTGCCCGAACGGCACCGCGCGCGACGCGACGATCGCCGCCGTGCCGCCGCTCGATCCGCCGGGCGTATGCTCGGGGTTCCACGGGTTGCGCGCCGGCCCACGTAGCTCGGACTCGGTGATGCCGAGCAGGCCGAGCTCGGGTGTGTTCGTCTTGCCGACGATCACGACCCCGGTCTGCTTCATGCGCGCGATGAGCTCGGCGTCGACCGGTGGCACGAAGTCCTTCGACATCCGGCTCGACTGCGTGAACGGCTCGCCCGCGAGCCAGCCGTCGAGATCCTTCACGACGAACGGCACGCCGCGGAACGGCCCCTCCGGCAGCGGGCCCTTCGCCGCCGTGCGCGCCTTGTCGTACATCTGGTGGATGACCGCGTTGAGCTGCGGGTTGACCTTCTCGATCGCCGCGATCGCCTGCTCGACGAGCTCGGTCGGGTGGACCTCGCCCTTGCGGACGCGTTCGGCGAGCGCGGTAGCGTCATCGTGCGATACGGGATCAGCCATGGTGGCGCCAGCCTAGCTCACGCGGTGGCCTCCGGTGGAGGGCACGCCGGGCGCATTGTGCGAGCGCCGAGCAGCGTGGCGAGGGCTCCGCCAGACCGCCGTCAGCGACGGGCCGCCTGGAGGCGTTCGGATGCAACGCCTCGCCGAGGATGTCCATGGCGTCGCGCTCGCTGCGCAGGATCTGCCCGTCGGGTGCACACACGAGGACCGCGACGCCGTGGATGCGCTGCAGCTCGTCAGGCATGGAGTGGGGCTCCTTCCGTCCGTACGGTCGTCGCGGTTCTCAATATCGCTGGTCGGGGCCGATCGTCACGAAGCCAGCGTTGGTCGCGGTGACGTACTCGGCGCCGATCCAGGCTGGCGAGCGGGCGATGCTGGAGATCCGGACCTCGTCGATGTCGCCGTGCCAGAACCGCTGGCCACCCGTCGTGGACTCCGAGTTGCGCCCGATCGCGACCGACTCGTTGTTTTGATCGATCTGAAGAGAATAGTTCTCGGTAATGTCCTGCGTGCCGTCGGTGTAGATCACCTTCCTTGTCCCATCGGAAACGATCGCGACATGATGCCACTGGTGGTCGTCGACGGCGACCGATCCCGCTTCGTTGTCGTTGATGGTGGCGTTCGTGGTACCGAAGCCAAGGTGGTTGGTGCCGTCCGCGCGTTGGAGGCGCCAGGTCGTGTCGCCCTTGGTGACAATCGCCTGGTACACGAATTCGAACGCGGTGACCCGGATCCACGCCGACACCGTGAGCGTGGTTATGAAGTCGTAGGCATTCTCACCGGCCAGCGTGACGTAATCGCTGGTGCCATTGAACCGGCGCGCACCGCCGAGCGGACTGTCCGAGATAGGCGCCGGGTTCCCGTTGATCGTCCCGGTGTGGCCCTGGCCGGTGACGTCGTTATAGTCGGCGCCGAGGTGATGGACGCTGACGTGGCTATCGGCGAACACGGCCGCGCCGCTCGCAACCGCGGTCGCGCTCGGCTTGCCGTAGTAGACGAAGAGTTGCTGCATCGCCGTGGTCATGAGCGACGGAATCCGGACCCAGACCAGCGACGTCCCACCGGAGGCGAACGTATCGAGATCGTAGAACAGCGGCGTCGTCTGGCCTGCCAGCACGAAGCGGAGGTCCGAGCCGTCGGACTTGACCGCGGAGTAGTCGATCGACTCCGGGGTCAGCTTGACGAGCACCGGGAACCCGCTGAGCGGATAGCCCGTCAGCCCCGGTGTCAGCTTGCTGGTGTCGATCGTGATCGGTCGGCGGTGGCTCCAGCTGACATCCCACCAGTCGGCGGGATGCCCATCGGGCGTACTGTCGATCGCTGCGTCGATCGGATGTCCTGACGTCTCCCCATGTGAGGTGAAGCCGCAACCAACCAGGACCAGGAAGCTCAGCGTTCGCAGATTCAGCCAACTCGACAACATCTATTGTTTCCGCAAGATAGCGAGCCACCCGCGGCGAGTAAAGCCAAACGGAAGCCGGCCGTGTCGGCCCCCACACCCATACCCGTCGAGACGCTCTGGCTCCGAGCGGGTGGCTGCTAAGGCGCAGGGACCCCCTGCGGCCCGCTGCGCACCGGGGTCAGGCGCTCAGGGGACCCAGATCGTGTCGCCGGGGAGCACGTAGATGTCCATGTCGGGCCGGGTCCCCGACGCGAGCGAGTCGTAGTCGAGCGGAATATGTTTGGGCTTTCCGGTCTTGGGGTCATTGCGCGTCAGCTTGATCTCGTTGCCCTTCGCGAACCGGGTGAGCCCCCCGGCGAGCGCCAGCGCCTCCGCGACCGTGACGTACTTGTCCGACGTGAACACACCTCCGTGCGAGACCTCGCCCTGGATCGTGAAGCGGTAGCTCCGCCACGCCTTGACGGCGATCGTGATCTCGTTGTTGCTCTGCAGCTTGATGAAGTTCTGCAGCTGGGTCTTGATCTTCGTCTTCAGCGACGTCGGCGTCTCGCCGGTGGCAACCACGTCGCCGATGAGCGGCATCGTGATCTTGCCGTCGGGCCGGATCGTCGCCTCGGTGTTGAAGCTGGTGTTCTCCCAGACGTTGATCGCGATCGTGTCGCCGACCCCGAGGACGAGCTCCCCGTGGGTCGGATCGGGCTCCGACGCATAGTCGTACTTCGGCAGGGGCGGATGGCATCCGGCGGCGAGCACCACGACGGCCACGGCGAACGCCCGGCAAATTCTTGAGTCTCGGATCACGGCTCGCATCACGCAGGCAGTTTCACCCGACCGGGCGCCTGGCGCCAGTTTGTCTCGTCGTGATCGCACCCCGACGTCTGCCTGCGTACCGAGCGCTGCCGCGCATTCTAGTTCCAGTCCGGACTCGTCGTGACGGCACCCCCGAGGGGCATGATCGAGATCCGGGCGAACTGCTCGTAGGTCGGGCCGGCGATCGCCGCCTGAAAGAACAGCGTGCGCGGATCGCATTTCCCATCGGGCTGGCATTGCGACGCGAACGTGCTCCAGTCGGTCGTCGGGGACAGCGCCGTGTACGTTCCCACCCCCGGCGCCCAGCTGTCGGGTAGCACGTGGCTGTCGGTCGTGTAGGTCTCGAGGGCGAGCCATTGCCCGGAGGCGGCGGGCAGCGGGTCTTCCTGTAGCCGGGACAGCGTGAACGTCACTGTCGTCCCCACCTGGGTCGCCGTGATCTGCGTACGGACCTTCGAGAACCGAGCCTGGGCGACATCGTCGCGCACCGGGCCCAGCGCCACCGCCCGGCGACTCGCTTCATGGACCAGGTCGCCGACCCGGGTGGCGACGTCGATCGGTCGCACCCGCGGCCGCATGTAGACGAGCGCCATCGTGACCAGGACACCGATGATCGCGACCACGACCATCAGCTCGGTCAGCGTGAAGCCCGCCTGGCGGCGCTTCATCGTCCGACTCCCAGGTTGCGAAGGTCGACCTGGAACGTGGTGTAGCGATAGATCCGCGAACCCTGGAGGGCCGGATCGGTCGCCGAGGGCAGCGACACCGACGGATGGTCACCGACCGTGTTGTTGTTCGGGATCGCCGGGTCGATCAGCTGTGGGGTCGCCGCGGTCGCGATGCCCTCGACGTCGCGCTCGGTGCGCGCGACCAGGCTGATCGAGATCTGGAGCAGGCCGCCCGACGAGACCACGGGCGAGGAAGGCCCCGTGATCGTGTCTTGCGTCCCGTCCGAGTACCACTCGCGGTCGCCGTCGAGATCGAGATCCGGCGTGTCGGTGTTGTCGATCCCATGGTCGTAGACCTGTAATGCGGTCTGGATATCGGTGAACCCGTAGGCGAGATCAGTCCAGTTATCGGCGGCGGAGCGGAGCAGCCCGCCGGTGACCAGCGATCCCTGGAGCGGGCCTATCGCCGCGCGCGCGGGATCCGGATCGATGCGGTAGGCGTGCGCGACGAACTTGTAGAGCATCGGCGTCTGGATCGTTGGCGAGGACGGCGGCGGCAGCGGCGTCGTGCAGTGGCTCGAGTCGGGGAGGCCCCACGGGGGGATCGTCTCGAACGTGATGCTTCCCCCCTTCGTGCTGACCACGCCGCCGGGGGCGATGCGCAGGATGCACGCGTCGTACGAAACGAGCATCGCGTCGTTGGGATCGATCGGGCTGGGCAGCTTGGGGTCGGCCGTCGACAGCACCACGAGATCCCCCGGCGCGAACCCCGTGGTGTCATCGACCGTGAGCGTCGGGGTCGCGGCCCAGCTCCCGACGAGGCCCGTCACCGCGGCCTGGACAGATGCGTCGGCGTAGAAGAAGGCCACCCGATCGGGGCCCGTGCTGCTGTTGGTGATCTGCACCGGCGACTGCGTGTTAGCCGGATCGCTGGCGAGCTTGAAGCCTTGGGCCATCGCATAGCCGGCCTGCCTGGCGTCGAGCTCGATCGCCCCGCGCGCCGCCGCCAGGACCTGCTGGACCCCGGCGATCTGCTGCTGCCCGCGGTAGGCGAGCGACATCCGCGAGAAGATCGCCAGGATCATCCCGACCAGCAGCGCGCTCACGACGAGCGCGACCATCAGCTCGATCAGCGTGAAGCCGCGCTCCGGCCGGCGCTTCACGGCGCCTCTTCCAGGGTGCGAACGAGCTCGAGGGCAAGGGCGTGATCGAGCGTGCCGCCGTTCGAGCCCAGCGTGCCGCCGGTCTCGGCCCACGACGTCACCACGCGGACCCGCATCAGGCTCGCCGACGCGGCGGGCAGCGGGGCGACCGTCGTCGTGACCGTGTACGGCACCCCGCCACGCCCCAGCACCGGCCGGCTCAGCGTCTGGGCCGACGCCGGGATGGTCGGGCTCCCGGTGAGCGCCTTCAGCATGTCCTTGGGGCGGATCGCGCGCAGCGCCTCGATCTCGCTGGTGCTGAACTGCTGCGCCTCCGCCGAGCGGCTCGCTCCGTCGTTGCCGCGCACGACGCTCTGGTGCAGCGCCAGGAGGCCGACGAGCCCGATCGTCGTCACGCTCAGCGTGATCAGGAGCTCGAGCAGCGTGAACCCTCGCTGGCCACGCGCCGCCGCCACGGCCACCTCGCCCTCCTCTCCCCGGCGCACGCCGCGGTGCCGACCGGCAACGAACAGACCTCCCATCACCGCCGAGTCTACCGCGAGGTTACCGGCTCCGTAACAAGCGTCCATCGGCGTCGAGCTCGACGAGCCCACCAGCACCTACATCGCCGCGCGCGGCCAGATCGGTCAGCGCCTCGCGCAAGGTCACCTGGTGGCCGTCCTTCATGTACGGCACGTCCTTCCAGCCGTCCTTCGCCGCGGCCTTGTCTTCCTGGACATGCACGATCATCTTCTCGTCGCCGTTACCCACGACGACGTAGACCGCTTGCCCCGGGCGGAGGTGCTTGGCCGCCGCGGCCATCACGTCGGCGGGCGAGACCTTGCCGACCTTGTCGACGTAGGAGCTGTAGTAGTCGAGCGGCAGCCCGAAGTAGACCAGGCCGCGGTACTGGCCGAGCGCCGCCTGCGCCGTCGCAAACCGCCCCGGCAGGCCGAGGATCGCGCCGTGCTTCTCGCGATCGAGCTCGTCAGGCTTGACCGCGAAGTCGGGCTTGCCGGCCCAGATGCCCTTGATCTCGCGATCGATCTCGAGGATCGACTGATACGTCGAGTTGCCGACCACCGGCGCGCTCGCCGTGAACGCGCCGTACGACTTCGCGTAGTTGAAGTTGCCGCGGGCGCCGTACGAGTAACCCTTGTCCTCGCGCAGGTTCATGTTGATGCGGCTCGCGAACCCACCGCCGAACACCGCGCCCATCATCGACGACGCGAAGTAATCGGGCGCCGTGCGCTTGGGGCCGAACTGCAGGTACGACACCGTCGATTGCGTGGCGCCCGGGATATCGACGAAGAAGATCCGCCCGGCCATCGTCCTGGGCGTCGCGAGCGCCGGGAGCTTGGGCGGCGCGCCCGTCCAGCCGGCGAGCCGCGGCGAATCGAAGTAGGCGCGCACCTTGGCCTCCGTGAGGTCGCCCACGACGAATAGCCGCGCCTGCTTCGGCCGGAGCCACGCGCTGGCGAACGCCTTGCAATCATCGAGCGTGAGCTGGGCGAGCGACTGCTCGGTGACCACGGCACCCAGCGGATGCTCCGCGCCATACAGCACCGCGCCGCTGACCCGCGACGCGACCGAGGCCGGGCTGCCCTTGGCCTGCTTGATGCCCTCGATCCGGCGCTTGACCAGGCGCTCGAAGTCGGACGGCCGGAACCCCGGCGAGCGAAGCGTGTCCACGAACAGCGCGAACGTCGGATCGAGGTGCTTGCTGAGGCTCGACAGCGTGATCCCGACCGAGTCGTCGCCGGCGTAGCCGCCGATGCTCGACGCGGTATCCGCGAGGCTCTCGGCGTAGGCGATCTTGTCGAGCTGCTCGGTGCCCTCGGTCAGCATCGCCATGCACACGCTCGCCAGCCCCTCCTTGCCCTTCGGATCGACGACCGCCCCGCCATCGAAGTTGAGGTCCATCGAGACCAGCGGCAGCGTGTGCTGCTCGACCAGGTAGACCTTGACGCCGCTGCGCAGGGTGAACGACTTCACCGGCGGCAGCCGGAACGGCCGCGGCGCGCCGGCCACCGGCTGATGCGCGCGAAACTCTTCTTCGGGGAACACCAGCTCCTGCGGCGAGGCGGTCTGGGTGACGTGCATGATCGGATCGGCGGGCGGCATCGGCTTCTCCGGTGTGACGGGCGTGACCTCGGCGGGCGCGGGCGCGGGCGCGGGGACCGGCTGGGGCCTGGGCGCACCGCCGCACGCCCCCAGGCCGGAGCCAACCACGGAGCCGACCAGCGATGCGACCAAAGGCCAGACGCCGGGGGTGATCGAGCTCGAACGGCGGATCGCGGGGCGCATCACCTGGCTCCCTTCGCCTGCGGGACGGTGATCACCGTGACGACGTGGTCGGGGGACAGGTACTTCGCGGCGACCGCGCGGATGTGCTCCGCGGTCGTCGTGCGATAGCGATCGAGGTCCCACGACAGCTTGTCGGGATCGCCGAGGTAGTGGTTGAAGTCCTGCAGCACCTGCGAGCGCCCGAACACCGTCTCGAGCTGCCGGATCGCGGTGGCCTCGTTGCGGGTGATCACGCGCTGGATCTCCTTGTCCGCGAGCGGCTGCTGGCCGGCGCGCGCCACCTCGTCGAGCACGATCGACTTGATCTGGTCGATCTTGGCCTCGCCGCGCAGCGTGACGGTGATCTCGAACACGCCGGAGAACGTCCGGCCGCTCTGCGCGACGCGCACGCTCTGGGCAAGCGGGTGATCGTAGACCAGCGCCTTGTAGAGCCGGCCCGGTCCTTCGCGCGACAGCGCGTCGGCCAGGATCTCGAGCTCGGCGTCGCCCTCGGCGTAGTTGGCCGGCGAGTGCCACGCGAAGATCACCTGGGGCAGCTTCGCCAGCGGATCGTCGGTCACCGTGACCTCGGTGGCCTTGACGGTCGGGGCCGGCACCGCGACCACCGCCGGCCTGGCGCTGACCGGCAGCTTGCCGAACCACTTCTCGACCAGCTGCTTGCCGGTCGCCAGGTCGAAGTCGCCGGCGACCGTCAGGGTCGCGTTCGCCGGGACATACCAGGTCTTGAAGAACCCCTTGACGTCAGGGAGCGACGCGTTGACCAGATCCTCGTGCTTGCCGATCGTCAGGTAGCGATACGGGTGGCCCTCGGGGTACAGCGCCGCGTACTCGGCGAACAGCGCCTTGCCATACGGCCGGTTGTCGTAGTTCTGGCGCCGCTCGTTGCGCACGACCTCGATCTGGTTGTCGAGGCTCTTCTTGTTCAGCAGATCGAGCAGCCAGCCCATGCGATCGCTCTCGAGCCACAGCGCGGTCTCGACCTGGTTCGACGGCACCACCTCGAAGTAGTTCGTCCGATCGGTGTTGGTCGTGCCGTTGACGCTGTCGGCGCCGATCTTCCGCAGGACCTCGAAGTGCTGGTCCTCACCGACGTGCACGCTGCCCTGGAACATCATGTGCTCGAACAGGTGCGCGAACCCGCTGCGGCCGCGGACCTCGTAGCCCGAGCCGACGTGGTACCAGACGTTGACCGCGACGAGCGGCACGGTGCTGTCGGGCGCGAGGATCACCTCGAGGCCGTTCGCCAGCTTGTACCTCGAGAACGTGAGCTTCGGATCGGCGTTCGCCGGCGGCCGCTTCATGATGGCAGCGGGCTCGTCGGCGGCCGCGCGTGGCGCGGCAGCCGCGGCGGCGGCGACGACCAAGGCGACAAGCGCCCATGTCCTGGCGAGCTTCATGGTTCCTCCGTTGGCTCGTGAGAACGTAGTCGCGTCACCATCAGCGAGCAAGAACAGCGCTCGATCGGACGGTGGTCATCAGGGGTGCCCAGCACACGTTAGCTGCCAAAAAAACTAGCAACTTCAAGATATTGAGAGTTGACGGCGGGGGTTGGGTGGGCCAAGATCCTCCGCGGGTCGTATGCAAGGCATGAAACGGCTGCTGCTATTCGTGGCGCTCTGTGGCGCGTCGTGGAGCGCGCCCGCGAGGGCGACCGAGCCCGCGATCCACTTCGAGAGCTGGTCCGATGCGATCTTCGTGCGCGCGCGGGCCGAGCACCGCTTCGTGCTGCTCGATCTGGGCGCTGTGTGGTGCCACTGGTGCCACGTCATGGACGAGACCACGTACAAGGACGCCGAGGTCGTGCGCCTGGTCGGCGAGCGCTTCATCGCCGTGCGCGCCGATCAGGATGCCGATCCCGACCTGTCGCGGCGTTATGAAGATTATGGCTGGCCGGCGACGATCGTGTTTGCCCCCGATGGCAGCGAGATCGTCAAGCGGCGTGGTTACTTCGAGCCGGCGGTGTTCGCACAGCTGTTGCAGGCGATCATCGAAGATCCGTCGCCGGGCCCCTCGGTGCTACCGCAAAAGCCGTGGCGCGCCTCCGATCGCACGCACCTCACGGCCGCCGCGCGGAGCAAGCTGGAGACGTTCTTTGCCGCGAAGTTCGATCAGCGCTGGGCGGGCTGGGGAACGATCCAGAAGTATCTCGATGGCGAGGCGATCGAATACGCGTTGTCGGATTCACGATATCGCGCGATGGGGCGCCGGACGCTCGACGCGGCACTGGCGCTGATCGATCCGGTCTGGGGCGGTATGTATCAAGACTCAGATGGCGTCGACTGGAAATCACCGCACTACGAAAAGATCATGCAGGTGCAGACCCAGGCGATCGATCTATACGCCCGGTACGCCGGTCTCCACGAGCCGCAATACCTGGCCGCGGCGCGCGCGATCGGGCGCTACCTGAGCAACTTCTTGACCAGCCCGGACGGCGCGTTCTACACCAGCCAGGACGCCGATCTCGACGCGAAGATCACCGGCAAGATCTACTACGCACAGGACGACGCCGGCCGCCGCAAGCTCGGAATGCCGCGCATCGATACGCATGTCTATCCGCGGGAGAACGGCTGGGTGATCGGCTCGTTCGCGCGGCTGTACGCGGCCACGCACGAGGCCGACTGGCTCGATCGGGCGCGGCGCGCGGCCGAGTGGATCGACGCGCATCGCCTGAACGAGGACGGCAGCTATCGCCACGGCGACGCCGACCGTGCCGGCCCCTACCTCGGTGATACCCTGGCCATGGCCGAGGCCCAGCTGGCGCTGGCCGGCGTCGATCCCGGCGGCCCCTGGCTCAAGCGCGCCATCCGCTCGGCAAGCGCCATCGAGCACCGGTTCGGCGATCCGACCGGCGGCTTCCGCACCGCGCCGGTCTCGGGCAAGGCCGAGGGCGTGTTCGCCGCGCCGGCCAAGATCGTCGAAGAGAACGTGGCCATGGCGCAGCTGGCCCAGCAGCTGCTGGCGGCGACCGGCGACGCCCGCTGGCGCGCGCTGCGCGACCAGGCGATGCACTACCTGACGTCGCCGACCCTGGTCGAGGTGCGGCCGTTCTCCCCAGGCGTGCTCATGGTTGATGCCATGCGGGAACCGAAGCCGCCGGCGCCCTGAGCGAGCGAGGCCCCCGCCGGAGGTTGGGTGTTTTCCGATACGAAAAACTCGGCGAAGATTGGCGGGCGACGTGAAGAAACATGAAGCCGATGAGGCATGTGTGCGTCCTCGCTCACGGCGTGCAGATCTTGCACACGTCCTGATTGACGGTTGCCGCAGATCTTGTGCTACTCGGATGATGCGAACAGGAGTCGTTCTGAGAGCGATAGGCGTGATCGCGGCTGGCGCGCTCACGACCGTCGCGCTCGTCTGGCCACATGCGAAGGTGCCCGCGCGGCACAAGCCGCATCACCTCGCCGACGAGCGTGCCAGAAGTCCGGGCATCCACCGGGCTAAACCCGCCGAGCTCGCGGCGATCGATCGAGTGGCGCGCGCCGAGTCGGCGAAGGTCATCGCACGCAAGAAGGCGTTAGCGCCCTCCGTGCCGGCGACGACCTGGGTCAACCTCGGGCCGACCGACTCACCGCAAGAAGTGAACTTCTTCTCGATCGCGGGCGTCGACTCGGGCCGGCCCAACAACATCGTCGTCGATCCGCGCGACGGCAACGTCGTCTACATGGCGGTCTCGGGCGGCGGCCTGTGGAAGTCCTTCGACTTCCTGTCCGCGGCGGGGCCCACGTGGTCGCCGGCGATGGACACCCAGCCCAACCTCGCGGTCGGGGCGCTCGCCCTCGATCCCGACCACCCCGATACGATCTACGTCGGCAACGGCGACTTCGTCGACACCGCGGGCGACACCCTCATCAAGAGCACGGACGGTGGCGGCACGTGGAGCGCGCCGGTCACGCTGGCGGCCACGCACCCGAACGGCTTCGATGCGCACGCCACGTCGGTCCGGAGCATCGGCGTGCACGGCAGCCAGGTCCTGGTCGCGACCGATGTCGGGCTGTTCGCGTCGAGCGACGCGGGCGCGTCGTTCCACCTCGTCGATCTGCCGAACGCGGGCGGCGCGCAGCTCGTCGAGTCGCTGTGGAGCATCGTCTCGGTCGGTGGCGGCGCGTGGGTCGCCTCCGGCGTGACCGCGTGTGACCTCGGGCAGCCGCCGCCGCAGGTGTTCGGCGGGTTCGATCCCGATCCGACGAACTGCCCGGCCGGCAACAACGTCGCGCTGTGGCGATCGACCGACGGCGTGACCTGGACGCTCGCCACCACGCCGCCGCGCACCGGCGCCGGGAACACGATCCTCGCCGCCGGGCCGACCACCGACCCCGCGCACACGGTCGTCTACGGGCTCGTCGGCGGCGTCGGCGGTGATCACACGCTCGGGTTCTGGCGGTCGGACGATGGCGGCGCGACCTACGTCAACGCCACCGGCGTGCTCGCGAATCCGACGCTGCTGGTCCAGAACAAGGATGACTCCTGCCTCGACATCAACGTCGGCCATGAACAGAGCTGGTACAACCAGGCGATCACGGTCGATCCGACCAACCCGGATCACGTGCTGGTCGGCGGCAACCTGTGCGGCATGCGGACGCTCACCGGCCGTGCAGCCTCGCCGACGTGGGAGCTGGTCTCGCACTGGCTGCCCGGTCCCGGCTTCGGCGAGACCGCGAACGGCCGCCTGGCCTACGTCCATGCCGACTGGCACACCGCGGCGTCGGTCGTGATCAACGGCAAGCCGTGGACGTTCGCCGGCACCGACGGCGGCATCTTCAGCAGCACCAACCTGTTCGACCCGGCGACCAAGGCCGAGTCGGTCGTGTGGACGCACCACAACAAGGGCCTCGTGACGCACCTGATGTACTCGGTGGCGTCGGGAGATCCGGCCAGCGGCGATCCGTTCGTGGTGTTCTCCGGCCTGCAGGATAACGGCACGCGGTTCCGCACCGACCCGGCGAACCCCTCGGCGTTCAACCAGCCGATCGGCGGCGACGGCATCGGCGCGGCCGTGCACCACTCGACCTCGGGCACGACCTACTGGGGCAGCGTCGAGTTCGGGCGGTTGTTCTGCAAGCCCGCGGCGGTCGACTGTGCGACCGAGGTCGACCAGGCCCCCGACGACGCGAGCTCGCACTGGCACGGCGCGCCGCAGCTGGCCGGCCGCGCGATGGACGAGGACGCGATCGCCGAGCGCATGCGCGAACGCGCGAAGACGTCCGGCGAAGACGAAGAGCCGTTCTTCATCCACTACGCGGACGTCGAGACCGACACGACGGGCCAGAGCGTGCTCACGCACACCGACGAGCAAGTGTTCGTCAGCTCGGCACAGGGCCCCGGGTTCGTGTTCACGCCGATCTCGCAAGACCTCACCGGCGATCCCACCAGGGCCGGGTTCAGCAACGTCACCGCGTCGCGCGTGACGCCGGGCCTCTACGGCGCGTCCGGCCTGGTCTCCGCCAAGCCGTTCTTCGTCACCAAGAGCGGCAACACGATGACGACGTGGACCGTCGCGCAGCCGATCCACCCGACCGGCGGCACCGCGCGCTTGACCGGCGCGGCGTCGATCGACTTCCCGCCGACGCTCCCCGCCGGCAAGAACCCCGGTGATGTCTACATCGGCTCGTTCATCGGCATCATGAACGATGGCAACGTGCCGCCCGACGACAAGGGCCGCCTGTGGCGAACGACGGACGGCGGCGCCACCTGGCAGTCGATCGTCGGGGCCGATCCCGACCACCGGCTCCCGAACCTGCCAATCTACGTCGTCAAGTACGACCCGATCACGGCGACGACGATCTACGCGGGCACGCAGGTCGGTGTGTACTTCACGCTCGACGACGGCGTGACCTGGAACCGCATGGGGGACAACTTCCCGATCATCCCGGTGCGCGACATGTACGTCGCGAAGAACCAGGACTTCATCCGCGTCGCGACGTACGGCCGCGGCATGTGGGAGATCTATCCGAGCGCGAGCGCGAACCAGGGCGCGCCCGGGAACGGCGACTTCGATCGCAACCTCGCGATCGACTGGATCGATGTCGGCGCGATGTCGGCGCGACTCGGCGAGACGCCCGCGACGGCCACCGCGCCGCTGTACTCGTGGATCCTCGACATGACCGGCTCGGCCGCGGGTCCCCCCGTCCAGGCCATCGACGACAACGACCTGCGAGCACAGCTCGCGAAGTTCGGAGGTCACCCATGAAGACGCTCGCTCTCGTCATGACGCTCGTGGGCATGCTGCTGGCCACGGCCTGCGGCGACAACCTGCCAGGACCGATCACATACACCGATCCGAGCGGCGGCAAGCTGCGGCTCATCCGTACGTCGCAGACCCTGACGTCGATCGCGCTCGACCTCGTCGTCGGCGATCAGCCGCTCACCGGGTATACGGTCGGCTTCGATCTACCGCTCGACGACACCAAGGTGAGGCTCGACGGGTTCACCCCGGGCAGCGCGCTCCCCGCGGGAACCGCGCCGGCGTCCGCGCTGGGGCGCATCTCGGAGTCCGGCCCGCTCGCGCACCAGCTCGTCACGGTGCAGAGCCAGAAGGCCAGCGGCATGGGCGCGGTCACCACCAACACGACGCTCCCGCCCGGCACGGTGGTCTATTCGCTCGATCTCGAGGTCGTCGATCCAGGCGCGAGCGGCGTCGTGTTCGACGGCACGGCGCCGGGCTTCGTGCTGCCGTCGGGCGGGATGCGCGACCGCACCGGCACCACGGTCGTCGAGGCAAAGGACGTCGCGATCGGCAAGCTCAGGCTCCATTGATCGCCGGGTGATCGCCGTGGCCGCGGCTACAGCTCGAGCGGCTGGACGCCCAGCACGATGTGCTCGCGCGACACCGCGTCGAGCCAGAGCAGGAGCCGGCGCGACTCGCCGACGGCCACGTCGATCTCGATGATCCGGCGCACCGGGCTGCCGGCGAGCGTGCGGGCGAGGTCTTGCTCGGCGGTGGACCACGCGGTCGCCAGCGGCGTCGCCCCCACGGGCAGGCCCTCGACCTCGACCGAGACCCCCATCACGAACCGCGCGAACGCCGGGTTCGCCGAGATGATCACGCCCTGCGGCGTCACCAGGGCGAGCGGCAGCCGGCAGCCATCGAACGCGATCCGCGCCAGCTCGTCGCGGGTGTTCTGCGAGCGCTGCTCGATCACGACGCGCTTGGCGGGGCCGGACCGCTGGCGCCGGCCGAACCCCATCATGTCCATCACGGTCCGCAGCTCGTAGATGAACGCCGCCATGTCCTTGTGGCGGTCGCTCGGGCGCTTCGCGAGCGCGTGCAGGATCAGCGTCTCGAGCGCCGGATCGACGCCGCCTTCGACCAGGAGCGACGGCGATCGCGGTTGCTCGTCGAGGTGCCCGGCGAGGATCTTCTGGACCGCGCCGTCCCACGGCACCTGCCCGGTGATGAGCTCGTAGAGCAGGATGCCGACGCCGTAGACGTCGCTCGCCGGCGAGGCGGGCTCGCCACGGATCCGCTCGGGCGCGACGTAGTGGGGCGTGCCCGACAGCGAGGTCGACGCGCGGCTCGCGGTGAGCGAGCGCGCGAGGCCGAAATCGAGCAGCTTGATGATCGTCTTGTTGCGCTTGCCCTCGTGCTCCTCCTCGGAGATCAGGATGTTCTCGGTCTTGATGTCGCAGTGCACGACCTCTTTATGGTGGATGTAGTGCAGCGCCTCGGACAGCTGCAGCACGATGTCGCACGCCTTGCGCGCGGAGAGCTGCTTCTCGCGGAACAGGATGCGGTTGAGCGCCTCGCCGTCGACGAGCTCCATCACCATGAACATCCCGACCTTCTCGTCCTCACCGAAGTCGACGACCGGGGTGATGTTCGGGTGCGCCATCGCGGAGGCGAACCGCGCCTCGCGATAGAACAGCTCGCGCGCCTCGTCGGTCTCGGCGACCTGGTTCGAGATGATCTTCAGCGCGAACGTGCGCGACAGGTGGATGTGCTTGACCTTGTAGACCTTGCCCATGCCGCCCTGCCCGATGCGGCTCAGGATCTGGTAGCGACCGCCGATCAGCGACGAGTACTGCGCGGTCTCGACGCGCACGTTGGCGCTGCGCGGCGGCGGCTTCGGCGTGGCGGCGAGCGGCCGCGCGGCGGGGGCCGGGGCGGTGCGAGGCGGCCGCTGGGGCGCGGTCTGCTTGACGGTGCGCGGGTGGGGATGCGGATGCGCCGGGGGAGGCGGCGGCGGGATCGGCAATGCCCGCGCGCCCGTGAGCGAGCCCTGGCCCGGGGACAACGAGCGGGGGTCGATGCGGACCTCGCTCGACTCCTCGTGCAGGCCGACCTCGGGGAGCCGCGGCAGCTCCGAGGTGATATCCGCGTTCGGTGACCGCGGGCGGTGCCGCGGAGGCGGGCGCGGCGGCACCTGTACGGGCAGCGCCTCGTCCGAGTCCGGGGGCGGGGGCAGTGGCAGGATCGGCGGCCGCCGGCCCGGTGGATTGCGATGATCCGCCACAATGAAATCGTACACGAGATCGTGCGCGAGATAGAGTCACCTCGGCGATGCACGCGCTGTGGTCGAGCACGAGCTACGAACCGCACCTCCTGTCATTGCCGTTCGCCCTCGCGCCGGCGGCCATGTTGATCGTGATCGCGTATGCCGCGGTGATGCGCGGCGCGCCCACCCTGCGCGGCTTCCTGCTCGCCCACTGCACGGCGCTGCTTCCGTACGCGACCGTGATGATGCTCTCTCCGTCGATCACCTCGCCCACCGTCGCCGAGCAGCTGTTCCGCGTCGCGGCGGGGTTCGTGCCGATGGCGGGCGCCACCGGCACGGGGTTTCAGCTCGCGCTGATCGGCAGGTATCGGCGATACCGCTGGATCGTGTGGGTCCTCGTCGCGAACGCGGCGATCTGGCTTCCGATCAGCAGCCTGACGGGCGCGACGATCGATGGCGTGCGGCGGCTGTCGGGGTTCTGGTTCGGCCACGCGGGTCCGTGGGCCTGGCTCGCACTGCTCCATACCCTGGCGCTGACGTTGCCGGGGTTCCTGGCGCTCGGTTATGCGGCCCTCACGAGCCCGCCGTCCGACGAACGGCGCCAGCTGCGTGCCGCCCTCGTCGCGAACTTCGTGACCTACGCGGGGCTCGTCGACGTCGGCCTGGCGTACGGCATCGGCGTGGTCCCGCTGGGCTGGCTCTTGTCGGGCATCGGCTGCCTGCTCGTCGTACGCGCGCTCGTCGTCGAGGATCTGCTGCGCGTGCGCGCGGTCGACACCTCGGCGCCGCTGTTCGTCGTGTACTTCGCGACCGGGGCGCTGCTCGCGTGGGTCGCGCTCGCGGCCCTCGCGGCGCCGATCCCGTGGCCGCTCACGACGCTCGCCCTGGTGATGTGCTTCGCGGCGGTGCGCGTCTCGGTGTCGGCGATAAGCCTCGTCAACCGCGGCGCCCGCGGCGGCGAGGGCCCGCTCGAGCGCCTGCTCGCCCAGCTCGTCGACCGCGCGCGCGCGATGACGGCGCCGCCGGAGATCGCGCACCTCGCGCTCGACATCATCGAGCTCGGGCTCGGCGTGCGGCTCAGCCTCCTGCTCGCCTCGCAGGACGACTGGGGGTGGAGCACGCAGACCGGCGAGCGGCTCGACGACGCGCGCGCCCCCGATCCGCTGCTCGCCGGCTGGCTGGCCGAACGGCACGACGCGGTGTTCGCCGACGACCTCGACGTCGCGCCGCCTGATCTACGCGAGCTGCTCGCCCAGCTGTTCGGCAACCACCGCGCCCGCGCGCTCATCCCGGTCGGCAGCGCCGACGAGCTGCTCGGCCTGGTGCTGGTGCCCGCGGCGACGCGGCCGTTGCGCGTGGCCGCGCGGGGGTTCCTGCTCCGGGCCGGCGAGCGGCTCGCCGAGGCGCTGCTCCACGCCCGGCTCGCGCAGCGGGCCGCCCAGCGCGCCGCCCTCGCCCGCGAGGTCGAGCTCGCGGCGACGGTGCAGGCCGAGCTGTTGCCCGGCAAGGGCCCTCACGTGCACGGCGAGCTCACCGTCGTCGGGTCGTGGCAGCCGGCGACCCGGTGCGCGGGCGACTTCTGGACCGTCACGCCGCTCGGCGCGCCATCTTCCGAGGCCCAGGCGGGCGGCACCGATGATCGGTCGATCTTGATCGCGATCGGCGATGTCACCGGCCACGGCGTGGCCTCGGCGATGGTCACCGCCGCGGCGATCGGCGCGTGCGACGTGTGCGTGCGGCGCAGCGGCCATGCGCTCGATCTCGCCGACCTGATCGCCGCGCTCGACGCCGCGGTCCGGCGCGTCGGCGGCGGCAGCCTCGCGATGACGTGCGCCGCGGCGATCCTCGATCCGGGGCGCCGCGAGATCCGCTTCGTGTCCTGTGGTCACACCGCGCCCTACCTGTGCCGGGCGACCGAAAAGGGGGCCGAGAAGGGGATCGAGCTTCAGGCGCTGGTCGCCCGGGGCAACCCGCTCGGCACGAGGGTCCTGGAGACCGTGCGGGTCCAGCACCGGCCGCTGCAAGCCGGCGATCTCGTGGTCTGGTATACCGATGGTGTGGTCGAGGCGCAGGATCCGGCCGGAGTCCCGTTCGGTGATCGCCGCTTGCAACACCTGCTGAAGAAGCTCGATCGCCAGCGGCTGGTGCCGCTCGCCGTCCACGACCTGGTGCACCGCGGCATCGCCGCGCACCGGGCCGGCCGGCCGCTCGCCGACGACGAGACCCTGGTCGTCGCGCAGCTGGCCCCCCACCACGAGGCCCCACCCGAGGAAACACCGTGAGGCTCCGCGCGCTCAGCTACAACATCCACAAGTGCATCGGCGGCGTCGATCGCCGCTACGACCCGATGCGCATCGTCGAGGTGATCCGCAAGCTCGACGTCGACGTCGCGATGCTGCAGGAGGTCGACGGCGGGGTCGCGCGCTCGAACCACGATCACCAGGTCGATCTGCTCGCCGAGCAACTCGGCCTGCGCTACCGCACGTGGTTCCCCAACGTCGACGTCCGCGGCGGCGGGCAATACGGCAACGCGATCCTGTCGCGTTACCCGATCATCGAGAGCACGAACATCGATCTGTCGATCCGGTTCAAGAAGCGGCGCAGCGCGCTCCACGCGGTCGTCCGGATTCGCCACGACGACGTCGACCGCACGGTCCACCTCTACAACATGCACCTGGGCCTCGCGCGGTTCGAGCGGCGGATCCAGCTCCGCCGGTTCCTCGACAGCCACCCGTTCCAGAACCTCCACCACGACACGCCGATCGTCGTCGGCGGCGACCTCAACGACGTCTACGGCCGGCTCGGCTCGCTGCTCGTACCCGCGGGGTTTCGCGGCATCGATCGCCGCCCGCTCACGTTCCCGGCGTGGGGCCCGCTGCGCGCGCTCGACGCGATCTTCGTGCGCGGCGACATGGACTTCATGCGGCTGTCGCGCTGCGACAGCGACCTCGCGCGGCGCGCCAGCGATCACCGCCCGCTGATCGCCGAGGTCCGCCTGCGCCCGCACGACCACCACCACGTCGCCTCCGACCAGCCCAAGCCCCCGTCACCGCGCCCGTAAACGACCACCACCACGTCGCCTCCGACCAGCCCAAGCCCCCGTCACCGCGCCGGCTCGCCGGCCAGGTCGTTCGCTCGCCGAACGGCTCGATCAACCACGCACACATCGATCACCATGCAGATTGCGGTGTCTCCGCCACGCCACGCCACGCGACGCGCCATCGACGGACTCAGGCGCCGACGTCGCGGTAGCGGCGCGCCAGCGCGCAGGTCGCGGGCGCGAGATCGATCTCGGCGAGGAACAAGCCCTCTTCGTTGTAGGGCTGATAGCCGAGCAGCGTCCCGTCGGGGCGCACCACCGCCGACGTGGTCGCCGAGCCGGCGCTCGCGTAGTTGACGCTGGCGACGTAGCACGTGTTCTCCGCCGCCCGGCACAGCAGCGCCTTCTCGTGAAACGTGTTCGCGGGATCGCCGAACACCGTCGGGGCGACGCCACCCGGCTCGGCCTCGTGCAGGTGGGGATGAAACACGATCTGGGCCCCGTGGCGAGCCGCCCAGCGAACCGTCTCGGGGTAGCGCCACCCCTCGTGGCAGATCACGATCCCGAACGTCATCCCGGCCACCTCGAACACGCGGCGGCCCGTCGTCGCGGGCAGGTACGTGCCCTCCTCGGACGGATCGATCTGCACCTTGTCCTGGAAGCCGAGCCGCCGGCCGTCGCGATCGAACACGAGCGTGGTCGCCAGCACGCCGCCGTCGATCACGCGCTCGGTGCCGAGGATCACGGCGATGCCGGCCTTGGCGGCGGCCGCCGCCACGGCCGTCCACGCGTGCTCGAGGAACGCTACATCCGCCGCGGGCGGTGCGTGCCCCAGGCCGCGATAGCCAGGGACGTAGCACTCTGGAAAGCACACCAGCGCCGCGCGGGCGGCGCCGGCCTGCCCGATCGCGCGTTCCACCCGCGCGACCGAGTCCTCCGGGCCATGCGGATAGCGAAGGTTGGCGAGCGCGATGCGGGTCGACGTCATGACGTCACGCTAGCGGCGTTCGACCCCGCGCGCATCCGCTCGACCGGCACAGATCCGCGCTCACCGCGAGCGGCCGCCTACCTCCAGACACGGCCCCGAACCCGAGAAGTTCGCGGCGAGGAGGCCCAGAGCGGACCACGGTACCGGGCGACGTTCGCCAAGCCGCCTCGGCGATCTCACGTGCCGGACATGCGATGCCAGCATTCCAACGTCCGTGCGTGGGGCTGATAGAGCAGCCCCTCGTACACTTGCATACTTCCAATGTCGCGCTCAGAGCCGTCGAGCTCTGCACTCCAGTAGCCATATCCATTTGCGAGGGGAGCGTTTGTTCAGCACTCGTGCACATATAAAGGCCTTAGCGAAATGCCTCGTGCGCTTTGACCGGTGCCACCGGTAGAGTATTGTCCGCCGCGTTCTGCTGTATTTCTCGTACCGCGGTTCCGTCGAACAGGAGCAAGCGAATGTATCAATGCAGATCTGTGATTGTCTGTGTCATGTCCGGAGCGTTCGGTTGTGCGACCGGCGACATGAGCGCCGCCGGCGAACGAGAAGGCCAGGTGTCCGCCGATCAGACCTTCAAGCGCACCACCGCCGCCCACCTCGCCGAGGTGCTCACCGATGCGACCGTGCGCGAGCAGGTCGTCGGCGCGCTGCGACAACGCGGTCCGCTGGCCCTGACCGAGCTCGCCCCGCTGCTCGGCACCATCAACGATGTAGGAAGCAATGGCGTGCCCGAAGTCTGGCTTCGCGAGCCCAGCGGGGTCAACGGCAGCGCGAACCTGCTGGTTGCATATGCGCCGGCCGGCAACAAGCACACCTGGACCGAGATCCCCGCCTATGCGCTCGGAGGCGACGCCGTGACCCTCGATCCGCAACGCGCGCCCGACGGGCCAGTGCTGGTCATCGAGACCCACGGCCGGCTCGCGATGCACCAGGAAGTCGCAGAGGCCAACCTCATGTTACAGGGCGCCGGGCTCCAGCACGTGGCGTCCAAGACCGAGCCACTCAACGCGACCGGCATCCAGACCACGCGCCTCGACTCGATCCGCCTCGTCAACGACGAGGAGCCGTGGATCCTGGGCGCGGCCGAGATCTACGCGATCGTCTCCGGTGTGATCGGCAGCAACGATCCCCAGATGCTGATCGTGGACATGCCGTATCTGGACTTCGACAACACCACCTACACGCCGAATCAGATCATTGTGAACTGGAGCAACTTCCAATTTCAGATTGCCAATATCGGGCTGTTCGAGCACGACAGCAGCACCAGCTACCAGGATCTCATCACCGCCATCATCTCGGCCGTCGGCGCGGCCGGCAGCCTGGCCGGCGTCCCGACGATCCAGGCTGTCACCGATATCGCCAATCGCATCATCGCCGCCATACCGGCGAGCGTGTTCTCCAACGACGACGACTTCGCCGACGTGTTCTACACGATCGAAGAGACCAAGACCTACACCGGCCTGGTCGGCGCGTCCAAGAATGCCACCGTGTCGCTGACGCCATTCTTCGTCGTGGCCAACTAGCGCTTCATCCTAGAGGTTTCCATTCGCGATCCCGGAGTGGACGCTCGGGAGACCGCGGACACGTGCGCTTGCGCGCGTGGGGCGAGCGCGATGGGGTGTCGGCGAGGATCTCAACGAAGCTCGCGTGCGAGGTGGCCGATCTGGTTGCCGTTCACTGCACGGAGTTCGTCGCGCACCAGGTGCGAACACGCGGCGGCCCGTCGTCGCGGGCAGGTACGTGCCCTCCTCGGACGGATCGATCTGCGCACGCTAGCGGCGTTCGGCCCCGCGCGCATCCGCTCGACCAGCACAGACCCACGCTCCAGCCATCGCCCCGAAATCGCAGGTAGTCCTCGGCCGCAACGCCGGCCCCGCGACACCGATGCGAACCCTCGGTGGCCTGCACGTACGGTAGCCTTTGGGCCGCCGTGGTAAGTTGCCCCCCTCGACCTGGAAGCCTCAGCCGGTCTGGTTCTGGAGGTCGAAGACGCACACCGGGTCGTGGGGGCACGACCGACCGAACTCAGACGGCTCCCGACGAGGACCCGCGCCTGCCCCCGCACTTGCCGCGCCTGCATTGACAAGGCCGCATTTCCGTACCTTCGCCGCGAGGGCGGCGGCGTCGTCGTCGACAGGATTGCGCCAGCGTCGGTGGGGGTCGCTTCACCGGAGGAGAAGTTACTGGCATCGCCGTTGCTTGATTCTTGGAAAGGAACTGCCCGAGGAGCTCTCCATGCCGACATCCATCGAAACGAATGCAGATCGGAACCCACGCGACCCGGTGCCTACATATGAGTCGCATGGATGGGGAGTTCCGATGGCGATCGGAATCGTGCTGATTGCCATTGGCCTGTTCGCGCTCTGCGCCGCCGGCTTGACGAGCCTGGTTTCGGTGATCTACCTCGGCGTCCTGCTGCTGATCGTAGGCATCCTCGAGATCGTCTCGGCATTTCGCGCACGCCACAGCAAGCCGTTCATCGTCTACTTTCTCGCTGGCGTCCTGTCGCTCGTCGTCGGTGCGCTGTTCTTGTATCGTCCGCTGGCGAGCCTTGCCTCGATCACTCTCTTGATCGCCGGGTTCCTGTTCGCGAGTGGGCTGTTCCGCGGCCTCACCGCGATCGTGGACCGCTATCCGCGATGGGGATGGGACCTGGCATATGCCGTCGTCGCAGTGGCGCTCGGTGTGTGCGTCATGGCGCAGTGGCCGATCTCGACCTTCTGGGTGCTCGGCACGGTGGTCGCGGCCGAGATCCTCGCGCGGGGGATCGCGCTCGTCGCCGCGTCATGGGTGCTGCGCGACATCCAGCATGGCCACCACGGTGGCCTCTCCGGCGGCCTCTCCGCCGCATAGATCATCGCGCTCGTCACGATGCCGACTTGGACCTCGGGGAACCGAGCGAGGCAGGCGTCGACCCCGCACGCCACGGCGGGCGACAGCGCGCACCACGACAGCGTCTCCTCCGCGAGCCTCGCCTGGGTCAATGAACGAAGGGCTGTGGCAGACGTCGGTGTGGCCAAGCGTTGCGCAGCATATCCGATCCTTGACCGCCGACTGCTCGAGGAGCTTCGGACGCGAGAAGAAGCTCAGGCTCGTCTGTCCGCAGTGCTAGATTTCTCCGCCGATGAAGGTTCGCGACGTGCTCGCCCGGCTTCGCTTGGAGACGCCATGAAGTACGCCATCGTGATCGAACGCGCCGGGAGTAACTACTCGGCCTATGCACCGGACTTGCCCGGTTGCGCGGCAACGGGCGCCTCCATCGACGAGATCAAAGCGCGCATGATCGAGGCGATCGCGATGCACCTCGAAGGGATGCGCGATGACGGCGTCGTCCCTCCTGCGCCTACGGTCGTCTGCGACTACGTGGCCGTCCCGGCATAGCGTTCCGCGTCGCCGCCGGCCGTGATCCCAACGCTCAGGCGCGCAGCGGCTTGTACTTGAGGCGGTGCGGCTGATCGGCGTCGGTGCCGAGCCGGCGCTTGCGGTCGGCCTCGTAGTCGGCGAAGTTGCCCTCGAACCACTCGACGTGCGAGTCGCCCTCGAACGCCAGGATGTGGGTCGCGATGCGGTCGAGGAACCAGCGATCGTGGCTGATCACGACGGCGCAGCCGGGGAACTTCTCCAGGCCGTCCTCGAGGGCGCGCAGGGTGTCGACGTCGAGATCGTTGGACGGCTCATCGAGGAGCAAGAGGTTACCGCCGCGCTTGATCATCTTGGCGAGGTGGACCCGGTTGCGCTCGCCGCCCGACAGGATCCCGACGCGCTTCTGCTGATCCTGGCCCTTGAAGTTGAAGCTCGAGACGTACGAGCGCGCGTTGACCTGGCGCTCGCCGAGCGTGAGGGTCTCGGCGCCCTCGCTGATCTCGTCGTAGAGGGTCTTGGTGTCGTCGAGCGCGTCGCGGCTCTGATCGACGTAGCCAAGCTTGACGGTCTCGCCGACCTTGATCGTGCCCTTGTCGGGCTGCTCGACGCCCATGATCATGCGGAACAGGGTGGTCTTGCCGGCGCCGTTGGGGCCGATCACGCCGACGATGCCGCCGCGCGGCAGCTTGAAGGTGAGGTTGTCGATCAACAGCCGCTCGCCGAACGCCTTGGTGACACCCTCGAACGCGACGACCTCGCCGCCGAGCCGGGGCCCCGGCGGGATCACGATCTCGAGCGACGGGTCGCGGGCCTCCTTCTGGGCCTCGGCGACCATCTCGTCGTAGCGGTTGAGCCGGGCCTTGCTCTTGGCCTGGCGGGCCTTGGGCGACAGCCGCACCCACTCGAGCTCGCGGGCGAGCATGCGCTCGCGCGCGCCGGCCTGCTTCTCCTCGTCCTTGAGGCGCTTGGCCTTGAGCTCGAGCCAGCCCGAGTAGTTGCCCTCGAACGGGTGGCCCTCGCCGCGATCGAGCTCGAGGATCCACTTGGCGACGTTGTCGAGGAAGTAGCGATCGTGGGTGATCGCGACGACCGTGCCCTTGAACTCCTCGAGCATGCGCTCGAGCCAGGCGACGCTCTCGGCGTCGAGGTGGTTGGTCGGTTCGTCGAGCAGCAGCATGTCGGGCTTGCTGAGCAAGAGGCGGCACAGCGCGACGCGGCGGCGCTCACCACCGGAGATCTTGGTGACGTCGGCGTCGCCGGGCGGGCAGCGCAGCGCGTCCATCGCCATGTCGACGGTGTGGTCGAGCTCCCAGGCGTTCGCCGCCTCGATCTGATCCTGGAGCCGGCCCTGCTCCTCGAGCAGCTTCTCCATCTTCGCGGGCGACATGTCCTCGCCGAGCTTCATCGAGACTTCCTCGAACCGCGCCAGCAGCTTGCGGGTCTCCTCGACGCCCTCCTCGACGTTGCCCTTGACGTCCTTGGTGGCGTCGAGCTGCGGCTCCTGCGGCAGGTAGCCGATCTTGAGCCCCGGCGCCGGCCAGGCCTCGCCGAGGAACTCCTTGTCGACCCCGGCCATGATCCGGAGCAGCGTGCTCTTGCCGGCGCCGTTGTTGCCGAGCACGCCGATCTTCGCGCCCGGGTAGAACGACAGCCAGATGCCTTTCAAGATCTCGCGCTTGGGCGGAACGAGCTTGCGCAGATCCTTCATCACGAACGTGTACTGGGCGGTCATGGTTCGCGGCGGTTATACCCGTGCGCCGCGAACTCGGCTACCTCGACCGCTGGCCGTCGCCGATCCGGCGCCTCGCCTGCCGGCGGCTCGACCTCGGCTCGAGAACGCCGGCTCACGGCGCGAGCGCGGTCACCGCCGGACAAGGTGATACTGTCCGGGCGTGCGCCTCGGGAACGCCAGCCGGTCGCCCCGGATCCCCGGCCGGATCCCCGGCCGGATCCCCGGATCGCTGGCCGGCGGGAGTTTTCGTGCACGTCTCTGCCGCCGGTGGTCGGTCGCCGCGTGACGCCGCGCCGCTCCCGCGACCTCGCGCTCGACCTCTTGCGCGGCTACTTCCTGGTCGTCATCATGATCGACCACCTCCGGTATGCGGCGAACCCGCTGTACCTGGTGTCGGGCCACCAGTCGCTGTGGGTCACCGCCGCCGAGGGCTTCGTGCTGATCTCCGGATTTCTCGTCGGCATGCTGCGCGGCGACGAGGCGCGCAGCGCTGGCCTGGCTTCGGCCACCCGGCACCTGTTGCGGCGGGCCGGCGTGCTCGCGCTCTGGTGCGCCGTCCTCACCATCGCGTTTCGCACGATCAGCTGGGCCACCGGCTACTGGCCCGACGTGCCCAACGCCGATGCGCCCGGCTCGCTGCTCGACTACACGCTCGGCGCCGTGGTGCTGCGCCGCACCTACGGCGACCACAACCTGCTCGCGGCGTACGCGCTGTTCCTGGCCGCGGCGCCGCTCGCCCTGGCCGGGATGCTGCGCGGCATGACCTGGCTCGTCCTCGGGGCGTCGCTGGGGCTGTGGGCCGTGGCGTTCCGGTTCAACCTGGTGTGGTCCAACTCGGTGCAGGCCGATCTGTGCTGGCAGCTCCTGTTCATGATCGGCGTGGTCGCCGGCTTCCACCACGCCGCGCTGGCCCGGCGGTGGACCGAGCTTTCGCCGCGCGCCCGCCGGATCGTCCTGGCCGCCGCCGCGGCAGCCTCGGTCGCGATCATCGCCGGCTCGCTGATCCGCCTGCCGATCCATGGTCTCTACCGCACGCGCCTGGAGGGCTACGCGTTCGACCGTAACCGGCTGGGCCCCGCCCGCATCGCCTGCGCGCTCGTGCTGGTGAGTTCGCTGTATGCGCTGGTCCGCGCGTTCGAGGCGCGCCTCGTGCCCACGATCGGCAAGCTGTTCGTGCCGCTCGGGCAGGCCTCGCTCTACGTCTACATCGTGCAATCGATGTTGACGTTCCTCCTGGTCAACCGGTCGATGACCACCCCATGGCTCGCCGTGGCGAGCACCGTCGCGATGGTCGGCCTCGTGTGGATCATGGTAAACAACCGGGTCCTGTTCCGGATCATCCCTCGATGACGTCCTGCTTCTGTCGAATGTTCCGTATCGCGGTGCTGGCGTTCTCCGCGTGCGGACCGCGCGATCAGCCGCCTCCCGATCGCCCCAGCCAGCCGACGCTCACGCTCACGCCCGATCCGCACGCGCCCACCACCGGCCGCCGCGTGGTCGCCGTGGGACAGATCGCCCAGCCATGGCACGTCGGGGCATGGTCGCCCGCGTCGATCACGCTGCCCGAGGTCGTGGCCGGCGACGCCATCGTCGTGCTCGGCGTCTACTGGGGCGACCTGACGGCCAAGGGGTACACGACGCCGACCGATGCGCGCGGTGGGCTTCGCAGCGCGGTCGATCAGGCGCCGTCGATCATCGGCAAGAAGAAGCCGCCGGTGTTCGCCCAGATCTACGTCGATCTCGACGCCGCCCCCGGGGCGCATACGATCGTCCCGCCCTACCTCGGCGGTGGGCCCGGCGATGGCACGTTCTACGTCGTGCAGGTCCGCGGGCTGACCGAGCATCGCGTGGTCACCACCGGCCAGAGCTGGGCCAAGGGCGACGCGATCCCCAACCTCTCGGTCGCGCTCGACGGCGCGGCCGAGCCCGACGATCTGGTCATCGCGCTCGGCGGCTACGATAACGTCAAGCCCTGCGAGCATGCCGGCTGGAGCCATCCGCCGCCCGGCTGGCTGGCGCTCGGGATCCAGGACGATACGATCAACAACGTGCCCTCGGAGCTGTGCTACCGCGCGGCCCCGGCCGCAGGCGCACAGTCGGTCACCTGGACCTGGACCGACCCGACGGTCAACGTCGCGGCGGCCGTGATCGCGGCGCTGCGGTAGCCGGTGTAGTGCGCTAGACTCACGTCCGATGGTCGCGCCCTCGCGAAAGCCTGCGACATTCGAAGACCTCGTTGCCTGCGAAGACCCGGGGCGACTCGAACTCATCGGAGGCGAGATCGTCGAGAGGGCCATGCCGTCTCCGCGGCACAGCTACACAGAGATCAAACTCGGCGTGGCCGTCGATCCGTTCAACCGCAAACCGGGAGGTCGTGGCCCGGGGGGCTGGTGGATCTTCACCGAGATTCACGTCGGCTATCCGAGTGGCGAGGTCTATTGCCACGACACCGCGGGTTGGCGGCGCGACCGCGTTCCGATCCGACCGACCGAGTGGCCGGTCCGGATTCGCCCCGACTGGGTGTCCGAGATCGTGTCTCCCAAGCATGAACGCCACGACTTCGTGGACAAGCCGCGCGTGCTCCACGCGGCCAAGGTGCCGCACTACTGGATCCTCGATCCCGACGAGCGAATCTTGCTCGTCCACCGCTGGTCGCCCGATGGCTACACCGTCGTGCAGCGCGCGGCCGCGGGGGAAACCGTCCGCGCCGAGCCCTTCGAGGCGATCGAACTGCGCGTCGGCGTGATCTTCGGCGACGACGAAGAGGACTGAGCGCTGCTAGCGCCGCCGCCCCCGCTGCCCGTACCAGCGGCAGACCGGATACAGCGCGGCCAGAAAGCCGAACCAGACGGCGTAGATCCCGCCGAGGCCAAGGCCATAGCTCGGCGGGCTGCCCGGCAGCGGCGTGTCCCAGAAGATCACCGGACCGCTGGTCAACCAGGTCGCGTCGCCAAACACAGCATACGAGTAGATCACGGCGATCAGGTGAATCAGCGGAATGTGGATCACGTAGAAGAACAGCGGCACTCGGCCGAAGACTTCGAAGATCCGGCCATGGCCGGGCCAGCGCTCGCAGGCCGCGAGCGCGAACAGCGTGGCGCCCAGCGTCATGAGCAGGAACGGGGTCGACGGTGGGTACTTGCTGAGGTTGACGAACGACATCACCGTGAACAGCCGGCTCGGCTGCGCCGACCACGGTGACGGGTCCCCCAGGTTCAAGCCGCGCACGACGAGCAGCAAGATCACGAACGCGGTCGCAAAGCCGATCAGCACCCGGGAGCGCGGCCGGGGATCGCGGTACACCAGCGCGGCGAGGCCATAGCCGAACGCCATCACGCCGAACCACGGGATCGGCGGATACGACACGAAGAAGTGGTAACCGGCGACCGGCTCGAAGTCGCGCGACCGGGTGGCCAGCGCGAGCAGCGTACCGAGCCCGCCGTCCCCCAGATCGACCGCGGCGATGCCGGCTTCACCCAGCAGGATGGCGAGGCCGACCGCGAGGCTGACGGCCGGCGGCAGGAACACCATGCCGCTGAGCAGCACCATCGACCAGCCGAGGCCGTACAGCACGCCGGCATTCATGAAGTGGTAGTCGAAGTGGAAGTACCACCCGAGGCACCGCAGCGCCGTCTGCTCGAGCACGACCAGCACGAGCCCGCGGAACAGGAGGAACCGCGCGGCCTGCCGGACCGTGCGCCGGCCCGCCTGGATCGACAGATACGCGCTCACGCCGGCGAGGACGAAGAACGCCGGCGCGCAGGAGTGCGTGATCCAGCGCGAGAAGAAGATCGGCGCCGTGGTCTGCCCCAGATCGGTGGCCTCGAAGTGCGCGTTCCCGAGGTAGTCGCGCAGGTGATCGATCGCCATGACGACCATGACCAGCCCTCGCACCACGTCGACCGCGCGCCGCCGTGACGAGGCCGCGCCGCCGGCAACGGGAGCAGCGCTGGCAGGTAAATGAGGTGTGCGGCTCTCGGGCATGTGCCGGTCAGTGTAAGCGCCGATGGTCCGGCAGTCGTTGTGCGAGGTGATTCCAGGATGCCAGCGTTGCACACGTTCGCGCTGTCAGGATCTGCAGTCAACTCGACGATACACCGCGCGACTTGTTCCCCAGCGCCACGGGCCCCGCGCCGACGACGAGCAGCAACGCGCAGCCGAGCAACATCGAGAGATCCGTGCGCGCTTCGTGGGCCATGCCCCAGAATCCGGTACGCGTCGTCGGGTCGGCAAAGCCCCAGAAGCCGTGGCCGATCAGGATCGGGAGCTTTGTCGAGACGAGCGCGACGACCATATCGAGGAGCAGCGCGAGCGCGGCCAGGCGCGTCAAGACCCCGATCAGCACGAGCACGCCACCGGCGATCTCGACGACTCCTACGAACGGAGCCATGATCTGGGGCGCCGGGATCCCGATCTTCACAAACCGGCCCACGCCGAGCGCGTCGGGGTAGAGGAACTTCTGGACCCCCTCGGTGAAGAACACGAACGCGATCGCGACGCGGATCAGCACGACCGCGCCCGGTACATCCGAGGCGGTCTGGCCGGGCGCACCGCCGGGCTTCATCGCCACCGCCCCGCCGAAGCAAGCTCGAATTCGTCAGCGAGCACCATGCCACAGTATACGGTACACGTTCGCGACGCGACCAGGCGTACGCGTTCGCGACGCGACCAGGCGTGTAGCGGTGGCTCACGGCAGCTCGGCGGCCACCAGCGGAACCAGCGTAAGCCAGCGCAGCACCGACAGTCGTGTAGCGGTGGCTCACGGCAGCTCGGTAGCGACCTGGCGCAGGTACTGGCCGAGCAAGCCGTCTCCTGCGGCATCACCGAGGCGGCGAAGGTCCCAACAGGTCGCGCCGGGCAGACGCGGGTGGATCTCGGCGACAAGCTCGGGCAACGCGGCGAGCACCTGACGTTCACCGCGCAGGAGCAGGTTGACCGCGCGGGAGCAGGGCGTCGCTTCATCGCCGGACAGCGCCGAGAACGCCGCCAGGCGGGCGCCCGCCGCCGTGGCCAGCGCCTCCCAGGCGGCTACCTCATTGCGCTCGCCGAGCCAGGGGAACCCGTCCTGCCGGAGACAACCGCGCTCGAGCGCGATCATCAGCTCGCGCTCGGTCGCGACGGCGAGGCGTGCCTGCGACAGCGCGAGGCGGAAGTCGTCATCGAAGCTGTTGCCGACCTGCACCTCCCAGGGCGCGCCGAGGGGGCGGTTCCAGACCAGCCGCGCGATCAGATCGCCGCGAATGTCGATCTCGGGTCTCGGCAGGACCACCCGCGCGACATCGGCAGGATTGTCGGGTACGCAGAAGCCGTAGCCGGAGAACAAGCGAGCATTGCTCTTGCGGCCATAGCTCAGGTGGATCTCCTCGCCGGCCGCCAAGCTCCGGGCGGCCGTGATCTCCATCCCACCGGCGACCGCGTCGCAGCGATACGTGACGTCGCCCGTGCCGTGATCGAGGGCATCGGCGATCGGGATCAACGCCCGGCCCGGGGCACCCTCGAGCTCCGTCGCGAAGACCCGGCTCGCAGCGATGGCGCACCCCCAGGCCAGCTCGGCCAGGCTCAGGTCCAGCCACGGCCGGACCCGCTCGACCACGGCGGCGTGGTCGTCGAGCACCGCGCGGCGCCGGCGCGCGACGTCGTCCAGGACCGGGGAGCCCACCAGCGGCGCCAGAGCCGCCGCGTCCTGGAACGTCGGCAGGCCTGGAAAGCGGTCGGGCAACGCGTCGAGGTAGGGCCGCCACCGCGAGTCCGGATCGCGCCGCTCGGCGATCAGCGCCACGGCGAGCGAGGTCTGGTCGCTCGCCAGGGGGAGGTTCGCGATGGCCTCGCCGACCGGCGTGCGGACCTGCGCGAGATCGAACCACAGCGCGCGCGGCACATGGAGGACCCGCTCGCCCGTGGCCAGGTTCCGGGCAGCGTGCGCGGTCCGGTAGCCATCGGGCCCGGTCCGGATCTCCAGCGCGGAGACGTCGGCGCCCCCCGCGCGCGCCCAGGCGAGCAGGCGCGCCGTGGCCTGGGCCGGCTCCCCCGGCCGGGACGGTGCGGTGGGCAACGGCGTCCAGCCGGCGAGCGCCGCGCGGTCACGAAGGGGCGAAGAAACGGGTAGGTTCGGCCCTGCGCGGCTGATCGCGCCCGCCAGCCGGTCGGCCAGCACGACACGTGCCGCATCGTTGACTGCTAAGTGAAACAGCTCGAAGGCCAGCCCGACGCCGTAGACCGCGGCGATCTCCTCGCGCAGGGCCGCGGCGTCGAGTTCGGCGGTCATGGGCGGGCGAGGCGAAGGTGCAGGCGCTCCGGCGGGCGGGCGGCGGCCGAGGCGGGCCGAACTGAATCAGACCGTCAGGCCCTTCTTGTAGGCCAGGAGCTCCTTCTGGGTCTTCAGCAGCAGCTGGTTGGTCTCGAGCAGCTCCTTGGTCCGCATCCGCACCTGGTTGGCCAGCCGCTCCCGCTCGCGGGCCTCGGTCTCGAGCATCTCCTGGTACTTGACCTGGACGACGGCCTCGTCGGTGACGTTGCGCTGGATCTCGAGGGCCCCCACGTGGTTACCGAGCTCGTCGGTGATCGGCACCGCCGACAGGATGAACCGCAGCTCGGCGGTCTCGCCGGCGATCGAGCCGGAGATCTCGTCGAGCCGGACGTGCCGGTTATCGGCCCAGCACTGCTTGGCGATGCACTCGGTCTTACAGATGTTGAGCTCGATCACCTCGTAGCACCGCTTGCCCTTGAGGCCGCGGGCGACCTGGCGGGGCAAAAGTGCGAAGAATGCCCGGTTGAAGTCGACGATCCGGCGCTCGGTGTCGACGACGAAGTAGCTGTCGGCGATCGCGCTGGCTACCCGCTTGAATTCGGTGAGGAACTGCTGGAGGGCGGGAACGACCTGGTCCACCGACAAATCGTAGCAGAGCGCCCGCGGCTGGCATATCCTCCGGCCGGATGGCCAATCGTGGAGGCCTCGGCCTCTCCGTCAAGATGATCCTGACGACGACCTTTTTGATCGTCCTCACGGTCGTGGGTTCGGGCGTGCTCAACGTCATGAACATCCGCCGGGCGTTCGACGAGTCGGCGAAGCAGCAGATCGAGGTGTTCCGCACCGGCCAGGAGGCGTCCGGCGAGTTCGGCACCCGGCTGTTCGCCCGCGCCGTCGGGCAGCTCCTGATCGACCGCGGCCGCGACGACGACATCCTGTCGCTCGTCCACGAGACCGTCGTCCAGGACACCAAGGACGGGCCCGAGGGCAAGAAGGACTACGGCCTCAAGCTCGCCTACGTGCTCGACCTCCACCAGCAGGTGGTCGCGCGCTGCCTCGAGGACACCAAGCTCGACTGCGCGCTGGGCAACCACGAGCCGGTCGGCCCGGCGCACGGGCCGCTCACCGTGGAGACCTGGAAGCAGGCCCTGGACGGCTGGAAGGCCGCCGTGGCCGGCAAGCGCGAGGCGCTGATCAAGTTCGACACGGCCGCCGCGGGCGCGCGCTACCGCGTGTTCGCGTTCCCGGTGTTCAGCGGGGCCCCGGCCACCGCGGCGGGCGCGCTCGCCGCCGAGGCGCCGAACCAGCGCCTGGGCTATGTCGTGCTCGGCTACGACCTCGCGCCGATCGACTGGTTCTCGGCGGCGGCGGCGGACCAGAAGGCGACCGCCTCGACCCGCGCGGCGCTGTACAGCGGGGCGGTCGGCGCGCTGTTCGCCCTGATCGGCACGGTGCTGGCGATCCTGCAGGGCCTCTCGATCTCGCGGCCGATCAAGCAGCTCGCGTGGCGCGCCGATCAGATCGCGCGCGGCGATCTGGCCGCCCGGGTCGAGATCACCTCGTCCGACGAGATCGGGCTGCTCGGCGAGAACTTCAACTTCATGGCCGACCAGATCTCGATCTTGCTCGAGCAGACCGCCGAGAAGGCGCGGATCGAGCAGGAGCTCGAGGTCGCCAAGACGATCCAGGAGACGCTGGTCCCGACGTCGGATCCGGTCGACCACGGCGTGCTCAAGTTCGCCGGGTTCTACCAGCCGGCGGCGCAGACCGGCGGCGACTGGTGGACGTGGAGCGAGCTGGTCGGCGGCAAGGTGCTCCTCGTGATCGGCGACGTCACCGGCCACGGCGTGCCGTCGGCGATGATCACCGCGGCGGCCAAGGCGGCGTGCGACGTGGCGCGCTACGTCTACCAGGACGACGTCACCGTCACGGGCCTGCTCGAGATCATGAACCACGCGATCTTCGAGAGCGCCCAGCGCCGGTTCGTGATGACGTGCTTCGCCTCGATCATCGATCCCGCGCGCCGGACGATCACGTACGCCAACGCCGGCCATAACTTCCCGTACCTGTTCCGCGCCGGGGACGGCCGGGGCGAGTTCGGCTCGCTGATGATCCGCGGCAACCGGCTCGGCGACGATCGGACCTCGCGGTACGAGGCCCGGACGACCGAGCTGCTCCCCGGCGACGTCCTGGTCTGGTACACCGACGGCATCGTCGAGTGCGAGAGCCCGACCGGCGAGGAGTACGGCGAGAAGCGGTTCCGGGCGTCGGTGCGCCGCGCGGCCGCCCTCGACGCCGGCGAGATGCGCGATGCGATCGTCGGCGACGCCACGGCGTACTTCGGCGAGACACCGCGCAAGGACGACATCACCATGATCGTGGGGAGGATTCATTGAACCGGATCATCGTGACATGGGCGCTCGCCCTGTCCGCGACGCTCGGCCTGGGCGTCCTCCACCCGCCGCGCGCGGCGGCCGCCGTCGAGGACGACCTGCGCGACGGCGACAAGTTCTTCGAGGAGGGCGACTGGCGCAAGGCGGCCACCGCGTTCGATCGCGCGATCGCCAAGGCGCCCGGCGAGGTGTCCGCGGAGGCCTACGGCAAGCGCGCCGCGGTGTTCATCATCCTCAAGGACTACAAGGGCGGCCTCGACTTCATCGCCAAGGCCAGGTCTCGCTACCCGGACGCACCCGAGGTGCTCGAGCAGGAGGCGCTGCTCCTGTGGGAGACCGATCGCAAGGACGACGCGATCAAGGTCGCCGAAGCGGTCGTCGCGGCCCGGCCCAAGACGTTCACCAACCAGAAGCTGATCGGCGAGTTCTACTCGTCGCGCGATCCGGCCAGGACCATCTCGGCCTACGAGAACTACCTCGCGAACCGGCCGGGCGACCTCGAGTCCGGCGACGTCCTGCCGCGGATCCGGCTGGGCTTCGCCTACCTCGCGACGGCGCGGCTCGCGATCGGCGCCGGTGATGACGCCAAGGCGCAGCACCTGTACGGGCAGGCGGTCGAGCAGTTCGAGACCGTGCAGCACAAGTTCGGCAAGAAGCCGAACGCCGCCGTCAACGCCGACAACGGCCTGTGCGCCGCGCTGACCGGGATGGGCAGGTTCGATCAGGCCGTCACCGTGTGCGAGCGCATCGTCGAGGACCCCAAGCGGATCGATACGACCGGCGCGGTGTGGTTCAACCTCGCGACCGCCTACCTCGCGCGCAAGCAGACCAAGAAGGCCCGCTCCGCCGGCACCGAGTTCACGCGCCTGCGCAAGACCGAGGCGCGCGGCTTCATCCTGCTCGGCGATACATTCTTCGCCGAGCGCGACTTTGCGGCCGCCCTCGAGGAGTACCAGCGCGCCGAGAAGCTCATCAAGCCCAACCAGCCCCACGACCAGATCCAGCTGTCGATCCGCATGGGCAAGACGTACCGCCGGCTGCCGGCGCCCGCGTCGGCGACCGGCGCGAACCCGAACCTCGCGCTCGCGATCGACAAGCTGAACAGCGCGTTCGGCGCGAACTCCAGCAGCCTCGAGCTCGCGCTCGAGCTGGGCGGCGCCTACCTCGAGGCGCGGCAGGACGCCAAGGTGGCCGCGCTGACCGACCGGCTGCTGGCGAGCGCCGAGCTGGCCAAGTCCTCGCCCGAGGCCCGCGGCGGCGTGCTCGTGCTCGCGGGCAAGGCGCTGTTCAACCAGCACAAGCTCAAGGAGGCCCGCCAGCGCTTCGAGGCGGCGCGCGAGCTCCGGCCGGGTGACATCACGATCCAGCGCGGCCTGGTGGTGACGATCAACGAGCAAGCGTTCGAGGCCGACAAGGATGCCAAGGCCGCCCAGTCCCTGCTCGATCAGGCGCTGGTCATCGATCCGCAGTCGCCGGTGACGATGACCAACCTCGCCGTGCTGGCGATCGATCGCGGCGACTGCGACAGCGCGCGGCAACAGCTGACCCGGCTCGAGTCGGTCCTCGGCCACGACACCGTGGTGCGCACCCGCCTCCTGGCCCGGAGCTTCCTGTGCGGCGCGCGCCCCGACGTGAAGAAGGCGGTGGAGGCCTACGCGGCGGCCGAGCGCGAGGCCCGCAAGGCCAACGCGACCCTGTCGATCGCCGAGATCTACACCGAGTGGGCGCCGCTGGTGTGGGACGCCGATCTGAACGACGCCGTCGAGAAGCTCGAGGTCGCCGTGCAGACCTCGTCGCAGGATCCGGCGATCGGCGCCGCGGCCAAGCGCAACCTCGCGCTCGCGCTGTTTCGCCGCGGCTGGCGGTTCCTGCACGATGGCAAGGCGACCGAGGCCGCGGCCGACTTCGAGAAGGCGACCCGCGATCCGGGCGTGCTCCGGGGCACCGAGCCGCTCGCCTTCGAGTTCTCGTACGCGCTCTCGCTGCTCGACGCCGGCCGCGCCGCCGAGGCCGGCAAGCTGTTCAAGAGCCTCGCCGCCAAGGGCAACCAGGCGACGTACCTGAAGGGCGCGTACGCGCGGTTCGGCAGCCAGCTGTTCGCGGCGTACGCGAGCTACCGCAACGGGACGTTGGCGGCCCGCCAGCAGGCCGCCGCGGAGCTCGTCAAGCTCGTCAACGAGAGCGGCCTCGGCGACAAGATCAAGGACCTGCTCGCCGCGTGCTGGGAGTCGATCGCGGTCGAGCAGTGGCGCGCCGGTCAGCTCGGCGCCGCCGGCCGGTCGCTCGCGACCGCCGAGAAGTATGCCACCGGCGATCTCAAGCGCCGCATCGTGATGGACCGCGCCGCGCTGTCGCTCGGCAAGAACGAGCTCGGCGCGATGGAGGGCTTCGCCGGCAACCCGCCGGAGGCGCTGGTCAACCTCGGCATCCTCTACGATCAGCTCGGCCGGCCCAAGGACGCCTACGACGCCTGGACCCGCGCGAAGGCGCGCGGCGTGCAAGCGCGCGAGCTGCAGCACTGGATCGATGCCAAGAAGCGGATCTACGGGTACTGACCATGCGAACCAAGCTCCTTCTCACGCTCTCCGCGCTGGTCCTGCTCGCGGCCCCCGGCTTGCGAGGCGTCGCCGCCGCAGAGGCGCCGCAGAAGATCACGATCGGCATCTACGCCCCGACGGTCGAGTTCGGCGCCGCCCAGGCCCGCCTCGCCTACGTGCAGGGCCTCGCCAAGGCGATCGAGCAGAACACCGGCATCAAGACCGAGGCGCAGTCGTACGCCAACGTCGCCGCGCTCAAGAAAGACGCCGTCGACTTCGCGATCATCGACGGGGTCTGCTACGCGACCAACCTGGGCTGGAAGCTGCTCGCGACGGCGAACATCGGCGGCGGGACCACGCGCCCGTGGGCGCTGTACTCGAGCGCCGGCGAGACCATGCAGGCGCTCAAGGGCAAGAAGCTCGCGTTCATCGCGACCGGCTGCAACGACGCCGGGTTCATCGACAACGCGATGCTCGAGTCCGAGGTCGATCCGGCGTTCTTCGGCGGGCGCAGCGGCAAGCCCGACCTGACCGCCGCGATCGCCGAGGTCGCGTCGTACAAGGCCGCGCAGGCCGTGTTCGCTCCGGTGGGCGCCGCCAAGGGCCTCACCAAGGTGTTCGACACCGGCGCGGTCCCCAACCCCGCCTTCGTCGACGTCGGCGGCAAGCTCCCGGCCGGTATCGTCGAGCGCGTGGCCGCGGCCGTGGTCGGCTACGGCGGCTCCGGCGCGATCGTGGGCTGGACCAAGCCGTCGCGCGAGATCTACGCGGCGCTCGCCGGCCGGCTCGGCCGGGCGAACAAGGCCGGGATCCTCGCGAACCCCGAGCCGGTCCGGATCGACGCCCGGGACGCGCTGATCGACCCGTCGACGCTCAAGGACACCGCCGTGGTCGACGTTCGCCACCACTTCGTCCGCCCGTCGGGCGGCCGCATGGACTGACCGCGGGGACGCTTCCAACTATTGAAACTAGCGACGCGGCCTCGGCGGGCAACCAGGAAACTCGCGCACTTACGGCTCGATAGTTTCATGAGTTGGAAGCGTCCCTCTCGCCGCCGCGTAGTGAACGTGATCGAGGGCGTGGTATCCGTCGCTGCGGCCCGCGAAGTAGCGCGCCTGGATCTCGGCCGGCGACAGATCCTCGACCAGCGACAGCCCGATGCGGTCGAGGTCGGTAGCCAGGGCTTCCGGGTCGAAGCCAACCCCCATCACCTCCCCTACGCTGGCGACGAGCTCGCGGGTGCGACGCATATCGGGCGACGCCTTGGCGTCGTCGTACGCATCGAGGTCGGCATAGTCGAACACCCCCACGCTTCCAGGGGCGCCGAGCCTCGCCAGCGCGCGCAGCGTGGCGAGCACCACGTCGCGGGTCAGGTAGAAGGTCACGCCCATCCAGCTCCAGAACGTGCGCAACCCCGGATCGAAGCCGGCACTCGCCAGCGCCGCCGCGAGATCGCCCGTCATCAGGTCGAGCGCTACGAAGCGCAGCTGCGCGGGCACGCGCCAGCCCGCGCGCGCGATCCGCCGCTGCTTGTCGGCCTGCATCTCCGGACGATCGATCTCGAACATGCGGACCCGCTCGAGCAGCTCCGGTCGCCGGAACGCGAACGTGTCCAGCCCGGCGCCGAGCACGACGTACTGCACCGCTCCGCGGCCGATCTCGTCGACCAGCCGGTCCTCGGTGTAGTGCGCGCGTGCCAGCAGGGTCGAGGTGCTCTGCGTCCGCATCGACCGGGCCACCGCCTCCGCCGGAGCCAGCCCGGCGGCCTCGGGTGCCAGCATCGCCACCGCTCCCACGATCCTTCGCTCCAGCTCGGCCACCTCGTCGGGCGTGAACAGCGCCGCGGCGAGGAAGTCATCGAAGATCTTCGGATCGTCATGCGCCGCGTGATACGCGCGCGCGAACGCAGCCCCGGTCGCTGTCAGGCTCACCCGCTGTCTCTACCTCGACCGCTCATCCGGAATCAATGCGATCCTCCCGACCACATCACCGTCGAGCTGTCGGTGACTGTCCGCAGTCCGGCGCGAGTGATCGCGCGCACGTGCGCGAGAAGGTTGCAGTGCAGCCGCTTGGTCTCGCTCGGTGTCGTGGTGAATGAGCGAGCGAGCGAGCCCTGCTCGCGGACAGGTCAGACGGGAATGCGCTGGTCAGCGGCGGCGGCGGGCCCGGCCTTCGCGCTGGCCTGGCGCGCGGCGGCGAGCGTGTGGGGGCCGACCTTGCCATCCGCTGCGATGCCGTGCTGCCGTTGCCAGCGGGCGACGGCCTGCGGATCCAGCTGGCCGCTGGCATCGAGGCAGCTATGGGCCGTCGCGGCGTTGAACTCGGCCACGAGGTCGGCGTGCGCGTCGTTGTACGTCCGTGCACCGGCGACCCACGCGGGTTCGGCGGCCGGCCTGGTATCCCCATCGGCGAGCGTGTCCTTGATGAACGCCTGGTTCACGGGCGGGGGCTTACCCGTGCTCGATTCGTCGGCCAGCGTGTCCTTGATGAACGCCTGGTTCACGGGCGGAGCCTTACCCGTGCTCGATTCGTCGG
>Ga0308175_100000178_pt1 | contig 49717 bp, 44 predicted proteins | sample PhyCR1_3_FD_203893 | JGI IMG/M metagenome (GOLD analysis project Ga0308175, IMG submission 203893) | Soil microbial communities from UC Gill Tract Community Farm, Albany, California, United States - DLSLS.C.R1 | ecosystem: Environmental > Terrestrial > Soil > Agricultural land | place: USA...
GTTAACTTCCACCGCACCGCGGACTCTGCCCACGACACGTCCACCACCTATCCACAGGACGCGGCGACATCCTGCCGCCGCGGTGGGGTCGCATTGGCCATTCCCGCAGGCTTACGGCCGGCCCACAATGCACAAACTCGGGGTCCAGGACCGCTCATGTCCCGCATCTTCATCAATCCGAATTGGCACCCGGCCCTGATCCACTTCCCGATTTGCCTGCTGATTGTTGGCGTCGGCATCGAATGGGTCACCGTCTTATTCCGCCACGCATCCCTGCGGACGGCCGGACGATGGATCCTTCTGCTCGGGGCCTTGTCGTCGGTGGTGGTCGTGTTCTCCGGCATCTACGCGCTTGACGACGTCGCCTACCGCTCGCAACGACCGGAGGCGAGCCAGGCCTCGGAGCGCCCGTGGCGCGATTTGGCGCGGGACGCGCGGCTTCACGGCGGGCCGGAGGACCGCGACCCCTCTCCAGCCCGCGGCGAGCGGCGCCGCACCGACGAGGCTTGGCGGATGCTCGCATGGCACGCATGGCTCGAAGGCGGCGGGGCGGCGCTCATTACGGCCGTCATCATTTCCGCGACCGGCCTGTCCGGCCGGATGCGGCATCGCCTGGTGTTTCCGTTCCGCCTTCTTCTTACGGCCGGGCTGGGCACGATGCTCGTCGGAGCGTGGTTTAGCGGGGAGACGGTCTATCGCGATGCCACGGCTACGCGACTGAAGCGCGCCGACGAGCCGCGGCCCGCCGCCCCCGCAAATGTGGGACTTGCGGCGAGAATCGGGCAACAGGTGGAGTATTTCCTGGGCCCGCCGCTCCAGACGCACGTGTTCATGGCGGGCGTGACTGTCGCCGTAGCCGCGGGGGCGTTGCTGGCGGCGATGGGGAGGTTCAAGGCCGCAGTGCCCGTCGCGCCGCCGGCGAGCGACGAGCCTACGCCCGGGCCGCCGGTGGAGGAACCGGGCGCACTGAGGCAACACTGGCCGGCCGCGCGGTTGTGGGTCGCCGCGACGCTGCTCGCGTTTCTGACCGGCTTTCTGGGCCTCTGGAACCTATCGCGGCCCGACGAGGCAAACTCGTGGTGCCCGCCCAAGCTGTGGGCCACGATCATCGATCGGTCGGACAATCCCAGCGGCCCGGTGAATCGCCGCACGGCGCACGTGGTCGTCGCGCTTTGCATGGTGATGGTGCTGCTGTCCCTCGCCGCCGCCGCCCGCTGGCGGGGGCAGAGTCGAGGATTGGTGGCGGCGCTCGGTTTGGTGTTGCTCCTGCTCGTCGCGGCGCAAGTGTGGCTCGGCATCCTGCTCCTGTTCGACGGCAAGGGTGTGAAGAACGGTCAGCCGTTCTATCGATTCCGTCCCGGTGAGTCATCGGCGGTGTCGGCATCTTCATCGGCCTTGCGCGAAGAGCCGGGCGCAACGCTTGGGAATCCGCCAATCAGCAGCAACCTTCACTTCCGGTTGCGGAAGTAACCGGCGGGCCGGCCACGCCGCCGGGAACGGACAGGTAGTGCTCCGCCATTCCACAGCGCCTCCAGTGTGCCGCTCGCTTGCCCACAAATTCCGTAGCCTGCCCCAAAAATGCAGGGGTTTCGGCTATTTGGGGTCAAAGTCCTCGGTGTGAGACAAACAGACAGCGCAAAGGGCGGCCCCACGCCGAGAGCGGCCGGGGGCTGCGTTTGACTTATAGGGTTTACGCCGCTTGCGGCTCGGCCTTGCGGCGGGCAAGCTTGTACGCGCCCAGCCCGCCGAGCAGCGCCAGCCCGCCACACGCCGAGGGGGGCAGGGGCGCCGCGGTCACGTCCAGCGCGGTGCCCTCCAGGAACAGGCGGTACTAGTCGGTGGTGTTCACGTACCCCGAGCCGCTGCTGGTGTTGAAGTACGAAGGGGACCCGATGTTGGTGTTGTTGGTGCTGGCCGCGCCGCCGCCGCCGGCCCCGAACGGCATTGATTGGCTCGACTTATCCGACCCGAACACCAGGGCGTAATACGAGCCGGAGGACCCGCCGCCCCTAGAGGCGCCCCCAACTCATTTGTGACCACACTTCCGATCTTACCTTCAAGTTTGGTCCGACCTGCTCAAAACATCTGGGGTTGCCCCAATGCCATCGCCGTACGGCAGGTCTGGTCCGACCGTCGAGGAGTTTCGCCCTGCAAGTGCCGGCCAGGGCGGTTCTGGGCCTGGGCGTACAAGCCGGACGTGGACGACGTGCGGGAGAGCCCCAGCTTCGAGCTGATCGAGAAGCTGGAGCATTTGGGGGCACAGGTGGACTACAACGACCCGCTGGTGCCGCGGACGCACTACATGCGACACTGGGGCGACTTAGGGAAGGCTTCGGTGCCGCTGACGGCCGAGACGCTCAAGGGGTACGACTGCGTGCTGGTGGCGACGAACCACGCGGCGTATGACTGGCAGCTCATCGCGGACAATGCCAAGCTGGTCGTGGACACGCGCAACGCGCTGGCGGGGGTGAAGGGGAAGCGGGAGAACGTCGTTAAGGCTTAGGCACAGGTCCGTCCGTTTTTTGGGCTGCCGAAGCGGTAGTAAAGTGTTTGCTGCCGCCCAGGCCGGCGGCGTAGCGAAATCCGCCTCTGCTTCCCGGGTTGATCGACACGCGATCCAGGCATGCAGAGCAACCGCTCCCGCAGGGACACTGCACCACGCGGAGGCGCACGAAGGTCGGACTTGTCGTTGTGCTCGGTGACGTTCCAGGACCGCTGGGTGATCATCACAGAGAACAGGTGGCCTTTCTTGTTCAACTCCCCCGGCGACGGGTTCATGCTCACGTTGATCCCGCCCGCCCCGTCGAAGCGGAAATCGACTCGGATAGGCGCGTCTCGGATCGGCTGGTCCACGTTGAAGAGGCACAGCCGATCGACATCCTTCGACCGGCCGGTGCGCAGGACGCCGTCGGTGACCCGCACCTTTCCGGATCGGAGGGCTTGCCTGTCGAACTTCTCTCCCAACAACAGCGCGCCTCTGGTGCCCAGCGTGGGTTCGACGGTGCCGGCGTGTGCGGGCCGTAACGGGACGTCCCAGGCGACGATCGCCGCCAGCAGCAGCAGGGAACATGGACGGACCGCACCGTCCCGCCATGCCCGACGCCTGCTCGCGTAGTCGAAGTGGCTCATGTTCGTTCCCAATGGATAGCGGGGGCGAGCGCGCCGGTTCGGGTTGCGGACGTGTTTGCGGGCGCGCCGACCCCGCCTAAGGCAACGCTCACGTCGCCGAGTTATTGCTTTGCCGGAAGGATTCAGAAGTTTCGTGAGGCGCCGGAGCGGTGGCCGGTCCATTTGCACGGGACACGGCGGTATTTGATGAACCGGTATCCCTACCTCGTCGTGTGCCGCGTGTCGGGGGACGTCGTCGAGGTTGTTGCTTGCCAGCACGGACGGCGGCGTCCCGGGTACTGGAAGGGAAGGCTGGGTGGGAAAGCGCGCGAGGCCGGGGGTGGTGAATGAGCGCGAATTCGCGCTGTAGACCACGGGGGAGCCGCCCGTACCACCATTATTTGGAGAAGAAGCTCTTAATCGCGTACATGGTGGCCTGGCGCTGGACGGCGGCGATGCTCTCCAGCAGGGGGATTTGCTTCGGGCAGACTTCGACGCAGTTGCCGGCTTTGCCGCATTCGCTGACGCCGCCATCTCCCATCATCACTTCGAGGCGCTCGTTCTTGAGCGCGGCGCCGATGGGGTCGTCGTTGAATAGGCGCACCTGGCTGATGACGGCGGCGCCGACGAAGTCGTTGGCGGGGGTATACTGGGGGCAGGCTTCGAGGCAGCAGCCGCAACTGATGCAGCGGGAGAGGGGGTAGCGTTCCTGCTGGAGGTCCTGGGAGACGGCGGGGCCGGGGCCGAGGTCGTAGGTGCCGTCGATGGGGACCCATGCCTTGACGCGCTTGAGGTCGTTGAAGAGGCGCTGGCGGTCGACGAAGAGGTCGCGGACGAGGGGGAACTTGGTCATGGGCTCGAGGGTGATCGTGGCGCCGGGGCCGCCGAGGCGGTCCACGAGGGCGGAGCAGGACTGGCGGGTCTTGCCGTTGATGAGCATCGTGCAGGCGCCGCAGACCTCTTCGAGGCAGCCGCTGTCCCATACGGGGGTGGTGGTGGCTTTGCCGTCGGTGGTGGTGGGGTGGGCGGCGATGTACTGGAGGCAGGAGATGATGTTCATGTTCGGCCGGTGGGGGACGGAGAATTCCTCCCAGCGGGCGGTGTTGGGCTTGTCCGGGGCGTCCTGGCGGCGGATGCGGATGGTGACGGATTTGCCGGCGGCGGGGTCGGGGGCGCCGGAAGTGGCGTCGGTGGCAGTGGGGTTCATGGTCGGGGAATCTTATGGGGGTGGGAGGGGGGCGACAAGCTGAGGGAAACCCGAAGCCCGAATGACGAAATGGGAAAGCGCCCATTCGTCATTCGGGTTTCGTACTTTGATTCGGGCGGTCTGGTTTCGGGGTTCGGGTTTTGCCGGCTACCGCTCGGCCGAGGCGGCCTGTTGTTGTTGTTGGGCGGCCTTTTGCTGCTCGATCTGCTTGTTGAGGTCCTGGAAATGGGGGTCGGCGCGGTCGGCGTCGGGGTCCTTGCGGACGAGCTTGCCGGAGGGGTCCATGAGGAGGACGTAAGGCTTGTCGCGGTCCCTGCGCACGTCAACGAGGGTCCAGCCGGTGGGCTCACCGTCGGTGAGGCCGACGATGTCGCCGGGCAGGACCTTGTTGGTGTCCTTCTTCATGGTGTTTCCGGCCTGCCACTTGTAGATGGAGAATTTTGCCGAGGCGGCGTTGCCGAAGTTGGAGGCTTGGACGACCTGGATTTCCAAAGCGGCGGGGATGGTGACCGGGGCGCTCCAGTCGCTGAATGGGCTCCAGACGCCGAGGTTCTCGGCGAGCTTGGGGTCCTTCAGGCCCTGCGCCGTGTACAGGGGGTTGAGCATCATGTAGCGGACCTTGTACTGGTAGGTCTTGCCGGGCTTGGGACCGTCTTCGTCGCTGGCGTCGTGGGCCCAGAAGAGGATGTCCTGCGCCTGCTGGAGGGGGTCGAACTGGTTGGGGACGGTCGGGATGTCGGCCTGCGGTCCCTGGGGCTGATCGGGGTTAGCGCCCTCGGCGGTGTTGGGGCGAACGGGGGCGGGGGCGGGGCGGTCGATGCCGGGGGTGGCGGCGCGTGAGGGAGGCTGGTAGGCCTGTGCGAGGCCGCCGAGGCGTTCGGGGTCGGCGGCGAGCTCGCTCTCGCGGCGGCCGCGGGTGCTGCCGTCGAGGCCCGCGCCGGTGGTGTCGTTCTGCTGGCCGCGGCGATCGGCCGCGCGGGCCTTTGCGTCTTCCTGGCGGCGCTTGTACTGCGCCTGGATAATCTGCTTGCGCTGGTCCTGTGTGAGCGTCTTGGGCCACTCCTGTGGCTTCTTGTCGATGTAGTCGTCCAGGCTGAATTGCGCCGGCTGGTCGCCGCCGTTTGCCTGCTGGTCGGCGTTGGCGATCTGCTCGGGTGTGACGCCGGGGAGGTGCCAGGGGTCGCCGGCGACAACGTCGTAGAACGGGGGCTGGAGGATTTTATCGGCGTTCTGGGCGGCCCAGTCCTTGTACGCGGCCAGGAGGCCCTTGTCGGTGCCGGGGGGGAAGTCGGGGAGGCGGGAGTTGGCGGGGGTCTTGACGACGGTTTCGGGTCCGAACTGTCCGTTGGGGAGGACTTCGCGGCGGACCAACTCGACGCGCAGGAACATGGCGGACATCATCTGCGGCGGGAGGTTGGAATTGGCATAGGCGCGGGCCAGTCCAAGGAGCGGCACCTTGGCTGAGAGGGTGACCCAGGAGAGGTCCCTGGGAATGCCGGTGGTGTTGTCCTGGCCGGTCTGGATGAGGCCGTCAACCGGCTGCTGGATCAAGCCGCCGGTGGCGTTCTGTTGGGGCTGGTTCTGGAGGAGCTTCAACGCCATGGGGACGTCGCCGGGCTGCGGCTGGTCAGTGCCGGGCGTCGCCATTCCTTCGCCGCCGCCGTTGGTATTGTCACCGCCGCCGGAGTTCGCGCCGAAGTTCTGCTTGTCGAATTGAATCTGTGCGAGCTGGTTCTGGTCGGGGTAGGAGACGACGGTCCGGCCGGCCGCCACCTGCACGGCCAGGGGGGCCGGGGGGGTGGGGATTTTGGGTTCACTGGCCAATACCGGTCCGGTCGTGGGCGGAGTTCCGGGCGGCGGAGGCTTCGGGCTACCCGGACCCGTCACAACTACCATCGGCTCGTTCTCCCGCGCGGCCGCGTACACCAGTGTAGGCGGGACGTAGGGCGCCTGACCGTCGCGGTGGACGTCCTGCTTGAAGTAGGCGACGAATTCCGGGACGGGGAAATCGATGGGGGTCTGGTCGGCCATCTTGCGGTCCAGGTCGCGGGCCGGGCCCTCGCTGATGCGCTTGTCGATCTCGTCGGGCATCACCGTTTCGGTCCCGAGCTTGGCGGTCACCGGCGGCTTGAGCAGGTAAGAGTACACCATCAGCAGCAGGTATATCCCGCCGACTGCGACCGCGATCCACTGCGAGTACTTCTCGAGGAATGCCGTTACTTTCTGCATAAGTCACCCTCTTGGTTGGGGCTTCCGCGTTGTGCGTCGTCGATGCGTATTCCGTGTGCCGGTTACGGCTGGGGCGCTTCGCCGCCCTCGGCGGGTGGGGCGACGGGTGCCGGCGCGTCCACCTGGAGGATCTTCTTGACGATGTCGGGCATGAGGGGCTTGGTCCACTGCCTCAGGAGCAGGTCCTCGCACTGGAGGTTCAACTGGACGATGGGCTTGTTGCCGTAGATGAACCCGGCCGCCTTCTGTTCCGCCGCGTCGATGGGCGTGACTTCCATTTCGGTCACGGTGACGAAGCGGTCCCTGGTCAGCTCGAGGAGGAAGGGCTCGACGTCGTCGCTCTCGACGTTGACCACGAGGTGGAAGGTGAGCACGTCGTACATGCTGTTGCTGACTCGCCCGGTGGCGGAGACCGCGACGGGGGCGGCGGTCCCGCCTTCGCCGCCGGCGGCGGGCTGCCCTGCCGTCACGAGCGTCGGGGGGACTTCGAGCTTGACGAGGTGCTTCACCGGCGAGGACTCCACGTTCTTGGAGCCGGCGTTGAGTTTGGCGATGGCGTTGACCACGTCCTCGGTCACCCACAACGTCATCTGGGCGGAGAAGATCTGGTCGGCGGTGGGCTGGCTCATGGGGGTGATGCCGGGATTGGGCACCAACGCGTCGGGCTCCATGTACATCTGGTAGGACTCTGCCTTCTGGAGGCGGAGCTGGTCGGGGAGGGTGGTCTGGACCTCGGTGGTCCACTGGGTTCGCAGGTCCTGCTCGTTGGAGCTGCCATTGGGCTGCTTATAGACCTGGTCCTTGTACTTCTTGTCCCAGAGCTCCTTGGCGGCGTCGTCGAGCTCCTTGGGGGTGGGCGGCCGCGAGGCGCGGAGCTTGTTGGGGAGGTCGCGCTCGAACATGCGGAGGTAGGCGGTGCGGAAATCGATGATGCGGGCGGCCTGCTTGGGCTCGGGGAGAACGCCGGCGACCAGTGGGTTGTGCTTGTTGATCCGCACGGCCTCGCTGGCGATCTGCTTGCTCTCGGTGGCCATTTTTGCCTTGGCCTTGTTTCCGGCCTCGATGACCGGGGCGCTGGGGAAGCGGTCGAGGGGCGCGGAGGAGGTGGCCTCCAGCTCGACGACCGGCTGGCTGCGGGGCTTGGTGAGCAGGCCCTGCATGGAGGCGACCATCTGCTCGCTGGCCTTGACCTTGGACTGGAGCTGGGTCTTGTAATTGCTCGCCGGCCAGAGGCCGATGATTGCGGCGATGGCCACGACGGCGCAGAGCACGCTCAGGATGTTGTTCTTCAGGATTCCAAGCAGCATTTTTACGTTCATCGCGGGTCCTCGGTGTTCGGTCGGTCGTTGCGCCTGGGTCCCCCCGTTGTGGAACCGGGCGTGCGGCTGGGCTACTGCGGCGGGGTCGCGGCGGGCGCGGGTGCGGGCGCGGCGGGCGCGGCGCCTTCGGGCTTGGCAGCGCCATCCGCGGGCGCGGTGGCGTCGGCGGGGGCGGGTGCCGAGCCGTCTGCGGGAGCGGCGGGGGCCCCTTCAGTCGGCGCCGGTGCGGGCTTGGGCACGGGGTCGAGCACGACGGCCATCACGATGGTGAACTCGTAGTCCTTGATGGTGTTCTCGCCGGTGAGGCGGTCGCGGAAGACGACCTCGTCGGGCAGGTCGCTGCCGCCGGGGGTGCCGGTGTCACTGCTGCTGGAGGCGGTGTCGAGGCCTGGGTTGGTGGGGCGGAAGAAACCGCCGGCGGGCATCATGGGGCGGGAGGGCTGGAAGAACCCGCCGGCGCCGGGGCGTGCGCCGGGGCTGCCGGCCTGCTCCGACTGCTGGCGCGCCTGCTCCATGCGCGCCAGTGCGGCGGAGTACTCTTGCGCCTTGGCGGCCTTGGCGTTGGGGTCGGCGTCGAACTGGTAACCGGCGGCGACGGCGACTTTGGCGATGTAGTAGTAGCGCTTTTTATAGACGTCGCGCGGGTCGGTGAGCTTGGCGTTCTCGTCGAGGACGTACTTGTCCGTCAGGGACTCGAGGCGTTGGATGAGGGACTGGTCCACGAGTTCCGGCCCCTTGGCGTTGGGCGTGGTGCAGCGGATGGTGACGACGTAGCCGCGGGTGCCGGGGGCTGCGGCGACGGGCGCGGCGCCCTCGGCGCCTTCGGGCGGCGGGGGTGCCTCGCCGCCGGCGGCGGCGTCGGTGCCGGGCGTGAGGATGGAGCCGGCGGCGCCGTCGGTGCTGCCGATTTCACCTCCTTCGCCGCCGAGCAACTGCTCGCCGGTGAGCGCCGGCGCGTGCAGGCGGAACTGCGGATCGGCCAGGATTGGGGCCATGTCCGCCTGGAATATGCTTTTGATGTGCTCGATTTTGATGACGTTGCGATCCCCGCGGGGGACCTTCTTGATCAGCGCGGCGCCTTGGGGGCCGCCCTTCTTCAGCCCCTCGGCCACTTCGGGCTGGGGCACGGGGAGGGACTGATAGATGTCGGCCAGGAGGTTCGGCCAGACGTTGCGGTACTTCTGGAGCTCCTTGATGGCGACGATCTGCTTTCGGTCGGCGTCGCCGGAGGATTCGATCTGGGCCCACTGCCCGTCGAGGTCGTTGGCGCGGGTGAGGATGGTGTTGTTCTTGACGCGCTCGGTGCTCTGCGCGTCGTACTGCTGGTCGTGCCAGTAAACGCTGCCGAAGGCGACGCCGGTCCCCACGACGAACAGGGCGGCGGCGGCGGCGAACCACTTGGTCTTCTCGCGCCAGACCTTGGCGCGGCGGATGGTGCTGGGCAGGAGCGAGCTGGTGATCTTCGCCTGGTCCATCGCCTGGATCGCCAGGCCGTAGGCGCTGGCCATCGAGAGGATGTTCTCCTGGAAGGCGGCGGCGTCCTTGGGGTCGGCGGGGGCGCCGGCGGCGAGGGTGTCGAGGCGCTCGACGTCGAGCTGGAGGTTCTGCTGGAGGTACTTCTGGAGGCCGGGCAGGCGGAAGGTGCCGCCGAGGGAGATGATCTTTCTGATGCGCGAGTCGCGGTGGACGGAGGCGTAGAAGCCGATGGACCGCTGGATTTCGGCGACCAGGTCGGCGAAGACCGGCCGCATCGCCTGGAAGATCTGCCGGGCGTACTTGCTGGTGGCGGCGTTGCGCTTGAGGTCCTCGGCCTTGGCGAAGTTGAGCTTGAAGCTCTTGACCAGCGCCTCGGTGAAGTTGTTGCCGCCGATGGGGATCGAGCGGAGCCAGACGCTCTCGCCTTCGGCGATCACCAGGTCGGTGTTCTCGGCGCCCAGGTCCACGATCATGGTGGTGCCGTCCACCTTCTCGTCGTGGTAGATGGCGTTGTACACGGCCAGCGGGTTCATCTGCACCTGCTGGACGTTGAGTCCGACGCCGGTGTAGTAAGCGATCTGCTGGTTCACCAGCTCCTTGCGCATGGCGAAGATGCCGACCTCGACGTCCGGCGAATCCGGCTGCTGGAAGAGCTGGTAGCTCCACTCGACGTCGTCGAGCGGGAAGGGGATCTGCTGGATGGCCTCGAAGCGGACGATCTCCGGGATCTTCTTGGTCTCGACGGGGGGGAGCTTGATGAAGCGGGCGAAGCTCGCCTGCCCGCTGACGCCGATGGCCACGGGCGTTTTCTTGACGTTGTGGCGCTGGACGAACGTCGCCAGGGCGTTCTGGATGAAGGTTTCCTTGTTGTCTCCTGCGTTACTGAGGACGGTTTCGTGCTCGATGACGTCGAAATCGTCCACGCGCAGTCCGTTGGCGTCGCGTACGAGCTTGATCGCCTTGAGGGCGCGGTTGCCGACGTCGATTCCCCATGCTGCTCGGGCGGTGGCCATGGTGTGCTCCTTAGGATGATCTCGCCAAGCCTTGGTGTTGTTTGCTTAATGCGTTTGACAGATCAGTAAATCCCAGGGCTGAAGCCCTGGGCTCAAGCGGGGGCTGCGGGGTGTTCGGTACGCCGCAGGGTGGTTTAACCTGAATGGCGCCGCAGTTCAATTTCGCCATCGCGATCCCCACACGGTCCTTAGGTAATATTCAGACGATTCCGACTGCCGCGGGTTCGGGTATCGTGCGGTGAAAGTCGATTCGGTTTCACGTACACTCCGCGACCGGTTTCGTGCGATTTCCGTTACAGCTATGCGGACGTTCTCGATTCAAACGCTCGGCTGCAAAGTCAACCAGTACGAGAGCGAGCAGCTCGCAGCGGTGCTGCGCGGCCACGGGCTGGTGCAAGTCGAAGACCCGGCGGAGGCGGACCTGCGCGTGGTGAACACGTGCAGCGTGACGGTCCAGGCCGCCAGCAAGAGCCGGCAACTGGTCCGCCGTAACCTCCGACAGGGCCGAGGCGGGGGGCGAACACCCCGCCGTCACCCGTTGCCTGTCATTCAGTCGTCCGTTCATACCCACCCAAACGACGCGCCTGAGCCATCCACGCTCAGCCGCACGAACCTCGCAGAACTCGCCGGGCCGCCCGGCGGCAACTCGGTCGGACAGCGGGTGCTGGTTACCGGTTGTTGGGCCACCAGCGACCGCGCCGAGGCGGTTCGAATCGCGGGAAGCGACGCCGTCCTGACACATCACGAGGACGTTGCGGTTCAGCTCAACCGGCTGCTGACCTCCTGGACCTCCGACTGTGACGACCGGTCCAAAAAGCCGAACGCCATTACCCGTTACCACACGTTAGAGCCGCCGCCGTCGGGACCACTCGGGAATGATGGATGGATGAATCAGGCGGGAATACCGGCGGGGCAACTCACGACGGATATTAAAGCATCCCCGGCGATTTCAGTCAACAATATTTCCGGCGGCGCGGTAGTAAGAAATTCCCCTAAAGTCGGCACGACTTCCCTGCCCCTCCTCGACGAACGACAGACCGGGCACCAGCGGGCGTTCCTGAAGATTCAGGACGGGTGTGATGCACGTTGCACGTACTGCATCATCCCGTCACTGCGACCGCGGCTGTGGAGCAAGCCGGTGGATGCCGCGGTCGAGGAGGCGAAGCGGCTCGTTGCGGCGGGGCACATGGAGATCGTGCTGACGGGGATTTTTCTGGGCGCATACGGGCGGGCGACGGCGCTGCGGCGACGGCAGGACGGTGCATCGGGCGCGCCCATTGCCGACCTGATCGACGCGCTTTGCACGCGCGTGCCGGGGCTGCGGCGGCTGCGGCTGTCCAGCCTCGAGCCCGGCGACCTCACGCCGGCGTTGGTCGCGGCGCTGAAGGCGCACGCGCAGGTGGTGCCGCACTTTCACCTGCCGTTGCAGAGCGGGTCGGACGCGATCCTCCGGCGGATGAACCGGCAGTACACGCGGGATGATTACCTTCGCATGATCGATCGCGTGGGCGAGGCGTTCGATCGGCCGGCGATGACGACGGATGTCATCGTCGCGTTCCCGGGGGAGACGGAGCGGGAGTTTCGCGAGACGATGGACGTGGTGGACCGGGCGCGGTTCGTTCACGTCCACGCGTTTCCGTTCTCGCCGCGTCCCGGCACCGCGGCGGCGCGGTGGAAGAAGGATTTTGTCCACGGGCCTGTGATCAACGAGCGGATCAACTTGCTGGCCGCCATGTCGGCCGGGCACGGGTACGCGTTCCGGCGACAGTTCGCGGGTGAAGTGGTCGAGGTGCTCGTGGAGCGGCCGGGCGGGCGGGACGGCGGATTACAGCACGGGCGGTGCGAGAGGTACTTCGCGGTTCATTTCGAACACCCGCAGGCGCTGGTCGGGCGGTCGGTTCGGGTGCGGGTGGAGCGCGTGACGCCGGCGCGGACCTTTGGGGTGGTGGTCGCATGATCGCGGTGGTTCAACGGGTACTAGAAGCGGCCGTGACGGTCGATGGGGAGACGGTCGGGCGGATCGGGCCGGGGCTGCTGGCGCTGGTGGCGGTGCGGAAGTCGGACACGGACGCGGAGGTGGCGTGGATGGCGGGGAAGCTGACTTCGCTGCGGATATTTCGCAGTACAGACGGGCTTAAGCATTTCGACATGGACGTGAAGGCGGCCGGTGGGGCCGTGCTGCTGGTGAGCAATTTCACGGTGGCGGGGCGGACCCGGCAGGGGAGGAGGCCTTCGCTGGACGACGCGGCGCCGCCGGAGAAGGCGCGGGAGTTGTTTGACGCGCTAGTAGCGGCGGTGCGTGCGACGGGTGTTGTCACGGAGACCGGGCGGTTCGCGGCGGATATGAAAGTCTCGCTGGTGAACGACGGACCGGTGACATTTATCGTGGACAGCTCGAATCGTTTCGACGGCTTGACAGTTGCACGCCGGCCCTTCCGTGCCACATAAGATCACGTATGCCGCTGCCGATTCTAAACGTGCGACCGACACCGAGCCCTGATGATCTCGTGCGGTATTTTCATCGCACGGAGCTCCATTACACGCAGCCGCTGGGGGAGGAGATGCAGCTTGAGGTGGGGACGGCGTTCACGAATCCTGATATCCCGGACGTCCACGATGCGAATCGGATTCTGGCGGCGGCGCTGCCGGCGGGGACTTCGCCGGCAGAGGGGTTCGCGGAGGTCGAATCCCATTTTGCGGCCAAGGGGACGCGATGCTGGCGGTGGATGCTGAATTCTTCGGCGCCGCCGGCGGAGACGGAGCCGTTGCGGGAGTATCTGCTGTCGCGCGGGTACGTGCCGGATGCCGTTGACGTGCTTTACCTGGCCTCGATGCCGACGGGGCCGATCGTGGAAGCGGGGGGGCTGACGATCATCCCGGCCCGCGCCAGCTTCCGGCACGCCCGCCAGCTCGCCGAGGAAGGCGAAGCCCGCCGCAAGTGCCCCAACCTGGCCGAGGCGCAGATGCTCCACCTCGACGACCCGCACTGGGACTGCCTGCTGGCGCTGCGGGAAGGTCGGCCGCTGGCGACGATCGGCGTACTAGCGGTGGGGGAACTGGGGAGGATCGAGGGGTTGTACGTTTCCGAATCGGCCCGGCGACAGGGGATCGGGCGGACGATGATCTCGCGGTCGATGGAGATTTGCGCCCGATCGTTATTCAAGCACGTGTTCCTGACATGCGCGCCCGAAAACGCCGCCGCCCGGGCGCTTTACCAGCAGTTCGGGTTCCAGAAGCTCGCCACGGTGACCAGTTACGGCCCACCCGACGCACGTGTCGCCTGAAATCATTTGTTGGAGTTCCAGGTGCTTCGCGGCTATGAGTGTGAGAACTCATGAAAACCGGCACCCGTGGTTTGCTCTGCGTCGCGTGTGTTTCGATCGTGTCTGTCGCATTGGCGGCCGAGCAGGACATTGCACCTCCCGCGCCGGTCCGGGTCGAGCTGCATTCGAAGGTGCTGAACGAGGACCGCGTCGTGTGGGTGCGCACCCCGCGCGACTATGCGGAAGGCAAAGGCGTTTACCCGGTCCTCTACCTGACCGACGGCGACGGGCACATCAACGAAATCGGCAGCACGATCGATTTCCTCGCCGCCAACGACCGGGCCCCGGAGATGATCGTCGTCGGGATCGCCAACACCGACCGCACCCGCGACCTGACGCCGACGCACCTTGATCAGGTGGAAGGTGTCAGCATCCCCCTCAAGACCAGCGGGGGGGCCGACGCGTTCCTGAAATTCATCGAGTCCGAAGTGATGCCGGAGGTCGAAAAGAAGTACCGGACGGCGCCATTCCGCGTGCTGGCGGGTCATTCGTTCGGCGGGCTGTTCGCGGTGCACGCGCTGTTCACCCGGCCGGACGCGTTCAACGCGTACGTCGCGGTCAGCCCGAGCCTGTGGTGGGACGAGCGGTCGGAAATACGCCGGGCCGAGGAGTTCCTGGGCAAGCGCAAGTCGCCGCTGAAGGTGACGCTGTTTTTTTCCGCGGCCGCCGAAGGGCCCAAGATGCGGGCCGGTTATGAGAAGCTCCGCCAGGTGCTGATGACGGCCGATCCGCCGCAGGATTTCGAGTGGGATTCGATCCTGCTGGAGGACGAGGACCACGGTTCCACGGTCTTGCGGGCGCACTACGCGGCGTTGCGCAAGGTCTTCGCCGAATACCCGGTCCCGTACGACCCGACCACGCACCTGGCGATCGGCGGGATGGCGGGCATCGAAGACCACTTCCGGGAACTCTCCCGCCGCTACGGCTACACGATCCCCGTTCCGGAGCGCCTCATCGACCGGCTAGGCTACGGCTACCTGTTCTCGACGCCGCCGCGCACCGCCGAGGCCATTGCGGTGTTCGAGCGCTACGTCACGCTCTATCCCGACACGCCCAACGCCTACGACAGCCTCGCCGACGCGCACGAGAAGGCGGGGCAGCTTGAGTCCGCGAGAAAAGACTTCGAGAAGGCCGTCGCACTGGCGAAGGAGAAGACGGACCCCGAGGTCAAGGCGTACCAAAAGCACCTGGCCGATTTCGTTGCCAGGCGGCCGGCCGCGCCCGCGGAAAAACACCAAGGCGCGGACGTCCCGCCGGCGTCGAGCGGGCCGGGTCACGCCCGGCCGTGAAACCGCAACCCCGCGCCCGGGCGCTCTTCGGGCACTTCGACCTTTTCGCCGCGCGCGACCTGGCGATAGACGCCGCGCCACTGGTTGAGAAATCGCGTCATGGAGAAGTATTCGTACGCCTCGACGCGGGCGGCGTCGGCGATCGTCCATTGCAAGGCGGGGTCAGCCCGCAAATCCAGGATCCGCTGCGCCATCGCCCTTGGTGAAGGATTGCCCACCATCAGCGCCGTGTGCCTGTCTTCCAACAGCTCGCTGACCATGTAGGTGACGGTGGAGACGATGGGCAGGCCGGCGGCCATGGCGATCGCGATCGGCAGCGTGTCCACCGCGCCGGTGGCGGAGACGAGGACCAGGTCGGCGGCGGGTACCAGCTCCTCGAACTCGACCCGGCGGCCGAGGCGATGCTCGGCCGTGTTCACCAGGCCGGGCTGGTGCTGGCGTTCGGCGAGGCGCTTGACCTGCCGCGCGAGCGGGCCGCGGCCCCAGAGGAGCATTTTGTAGCGGGGGTCGAGGACGTGCAGGATCGCGCCGGTCCAGACCGCCAGGCGGTGGTCGGTGCCGCGGGTCGATTCGCCTGTGGCGAGCAGGACGTAGTCGGCGTCGGTGAAGCCCAGTTCCTCGCGCAGGCGCGGGTCGCGGCGGCGCTTCACTTTGGCGAATTCGACGGCGGGGCGAATGAGGTGGCAGCGGTCGGCGGGAGTGCCGCGCTCGATGAAGACGCGGCGCTGGGTGGCGGTGGCGCAGACGACCTGCACGTCGCGGTAGTCCATGACGGCTCGCGTCCAGCGGATGGTGGATGAGCGCGTATCCTCGGCGGGGGTGTAGAGGATCGGGGCAGTGGCGCCCATGGCGGCGGCGAACAGGGCTCGCTGGCCCCAGGCGTGGACGAGGTCGAAATCGCTTGCGTGGCGGCGGCGGGCGAGTAGGGCGGCGGGGAGGTTGTGGTATTCGCCGCCGCGGCCGATGGTTCGCACGTCGGTTTCGAAGCCGTCGCCGAGGTCGCGGCAGAGGTACGCGACGCCGCGCTGGGCGGCAAAGGACGCGTCGCTGTCAGCCAGATGGAGCACCCGGACGACCGCCATGGCGGCGGTACTGTATGGGAAAGTGCCGGCCGGGCAACTTCCGTCATTTGCCGGTTTTCACGGCCGCCTCTAGAATCCCGCCGCCGGGTAACGGGCGATGAGTTCAAATGGCTGACATCGATTCCCAACTTCAAATCCTTTCCCGGCGCTGCGAGCGGATCCTGACGGACCAGGACCTTCGCAAGAAGCTTGCCCGGGCCGAGCAGACCAGCCGGCCGCTGCGGATCAAATTCGGCATGGACCCGACGGCGCCGGACGTGACGCTCGGGCACGCGGTGCCGCTGAAGGTGATCCGGCAGTTTCAGGACTGGGGCCACAAGGCCGTCCTCATCATTGGCGATTACACGGCGCGCGTGGGAGATCCGACCGGCCGCAACAAGACCCGCCCGCAACTCACCGGTACGGAGATCGACGCGAACGCCAAGACGTACGTGGCGCAGGTCGGCAAGATCCTCCTCACCGACCCCGATCATCTCGAAATCCGCTACAACGGCGAGTGGTTGGCGCGGATGAACCTCGTGGACATCATCAAGCTCGCCAGCCGCAAGACGGTCGCCCAGACCCTCACCCGCGAGGACTTTGCCAAGCGCTACTCCGAGGGCGTGGACATCCGCCTTCACGAAATCCTTTACCCGCTGCTCCAGGGGTGGGACTCGGTGATGATCAACGCGGACGTGGAGATGGGCGGGTCGGACCAACTCTTCAACAATTTGGTCGGGCGCGAGTTTCAGCAGGAGGAGAAGCCGGACGATCCCCTGGCGGGGCAGGTGGTGATCGTGACGCCGCTGCTCGTGGGGACCGACGGGGTGGCGAAGATGTCCAAGTCGAAGGGGAACTACATCGCCGTCACCGACCCGCCCGGCGGGGACAACGGAATGTTCGGCAAGGTGATGAAGCTGCCGGACGGATTGATGGAGACGTATTACACGCTGCTGACGGATCTGCCGGCGGATGAATTCAAGCCGCTGATCCAGCAGAATCCGCGGGATGCAAAGGTGAAGCTGGCGAAGTACATCATTGCATGGCTGCACGCCCCGGCGGCGGCGGACGCGGCGGAGGCGGATTTCCTGAAGGCGACGCACGGGGAAATTCCGGACAACATTCCGGAGCTGTCGATCGGCCCGGGGCCGCACAAGCTGGCGCCGCTGCTGGTGAGGGCGGGGTTTGTGTCATCGAATTCCGAGGCGATGCGGAAGCTGAAGGAAGGGGCGGTGAGGCTGGACGGGGAGAAGGTTACGGATTTTCAGAGGGAGTACACGTTTCCTCAGCCGACCGTGGTGCAACTGGGCAGCCGCAAGTTCGCGCGGCTGGTCCCGTGAGCTACAATGGAAGAAAGACCCATCACCTCGAGCTTGTCCCGAAAGTCGCTTACTTCTCGTCCCCGACCCGCCTTAATTCCACCTGCCGCAAGTCCATCACCGCTTTCCCCGGCTTGCTCAGCGGCTTCACGCTCAGCGTGTACTTGCCTGGCTTCAACTCCACCACGCCGATCTCCCGTTCCTTAAAGTTCTGGAACCCGCCGGTGTCTTCCACCGTCATTTTCAGCACCTGGCCGGCAACTTCGAAGGCGACCTCGGCGCCGCCGGAGCCTTTGCCGCAGCCCTGCATTGGGACGACGGTGAACTTGCCGCCCTTGGTCACCTCGAAATCCCAACTGACCCAGTCCTCCTGCTTCGTCCAATAGCCGACCGTGTTTTTGTTGGGCTGGGGCTCGTAGCGGACGGTGGTGCCGTGAATGTTCACGTCGCGCGCGTGCAGGAGGATGTTGCCGTTATCCGCCTGCTTCACGACGATGGCCGGGCGCGTGCTCGGCGCGCCGGCTTCGGCGGCAATAGCAACGCCGTTCCACAACGCGAGGCTGGTCACAACGAGATGAACTGTCCGCATTCGCGTCATGCTACCGCCGCGCTCTCACGTAATCACGTATTCACGTAATCACGCCCCCCACCCCTCCCCCTCAACTTTTGTTATCATCCCCATAACCCATTGACCCCCATCCACCGGAGCCCCCGCCCATGCACGCCATGCCCGTCATGATCGCCGTCCTCTGCATCATGGCCATCGCCTACCGCTACTACAGCGCCTTCCTCGCCACCCGCGTCGCCGCTTTGGACGACACACGCGTCACCCCCGCGGTGAAACTGAACGACGGCCAGAACTACCACCCCACCAGCAAGTGGGTCCTCTTCGGCCACCACTTCGCCGCCATCTCCGGCGCCGGCCCCCTCATCGGCCCGGTCCTCGCCGCCCAGTTCGGCTACCTCCCCGGCCTCCTCTGGATCGTCATCGGCGTCTGCCTCGGCGGCGCCGTCCAGGACTTCCTCGTCCTCGCCGCCTCCCTCCGCCGAAACGGCAAATCCCTCGCCCAGATCGCCTTCTCCGACATCGGCAAAACCGCCGGCACCGCCTCCATGACCGCCATCCTCTTCATCATCATCATCGCGCTGGCGGGACTCGGGAAAGTGGTGGTCAAAGCCCTCGGCGGCGAAGAGGTCAAGTACCCCGCAGACACGATGTTTTGGATCGACACGAGCAAGACTCTGTCGCCGCCGGCCGTGCAATCAGACGGCAGCAGGGTGTACGCCATACCCGAGGGGACGGAAATGGTCTGGCGGGGCGGGCACATGGTCTTTCAGGAGAGCTTCCCTCTAAAGGTGCGCGCGATCATGCCGCCGCCGATGCATGGTGCCGACGGCCGCCTCGTGCTCGGTCCGGTTCCGGTCAACCCTGTCCGCCTCGTCCCCGGCAGCAGTTGGGGCACCTTCACCATCGCCGCCACCATCCCCATCGCGCTCCTCGTCGGCCTCTGGATGTACCGCCTCCGCCCCGGCCACACCGTCGAAGCCTCCGTCATCGGCTCCATCCTCACCCTCGCCGCCACCGCCGCCGGCGCATGGGTCGCCACCCACCCGATCGGCCACTACTTCAACCTCACCGACAAGCAGGTGATCGTCACGATGGCCATCTACGGCTTCATCGCCTCCGTCCTCCCCGTCTGGGTCCTCTTGGCCCCGCGCGACTACCTCTCCAGCTTCCTCAAGATCGGCACCATCGGCCTGCTGGTCATCGGCACCATCGCCGCCAACCCCGCCCTCCACGCCCCCGCCGTCAACAAAGTCTTCCTCCACGGCGGCCCCACCGTCCCCGGCAACATCTTCCCCTTCCTCTTCATCACCATCATGTGCGGCGCCATCTCCGGCTTCCACGCACTCGTCTCCTCCGGCACCACTCCCAAAATGGTCACCAAGGAATCCCACGCCCGCACCATCGGCTACGGCGCCATGCTCATCGAAGGCCTCGTCGGTGTCGTCGCCATGATCGCCGCCGCCGCACTCCCCACCAACGACTACTACGCCATGAATACCGAGCTCGGCAAAGTCCCCCAGTACCACGACCGCATCCTCCAGGTCGGCGGCGGCAGCGGGATCGAGCACATCAACACCTACGAGTCCCTCACCAACGAATCCCTCCGCGGCCGCACCGGCGGCGCCGTCACACTCGCCGTCGGCATGGCCCACATCTTCGACCAGGCCGTCCGCCGCATCTCCGTCGGCGGCGAGCAGGCCATGCAGTCCCTATGGAAGTACTGGTACCACTTCGCCATCATGTTCGAGGCCCTGTTCATCCTGACGACGATCGACGCCGGCACGCGCATCGGCCGATTCCTGTTGCAGGAAGTGATGGGCAAAATCCACGCGCCCCTAGGCCGCACCGGCTGGTGGCCCGGCGCCATTGCCTCCACCGCGCTGATCGTCCTCGGCTGGGCCTACTTCATCAACGCCAACTCTTTCGCCGCCATCTGGGGCATGTTCGGCATCGCCAACCAGATGCTCGCCGTCATCGCCCTGGCCATCGTCTCCTCGTACTTGGTCAACTCCGGCAAGCTCCGCTACCTCTGGGTCACCGCCGTGCCATTGGCCGTCGTCATGACCACCACCAGCTCCGCCGCCGTGCTGATGTTCATCGTGCAAATGGACGGCGTCATGACCCAGTGGAACAACCCCCCGGCCGTCCGCAACTACACCACCCTGATCAACGCCGCCATCCAAGCCGCCCTGATCTTGGCCATGATGGTCGCCGGCATCATCGTCGTCCTCGCCAGCGCCCGCCGAATCTGGACCACGACGAACGGACTGCGCGGCGAACCCACTCTGCGAGTTCTCCAACCTGTTATCGCCGCCGACTAGTCTAAGCCCGGCATTACTCTTACTTCGCAGAATTCGCGATTCCACTCGACCGGTAGCTATGCCTGAGCTCATTGAACAGGAGAGCGACCGGATTCCAAACGACCGATCATTAACCCGGCGGATACTTCGGCCGCAGGGCGCCATCAACGTCCTTCGCGCGTCGTCTGACGGACAGAAGAAACGATACGAGTGTCCACACATCCGGGGGACGCGGGACGATTCTCGCGCCTTGAATGTCCATCAAAACGACGGCGTCGCCGTTTTTCACCAGTGCATCGAGCGCCGGATCGCGATGCGAAGTATCTTTGAGGCAGACGACTCCCATGGCGGGCTTGAACGCAGCGCCGAGATTCGGCCAAATTAATGTCGTGCCGTGGGCAATCGTTCGCGCAATGTCCTTTCCGACTGTGTTCTTGTAATGAGAAGCCTTGATCTCTAGGTAGGCGTGAGCGCTGCCTCGCGGGACAACAGCAAACTCACCGCTCTCAAAGATTGCCGGCGCGATTGTCGGCGACCAAATAATGACATCCAATTGCGGCGGGTTCTTCCCAAAGTTGTCCTCGTAAACGATCGTGCCCGTAGACACCTGTAGCGGTGAGACAACACGGGTAATGAATCGCCGCACTGATGCTTCCGCGTACGCCCCGATCAGCGCGGTGTTGCGTCCGACGAAACCGCGCAAGGTGCCATGGCCCGTCAGTTCGTGTGCCAACTGACACGCCAGCGCATCCATAAAAGCTTGGGAGGATGTCATTCTCATGCTTTGTAAGTGATCGAGAGAGCCAGAACGGTCGAAAGTTACATGGCCTTCTGTCTCAACCGGGCTAAACCCGTCGCAAGAGATGCGGCTCCGCATCCCGCGCTCCGTGCATGATCGCAAGAACGTCAATCCCGTCCTCAAGCGGCAGGTAGTAGATGAGGTGATTGGGAAATCCCTCAACGCGCCAAGTGCGCACTTCCGCCAACTCCGGATCCTCGAAATCCTTGCGGCTGCCCATGCCCGGCACCGGCGATAGGTCCTTCAGCGTCTTCTGAACGGCATCGACAAACCGCCGCGCCGCGTCCTCGCTCTCACCAATGAGGTACGATGCGATCTCGTAAACGTCGTCGTCCACACCCGGCCGCCACCGAAGTCTGCTCATGGCCCGCGCCTTCGGGCAATTTCGGCTTCGACCCGCCCTCGGATGCCCTCGAAATCCGTGTCCGTCACGTCCTTGGAAGGCCCGCCGTGCAGGCGATCCAGAAGCTTGCCTTCGACCTGCTCGCGCTCGGCGCGCTCTTGATCCTGCCGGATCAGTGCGGCGACGTATTCGCTCACCGATGGAAACTTCCCGCTTGCCACTTGATGCTCCGCCAGCGCCCGCACATCGTCGGGCAAGGAAACGTTGAGAGACGTCATGACATTGCAATTCTACTTTCCCCTCACACGCCCGGCCACCACCATCGCGTTTTACCTGCTTTTCTCCGCGGCCGCCGCAAAGCACGCAACCCGCGCCCCCTCCCAACTTTCACCCGCCGATGAAAGGATGATGCACGATGGTGCCGAATGGTGCACGAAACGCGCTTTTCGCTACCCAAAGTTACACGCCCCCCCACCCACGCCCGAAAACACCCGCCTTCCCTCTGCCATCTGCCTACCGCCTACTGCCTACCCCCTACCTCCCCCGAAACGTCTCCACCCTCACCTCCCCCTCCGCCGACACCCTCACCGTCACCGCCCCGCTCTCCCCCGTCCGAAATAGCGGCGTCCTCCCCACCAGCTTCTCAAACTCCCTCTGCTTCCCACTCAGCCTCCGATCATTGGAACTGACGATAAACCGCGGCCCCACCGCCCGCACGAACGCCGCCGTCGTCACCTCGCTGCTCCCGTGATGCGGCGCGACCAACACGTCGGCCCGAATCCGCGAAGGCTCTTTGACAAGTTCGCCCTCCCCCACCTGCTGAATGTCTGCCGGGAACAGCACCGTCCTGCCCCCGCACACCAGCCGCAGCACCATCCCCGCCTCGTTCGACAGCTTCTCCTCGATAACCTTGTCCGCCGGCGGCCACACCACCTCCAGCCGCGCCCCCGCCCCCAGGTCCACCCCATCCCCCGCCGCCAGCACCGCCGGCCCCATCTTCCGCCGCCCCAATTCCCGCAGCAGCCGCGTCGCCGACCGATTTCCCTCGCTGTGCGGCCCAAAGAAAGGTGTCACGTACACCTTCCCCACGCCATAACCTTCCACCAGGTCCACCGCCGCGCTGTAGTGGTCGAAATTCGGGTGACTAAGGTAGATCGCATCGACGCCGCGCTTCCCCCGGTGCCGCAGATACGGCCCCAGGCAATCCCGCAGCGCGTCCGGCAGACTCGACGACCCCGCATCAATCAGCACCACCCGCCCGTCCGCCAGCTCCACCACGCCACAACTCCCCGCCCCCACCGCCAGGATCGTCACCCGCGTCTCCCCGTGCACCACCGGCGCCCGGAACGGCAGCCAAATCGCCAGCGCCATCGGCCCCGCCACGAGGCCGCGCCTCACCCACCACCACGGCAACCGCACGAGCGGCAGACAGAGCAAACCGTAATACGCCACGATTACCCACACCGGCGGCCGCACGACCGGCAAATCCGCCCCCGGCAGATGCCCCAGCCACCGCACGACCGCCTCCATCCACACGACCGGCCACCGCGCCCCCCACGCCCAAGTCGGCGCTCCCCAAGGACACAAGAGCGTCAACACGACCTTCGCCACGCCGCCCACGATCGCCACGAACACGACCGGCCCCAGCACGAGCGTCCCCAGCACCGCCCACGGATTGATCTGCTCGAAGTGCCAGACGACCAGCGGAATCGCCACGCCCCACGCGACCACGCCCGCCACCGCCGCCCGCCACACGTGCCCCTTCATTGCCGCCAACAACCCGCGGTCCGGCACCCGCCACGGGTCTTCTTCCTTCCGCGTCAGACTGAGCCTCACCCGCCGCTCAAAAACCATCAACCCCGCCACGGTCCCGAAGCTGAGCCCAAACGCCGCGCTATACAGGTCGGCCGGGTGATAGACAAGCATGGCAATCGCACTAATCGCCAGCACTTGTAACCCGTCTATCCCGCGCCGCATCAGCAGCCCGCCAGCGACGACGGCGCACATCATCACCGCCCGCACCACCGACGGCGAATCGTGCGCCGCCACCCCGTACACCAGCACCACAACCAGCGCCGCCCACACGCCCCCCCGCGGCCCCCACCGCATCAGCCGCCACAGCCCGTACACCACGAACGCGACCACCGCCACGTGCAGCCCGCTGATCGCCAGCAGGTGACTCGTCCCCGTCCGCGCAAACGACTCCGCCACCTCCCGCACCTCCGGGTCCCGGTCCCCCAGCAACAGCGCCCGCAGCACCGAATGGTCCCTCGCCTCCCGCCGCCCAAACCCCGCCGCCAGCGCCGCCCGCGCCTTCGCCCGGACCCATTCCAACGGCCCCGCCCAGCCACGGCCGACGACCTCGATATTTCCCGCCCGCTGCACGTGAACCGTCGCCAACACGCGCTGCTCCCGGCAATACCCCGCCCAATCGAACTGCCCCGGGTTCATCGCCTCCGCCGGCCGCTCCAGCCGCCCCAGCACCCGCACCACTTGCCCCACCGCCAGGTCCTCCCGCGGCCGCGCCAGGTTCACCAATACCCGCCCGCTCGCCCCCGCCCACCCGCCCCACGTCCTCACCCGACGCACCTCCCCCGCAAACACCTGCTTCGGCGGCACCGGCCGCCCGTGCCACACGTCCGCCAACACCCGCGGCGGCGACTCGACCGACACCTCCACCCACGCCAGCCGCGGCTCGTCGTTCAAGAATGCACTAACGTGATCGCGCGGATAGAAATACCCCTCCACCTGCCCCGCCGCCACGCCCCCGACCATCACTGCCGCCGCCACGAAGGCCGACGACACCCGCTCACGCCCAAATGTCGCAACGGCTGGGATGAGCAATCCAACAATGACCCCCAGCCAAACCCCCGGCCACGCCGGCGCCGCCCGGTGCGCCGCCACGCCCGCCGCAAACAACACCGCCGCCGCCACGGCCGGCCGCTTGGCCAACCCGTCGGTACAACGCCGCCATGGCGTCCCCTTCTCTGCCATAGGAAACGTGAAAGCCCCCACAGGATACCATTACCCCGCCCGTCCCGCGAAGTGCAGCATCTCCAGGATCTCCGCCCGCAGTTCCAGAAACCGCGAACTGTTCCTCTGCCGCGGCCGATCCAGCCTCACGTCGATCACCCGCTCGATCCGCCCCGGCCGTGGCGTCATGATGACGATCCGGTCGCTCATGTAGATCGCCTCGTCGATGTCGTGCGTGACCAGCACCATCGTCGTCCCGCGGGCCTCCCAGATCCGCAGCACCTCGTCCTGCATGCGCATCCGCGTGAACGCGTCCAGCGCCCCCAGCGGCTCGTCCAGCAGCAGCACCTTGGGGTGGTTGACCAGCGCCCGGGCCAGCGCCGCCCGCTGCGCCATCCCGCCGGAGAGCTGGTGCGGGTACGACCGCCCGAATCCATCGAGGCCGACCAGGCGCAGGAACTCATCCACATCCGCCCGCTTTTCCCGCAGCAAGCCCCGGGCCCGCAGCCCGCTCTCGACGTTCCGGCGAACCGTCAACCAGGGAAACAGGTTCGGATCCTGGAACACCAGCCCCCGCTCCGCGCTGGGGCCGGTGATCCGCTGCGACCCCACCCACAGTTCACCGGCCGTCGGCGTGTCCAGCCCCGCGATCAGCCGCAACAGCGTGCTCTTCCCGCACCCGCTTGGCCCGACCAGCGAGACCATCTCCCCGGCCGCCACCTCGAGCGTGACGCCGCGCAACGCCACCACCTCGCCGCCCCCGGGCGCGACGAAGACTTTGCCGACGCCGCCGACGCGCAGCGATGACGCATCGACGCCCGACGCGCTCACCACTTGATCACCCCCTTCTGCCAGACCAGCGCGCGGTCGCGGGCCTTGAACAGCACGGTCATAATGGTCGAGAAGAACGCCGCCATGATCGCCAGCGCGGCGAAAACCTTGGCGTAATCGGAGTAGTTGTGCGCCCAGTCGATGTACCACCCCAGCCCCGAGCGCACGCCGGTCGATTCCGCCACGAGCAGCGTGAGGAATGACGAGCCGAGGCCCATGAACAGCCCGATGAAAATGCTCGGCATCGCCGCGGGAATCGCGACGCGGAATATCAGGTACGATCGGCCCGCGCCGAGCGTCCGGGCGACGTCGAGGTAGGACGCGCGCACGTTGGACACCCCCGACGCGGTCAGCATCGTCACCGGGAACCAGACCGCCAGCGCGATGAGCGCAACGCCAGAGAGGTTGGACTGCGGAAAAACGATCAGCGCCAGCGGGATCCATGCCGTCGCCGGGATGGGCCCGACGATCTTCAGGACCGGCATGCCCCAGTAGCGGAACCCGGAAGACCAGCCCATGGTGATGCCGCTGACGAGCCCCGCGACCACGCCCGCCGCGTACCCGCTGGCGAGCAGCACCAGCGAGTGCCACGTGCTGTCGAACAGCTGCGCGCGATCATCCACCAGCGTCTGAAGGATCGTTCCCGGCGGCGGGAAGTACATCAGCGGCAGCCACTCGAGCTTCAGCGTGATCAGCTCCCACGCCGCCAGCGTAAGCGTCGCCGCGGCAGCGAGTGGCGCCTTGCCCCGCAGCCGCCCGCGCACGCCGGGAATCAATCCGCCAATCAGGCCCACCCCAAGGAGAACGGCGAGGATCCCCGGATACAAGCCCGTCTGCGGCAGCAGGCCCCGGTCGCGCATTCCGAAATGCACCCCCACCGCAACCAGCGCCGACACGGGAATCGCCGCAACCGCCGCCGCACTCCGCCACCCCGCCCGCGCGCCCCGCGCCGCCGGCGAGAGCGGCGCCGCCGCCTCCGGCTCCTCTTCCGGCGAGACCTGGACCGGCAATTCGATTCCGTGCTGCGACATGGCCTACCTCTGCACCGACGAGATGCAGCACGAGCGCCGCGTATCCGACAGGATTTCCGCGGCAAATTCACGCAGGTCCACGTCCGGCGCCTGCCCGCCGGCGACCTTCTCCACTTGAAGACCCTTCAACCACTCGTCGGACACGCCGTCGAGGTGGACGAACGCGCGTTTCACAAGCGCCGCGACGTCGGTGTGGGCGCCGAGCATCCCCGCCCGCTGCATTTCCGCCGCCGCCGAGTTCACCGCCGCCTCCGCCCCGGCGACGCTCGGCACGTAATGCAAATGCGACAGCGCCTGCGCGTTCAGCTCCGGGTTTGACAGGATGTACTTCTTCTCCACCGACAGCCGCGCCGCCGCCAGCGGATTGGTGTCCACCCACTTCGCCGCCTTGAGCAGCGCCCGCGTCGCCGCCGCCGCCGCCTTGGGGTTCCGCTGGAGGAACTTGCCATTCACTAGCACCGCGCAGCAGTACTCGTCCCTGTACGGCGGGTCGGCGGCCTGATCGGCGATGTTCCGCACCTTCCCGTCGGCCAAAAGCAAACTGCCGATCGGCTCCGAATCGGCCACCGCGTCCACCAGCCCCTTATCCAGCGCCAACCCAAGCTCGCCGGCCGGGAACACGCGCCAGTCGATCTCCTTCGCCGGGTCGATGCCGTGCGCGCCCAGCACGCGGTTGGCAAAAATGAACGGCGGCGTGCCCATGCCCGGCACGCCGATCCGCTTGCCCCGCAGGTCTCCAATGACATGAATCTTTCCGTTCGCCGCCGCCTGCACCCGCAGGCACCCGCGGTGAATCCCGCCGGTGAACTTCACGTCCAGCCCCAGCTCGATCGGCTTGAGGAAGTACATGATGAGATGGTGCGTGACGTCAAAGCCGCCCAGCGCCAGCACGTCTTTGTATTGGGCCCACTGGCAGCGGACGAGCTCGACGTCCAGGCCTTCCTCTTTGAAGAACCCCTGCTCGACCGCCATGAAGATCGGCGCCTCGCAGGTCAGGCCGATGTAGCCTACGCGAACTTTGTTGGACGCCGCGCCACCGGCGGGCGTACGGTCGCAGCCCGCCCCGCCGAGCCAGAGGCAGCACGCGGCAAGCGTCCCGACGATTAGCCCGGTGTGAAGCTTGGGACGTGTCACGGCGAAACCTCCACGCCCCAATGTGCGTCGAACGGCTCGTGCGGGCGGCGGGCCTTGCGCAGGAGATCGACCAGAGATTTCATCTCGCCGGTGGTGAGGTGGCCGACCTGGCGCTTGTGGCAGGCGCGGACCTCGGCGGCGATCTCGTCGAGCAGGGAGATTCCCCCGGCGGTGATGCCGACGTTCACGACGCGCCGGTTGTCGGCGGGGCGGTGGCGCTCGACCAGGCCGCGGTCGGCGAGCTTGTCCAGAAGCCGCGTGATGTCGGGCGCGCGGGAGATGAGGCGCGACGCCAGGTGCAGCGTTGGCATTTTTGCCGGGTGAACGGCCCGCAGCAGGCGCAGGGCGTTGTACTGCTGCGCGGTCAGCTCGTAGCGGCCGAACAGCTCGTCTTCGAGCGCGCGCAGGCGGTCGTACGTCCGCCACAGGTTGAGGAAAACTTCCTGCTGCGGGGAGTCGAACCGGGGACGGGCTGGCTGCTTCCGCCTTGCGGGATGCCGACCGACGGCCGTGACCATCGCAGGAAAAATAAATGTTCAAACAAGGGTTGTCCAGACGAATCTTGGGCGGACGAGCAAAGGAGACGGCTCGGTCCAGTTCGAGCGTCGCCGACCGCCGCCGTTGCCGAGTTGCGGCGGATTCAGCGGACCGTTTGGTTCCGTGCCCCCGCCCGCTCCCACCCGCGCGCCGCCGCCACGGCCGCAGCCAGCGCGCCGCACAGCCCCAGCGCGACCGCCAGCTCCACGAGCCTCGGCGAGAAGATCAGGATGAACTCGTGGTCCTTCACCAGCGCGGCAAAGCTGGAGACGCAGAACGGCGTGAGGTACAGGCGGAACACCGGCCAGCCTTCAAGCCGCACGCGCCGGGTGCCGGACACCGTCGTATTGATCAGCAGCGCGGTGCCGATGATCAGGCTCAGGCCCAGCGACGTGAGCCAGATCCGCACGTGCGGGTCGAAGTAGCGGACCAGCACCACCAGGTACCAGATCAGGTAGCACCAGAGGACGTAGCGGCCGGGCGTCAGGCTCGCAAGGTAGTGCACCGGCCCGCGCCTCGGTAGCGAGCGTCTCCCCGCGTCCCGTCCGGTTTCCACGCCCGAGCTCGATTCCACAGCGGCCTCCGTCGGCCGGTGTGTAGCCGGATTCGCGGATCGATACAAGGTGCGGGACGTGCTGCGGCCGACAACTCTAGGGCACCGTGAACATCGGCCCGACGAACACGTTGTTCACCTCGTTGCCCTCGGCGACCGCGTTGGCGTCGTCGATCGACACAATCAGGAAGTACGTGCCCGGCGACAGCGCCGGCGGCGTGAACTTCAGCACCTGCACCTTGCCCGCGCCGGCCCGGAGGTTCAGCTTCACCGGCACGGCCACCGACGCGTCGCCGGCGTCGATCGTCTGATCGGCCGACGCGTACAGCCGCACCGTGATCGTCCCCTTGAAGGTGATGTTCCCCACGTTCTGCACCCGGATCGGCACCGACGCCTTCGCCTGCGCCGCCAGAAGAGCGCCCGCCACCGAGCCGGTCAGGTCCACGAACGGCGCCGCGATGATGACCGGCGAGGCGCTCGACGCGACGGCGGTCAGCCCGGGGTCCGAGCCGGCCGCGCCGGCGCCGGGGAACTCGACCCTGGAGAGGATGAAATAGGGGCCGTCCGGCAGGCCGCCGGGGTACGTGAAACTCACCCGGACCGACTTGGACTGCCCCGGCCGGAGCTTGAGCGTCTTCACGACGGAAGTGATCTGCACGTCCCCGGCGTCGGCCGACTGGTCCTGCGACGCCAGCAACGTGATCGTCACCGGCCCGGTCAAGGCCGCATTGCCGCCGTTCGTCACGACGACCGTCACGGTGCCCCTGCTGCCGGCTACAACGGACGAGGGCAGCGCCCCCGTCACCGCCGCCCCCGCCGCCGGCCCGTTCGGCGGCGAGAGCCGCAGTGTGAACGAGCCGAGGCTCCCCGTGGCGGCGGCATTCCCGGCGGCGTCTTTCACCGGCGACCCGACCAGGTCCACCGAGTACAACCCGCCGTCGCTCACATCCACGGCCCCACCCGGCGCGGGAATGCCGTACGTGACGGTCGCCGATTTGGAGCTGGTTGACGCCACGCTGACGAACGTCGCCGTGCGCGGCACGCCGTCCGGCCCGGTTACCCGCACGTTCGCCCCGGCAGTCGTCGAGACGTCCAGCGCCTGGTCGTCCGTATAGGTGACGGTGAACCGGATCTCCGCCTGGCCAAGCGTCGGCGCCGGCTGCGTCGCGTCCACGGCGCCGCTCGGCGGCGTGACGTCCGGCCCCGAGACGCCTTCCAGCTCGGCCAACCCGAAATCCTCGTGCGCCGGCGGACCCGCGCTGAACGCCGTCCCGCCGGCGACGAGCTTGCCGTTGGGCAGCACCAGCACGCGCACCGCGCCGCCGTTGAGCCCCACCTGCGCCGCCGCCTGCCCGCCGCTGCCGAACGAGTTGTCCGGGGAGCCGTCGGCGTTGTAGCGCGTCACGGCGAAGAAGTTGTGACCGCCGGAATTCACCTGGCCGGGCACGACGATCTTCCCGTCCGGCTGAAGCGCCGGCCTCGTGATCGTTGACGCGGAATAATCGGCCAGTCCGCCGGTACCGAACGACGTGTCCGGCGTGCCGTCGGCGTTGTAGCGCGCAACGGTCCGGACGAACGTCGCATCCGACCGCTGGTAAGTGCCGGCCACCACCACTTTGCCGTCGGGTTGCACCACGGGCGCCGCCCCGAAGTCGCTGCGGCCGAAGAAGTCTTTGACCACCTTCCCGCCGGTACCGAACGTAGAGTCCAGCGACCCGTCGCCGTCGTAGCGGGCGATCGCCCAGTCGCCGGCCGTGCTCGACGTCCCCTGAAAGGACGAGCCTGACACGACGATCTTTCCGTCTGCGGAAAGCGCGATCCCGTACACCGTGTCATTCCCGCCGCCGAAATCCGTAGTGACGGACCCGCCGCTGCCGAACGTGGCGTCGGGCGTGCCGTCGGGGGTGTAGCGCGTCAGCAGGAAATCCTGGCTGGTGGAAGGCCCGCTGGCTCCGGCGGCGAGGATCTTTCCATCCGGCTGGATGACGACCGCCCGCGCGGGGACGGCGCCCCAGAGCATTCCCGCCCCGCCGGCGAAGGTCGTGTCGAGCGTGCCGTCTTCGTTGTACCGCGAAAGGAAGCTCGTGCCGCCGGTCGTCAGACCGACCGCCACGATCTTGCGGTCCGCCTGTACCGCCACGTCGTAGGCTGAGGCGTCCTCGCCGTTGATGAACGTGGACAGCTTGCCGTCGCCGTCGAAGGACGTGTCCAGCGAGCCGTCGGGGTTGTAACGCGCCAGCGCGAATTGCTGGCGCGGCGGGATACTGTTGGTGGTGGAGAAGCCCCCGGCCACGATCTTCCCGTCGGGCGCCAGCGCCATGCCGACGAGCTGATCGGTCAGCCGGTCCACGAAGTCGGTCGTGGTCGTCCAGACCACGTCGCCGGCGCTGAGCAGCGTTCTGCCTTCCAATGATTCAAAGCGCACCGGCCTGGTAGCGCGCGCCGCCGCACGTGCGTGAAACGTTCCCATACCTAAAGCCCTCTTGCGCTGGCCCACAGACCTGCATGCACCGCCACCGGCGGGGCCGAGATACGGCAGGATTGTGATAAAGAAATGTCAGTGGGTCAAGATTCCGCAACGTACGCGGTCACGCACGGCGCGTCAGTTCCCCCGCATGCAGTGCCACCTTCCGGAACGCCGCCGCGTATCCGGCGATCGACTCCGGCCGGTCGTACTTAAACCAGGGGACGCCGAAGGCGCGCTGGCCCACGCGCTCGCTCACCGGCAGCGACCCCGGCCCCTGCCGCACGTCCCGATCGGCAAACGCCACCCGCGTCGGCCGCCCGTCGTGGTACACGTCCGCCTCGTTCAGCACCGGGTGCAGGTGCATCGGAAAATTCACGCCGCGCCCGCTGCGCCCGCCCTCGGCGTTCACCGCCTCCACGAACTTCTCCACCGGCAACCCCCCCAATTCCTCCGGCGCGTAATGCCCCACGGGGTTGTACCACCCCCCCATCGTCGAGCCGCTCCCCTTCTCCGGTCGGTGCGGCCGAATGCCCGGGCAATCCTCCAGCAGGTCCCAGAACCGATTCATCGCATCCTGAATCGCCGCAATACGCTGCGGGTAAGTCGCCAGCTGCGTCAGGCCCATCGCCGAACAGGTCTGGTTGATCCGCCCCTTGATCCCCCCGAGCGGCAGGCCCGTCGGAAAACCGTCCGCCGCCACGACCGGCCGCAGCGACGGAAACGTGATCTCCTCCTTCGCCCTCTCGTAATGCGCAAACGCCACCGCCCGCTCGTAAATCTCCCGGTCGTCCGTGCACAGCATCCCCGCCTCCCCGATCGCAAAGCTCTTCTTGGCCATCATCGACATGCCCGACACGTGCCCCAGCGCCCCGCACATGCGCCCCTTGTACAACGCCCCGTGCGCGTGTGAGACGTCTTCGATCACCTTCACGCCGTGGCGGTTGGCAATCGCCATAATGGGTCCCATGTCCGCCGGGTGCCCGCAGTAGTGGACGACGACAATGGCTTTGGTACGCCCAGTGATCCGCCGCTCAATATCATTGGGATCGATGCACAGCGTCCGCGGGTCGATGTCGGCAAAGACCGGCGTCGCACCGAGCGACATCGCCTGCAAGCCGCTGGCCCAGTAAGTAAGGCTGGGGCAGATCACTTCATCGCCGCGCCCCACCCCCACCCCGAACATCGCCGAAAGCAGCGCCGCCGTGCCGTTGCAGTGCGCCAACGCGTACCGCGTCCCCTGATACTTCGCCCATTCCCCCTCGAATCGGCGGGTGACCGACAGGTCGGACATGCTGCCCTCGCGCAGCACCTCGACCACCGCCCGCTCGTCCTCCGCAGTGACGATCGGCCAATGGAACAGGTCCGGCTCATCCTGCGGAACCGCTTTGGGCCCGCCGAGGATTGCCAGGTCAGCCGCGCAAATCGCTGACAATTCATTACTTGAAGAAATCTCAATAGCCGGGCTCATCAAATGTGACTTTCGCTGGTATATATTTATGAACGCACTCGATAATAAACGAGCGCGGCGTCAATTGTAACAAAGAACGAGGAGAGGGGTTTTCAATGAGGACATTGGCTTGGGCGTTTGCGGCGGCACTTGGCCAGACCGTGCTGCTCCTGATCCTGCGGAAAGTAATGGCGATCTGGCCGGTGGGCGTGGGCGGCGGGGCCGTTCGACTCATGGCCGCCGTGATCATCGGGGCCATGATCGTGCTGCGCGACAAAAGCTGGCGCCGCCTGCGCATCGGCCCGATGGCCAAACCCCTGCTGTTCATGGGCTTCGAATCCATCCTGGTCAACGTCTGCTGGTTCGGCGGCATGAAGTTCACCACCGCCGCCAACGCCGCCATCCTTCAGCGGCTGGACCTGATCTTCGTCCTGCTCATCGCGGCCGCAATGGGCTACGAGCGCCTCCACGCGACGCAATGGCTTGTCCTGCCGGTGCTTATCGCCGGGGCGGCGCTGGTCATGCGCGTCCACCAGTTCACCCTCTCCGGCCACATGCTCGGCGACTGCCTCATCGTCGTCGGCGCATTCTTCCTCGCCTCCAACGCCTTCGTCATCCGCGGCATCATGCGCCACATGGAAGAGGATGCCATCGCCTTCTACAACATGCTCCTGTCGGTGCCCGGCTTCCTCGCCGTCGCCGCCTTCGAACGCCACGCCGCGCCGCTCGGCACGTCCCTCGCCCCCGCCCTGGTCTGGCTGACACTCCTCGGCGTCGTGTCTGCCATCGCTTTGGTCCTGTATTACCTGGCGATGCGCCGCATGCATGTCTGGAAGCTGCGGGCCCTTATGCTCATCTCGCCACTGATGACCATCGCGCTGGAACACTTCCTTTGGCAGACAACCCTCCAGCCCATGCAGTACCTGGGCGCCGGCCTGCTCATCGGCGGCACCGCCGCCCTCGTCCTGGCCGAGCTGCGCCAGCGGGCGGCCGGCGAGGCAGTGCCTTCGGGTATGATCCACCGCAAACCCCATGCGCGTCGGGATCATCGCCATCCAGCACGAGTCCAACACGTTCGTCCCCCAGCCCACAACGCTGGACGACTTTCGCCGGGATGTGCTCCTGTTCGGGAATGACCTCCGCCGCGAGTACCAGGGCGGCCACCACGAAATCGGCGGCTTCTTTGACGGCTTGGCCGAGGCGCGCATTGATCCGGTCCCGTTGATGGCCGCCCGGGCCGTCCCCAGCGGGACAATCACCGACCAGACGCTCGCCTACCTCGTCGAGCGAATGCTCGAGCAGGTGCACGCGGCCGGACAACTGGACGGCGTCCTGGTCGCCCCCCACGGCGCTGCAACCGCCGAAACCGAGCGCGACGCCGACGGCTACTGGCTAAACCAGCTCCGGCAAACCCTCGGCCCAAACGTTCCCATCATCGGCACCCTCGACCTCCACGCGACGCTCTCGCGCCGGATGCTCCAAGCCACCGACGCGCTCATCGCCTATCGCACCAATCCCCACCTCGACCAGCGGCAACGCGGCATCGAAGCGGCACGCCTGATCGCCCGAACCCTCCGCCGCGAAGTGCGCCCAACTCAGGCGGCAACGTTCCCCCCCGTCGCCATCAACATCGAGCGTCAACTCACTGCCGACTCGCCGTGCAAGGAATTGATCGCCCAGGCCGACGAACAGCTCGCCCGGCCGGGCGTGCTGGCCAACAGCGTCGTCCTCGGCTTTCCGTACGCCGACAAGGCCGAGATGGGCAGCAGCTTCATCGCCGTGACGGACAACGACCCGGCACTCGCCCAGAAGTGCGCGCGGGAGCTTGCCGACTATCTCACCACAAATCGCGCGGACTTCATCCCCCGCCTCATCGCCCCGGAGCAAGCCGTCGAACAGGCCATCGCCTCACCCAAGCCCGTCTGCCTCCTCGACATCGGCGACAACGTCGGCGGCGGCGCCCCCGGCGACGGAACCGTCCTCGCCCACATCCTCCACCGCCGCCGCATCCGCTCAGTCGTCTGCCTCTGGGACCCCGCCGCCGTCGAAGCGGCCAAGGCGACCGGCATCGGCGGCGAAATGACGACAAGCCTCGGCGGCAAGGCCGAGCCGCTCGGCATGGCCGGCCCCCCCCTCTCGGCAACCTTCCGCGTCCTCGGCCTCTACACCGGCGACTTCGAAGAAACCGCCGTCCGCCACGGCGGCAAACGCCGCTACCACATGGGCCCCTCCGCCGTCCTCCAAACCGACACCGGCCTCACAATCCTCCTGACCTCCCGCCGCACACCCCCCTTCAGCCTCAACCAACTCACCTCCTGCGGCATCGACCCGGCAAAGTTCGACGTGCTGGTCGCCAAGGGCGTCCACGCCCCCGTCGCGGCGTACCGCCTGGTATGCCCAACCCTGATCCGCGTGAACACCCCAGGCGTGACAACGGCGGACATCCAGTCGCTGCCATATAGTTTTCGGCGTCGGCCGTTGTTTCCATTCGAGGAGATTTGACCGCGCGCCTAGCGGGACCCCTCGCGTGTTACGCCACTACACCGAGACGAACGAATGATTCAAAACAACGTCGCCAAGCTGGGAATCGCCTTATACATCCTGTTGCTCCTCATCTCCCCACTCATCCTCGCGACGGCCGGGGATCTCGTGCCTTTGTACGCCTTCATGTGCGCGCTCGGGGTCTTGCCGGCGCTCGTGGACCAGCGGTCGATTCGTATTTGGGCGCTGCCGATGGTTTGCGTGGGTGCCCTGCTCCTATTCTCGGATTGGCAAGCAGGTCTGAAGCGCGGTGATGTAAGAAGAGCCGCACAGGACGTCTATATACAACAGCTCCTCGACGCGGCGGCGAAGGCGCCAACTACGGCGACCAGCGGCCGACATACTCGTCGGCCCCCGCACGTTAATAGAACCGCCTTCGGGACTCGTTCTACGCGTTTGCATCATACGCAATCACATCCACCTCATACAGCACAGTCCCCAGGCAATTCACCAGCGTCGTCCGCGCCGGCAGCGGCTCTTTGAAGTACTCCCGATAAAGCCGGTTGTACGCATCCCAATCGCTCTGATTCTTCAGGTAGCTGCGGACCTGCACCACGTCCCCAAGCCCCAACCCCGCGGCGGCCAAAATCTTCTGCAAATTCTCCAGCGTCCGCCGAAACTCATTCTCGAACGTGTCGCTGATCACCTTCCCGCTCTCGTCGGTTGAGGCCTGCCCCGAGACGAACAGCAGGTTGCCGGCCTTGATCGCCGGCGAAAACGGCAAATGGCTCTGCGGGACGCCGGGGCCGCGGATGACTTCAAAGGGCATGGGTGCTCCGTGATCGGGTTGACTGTCTCCTGGGATCAGCTTGCGTTTCCTATTTCAAAAGGCTATTGGTCGATTGTCAAAGCAACGCGTCGCTTGAGGCAAATGGCATGTCGGAAAACACCGCCGCCCCGCACCAGATCACCATCGCGATGATGCGCGAGTCCTTGTACTCCGCCGTCGTCTGCGACGCCCTCGATTCCCTCGGCTACGCCCGCCAATCCCCGCGCGTCCCCCTGCCGCCCATGACCGGCTGCCGCAAGCTGCTCGGCCGCTGCAAGACCACCCTCTGGGCCGACATGGCCCACCCCGATCCCAAGCCCTACGACCTGGAACTCCGCGCCGTAGACGCCTGCCGCCCCGACGACGTCCTCATCGCCGCCGCCGCCGGCTCCATGCGCTCCGGCATCTGGGGCGAGCTGCTCTCGACCGCCGCCAAAAACGCCGGCTGCGCCGGCGCCATCGTGGACGGCGCCGTCCGCGACGTCTCCAAAATGACCGCCATGCCCTTCGCCGTCTTCGCCCGCGGCGTCAGCCCTTACGACAGCCTCCACCGCCAGCGCGTCATCGACGTCGACGTGACCGTCGAGATCGACGGCGTGAAATTCTCCCCCGGCGACCTCGTCATCGCCGACGAAGACGGCGTCGTCGTCGTGCCGCATCAGATCGAGGCCGAAGCCATTTCCCGCGCCTGGGCCAAGGTCCACGCCGAAAACGCCGTCCGCGACGCCATCAAGGCCGGCATGAAAGCCACGGCGGCGTTCCAAAAATACGGCGTGCTGTAATTCCAAAACGTGGCACGGGCGCCCCGCCCGTGACTTGCTCTGTTCCCCTCTCCCGGTACTCCGGGAGAGGTTAGAGTGAGGGTGATTTCGAACTCCAACCACGGCCGGCCGCCCGGCTCACGCGCCAATCCGCTTGATCGCGGCGCCCCCCGCGGGGATAAAACCACCGCCATGACGCACATCCCCACGCCCGCCGTCATCATCGACCTCGAAATCGCCAAGCGCAACATCGCCAACATGGCCGCGTACGTCCGCCAGCACGGCCTCGGCCTCCGCCCGCACACCAAGACCCACAAATCCGCCCTGATGGCACGCCTCCAGATCGAGGCCGGCGCCGTCGGCCTGACCGTCGCCAAGGCCGGCGAAGCCGACGTCATGACCCACGTCAGCGACGACGTGCTCGTCGCCTACCCCGCGCTCGACCCCTTCCGCGCCACCCGCGTCGCCGAACTGGCCAAAAACAAGACCATGCGCGTCGGCATCGACTCCGACTTCGCCGCCGAGGCCCTGGCCGAGGCCGCCCGCGCCGCCGGCAGCACCATCGGCGTCCTCGTCGATCTCGACGTCGGCTTCCACCGCACCGGCGTGCAATCCCCCCAGGCCGCCCTCGAACTCGCCCGCGTCATCGACCGCATGCACACCGCCCTCCGCCTCGACGGCATCATGTGCTTCCCCGGCCAGGTGAAAACCCCCGCCTCCGACCAGGCGCCCGCCTTGGCCCCCGTGGCGGCGATGTTGCAGGAATCGGTGGACCTCTGGAAGCGCAGCGGCCTCAAAGCCGGCATCGTCTCCGGCGGGTCCACCCCCACGGCGTACCAGTCGCACCTCGTCCCCGCCCTCACCGAGATCCGCCCCGGCACCTACATATACAACGACATGAGCACCGTCTCCGGCGGCTTCTGCGCGATCGACGACTGCGCCGCCCGCGTCTTCTGCACCGTCGTCTCCGACGCCGTCCCCGGCAAGGTCGTCATCGACGCCGGCAGCAAGACCCTCTTCAGCGACCGCCGCTCCCACGGCGGCGACACCGCCGGCTTCGGCCACGTCGTCGAGTTCCCACAAGCGAAAGTCGTCCGCCTCTCCGAAGAACACGGCGAGATAGACGTCTCCGCCTGCCCGAAGCCGCCGCGCCTCGGTGAGCGCGTGCACGTCATCCCCAACCACATCTGCCCCTGCATCAACCTCCACGACCGCGTGTACCTGAAGCGCGGCGACGCGGAGGCGCATTTCGAGCTGCTGCCGATCGACGCGCGGGGAAAGGTCGTTTGAAAAGCATGGGCCGACGCAGCTCAGGCCAGGTGCAGCACGCCCCGGACCAGGAAAAACACCCCGACGACGCCGAACACCATCGACACGTACCAGAACGCCGGCCGCCGCGCCAGCACCGAGATCGCCCCCACCGCGATCGCCACCTGAAACATCGTGACGCCGCGCGAGAGCACCACGTGGTGCCGCATGTGCTCGGCCGATGACTCCTGCTCCTTCTTCGCGTCCGCCGAAATCTCCTGCTGCTCCTTGGCGTACTCGGCCAGCTTCTCGCGGTCCTTGTCCAACGTCTCCTTACCCAGCGCGGCGAGCAGTTCCATCTTGCTGGAGAGGACGGACGCCTTAACGCCCTTGGCCTGGTAGTACGCCCACTGGTCCGACGCCTTGAGCTGCTCGAGCATTGCCTCGTTGGCGTGGTGCCCGCTCAGCAGCGCGGAGACGGCGGCAAGTGCGGCGAGGATGGCCGAGCTGAGGGCGACGCCGAGGACCCAGCGCTCCCCCGTAGAGTGGGCGTGGTGGTGCAGTTCCTCTTCCACGTGCTCCGTCTGCGATTCGTATTCTTCCATAACGCACCGGGAGAGCCGCCGTCGCCCGGCCGGAAAGCTTACCCGCAGCGGGCGCGCACCGCTCACCCATTTTTTTACCCATTCTCCTGTTGCACGCCCTCAAGTGTATTGCTACAGTAATACACATGCGGCCCGCCCTATCGCTGATCGTAAAGCCAACCTCCGGAGTGCCGATCTACCGGCAGGTCGTGGAGCAGGTGGCCGCGCAGGTGGCGGGGGGGCGCATGGCGCCGGGGGATTTTTTGCCGTCAGTCCGGCAGGTCGCCGACCACCTCCAGGTCAACCCGATGACCGTCTCCAAAGCCTACTCCCTGCTGGAGCGGGACGGCGTGGTCGAGTTCGTGCGCGGCCAGGGCATGCGCGTCAAACCACCGGGACCGGCGTCCAACGGCAAGGCGCGCCGCGCCGCCATACGCCCGCTCCTCGAGCAGGTCGCCGCCGCCGCCAGAAACCTGTCGCTCACCCCCGACGAGGTAATCGCCCAGCTCAAACCGCTGTTGGAGGAATCCCATGACCAGTGAATCAACCACCGCCGCCGAATCGCCGCTCGTGCTGCGCGGCGTGGCGAAGAGTTTCCGCCGGCGGGTCGTGCTGGACGGCGTTGACCTGGCCGTGCCCGCGGGCTCGGTGCTGGGGCTACTGGCCAAGAACGCCGCGGGAAAGACCACGCTCATCAAATGCGCGCTGGGGTTGCTGCGCTGCGGCGGCGGGACGGCGCGCGTCTTCGGCGAGGACGCGTGGAAGCTGTCGGCGCCCGCCAAGGCGCGCCTGGGGTACGTGCCGCAGGTGGTTTCCCTGTACCCGTGGATGCGCGTGGCGGCGCTCGTCGAGTACGTCGGCGCGTTTTACCCACGGTGGAACGCCGCGCTGGTCTCGGACCTCCTGCGCGACTGGGAGGTGCCGCCGGACCAGAAAGCCGGCGTGCTGTCGGTCGGCACCCTCCAGAAGCTGTCGATCATCCTCGCCTTGGGTCACGAGCCGGACCTGCTGGTGCTCGACGAGCCGGCCGCGGCGCTGGACCCCGCCGCCCGCCGCGACTTCCTCGCCGCCGTCCTCGACGCCGCCGCCGACGGCCGCCGGACCATCCTCTTCTCCACCCACATCACGTCAGACCTCGAGCGCGTCGCCGACCGCGTGGCCATCCTGAAGGACGGCAAAATCGCCTACCACGGCGCGCTGGACGAGCTGAAGGATTCAGTGAAGCGGCTGCACGTGACCGCCCCTTCGCCGCTCCCGGCCGACCTGGAGGTCCCCGGCCGTCTGCGACAACGAATCGAGGGCAACGAGGCGCTGCTGAGCGTGCGCGGCGAGCCGCCCGCCGCGGCCGAAAGCATCGAGCGCGAGCACCGCGCGTCCGTCCGCGTCGAAGACCTCAGCCTGGAGGACATTTTCCTGGAAATTCACCGGGAGCAGGCGGGCGGACAGGAATCACCGGACCGGGAGGCGACGCATGCGTAACAAGTATGCCGCCGTCGCGCTGACGTACGGGCAGAGATGGTTGTTCTGGGGACTCGGGGCAGCCCTGCTGGCGGCCGCCTTGGGATTGTGGCTGGCCGTGCCCCATCACGTTGTTCCGGCGAGAGCCGACAACTCGCGCTACGTGGATGACCGGCCGATCGCATTCAGCGTCTTCCTGACGGTCTTCGCCGCCGTCTTCGGCGGCGCAATCGCCTCGCACCTGCTGGAGCAACTGGCGGACTGGCGGGCCGCGCTGACGCCGGGCTTCCGCGGCCCGCACCTCCTCGTCGCCGGCGTCGCCGTACTGCTCGTCGGCATCGTTCTTCCCGTGGCGGCCGGCGCATGGCTGTGCGTGTCGGTTCCCGGCCTCGTCGCCCTGGTCCTTACCACCGTGCTCGCCATCGCCTGCGCCGCCCGATGGCCTTGGGCCGCGTACGCATACGTTCTCGCGTGGTTCGTCACGCCCCGCGGCTTTTTGGAAGGGCTCTTGTTTCCCCAAACCTGGAAGGCCGCGGTATTTTCCGCCGCGGCCATCGGCCTGGACGCCGCGCTCCTGGTGCTCCTCGCCATCCGCTTCGCCGCCCTCCGCGGCGACGGCCCGCCACACGCCGCCCTCTTCAACGGGAAGCTCCGGGCCCTGAGCACGGGCGATCCGGCCAGCCGTTACGGCGCACAGCCGCGCAACAATTGGTTCGAACGGGTCGCCCGCCGGCGAGACCGCTTTACCGCCCCGCCGCGCGTCATCGCCTCCGCGTCCCTCTTTCACCGCGTCAATCATTGGCGCCTGGTGACCATGGGCGGCTGGCGTCCCGCCGCCATTGGAATTGGCATGGCCCTCTTCGGCGCCGCCCTCCTGGCGTCCCTCCTTTTCCTTCAGGGCGGCAAACCCGGCGAGGACTTCCCCCTGGCCGGGGCCCTGCTCTTTCCCCCCCTGATCGCGCCGGCGTGCGTCTGCGGCCTGCTCTGGCCACGCCGCTGGTTCACCCTGTCCGACGAGCTGCTCCGCCCCACCTCCCGCCGCAAGTTCATCCTCGAAATGGGCCTCTCGCTCGCCTGCGACCTCGTGAGCATCTGGCTCTGGTGCACCGCCGCCTGCCTGGTGATGTCGTACACCATCTTCCTCCTCGGCGGTCACGACGGCACTGGCCCCTTCCGCCGCGGCAATAGTTTCCTCGACACGCTCCCCGAACTCGCCGCCAACATCGGCTGGTCCCTCGCCAGCCAGCTGCTCGCCTTCGGCATCATCGTCTCCGTGTTGCGATGGCGCTCGGGCATCCTCTCGCTGCTGGCCCTTCTCCCCGTTTCGATGTGCTTCGTCTTTCCTGCGTTGCTGGTCTGGTTCATGCAAAAACAGATCGGCCTGAACTACGCCCCCCTCCTCGCGGCCGTCGCCACGTTCGCAACCGGCGCCGCCCTCACCCGCCGCGCCTATTCCCGCTGGCGGCGGACCGAAATCGCCTGACCCCCTACCCCCCGAAATATTTCTCAAACGCCGCCTTCACGTCCGCCTCGTCCCTCTCCACGACGGCCGCAGCGACCTTCGCCTTCACCGCCTCGTCGTGCCGCCACGCCCGCATCGCCTCGACCGCTTCCGCCGCCTCGCGCTTATTGCCCTCGCGGATCACGCCGAGCATGAAATCCATCGCCTCCGGCAGCCGCATCGGCCCCATCGCCGCCAGCACCAGCCTTCGCGTCTCCGGCTGGATCGTTCCCTCCCACCGCGCGCGAAGCAACTCGAACGCCTCCCGCCGCCGCGACGTCCCGATCGCCGCCGCGGCCATCTGCCGCAGGGATTCATCCGGACTATCCAGAAACCGCGCAACAAACTGCGGCGCCTTCCCCGGCGACAGCTTCATCAACGCCGCCATCGCCTCCCCCATGACCTCCGACTCGCCGTCGCCGCTCAGCAGCTTCAGCCGGAGCAACAGCGCCCCCTCCTCTCGCTCGGCATAACCAATCGCGCGCGCGGCGGCGACCCGGGCCTGCCCCTCCCGATCCGCCAGCAGGTCCGCCAATTCCGTCATCACGTCCCGATACCCCATCCGCACCAGCCCCATGGCGCAAATCCCCCGCAATTCGGCGGCCGCGTCGCTCGGCCCGCCCCACGCCGCCTCCATCTGCACGTGCCGCACCCCCGGCAGAAACACCGACTCCGCATCGCACCCCAGCTCGTACAGCGCCTTGGCGATCGCCGTCTTGGCGGCGCAACCCTTGTCCTTCCCCTCCGGCATGAACCGATCGAACGCGGCCGCCAGGTCCTCGGCGAATTCCTTCAGCCCCGCCTCCGCCACGACCTCCGCCGCCTTGGCCGCGACCAGGTTCGTCCTCCCCGCCAGCGCCTTGCGCAGCTCGGCCTTGCCCCCGTCGCTGCCGGCGACGGGTCGAATCGCCCGAAGCTTCGCCAGCGCATCTTCGACGCTCGTTCCCTTTCCCATGCCGCGCCTACTGCTTCCGCCCCGCCGCCGAACCCGCCGCCGCCTCGCCCGCGACGACCTCCGGCAATCGTTGGATCAATCCCCGGATCGCCTCCATCGCGGCGGGCAATTCCCGCGGCCGAAACAGGTCCCTCTTCCACACCAGCACCCGGCCCGGCTCCAATTGCCACCGATAATTCCCCGCCGCCATCAGGTGCTCCCTCACCCCCGCATTCGACAGAATGGCCTTGGCCGCCGACTCGTCCGCGGCCCGTACGTGGAAGCGTCGGTCGAATTCCTCGTCCCCCACCCGCACGTCCCGCACCCCCATCGCACGCAGCGCCTTGTCGAACCACCCCTCCGGTTCCACGCTCATCTCCGGCAGCGCCTGCGCCACGCGGGCCGACGCCACGCCGTAAAGCCAGTCGCTCCGGCGGCGTACGTTCGACGAGGACAGCACGTAATCAAAAAACTGCCACTCGACCTCGCCCCGGCGGCCGACGACAAGGTTGGAAATCCTCGTCCCCGTCCGGCCGAACGGCGCAAACGTCGGGTAACTCCCCAGATATTCCGCCGTCGGCCTCGCAACGAAATCAAAGCCCTCGGCCGCGGCGAACGCCCTCATCCCCATCCGCCTCCGCGACAGCGACCAGACGTACCACCAGATCGCCGCCGCCCCCAGCAGGATCGGCACCCCGATCATCAGCATTTCCATGCGACGCAGGTCGTACACCGCTCACCTCCGGTTCCGCCCACCCGCCCATCTTCCTCATCCCGCCGCATTCCTCAAACTCATTCTCCGCATTCCCAAACCGGCCCGCCGCCGACATGATGCTCACACCCACGATGGCCCATCAAAACCGACACCGCCGCTTCCACCCACACCCACGCCACCGGCGCATCGCCAGAAACGACACCCTCGTCTCCGGCACCATGCTCGAACAAGCCGTCGCCGAAATCCTCAAGCGCACCCGCCTCGACCGCGCCCACGACGTCCCCTACCTCGCCGGCTACAGCCGCGACGGCAAGACCATCTACATCGACAACGACCTGCCCAAATCCTTCGCCCAGCCGCCCCGCCCCCCCACCGCCCGCCCGAATCGCGTGTACGTTGACCCCTTCCTCATCCTCCACGAGGCCGTGGAGAAAGCCGTGATCGACAAGCTCGGGTTGTCCTACCAGCACGCGCACCAGATCGCCCTCCGCGTCGAGGAAGCCGCCGTCCGCGCCGCCGGCATCCGCTGGCGCGACTACGACCGGTTCATGCAGAAACATATCAAGGAGGTCGAGGACGATCTGGAGAAGCTGCCGCGCGACCTCGACATCAAACCCTACCGCGACGAGCACGACTTCCGGCTGCTCCACCAGATGCAGAAGGCGATGAACGCCGGCCGCCCGCGACGCCGCTGACGCCCCCGGCCAGCCCATGCCCCGACAGCCCCTCCAACCGCCGACGCCGTTCCGCCTGCGACCGGCCCGGGTGGATGACGTCCCCGCGCTGGCGGCCATCGAGCGATTAAGCTTCGGGGCGCGCGACGCGTTTTCGCCGCGAACCCTCCGCCACCTCATCACGCGCGCCAAGGCCGTGACCGTCGTCGCCGAATCCATACCCGCGCGCCGCCCCCTCGCCTACGCCACGGCCTTGCTCCGCAGCGCCCCCGCTAGGCCCGCGTCGGCGCGGCTGTACTCCGTCGCCGTCCACCCGATGGCGCGCGGGCAGGGCCTGGCCAGGAAGCTGCTGAATCGCCTGCTCCGGCGCCTCGCCTCGCTGCACGTCGCTCGCGTCTCACTCGAAGTCGAGGCCACGAACACGCCGGCCGTCGCGCTCTATAAATCCCTCGGTTTCGTCGCCGACAAGCACCTCCCCCACTACTACGCCCGCCGCCGCCACGGACTGCGGATGGTGCGCGGCAGCCGATCCCAAACGCCTCACCGCGGAATCGAGACGTTGCGGGACGGGTCCCGCACGTGAATGTTCGCGTCGTGGCTGGCGATCCGGCGGACCTTTCGCCCGATGGACGCAGTCAGCGACCGCACCCGCCCCGCCGTGAGCTTGCGCCGCCCCGCGTAACGCTCCAGCCAGCGCTCCCGCTGCTCGCCCGCGACCGCCGGCAGTCGCGTCGTGCTGTACCAGAACTGCGCCAGGTCTTTGACGATAAACCGCCGCCGCGTGAACACCGAGCCCAATCGCCGGACGCGCGCCGGGTCGATCAGGCGCACGCCCGCCAGGTCCCCCGGATCGATCAGGAAATGGCAGAGATACAGGTCCTGGTGATGCAGGCCGGCCTCGTGCAGCCTGGCGGCGAGGTCCGCCGTCGGCCCCAGGATCGCCTCGAACGAAACCGCGTCGCGCTCGACCAACTTATCGGCCGGTTCATACCCCGCCAGGTCCTCGAAAATCACGAAGCTCCGCCGGTCCAGAAGCTTGCCCCACGCGACCAGTTGCGCGGTGGGGATCCGCTCGATGACCAGCGCCTGGTGTCCCTTGACCTCGTCCTCCGCCGGCAGCGTGAACCCGCGCGCCGCCTGGTACCGTTTCACGTGCCAGCGGACGTGCCGCCCGTTGGCCAGCGTCGCATCGAGCACGCCGTTCTCGCGGTCGTCGAGCTTGCGCCAGATTTTGATCTGCGGGTGGCGGAACACTTCGTCCGCGTCGATGCCCAGCTCCCGGAAAACCGGCTGGTACGGCGGAGCGACGCGGAGCTCGTTCTTTGGAGCCTGGAGCATAATAGGAATTCGTCATTCCGCGCGGAGGTCGCCCGGCCGGAGCTGGCGGGACCCGAAATAAGTGGCCACGGAAAGCACGACCAGCCCGACCGCGAGCGTAAAGCCCAGCGTGAGCAGCAGGCGCCCCAGGTCCACCGGGCGGTGCGAGGAAAGGATCGTCGGCAGGATGCCCAGCAGCGCACAGGCGGCTCCGATGACCAGCCCCAGCACCAGGAGGAAGGCGTTCTCCGACAGCACCAGCCGCAAGCGCGAGCCCGGCGTGAAACCCAGCGCCGACAGGAGCGCCAGCTCGGAACGCCGCTCAAAAAGCGACCGGAGCAGCACGACCGCCAGCCCGATCGTCCCGAGCATCAGGCCCAGCGAGCCGAGCGTCTGGAACGTCGAGAGATACGTGTTGGCCACCTGGTGGTAGGCCGCCAGCCGCTCGGCCGTCGGCTCGACCGTGACGGAATACTCGTCCAGCTCCGAGGACAGGAGGCGGCGAACGGCGGCGGTGTCGGCGGCCTTGCCGGAGACGGGTTCCGCCAGCACCGTCCCGAACCCCGATTGCAGCGGGAAGAGTTGCGTGAAGTTCGCTTCGGACATCAGCACTTCGGACTGGAAAATCGAGCCGTTCAGCGTGGCAACCAGCTTGAGCGTTCGCGCCCGGCCAAGCTGGTCCGTGATCGGCAGGGTACCGCCCAAACCCAGCTTGAGGATGTACTGCGCCGATTCGTCGTCCGCCACGACCGGGATGACATTCGGATCGCCGGTGGATTCGTTGAGCAGCGTCCACGGATCGTCCGCCTTGTGCAACTGCCGCGCGAACGTGAAGCGGTTCTCGGCAATCAACGTTTCCGGCACGCCCAGGATCGTCGGCGTCGTCGGCTGGGTCAGGTTGAGGCACGAGACGTCCTGCCCCGCCCAGGAACGCAGCGGGACGAAGTGAAACTCCGACCAGAGCGGCGAGTTCGTATCGCGCACCCCCAGCACGTTGCGGCCCGTCGGCGTGTTCAGATCCCCCAGCAACGGAATGTCGGCCGTCAGGATCACCGGAAACCCCCCGGCGCCGCCCTTGCGGTCCGACGTGTTCTCCGGCGCCCCCTCGTGAAAGGCAGCGACCGTCACCAGCGTAAACGTCGCAAACGCGATCAGCGCCGCCGTGAGCGTCGAGCGGGCGGAATGGCGGGACGCGTTAGACAAGCCCAGCCGCGCCACCGGCGCCGGCCCGCCGAATCGAGCCCGGCGGTGGTGCGACGGCCGCAGCCGCCAGGAGAGCAACAGCAGGCACGCGATCAGGAGCAGAAACCCGGCCGAAAGAAACGACTCCTTCGCCGATTGCGGATCCCGCCAGCCGGCCGCGAGCAGCGCCAAACCCCCCGCCGCGCAAATCCCCCCAAGCACCGGCCGCAGCATCCCGACCAGCCGCCGCCCCACCCCCGGGACCTTGGCCGGCTCTCGCGTCCCCCACGCGCCGTTCAACAGCGGCGCCGGCGCCGTGCGCCCGACCCGCCACAGCCCCCACAGGATCGCAAAAAACGACAGCCCCAGCGAGATCGCCAACCCCGTCACGAGCGTCGCCGGGACCACGTGAAGCCGCAGCGCCGTCGTCCCAACGGCATCCACCCACCACGTCCGCAGCCCGTAAATCATCAGCGCCGTGTACGCCACCCCCAGCGCCAGCCCGCAAACCCCCCCGACCAGCGCGAGCAGCATCCCCTCGACCAGTGCAAGCCCCCGCAGCCCCTTCGGCGTGAACCCCAGCGCCGTCAGCAGCCCCACCTGCCGCGCACGCTGTTCGATGTTCAGCCGGAACAGCATCGCCACCAGCAGCGCCGCCGCCGCGATCAGAAAAAACGAGAACCCGATGAACAGCCCCGAAAAATCCGTGGACCCTGACGCCGCCGCCAGGTGCTGCGCCTTCACCGGCTGAAACACCAGCCCCGCCGCCGCCGGGTCCAGCCGCCGCAGCAGTTCCTTCTCAAACTCCGCCGCCTTGCCCGCCGGCAGCCGGATGCCCGTCAGATCGCCGTAAGTATTCCCCCACAGCTTGCGCGCCGTATCCAGGTTGAGAAACACTTTCGGCGCCGCGCGGTACTTGTGCCAGTAGTCCTCGTCAGCCTTCGTCACCCATTCCTTATGAATCGTCAGCCCCTCGGGCGCTTCCCAGTTGGCGATTGAATCCGCATCCGTGAACCCCTTGTACGCCGGCGTGAGCGTCGGGTCGGCCCCAATGCCGCTCATCGGCAGGATCGCGGCAATTCTGAACTGCCGATCCCCCGAAACTTCCGCGAGATTGCCGTTAGCCTCGCGATGGTAGTACGCAAGCGTGATACGGTCGCCGACCTTCCCACGAAGCCGGTCGGCGGTCCATTGGTTGATCGCAATTTCGTCGCCACCGAGCGCCTTCGGCGTCGATTCGCCGGGTTTCGCCAGGTCCGCCAGGGAATCAAGCCCCGCCACGATCGCGTAATGAAGCGTGCGGGACGCCGATTGGTCCGACGGATGCAGCGTGATTGTATTCAATAGATACGTCGTGACGCGGCGCAGCGGAGCGTTCAGGCCCTTGCCAGTCTCGCCCGCCGCATCGGCCGCCGTCGGCCGCAGGTAAGTCGATCGCGACGTCAGCGCCGCCTCGCCATAATCTCCCGCCGGCGCGACCGTCAGCGCATAATCATCCAGCCGCAGGACCGGCCGCAGAAGCTGGTTCAGCGCCGCAGCTCCCGCCGCGTCGTCCGACCCGGCCTTAGCGCGCACAAGCACCTGGTTCACACGCCCGGGCTGATCGACCCCGTCCTGCAAATCCCCCATCGGCACGAACACGCCCAACGGCGTCCGCTGCGTCGGCACCAGCGTGAACGACGCAAAGGGCGCCGGCGGCCTCAGCACCGACGACACCGCCGCCCGCAGTCCCGCCACCGTATCCGTCCGCCCCCGCCGCGCGAGCGTCGCATCCCGCGGCACGTCCGTAGCCGTCGGAAAGCTCAGAACGAGCGTCGGCCGGGGCGCCCCGCCCTCTTTCAGCCCCAGCGCCTCCGCCAATGCCCCATTCGGCACGCACTCGTTCGCCGGGATCGACAGCCACCCGCCCCCGATCGCCGCGATCTGCACCCCCGCCGCCCGGGCCTTCGACGCCGCCTCCGCCGCCGACCCGCGCATCGTGATCGCCGGCGCCGCCGACACAAACCGATCCGCAAACCCGCCCGCCCCCGAGAGCCTTTTGGCCAGGTCGTCCGGAAAGAAGTGCGCCGCCGTCAGCGCATGATCCGTCCCCGCCAGGTGCTCCAGCGCCAGCTCCCGCAGGCTCCCCGATACCGAATCCCCAACCATCAGCGCCCCCGTGAGCACCGCCGTCGCCACCGCCGCCCCCGCGGCGACGGCCAGGTTCGAGCGCCGGAAGTAAGCGAGATTGCGCAGCAGCAGGCGGAGCGTGCTCATGGCGTACGCCATTCTAGGGTGCGGCAAACCTTTCGGCAGCAGCGGCCGGACCGCCTGCTCGCCCCCACATCCCCCGGCGCATGAACGAGGCGGCCATTTGCGGCCGCCCTGAAGCGATTCCGAGTTGTAACCGCGATCGGACTGCCTACCCGCGTCCCACCGACGAGATCAACTGGTCCAGCAGGTTGATGTGCCGCTGCTGCGCCGGAATGAGCTGGTTCTGAATCAGCTGCTGGCTCGTGGCATCCAGATCGTCCAGCGCCTCCTTGTAATCCTTCAGCCCGTGCTCCTCGCCTTCCTTCAACCCCTTCAATGCCGAAGTATCGCCGAACAGGTTCATCGTCCCCTGCACCGTCTGCGCCCACGCCCCCCACGCACCCGAAGAATCCGACGCCTCACCTCCGAGCTCGCGGATCCGGTCGCGGACGGCCTGCGCCGCCCGCCCGTGCTCCTCCTGGATGCTGCGCAGCAGCCCGACGTTCGCCAGCGCCGCGTTGTGGTCGCTGTCGCCGAGCTTGTCGATCGCCATCCGGTACGTCTCCGCCGCCGAGATCTCCCCGCGCAGCAGGCTATTCAGTTGCCGCACCGTCTCCCCGGACTGATCCAAGTTGTAATTGGCCGCGCCGCCGGCGGCCCCGACGCTGTTGTTGCTCATCGTCACGGGTTCGCTCCTTTCGTCCAATCGACTCAAGGCCACTACTTCCTCTCCTCGGCCGTTGTAAAGCAACGGCCATACCGCAACGCAAACGCACACGCCAAACGCGGTTCCATCGCAAACAGTGGGTCAATCTGGCGGACGCCGGCCTCTGCCGGACGCGCCGAAACATGCCCCTGATACGATCAACAGAAAAGCCGGCAGACCGATGTCTGCCGGCTTCCGGTCTCTCAGCTCGCCCCAGCGGGCGATCCGAATTCGCGCCTTACCGCTTCCCCAGGATCGCGTCCTTGGCCGCCTTGGCCACCGAGAAACGCACCTTCTTGCTCTTGGGGATCATCTTCTCCTTCCCCGCGTCCGGACCGAACCGCATGATCATCTTCCGGGCCGGGCGGTCCACCAGCTTCAGCTTCCCGATCCCGGGGATCGTGAAAACGTTCTTCGCCTGCTTGTACGCCAGGTCCGCCTGCGCCTGCAGCACCTGCGCCACCTGCTTGCGCGTCAACCCGACCTGCTCGGCGATCGTGCTGGCAATCTCCGACTTCGTCATCGCCTTACCACCTGCTGCCTTGGCCATGTGTGCTTTCTCCTTTCGAGAAGTGTCCCGTCCCGCTTCCGCTTACACCCGTCGCGAGACGTGTGGAGCCTTTGGTCGTGCGGAGGCGCCGAAGCTCTCCGAGAGCCTCGCTCTTCCCCGCCTCCGTTCCTGCGACCGCCACCGCGCGCCCGAAATTGCCGTGGCGCGGCGGGCGAAGTGCCCCGCAAGCCTGGCCTTTCCTTAGGCTTGCCCGTGTA
>Ga0308175_100000179_pt1 | contig 49662 bp, 43 predicted proteins | sample PhyCR1_3_FD_203893 | JGI IMG/M metagenome (GOLD analysis project Ga0308175, IMG submission 203893) | Soil microbial communities from UC Gill Tract Community Farm, Albany, California, United States - DLSLS.C.R1 | ecosystem: Environmental > Terrestrial > Soil > Agricultural land | place: USA...
CCTGATGGAAGCAAGGCTGAGTTCGGAGAACAGGACGAGGCCGAGTATTGCGAGAATTGCGGCCGCCCGATGGTCCTGAAGAAGGGCCGGTTCGGTCAGTTTTATGCTTGCTCGGGCTACCCGGATTGCAAGACGACAAAGCAGATCGGCGGCGAGCAACGCAAGGACGTTACTCTCGAAGACAAGTGTCCGCAATGCGACAGCAATCTGGTCCAGAAGTTCGGGCGTTACGGCGAGTTCGTTGCGTGTAGTAATTATCCGAAGTGCAAGTACGTCCGCCAGAAAACCATCGGCGTGCCTTGCCCGAATTGTTCAGAGGGCGAAGTAGTCGAGCGCCGCTCCAAGCGTGGAACGACGTTCTACGGCTGCAACCGGTATCCGGATTGCGACTTTGTCGCTTGGGGTAAGCCGATACCCGAGAAATGCCCGGAATGCGGGAACAGCTACCTGATCGAGAAGTACCTTAAATCAGGACCTGTCGCACAGTGTCCGAACAGCGAGTGCAAATATAAACATCCACTCGAAGTCGTAGCCGAGACTAGCGTGGCCTGAGCCGCTTGACTCCCGAACGAAGACGATTGGCCGAAGCGGAGGCAAAGGAGAAACACTGGCGCCGCTTCGGTCCTTATCTAGCGGAGCGCTCCTGGGGCACCGTTCGGGAAGACTATAGCGCGAGCGGTGATGCTTGGGACTACTTCCCGCATGAACATGCGCGGTCCCGCGCGTATCGTTGGACCGAAGACGGCATTCTAGGCATCTGCGACAACCACCAATTTCTCTGCTTCGCCATCGCCCTGTGGAATGGCGAAGACGCGATTCTCAAAGAGCGATTCTTCGGCCTTACGGGTAAAGAGGGCAATCACGGCGAGGACGTCAAAGAGGTTTACTACTATCTCGACGCCACTCCAACCGCTTCGTACCTGAAGGGGCTCTATAAGTATCCTCAATCAGAGTTTCCGTATACCCGGCTTGTCGATGAGAACCGGCAGCGTAGCCGATTTGACCGGGAATACGACCTCAATGACACGGCTGTGTTCGATAACGGCCGCTACTTCGATGTTTTCGTGGAGTACGCGAAGCGCGACTTCGAGGATATCTTCATTCGCATCACCGTCGTGAACAGGGCGAAACAATGCGCTCACTTGACCCTGCTTCCGACGCTCTGGTTCCGCAATACCTGGAGCTGGGGACGAACCGAGCAGCCCTCCGAAAAGCCGCTCCTGCGAATGCGGAATGGAAGCCAGATACAAGCGACGCATTCCAGACTTGGGACCTTCGGTCTGACACTCGATGGGTCACCGGCCACGTTGTTCACGGAGAACGAGACCAATTACCCGCGCGTCTTCGCCGTGGAAGGACCAGGCAGTTACGTCAAGGACGCTTTTCACGAGCGAATTGTTCGCGGCAAAACGGATGCAGTGAATCCGCAGGGCGAAGGGACGAAGGCCTGCGCCGTTTACGAACTCAATCTTGCGCCGAACGAGGAGCGTGTCGTTTACCTTCGATTGGCTCGGGACGGCTCGCCCGCTGTTCTCCGTGAACACTGGCCCGCCGTTTTCGAGAACGCCATTCGAGAGGCGGATGAATTCTACGGCGAATTCGCGAAGCACCTGGACGAAGATGGGCGAAGTGTTCAACGCCAGGCCTTCGGAGGATTGTTCTGGAGCAAGCAGTATTACCACTTTGTCGTTGACACCTGGCTAAAAGGCGATGACGATGGCCCCCCGCCGCCATCGGCCAGGAAATTCGGCCGGAACCACAAATGGGTCCACCTCTTTAACGAGGACATCATCTCGATGCCCGACAAATGGGAGTATCCGTGGTACGCCGCTTGGGACCTCGCGTTCCACGCGGTTGCCCTTGCTCCCGCGGATCCGGGATTTGCGAAAGCACAGCTTTCTCTGTTTCTCCGGGAATGGTACATGCACCCGAACGGGCAACTCCCCGCGTACGAATGGTCGTTCAGCGACGTCAACCCGCCCGTCCATGCCTGGGCTGCGTGGCGCGTTTTTCAGATCGACCGACGAATTACGGGCAAAGCCGACTTAGCATTCCTGGAGCGCGTATTTCACAAACTGCTAATGAACTTCACCTGGTGGGTGAACCGCAAAGATTCGGAGGGGGCCAACGTCTTCGAGGGCGGGTTTCTCGGGCTGGATAACATCGGCGTCTTCGACCGGAGTGCGCCGCTTCCGCAGGGCTGGCTGCTCGAGCAATCGGATGCTTCGAGCTGGATGGCCATGTACAGCCTCAACATGCTTAAGATCGCTCTTCAGCTGTCAGGCACAAACAAAACGTACGAAGACATCGCCAGTAAGTTCTTCGAGCACTTTCTCTACATCGCGCACGCCGTGAACAATGACGGCGGCACGGGTTTGTGGGACGAAGAAGATGGTTTTTATTACGACCGGCTGCGGATTCTCGGGGGCGAGAGCAAATTGCTTCGGGTTCATTCCATGGTGGGCTTGATCCCATTGTTTGCGACGGACACGCTAGAGTTCGAACAGATCGAAAAGCATCCGGGGTTTCAAAAGCGGATGCAGTGGTTCATCGAAAACCGCCCGGACTTGACGGAAGGTCTGGCGCCCCTGCTGGAAGGCGGTGTACAGCGCCGCCGCCTGCTGTCTCTGGTCACGCGTGAACGAACCGAACGCATTCTCAAACGCGCGCTCGATACCTCGGAGTTCATGTCTCCGTACGGGATTCGTTCGGTGTCCCGATACCACAAAGATCACCCGTACACGCTGACGCTCAACGCTCAGGAACTGCGCGTCGATTACGAACCGGCAGAATCGCAAACGAGCATGTTTGGAGGGAATTCCAACTGGCGTGGACCCGTGTGGTTCCCCATGAACTACCTTCTCATTGAAGCTCTGCAGCGGCTGGATTACTACTACGGCGACTCGTTCACAATGGAATGTCCGACCGGCTCGGGCCACCGCGTGCCTCTGCGCGACGTCGCTAAGCATCTGTCGCATGTCCTGACCCGGCTGTTCTTACGCGATAACAACGGCCGAAGACCTATCTATGGAGACGTGAAGCTATTCCAGGAGGACCCTGAATTTCGCGATTACATCTTCTTCTACGAGTATTTCGAGGGGGATGACGGATCGGGGCTGGGAGCGAGCCATCAGACCGGCTGGACGGGGCTGGTCGCGAAGCTTCTCCAGCAGAGCGGCACCTCGTCCTGACTAGCTGCGCATATTCACACTAGCGGACGGGAGCGATGCGCTGCTAGGGTGGTGCTGTGGTTTCAGAAGAAGAGGGATCAGGCGGCTTTCCCGAGCTGACTGAAAAACAAAAACAGGAAGCGGAAGACCGTACTTCTGTCAGCGCGGTCGTCGTTCACGAAGCAGTTCGGTTGGACGGCGATGAGGAACTGGAGCGATCCTCCTCTGCTCTGGCGTGGTCCGGCTTGGCCGCCGGTATGTCTATGGGCTTCTCCTTTGTCGGGCAAGCGCTTCTTTATTCCCACGTCCCGGATGTGCCCTGGCGTCCACTCCTGACAGCATTAGGCTATCCATTAGGATTCCTGCTCGTCATCATCGGACGACAGCAGCTGTTCACTGAAAACACACTCACCGCGATCATTCCGCTCCTTGCGAGGCGAAACGGGGAAACGCTTCTCAAAGTTGTCCGGATCTGGACGATCGTGTTGCTGTCCAATTTGGTCGGCGCGCACCTCTTTGCCTGGGTAATCGGAAATACTCCCATGTTTAGCCGGGAGGTTCAGGGAGCGATGATGAAGGTGGCTACTCACGCGGTGGAAGTCGGCTTCGGGACAGCGATCCTCCGCGGAATCTTCGCGGGCTGGCTGATCGCCATGGTGGTCTGGATGCTTGCCGCCGTGGATACCGGGCGCATAGCCATTATCGTGATCGTTACGTACGTAGTCGGCGCAGCTAACCTAACTCACATCGTCGCGGGCGCGGTGGAAGTTCTCTTTCTGCCGATGGTGGGGGCTAGATCATGGGGCGATGTCGCCGTTGGCTATCTTCTCCCTACATTGCTCGGCAACATCATCGGGGGTGTTTCGTTAACCGCAGCCATCAACCATGCCCAGGTCGTTGCCGGACAATCTGGCGTGAACGAGGAACAGGCGGCGTAGCCGGACGGTTTCAATTCAACTGTTCCCGGCAAGCTCGGGCGCGCTCGAGGAGTAACTCGCGTTCGCGTGCGTTCCGTGTGAGCGATGCGGCACGCTCGAAATCGGCTTGGGCCTCCTCGAAGCGGCTGAGCTTTTTCAGCAGGTCGCCACGGACGCCCGGTAGCAGATGGTAGTTTTCCAGCGCACGTTCCTCCTTCAGTCGATCGACGAGCTCTAGCCCTGCCGCTGGACCGAAGGCCATTGAGACCGCGACTGCCCGATTCAACTGCACGACCGGAGACGGAGCAACCTCGGCGAGTTCCGCATAGAGAGTCACAATTCGGTGCCAGTCGGTGTCGTCCGGCGTGAGAGCTCGCGCATGACACGCTGCAATTTCAGCCTGCAAGAGATAGGAACCTCGCGGGTGCCCCAACGCCTCGGCTCGTGCGATTGCCGCCAGGCCTCGCCGGATGAGGAGTTGGTCCCAACGTGCGCGATTTTGGTCAAAGAGCAGGATAGGTTCTCCCCTTGGACCTACGCGCGCTCTGGAACGGGAAGCCTGAATTTCCATGAGGGCAGCCAGGCCGTGGACCTCGGGTTCATGCGGCTCGAGTTCGGCCAGAATTCGTCCGAGCCGCAACGCTTCTTCGCACATGGCAGGCCGCATCCAGTCGTCGCCGGCTGTGGCGGAGTAGCCCTCGTTGAAGATGAGATAAATGACGGAGAGCACAGAGGACAAGCGTTCTGTAAGCTCTGCTCCGCGTGGCACCTCGAACGGGACGCGTTTTTCCGCCAAGGTGCGCTTGGCTCTTACGATCCGTTGAGCCACTGTGGGTTCCGGGACCAGAAACGCCCGTGCGATCTCCTCCGTTGTCAGGCCTCCAAGTAACCGAAGCGTCAGGGCCACCTGAGCTTCGCTTGACAACACCGGATGACAGGAAATAAACAGCAGCCTCAGTAGATCGTCGCCAACATCGTCGTCGAGAACGGAATCGAAGTCCGGCATAGCCATCTCTTTTTCGCCAAGATCGCGACCAAGCTCCTTGTGCTTGCGTACAAGAAGCGTGTTCCGGCGGAAGTGGTCGATCGCACGGTGCTTCGCGGCTGCCATGAGCCACGCACCTGGATTTTCCGGGATCTTCGATTTCGGCCATTGCTCGAGCGCCGAGACCAGAGCATCCTGTGCGAGGTCTTCCGCAAGCCCGACATCACGCAGGATTCGCGTCAGTCCGGCGATGAGCCTCGGTGACTCCATCTTCCAGACTGCGTCAATCGTGTGATGTATATCGGTAGCCGCCACAGCTACCGATCACATCATTATTGATTTGTTCAGTGCAACTCAGAGTCGACTTTTATGACCCACACGGGAAGTCATCCGGCCCATACATCTGGCGTACCTCAGTGATGCCCTCCCAGCCCGGCCAGTGTTTCTTGTGAAGTTCCATGAAGTGGACGGCGGATGCGACTGCTTCCTCCTTCGACTTCAACTCGAACTGCGCATACCCGCCGATTACTTCCTTGGCTTCGGTGAAAGGACCGTCGTTCACTGAAATCTCGCCCCCGGAAAGTTGGACACGGGCGCCCTGCGCCGTTGGCGCGAGTCCACCATTTCCGAGCATTGTTCCGGCCTTCACTGCCTCGTCAGCGAGTTTCCCAATAGCGTCCATCAACTCCTTCGGCGGCATTCCCTGATTCTCGGCATGCCTGACTATCATCATGAATTTCACGGCTAGATCTCTCCTTACGTCGTCTGATTATGAACCGAGCTCTCGACCATTCGATCAGTCTCACGGTGGGCTCTGTCAATGCATCGAACGAGGACCCGCAGAATCGACACGTCCGGATTATTTTTTACGATATTTCTGTTGCGGCCTGCTGATGGCGGTTCGTCGCCCGTGCTCGATACAATTCTTGCCGACTTGATGCGCTGCGCGACATGCCGACCTCCGCCAAGCGGTTCGCGCATGCAACGGCGTTTCTCATTCTAATCAAGGTTCCTCGGTGTTCGGAAGCTCGCAACGAGGTTGGTAGATAAACTTCGCTCCTGTTGTGAGCGCAACGTAGCACCCGAAGAACTGGGCGGGGCGCCGGAGTTCCAGCGCGATACTGACAGAGAGCTTCCGAACGCGGTGATACGTGCACAATCCAATTCCCAACTCGCTCCGAGCCATTATCATTGCAACCTGGATTGCCGGTCTGCTGTGGTTTGAACGGCGGCGCGCTCTGCGGCCTGTGCACAGGAACAAGCTGCGTCGAGATATCCGGAATATCGCTATAGCAGCCCCGGCAGGCGTAGTGATGCAAGCCGTCGAGATGCCATTGGCGCTTACGCTTGCAGAATTTGTCCAGCAGCGGCATTGGGGTATCATTCCGGCTTTGCCGCTTGCGCGGCCCATCAGCGTGGTTGCGGGCATTCTGCTGCTCGACTATACGCTGTATTGGTGGCACTACCTAACTCATCGGATACCTTTCCTCTGGCGTTTTCATCAGGTGCATCATTTCGATCAGGAGATGGATGCAACTACCGCTCTTCGCTTTCACTTCGGTGAAATCTCAATCTCGCTCGCATTCCGAGCAGTGCAGATTGCGGTGATCGGACCTTCACCTCTGACCGTCTGTCTCTGGCAAGTGTTCCTGTTCTTGTGCATCCTGTTCCATCACTCGAACGTGCGGCTGTCAGTTGTGGCCGAGCGGATACTTGCGCGACTTGTAGTTACGCCGCGACTTCACGGCATCCATCACTCGGTCGTTCCTGAGGAAGTAAATTCGAACTGGTCGAGCGGGCTGACAGCCTGGGATTGGCTGCATTCCACATTACGAACCGAAGCGCCTCAGGCTACGCTCACGCTCGGTGTTCCGGGATTCGTCGGGCCGTACGAACTTAGCGCGGTGGAAGCCTTGACCCTGCCGTTCGAAGTGGCCGGAAATCCACCTGAATATGACGGAGCACCGGTCAGGCAATCGTTCGACGCACTGAGTTAAGGCTTTGTCCGGCGGACCTGCCGATACCAGCTGGCAAGCGCGTTCGGGTGAACGCCAGCCCAGTACAAAACCTGCAAGGCTGTCCAATGCAGCCACATGCAGGCGAAATTTCTGCCTTCGAAGCGCCGCGATGAAGTCACGATCCGTGTTTTCAGATGCACGAAGCGTCCTGCGTTCCGGAGCCGTTTCAGGAGATCCAAATCTTCGAACAATGCGAACTGGCGGAAGCCGCCGACCGCTTCGTAGGTGATACGGCGAACGAAGATTCCGGAATCTCCGTAACAGAGGTTCAACCAGCGCAGGGTAGGATAGATGGCGGTCATGTGCCGCGCTGCGCGAGATGGACCATCAAATGTAAGCCCGAAATTCCCCGCCACAACGGAACTGTCCTTCAGGGCCACGTTGATGTCTGAGATGGCAGCAGGCGGCGGAATCGTGTCGGCGTGAACAAACCATAGGACGTCACCGCGAGCCGCTAAGGCTCCGGCATGTTGCTGCATCCCCCGGCCGCGAGCGCTTTCGATTACGATCGCTCCGGCCGCGGTTGCGATCGAGACTGTTTCATCGTCGCTGCCGCCGTCCACAACGAGGATTTCCTTCTCTCCGCCTAGAGCCTGTAAGACGCGGAGCGTGTGACGGATTTGCGAGGCTTCGTTGAGGGTTGGAACTATGATGCTGACCATGCTGACGCTTTCAAGCATCCGCGAGTTCGAGGCGCAATGTCGGGCGGAAGGCCGTCGAATTGGCGTTGAAGCTTTCGTATGTCGGCCATCGTGTCGATGTCGAAGCCGGTACGGACCCGAGCGACCGTCATTCCGGAGGCGCTAAGCCGGCGTTCGGTTGTCTCGCACGTGCGCGCGCAACTCCAGGGTATGCCGGCCAGCGCGCCAGACGGGCAGGAACGCAGTCCCAAAAGATAAAAGCCACCATCATCAGACGGCCCCAGGACAGCGTTCCCCAATTCGAGTTGTTCGATTGCGTCGGCGAGGTCACCAGAGGTAAGGAGGGGCGTGTCGGCGCCCAAAGCAATGGCGGCGTGGGCGATTTGCAGACCACGGTCCAGAATGGATTCAATTCGGGAGCCGAGATCTGCCCCCTGCTGGAGCCAGACTTGGTCTTCCGCAACGGCCAAGCCGAAGTTGCCGCGTTCCGCTGCGGCAAGCACGGGTATAGCGCCTGTGAAGTTCATCACGACGGACCAGACATCCTGCAGCATGGCGGCTGCAAGTTCAGCGGCCAGATCAGCACCGACAGCGCAGGCCAAGCGGGTCTTCACTCGGCCCGGAACAGGAGGCTTGGCGAAAATACAAACAGGAATGCCCACCCCATGCGTGCTGAACTGAAGTTCCAACCCTCTATTTTGCTCACGGGCGCAACGGGCTTGTTTGGGCGTGCCTGTCTTTCGCATTTAATTGCGCGGCATGGGGCGAAACAGATTCTTGCACTCGTGCGGCGTGGACGCGACACAAGCGAACTCACGGCGCTGGGACTGCGCAGCATCGAAGTGGACCTTTGGTCCGTGAATTTGGGCCTCCCGGATAGTACTTACCGGTCGCTCAGCGAGTCAACGAAGTCGATTATCCACGCGGCGGCAGACATCCGATTCTGTATCCCACTCACAGAATCGCGGCGCGTGAATGTTCTCGGAACGGAGAACATGCTTCGGTTCGCAGGCCATTGTGCGCGCTTAGAGCGGTTTGCACAGATCAGCACTGTTTACGTATGGGGAGGAAAACCAGGGGACAACAGAGAGGAAGCCGCTCAACCTGGCCCATTTTTCAACTCGTATCAGCAAACAAAATTCGAAGCGGAGCAGGTCACGTTGGCAGCGATGGCTACTGTACCCGCTGCTATCTATCGGCTCAGCACAATGATTTACGACGGATCGGCAGGGCGGGTGTGCCAGTTCAACTATTTTCACCAACTGCTGCGGTTGGCTGCGACGAATCCGTTGCGCGCCATTCCGGCTCTTCCCGAAGCGAAGATAGACCTGATCGATTCGGACTGGGCGGGCCGCATCTTCGATTTCCTGTTTGCGGACCGATGGCGGCCGGGTAAGATCTTTCACCTCTGCGCGGGGCGACAGCATTCGCTGAGGATTGATGAACTCTTTGCCTTGACCTTCGATCTGCTCGGCCTGTCAGCAACAAGGCCGAAAATTGTGACTCAAGACGAGTTCGACAGGCATGCGAGTGACGTCCTCTCCACGCCATCGAGGAAACAAATGTGGCAGAGTCTGACTAAATTTCTGCCGCATATGAACGTCGATCAGACCTTCGACTGCACGCGGCTGAATGAAGCCCTCGCTCACTGTGACAAGCTGCAGCGACCAGACTCCCGATCACTGTTCCAGAACGCGCTCTCCTACTGCATCGAAACACGAAGAACCAGATCTGCTCAACTCAACTGGCCACCACAGCTTGAGCCCGCGCCCGCAGTACAGCCGAAGCAATGATTCCCCACGTGGATTTCGTCGCGTGCGAGGGGACTATACGAGTCGATGTCCCAAATAGACCCACGCCGCATAGCCGGCATCCCAAGCATCTGATTGAAGTCGCAGTCGTACAGTTTCCCATCCCAGGAAATACTGATCAGCGAGCGGCACATAAGATGCTCGATTGTCTCAGGGTTGAAGCTATTGGCGAGCAGTTGGCGATATTGCTCCTGCTTGCCGAGACGCACTAGCTGGTCGGAAAAGCGACTTATGGGCATGTTGGTGATCGTCAGCAAGCGGCCGAACTCGACTCCGAAATTTTCCCGTAAATGATGCTTGTACTCCCGCTCTAGCGCTTGCTGCGGAGGGGGCAGCGAAGCGCCTCCGGGATTGAAAACGAGGTCCAACTGCATTCCCGAACCAGGCTTACCGTAACCGGCTTCGTTGAGCAACCGAAGGGAACGGATACTGCGCTCGAACACACCGCGGCCACGCTGTTTGTCAACGTTTTCTGCCGTGTAACAAGGAAGACTTGCGATGATTGCGACCTGTTGTTTGCGAAGAAAGTCGAGGAGATCTTCCTGTTCCGGCTCCAGGAGGACTGTGAGATTGCAACGATCGATCACCCGTTTTTCGAGCCGTCGGCTTTCTTCCACCAAAGTTCGGAAGTTCGGGTTTAACTCGGGCGCGCCTCCGGTAATGTCGACCGTCTCAACCTCGGGTGTGTTCTGGAGTAGCGCGATGATTCGGTCTGCGGTCCGGCGGTCCATACTTTCAGTGCGTTTCGGACCTGCGTCAACATGGCAATGGTGGCAAGCCTGATTGCAAACTTTGCCGACGTTTATTTGCAAGATCTCTATACGCTCGCGGCGCAAAGCACCGCAGCCGTGCGATTCTAATGTGGAAACAAAGGTCATTTGCTCCGCAGGTATTTCCACGCCTTCAACGCTTCCGGCAAGGTGAGTGCGAACACTGCGAAGTTAGCGATCGCTCCCGCGATGCAATATGCGCACCACTTCTTCTCTTTGGCGGGCATTTGATAGAAGTACCAGCCGGCGGCTGCGGCCTCCAGCCCGGACTTAACGGCTGCGGCGAGCGGCACGTACGGTATTTGTTCGGCTCGTGAAACGCCTCCGAAAGCTGCCACGGGTAGATTCACTGCCAACCCCGCCAAGCTGAGTGCCCCATCGGGAGCGCCGAGCCCATAGGCCGTATCAGAGCTATTCACCTTGTCCGAGTCGAAACTGTCGAGCGGCGGATCGGGCAAGTGCCGGATCACGCCCGTCTGCAGCAGCGTGACGGCCGCCATGCTGGTCATTCCGAACAAAGAGGTGAGGATGATGGCGCGTCTGCGCCGGAGGTCGGGATCGGAGGAGTTCTGAAGCTGATTTCGTAGATCGTCTATGCTCAGCCCTGTTCCCAACGCCTTGGGTTGCCCGGTCAAGTTTTCTCCCCTCCTTATTACGATAATGCGCCGACAGCACGCGGGGGAGTTGCGATCCCTTTTGCTGGGCGCAATTGGAGAATTCGGTCGAGAGCTAGCAGACTCGAATCTCGCCGCGTATGTGGGCGATTATGTCCTGATACGTACCGGCGCGTCCCGCTGCATCCGCCGAAATGGTAACCCGTTGATGACCGGAGCCAGCGGCGTTTCTCGGTACCAATGAGACTGAACCGCCGAACTCGATGGATTTCAGCAGCTAGCGTGTTATACGTCCCTGTGATGAACATCGGTCTACCCTTCCGGACTAGAACGAAGCCGCTGGCGCGGCGGACGCCACGGCGTACATCGACTGAGCTGATATCGGATCGATGCGGCAGATGGGGCGTTCGTGCAGCCATCGAAAAGGTAGTACGAAAGCACCAAAACAGCATTCAAACTCCATACCAAATAAGTGGCCCCCGCCGAGCGGCTTCCTTCTAATCTCCTTTTCCAGAGTGACTCGGCATTCACTTACTCGCCCTGCCTCGACCTTTGTCGCCGAGTCACTCCCGAAGAAGGCCAACGACTACTCGCGTTCTACCACAGAGCCGCTCATCCGACTGACGCACTATTTGTTCGTACGTAGCTCCATCAGATCCGCTGAATCGCCGGGGATGGTGCTACTCTCCAAGTCCCTCACGGGAGGCGATGACCCACTTATTTCGTGCCGGGTCCTAAGGCAGCTCGTATTTACTCGTGCGGAAACTCTCGTTGTGTTCCATTCAGCGCAGCTTCGCGTATTCCCGATCCCAGCTTTTTGCAAGCTTGGGCGCTAAGTGAGCACGCTCGATTGCCGCGGCCGCATTTCCGAAATGGGCATCGCTTACCGCCTCGGCGGCCGCGTACAGACCGGCGTTTTCGCTTGCCGCCCTGCTGCGCCAACGCCATTGCTCGTTCCCACATCGTCCGCCTCTGGAATGATGCAGGTGGCGCTTGCGCCTGTCGAGGGAGGCTGCGAGGTCGAGCTGCCATAAAGGCCACCGGAGCTGGGTTCAGCACTGCAGATCAGAAGATTGTCTTGAGCATACGTTCGGTTGGATCCACCGCTCGCGTGCGTCGAGCAGATTTGGGGGCAGGTGCTCTTTGTCTGGCTTCGAATTGAACAACACCGACCGAATCAACGGTCCAGAGGGACTCTAACAACTCGTAGTACCGAAGGTACCTGAAGGTGTCAACTCAGCTTCGCCATGTAGGAATTCGAATGCCTGATGTGCGATGGTGGATTCAATATTGAGCGGCTCGATCTTGGGGATCGGGCCCGTACGCATGCTGACAGTTATGAATTACGGGGAGTATGGGGATAAGTGTGTCCTTGTGACGGGTGGCCTCGGGTTTATCGGGAGCAACCTGGTGATCCGATTAGTCGAGCTTGGCGCTCGAGTGACAATAGTCGATTCGCTGGTTCCGGGCTGCGGGGGAAATCGCGCAAACCTTGACTCGGTTATCGGCGCAGTTCAGATCAAGCTTGCTGATATCAGGGACGTTGAATCCCTTGCTGCAGAACTCCAGCGGCCAGACATAGTTTTCAACCTGGCAGGCGCGGTGAGCCATTCCGGGAGCATGGAAGCGCCACTGCGCGATCTCGAGCTGAATACCTGGGCCCAGCTTGTCTTCTTGTCCAAATGTGCGGATCATTTTCCGGGTGTCCGGATCGTATATGCGGGTACCAGACAGGTTTATGGCGTACCGCAGTGTCTGCCGGTCACTGAGGATCACCCGATCGCACCAGTGGATTTCAATGGCGTGCATAAGTTCGCGGCGTCCGCGTATCATCTTCTCCTAGCCAAGCTCGGCAGACTCGATGCCGTCGTGTTGCGGTTGACGAACGTCTATGGCCCGCACATGGCGCTCAATGTCAAGGGCCAGGGATTTCTAACAGTCTACGTCCGCAATGCACTGGCCGGTGAACCGATCGAGATTCATGGGAATGGGAGGCAGCTACGTGACCCGGTTCACGTGACCGACGTCGTGGATGCGTTTTTGGCCGCCGGTCTCAGGTCCTTTGGGTCCCGCGTGTTCAATATCTCAGGGCCGGATGCTCTCGAAATCCGGCAGATTGCTAAAATCGCCGCCGCGGCCGGGCGGTGTGAGATCATCTGCCGGGAATTCGGGCCTTTGGAGAAGGCCATTGACATCGGCAGTTATCGTGCGGAAGCCAGCCGCGTCAGAAGCGAACTGAAATGGCGACCGCGTACGCGGTTCGAACAAGGATTCGTCGAAACCTTGCAATCATACGACCCCAGACGATATGTGAGGGGAGAAGAGCAGCCGCGTAGCCTGGTTTGCATACCAGCCGGAGACGCGCTGTGATACCCATTTCGTGTTCCGGCTCAGCCTCGCCAGACGAATCAACACAGCAAATGCGAATCTACCGGGCGCGGAACCTGTGAGCTTTACGCTGAGAAGGGCCAAACAGGCCTGCTTACAAGGAATGCGTGCAACCACGGCGTTCAAGGTCGTCTCCCGCAGCGGGTGGCGTCGCAGCCGATTGCTGATTCTGTGCTATCACGGCATCGCAGCATATGGCCAGGAGCGCTGGGACGGAAGCTTATTTGTGAGCGCCGAACTCTTCGTCACGCGACTGCAAACTCTCATCGATGGTGGATTCCAGGTGTTGACTCTGGAGGAAGGGTTGTCGAGACTCGCGGCGAATACATTGCCGGATAGAAGTGTTGTCCTGACGTTCGATGATGGATTTTACAGTTTTTATCAGGTCGCGTGGCCTATCCTGAAGCGCTACGATCTGCCGGCAACGGTTTACCTGACCACCTACTATTGTTCGTACAACCGGCCCGTCTTCGACCTGATCAGCGCATATCTTCTGTGGCAAGCACGGCCGGCAATCTATCCAGCGCACAAGATCGCAAATCTTGGATCCGAATTGGATCTGCGCACAGGAGCAGCACGCGCCCATGCTCTTCGCCATCTCAAGCGCTGGGCGGCGGAGCAGAATCTGAGTGGCTCAGGAAAGGACGAACTCGCTCAACAACTGGCGGAACAGCTCGGTATCGATTACCGGGACGTGTTGCGGCGCCGGCTGCTGCACTTGATGAACCCGGATGAGATTGCCGAACTGGCACGCCAGGGGGTAGATTTCGAATTACATACCCATCGTCACCGGATGCCGCTGGACCAGGACCGCTTGTGGGAAGAATTAAAGCAGAACCGGTGCCGGATCGCGGAGTGGACCGGGGGCTCGCCTCCGAATCATTTCTGTTATCCGAGCGGCGTTTGGCACCCTAGTCAACTGCCATGGCTACAGCAGTGGGGCATACGCAGCGCAGCGACGTGCCAGCCAGGTCTGGTGACACGCAAGACCGCTGCACTGTTACTGCCGCGCGTCATCGATCATTCCGAACTGGGCCATGTTGAATTTGAGAGCTGGCTGGCGGGCGTCCGCGGCTTTGACCCTCGTTGCCTGTATCGCACGTGGTCTTCAGCCAAGCTGGGTTTTCCTATGAAAGCGGAAGAGCTGCAAAACCGTGAGCCTGATCCTTTCGAGGAGAAGACACGATTTCCGGACCGGGCCTAGCGTGGCATTGCAGACGCGTTCCGCCCAGACGAATAGCTACGGACGGATTTCAGGTGTAATGTCGAGCATTTCTGCTATGTTTCCGGCGTATAACGACGCGGCCTCTCTTCCTGCATTGTTGGCACGAGTATTTCATGTGCTTCCTCTTCTCACGGCCGATTACGAAGTCATTGTCGTGAATGACGGAAGTCGCGATGACACGGGTATTGTTTTGGCAGCCCTCGCCCATCGTTATGCACCGCATTTGAAAATCATCACTCACCAGACGAATCGCGGCTATGGCGCGGCCCTACGGACGGGTTTCGCAGCTTGCACGAAGGATGCGGTTTTCTATACGGACGGGGACGGACAATACGACGTTTGTGAATTGGAGCAGCTCTGGAACAGATCGCAGCCTGACATCGACGTGGTGAACGGATACAAGTTACGCCGAGCGGATGGCTTGAGGCGGGCTGCCGCTGGAACTATTTACAACTGGGTGGTACGACGTGTATTCCGATTACGGATACGCGATGTCGATTGCGATTTCCGGCTCATACGGCGCGAGACTCTGTACCGGATTCAGTTGCACTCCGACACGGGCTCGATCTGCGTCGAGTTGGTGAAGCGGCTTCAAAATCTGGGATGCCGCTTCGCCGAAGTTGGGGTCCATCACTATCCCAGACCTCACGGGCACTCTCAATTCTTCAGATTGAAGCCAATCCTCAACACCATACGGGACCTGATCAAGTTATACCGCCCTTTGTGTTCTGACTCCCGGGCTTGAGGATTGCGATCGCTCCTGCAAAGAAGCATATGCCCCCGATAACGGCATCCGGCATGAATCCCGCCGAGCTGATCAATATTGCGCAGAACGAACGAGATCACTGGTGGTACCGCGGCATGCGCTCCATTCTTTCGGCTCTGCTCGAGCGCTACGTCCAAGGCAGGCGAATGAACTACGTATTGGAGGCCGGTTGCGGAACGGGCTACACTGCACAGTGGCTTCAGGCGCTTTGGTCATCGCACATTGTCTTAGCCGATATCGAGAGCCTGGCATTGACGATTGCAAGAGGACTTGGCGCATCCCGCCTCGTGCAGACGGACATCCGCCAGCTCCCTTTTGCCAGTGCTCAATTTGAGCTGATCCTGTGCCTCGATGTGCTCGTGCATCTCCCCCCGGGCGAGGAGGATCGATGCCTCTCGGAGTTTTTCCGCGCCCTAAAGCCAGGTGGTCTCGCCGTCATTCGTGTGGCGGCTCTGAACGCGCTTCGAAGCCGGCATTCCGAATTCGTCGATGAGAAGCAGAGGTTTACACGTAAGCGGCTCATGAGGAGCACGGCTGAAGCCGGATTCCGCGTGCTGCGTTGTACGTACGCCAATTGCCTGCTGCTGCCCGTCGCTCTGGCAAAATTCCGGATTTGGGAGCGGCTGGTGCGAACGCCGCCAGCGAGCGGCGTAGAGCAGCTTCCCCGGCCATTGGCTGCGCTTTTCTACTTCTGCCTCGCTGTTGAGGCAAGGTGGATTCGTTCCGGCTTGGATCTACCACTCGGACAATCCTTGTTGCTGATAGCCGAAAAGCCGAACTAGCTCTTAGCGATAAAAGCTTCGAACAGCTTTCGCCGTAAGCTCAACCGTGTCGAGATCCATATAGGGCCACAGAGGAAGCGAGAGGATTTCCTGACACGCTCTTTCAGCGTGGGGGAATTCACCCGGTCGTCCTCCGGAGGAGGCGAAAGCAGGTTGCAAATGCAGCGGTACCGGATAGTGAATGCCGGTGGTGATGCCTCCCCGGCCCAGGTACTCGCGGAGCGCATCGCGGCGCTGCGCGCGCACGACATACAGATGGTTTACCGAATCGGGGGATCGTTTCAGGAGCTGAATTCCCGGACAGTTCGTCAAGAGATCGTCGTATAAGGCAGCGCGCTCCGCCCGCCACGCGTTCCACTGTGTGAGACACGGAAGAAAAGCGAGAAGAAAGCAGCACTGCAACTCGTCCAGCCGCGAGTTCATGCCGGCGGTATGGCTGATGTGATCTCCACAGCGGCCCCCATCACGAAGACTGCGAATCCGCTCAGCGACACCGGGGTCGTCGGTCGCAACAGCCCCGCCATCGCCAAGACAGCCGAGATTTTTGGTCGGGTAGAAGCTATACGCTACGTAACGGGAATAGCCGGTCAAAGCACGCCCCTGACAGGTAGCACCATGGGCTTGGCAGGCATCCTGGACCAGTACCTTTCCGAATTCCGCAAAGCGCGCCAATGGACATGCTTGGCCATAGAGGTGAACCGGCATGATGGCTGCCGTCTGTGCTGTGACGTGAGTGGCAACCGAATCCGGATTCAGCAGCAAGTTGTCCGGGCATACGTCGGCGAAACGCAGGGTCGCTCCTGCGTTTAGAACGGCCAACCCGGTAAACGGGGCGGTTAGAGGCGAAGTGAGCACCTGCTGGTCAGGCGATGTAATCCCGGCATCTCGCAGGCAAAGCTCGATGGCATTGGTGCCGCTACCTACACCGAGTGCAAACGAGGCGCCGGTAGCCCGTGCGAAGCCGCGTTCGAATTCGGCCAACTGGTCGCCCAGGACAAACTGCCCGCTTTCGAGCAACCGCTCGAGATTTCGTTTCCATACCGGCTGGGTCTCCGATAAGGCACGCTTCAGGTCCGCTTGAGGTATAGAGACGGGCACAGATTGCATGGGCAGATATCGCGCTGAGGTTATCTCAGTGCTGAGCCACTTCACGTACCGGCTCTTTGCCTTCTTTATATTCGAACACGAACATGCTAGCGCGCTTCTCCCGATTCAGGTCTGGAGAGGATGCATCGTGCTGTTCAACAAGAATCGGAACCGGGTATTCGTGTTGGATCGCGGCTTGGAGCCCGACAGGAAATACATAGGCCTTGCCGTGGGCGACGGGCACGCCCTTCAAGACAAGCAGCGCTCCGGCGGGCAGACGCGGATGCAGCTTCACGATCGCTTTCGGGATCTGGTTTGCAATCTCACCGGCAGCGATCCAGTCTCCGACAAGCCGCTGATCTTCCGCCAGGTACCAGGCACACAGCACAATAGCAATGCCAGCGCCTGCCAACCGATACACGGGCCGAGCGCTGCGCAGAGTGCCCAAAATACAGAGCGCGAGCAGCAGTGCCATTCCTAAGGCGCTTATGTAACCGAAACGATAGGCAAATCCGTTTGTAAAACAGTAGGGGAGAAACGCAAGCAGCGCGAGTAAAGTCCCGAATGCGGTGAGCTTCCAGCGTGCAATCAGAGCACGGTAGGACAACACGAGCAGGGCGGCATACAAAACGGCAAACACCCACTGCTTCGATGCGTAAAACAGGTTTGAGAGCAGCCGCGCATAGTTTGTGGCGATGTCGCTGAGGCGAAACGAGAGGCTGTATCCTCGCACATTTCCAGCGAACAGCATCTGCCAGACGAGAAGATATACGACGGTCAAACCCCAGAACGCCCCGGTTTTTCGCAGGCTTTCACCGGCCCGCCGTCGCAGCGGACCACTTCGGGAGAAGCAAAGAAACTCGATCGCGAACAGAAGTGCGGGCAGAATGATCGCGCCTTCATACGCCAGCAATGCACAGCCGCAGAGCGTCGCCGATGCTAGCCGATAGATCCTGCGCTTCCGCCGGCGTCCAAGAATGTAGAGCAAAAGCGAGGCCATCAAAAACATGGCACAGATAGATCCATCGCGTGCGGCAATCCACACCACGCGGGAATGGTTCACAGGATGTATGGCAAATATCAGACCAGCAAGCCAGCCCAAAGCGATATCCGCACTGAGTGCGTACACCGTCAAATAGAGCAGGTCCGCCGTGATCGCATGGAGCAGTATGTTGGTGAGGTGAAATCCAGCGGGGTTGGCACCCCAGAACCAGCCGTCGATGGCGTAGGACATCACTGTCAGGGGCCGATATTCGTTCCGTCCGAATCCAGAACTGCTGTGGAAGTATCCCATCGCATCTCGAAAGCTAATCTGACCGACAAGACTGAAGTCGTCCGCAACGAGTTGCGCTCGCAGCGCTGGGTAGTAAGTTCCAAAGGTTACCGCTGTTAAGGGAAGAAGGAGAGCGCCTATACGAAGCGAGAACTTCGAACGGCTGCCTTTTGCAGCCGCTACTCTCACGGTTTCTGTCCGGATCTCCCGGGTTTCTTCTGTCACCATGCGAATTGTACTGTTTCGGCGACGACCTGGGTCGTCAGATGTCACAGTTGCCAAGTATCTCTGAAATCTTGCTACAGATCAGGATCAAAACAGGTCACATCTGAGGAAATGGCAGTGCATCCCAATGGTTTCGCACCGCACTGGATTGCGGTAGGTGTCACGGTAGCTCTGTCCGCCCTTGTAGGCTTCTTTGGCGATTTGCGCCCGCAAGTCGATGAAAACTTCTTCTTTTCGTCCAACGATCCGCAATTTCAGGAAAACAGCAAGATCAATCAGATGTTCCCGTCCGGAAGCCAGCTGATCTTGAGCGTCTCTGCCCCGGAAATTGCTTCCGATGCTTATCTGGGCGCTTAGGACGATTTACCGAGCGGATCGCCTCCGTTAAGGGCGTAACCGGGTTGCAAAGCATGGGGAACGGTCCGAAGGATTTCAAAGATGCCGAGAAGAGCCCGTTGTGGAGTCGTCTGCTAATCGGCGAAGACCGGCACTCGACGAACGTTATCGTGCTCCTTCCGAACCGAAATACAGAGCAGTTGATTCGGCAGCTCGAGAACATAATCGAGCAGTTCGACCGCAGGGATTTCCGGATTCACATGGCTGGCGCGCCATATGCAGTCGAGTTATTCCGTCGGAGCCTAACTCATGATTTCCGGACACTTACGCTTACCTCGGTCGCTCTCTTTGGGCTGGCGATGTGGGCAGTGTTCCATTCGTGACGGCTTGCGGTCGGAATGGTAGCGACTTGTATCACGGCCGTGCTGCTGACCTTACTCGTTCACGCAGCTTTTGGGTTAAAAGATCGGGATTCTGACCGCGAATATTGGCACCATCGTGTTCGTTATCGCGTTGTCGCACCTGGTATATATGACCTTCAACTGGCAATCGCTAGCGAAAGGCGAGCGACACGGTGAGGAGCAGCGAGAACTGGGACGACAAGCACGTCGGATGACGTTCCCCGCCTCTTTCTGGTCGATGGTCTGTTCCTCCCTGGGATTCGCAAGCCTACTCATCGTACCGGCCAAACCGTTACGCCAGTTGGCCATTGGTGGTGTGCTTGGAACCGTTCTGGCGCTTGCGTGCGCATACCTCATGTATCCAGCCTTCCTGAGTTCGACAGCAGCGAGTGGAACGCGGATTGTAGGAAAGGGAATCTCGCCAGGCTTCTGGAGCCGCCGATTCATCTGGCTGGCTGTACTGGTCGTGCTGGCCAGCTTCGGCCGCCGTAAACTGGAACTCGTCGACGGCGCCGCTATACACATGTTTGGCAGCGTGTTGAGGGTGAGTGGAAACTAATAGCCCGGCATGCGAACGTATTTCGCGTCGATCCCTAGCGCAAAGGCCGGGCGAGAAGATCGCTGAAACGTTGAATGCTGAGGCAATGCCGACAAAGAAGCCTGGACGGCGCTGGGGAGCACGAACCATAAAGAACGTGCTCGACAGTGCTCTTCAGTCTGCGTAAACACGCCAACACCTGGGTTAGCGCCAACGCAATCCAACCGAATCGCGAAAAGGTTGATCGCAGTCCCTCGCAGTTGCGAGAACGTGCGTTCGGCTCGTGCTGTACGCGTACGTTGAGTTATGGTCCTGCGGTGCGCAGGGTCCTAACTATGCACAGAATGCCGGATCGGCGGCATCTGGCAATGAGAACGAAAAACGATGCTATGGGAAAACTGATCCCGGATCAGTCCCGACAAGTCCCGCAGCATCCGCGGAAGTCGTGACGACTTGATGGGCCAAGCCAGGCGCGTTTCCCATTCTTAATCTGGCAGAAGCTGCGAAAACCGAGTCGGGGACCTGATGGCCTCGTCCTGCGATTGTCGAGCACTTGATTGCTACAGCAGACCGGGACGTCTAGACACTTGCCGAGAACAACCAGCTCGTTGCAACATAGCCAATACATCTCACAAAGAAGGATGACCAGAACGACGCTAACCGCAACGGGCAGTTGAATCGTGATCTGCGAACCGGCATCACAGCCCGAGGATTTCCCACACGTTGGCGCTTACCGTCCAGTCGGCGAAGGCGACGTGCCGACCATCAGGCGACGGAACGGCATAGGTGGCCCTAATGGACTCCATCAGATTCGTGCGCACTTGTCCTTCGAGATCGACATAGTAGAGCACCCCCCGAGTGGCATCACCGACCGCAACGTACCAACCTTTTCCGTCGGCTGCCCAAACTACGCCCGACAAGTTCTTGAGCGCTCTAACCGTCACAACTTTCTCTGCAGTCCCGGCGCGTGCATCGAGCGGCACCAGTCGAATCGTGGCTTTACGCGGATCGTGATTCGGGATAGCGACCTGCGAGCCATCGGGCGAGATATCCCAGTCCCCCACGATTGCAGGAGTCCAAGCGGTTTTTGCCAACTCCCGACCTGCTCCACCGTCCGGGTTCAGATCCCGGAAGGAGAATTGCCCATTCTGTACTGTTCGACTAACGCAACGGCCTGCAGTTCCCAGCGCACACGCAAATTCGCCCTGTACCGGCCGGTTCGCCCGAAGGATTTTTGCGGGCCCGCCCTCCATCGGAAACACCATCAGGTTCCACTGGTTCGCCGGAGCTTGCTCGTTATAGAAAATCCATTTGCCGTCTTGCGTTATCCGCGGCAGGGCTTTGTCGCGTTCCGAAAGCACCAGCGGCTGAGCTTCGCTCGCATCGATCTCTTGCCGGAATAGATCAGAGTTGCCGTGCCGAGACGATTCAAAGATCACCCATCGGCCATCTGGAGTCCAGGCATGGGGGTACTCGTCGGCGTCGCTGAATGTCAAGCGTCGGATTCTGTTGAAGCGAGGGTATCGGTCCGCCGGCGGTAAATCGGCGAGGTAAATGTTGGGATGGCTATCTACGTTACGAACGCCAACCACTTCCTTGCCGTCCGGAGAGGCGGAAATCTGTCTCAGCTTGTAGTCTTCATGAGTCAGCTGCTGAGGCGAGTTCAGGAACCTCCCCGTGTGTGGATCCGTGCGTACTGTCCAGACATCGTAATCCAGGGACTTCTCCGGGGTGTTACGGAGAAACAGAATACTGCCATCGTCTAGACCGCATGCCGATTCCATGAAGAAGTCCTTCGCGAGGAACACCGATCGCCCCGAGTCCACACTGACCGATTCATAGTCATGACGATACGCGTTGAGTGCCAGGAAAGCGTTCGGACTCGAGGCGAAATCAGCCGTTCGCACATACTCTACTCGCCCGAACGCGATCCTTTTTCCGTCCGGCGACCAGAGGAGTGAGGTGAAGGAGGTGGTGTCACCGCCATTCCGAATTTCACGACGGTTGCCACCGGTTAGGGAAACCACTGAGAGGATCGACTCGTCCGTGCTGGTGAAAGCGATACGAGATCCGTCCGGCGACGGAATTCCGTTCTTCCCGGTCGCCACTTGTTCTGGTTTGCCGCCTTCTGCCGGCATGACCCAGATGCCAGGTTCGTATTGGTCCGGCGCACCCATCATCGATCCCTCAAGCAGGATTTTCGATCCGTCCTTGAACCAGGCGATCCGATCCACTCGCAGACCTCTCGGCGTGCTTAGAGGTTGTGTCAAGGGGTTGCTAGTACGACGCCGGTATACAGCACCGGAGAGCGTTGTAAACAGCAATGTTTTCCCGTCGGCCGAAATCGCGGACGCAGTGACTCGATTCTCATTCACCTGGCGGGTTAACTGCAAGAACTGAGGCTCCTTAACGGAGGAGAGCCTGTCGCGAAATGTATAGCCGGCTGCGACTGCAATGCCGATCAATGCCAAAGCCGCCGCGGTCAACGCGCTGAAACGTGCGTGCCGGCCCCGCTGACTCACAGCTGCGAGCGAAAGCTGCCGTTCCACTTCCGAAGCCGATGGCCGAGTGCCCGGTTTTTTGCTCAGCATCCGAAGCAGAAGAGTGTCCAGCGCGCCTGGGACGCTCCGATCGAACGAGGAAAGTGGTCTGGGATCAACCTGGGCGCGTGCGCGGAGTGTGTCCATTGCGGACGAGGATCGGAACGGATGCGTACCAGTTGCTAGCTCATATAGCACCAGTCCCAGGGAAAATACATCGCTCGCGCCCGTGGCCTGTTCGCCGCGAACCTGCTCAGGAGACATATAGTCGAGCGTTCCGCCTAACCCGGACAGTCGCCCGGGGGCTTTCTTATCTTCGGTGTCCCATTGGCCCGCGATCCCGAAATCCAACACCTTCAGGATTCCGTCATCGCGCACCATCAGATTCTCCGGCTTCAAATCACGATGGATGATATTGCGTGCATGCGCGGCGGCGAGTGCTTGCGCGATCTGCCGACCCCAGAGAAGGATGTGCGCGACCTGTTGCGGCTTGCCACAAAAGTGGCGGAGCGAATACCCCTCCACTAACTCCATCGCGATTGCTACCTCATCGTTCTCGCGAACGAGTTCATACACCGTAATGATTTGCGGGTGATTCAAGGCGGAGGCGGCTCTTGCTTCACGCATCAGCCGCTCTACCGGTCGAGTACCGGTAGCCATCCCTCCGTTCAGAAACTTAATCGCCACTTTGCGGCTCAGCTCCGGGTCATCGGCTGCGTATACCTCCCCCATGCCTCCGCTGCCCAATAACTCACCGATTTCGTACCGTCCAAAACGAGTGCCGATTCTCGATCCCCTTGTCCGAAGTGGCGCGTCCCGATTAGCCTGCGCCTCGTCCAACATGGAGATGATTTCGTTCAGGACTTCCGGTTCGGTCTCGTACGCAGCAAGAATCGATTGTCTTTCTTCCGGCGACACATCAGCAGCTGCTGTGTAGGCTTTCCATGCCAGCCGCCACTGTTCGTCGGTCATCAGGCGGCCGTGCCTGCCAATTCACTAGAGAGCCATCGCTTGGCAAATGTCCAAAGATTCGCGACGGTGCGCGGCGAGCAACCCAACTGCTGCGCGATTTCGTCGCCGGTCCGTCCTTCGAAGACGCGCATCTCGACCACGGAGCGGAGCTTGGGATCGATCGCACCAAGGCGCGCGAGTAGTTGCTCTACGAACTGCACATCCTCGATCCCGGTCGGAGCCAGGTCAGGCATGTCATGCATCTGAACCTTCTCAGCCCGGCGGTAGAGCGGACGGGAGTGGTCGATGAGAAGGTGCTTCATCACATGTCCGGCGAGACGGAGGAACGCGGCCTTCTCTTCGTCGGCATGAGTACCATTCCCGAGCGCCTTGGTCTTTACCAACGCGAGATAAAGTTCGTTGACAAGCAATGTGGGCTGCCAGGTGTGCTCGGCCCGTTCGCCCCTCATTCTCGCCGCAGCCAGCTTTCGTAATTCCGGATATAGAAGCTCCACCAACCTGTCGGCAGCTGCTTTATCGCCCCTTCGCAAATCCGCCACAAGCCGGGCAAAGATGTCTGGCTCAGGCGGTCTTTGGTACATGCCGGTGCGGGCTCATTCTATCAATCGGGGAAAATTTGCTGAGCTTTGCAGAATGCATGCCGCTACTCTCGCTTACTTACAACGAAGGCCAATCTGCCGGCGACCTCGTATTAGGACATCGCGGTCGGATGCTCGCGCCGGCGAGCAAGAAAAACTGAATATGAATATTAGGTTTCTTACAATACCGCTGATTCTCACCCTAGGGTCAGCCACGTTCGGTGCGGGTGTGCATGATTCGACGGAACGCAAGGCCGATGGAAAGGGAAAACCGGAAGTGCTGTACGTCTGGGCGGGCGATCAAGCGCACCAGGCACCGGATTTTCTAGCTGTCATCGACTTCGATGAGGATTCCCGAACTTATGGACGTGTGATCAATACGGTTCCGCTTCCACCACCAGGCAACTCCGGCAACGAACCGCACCACTGTCACCTTAATTCGGACAAAACGGTTCTCGCTTGCGGGGGGCTGCTCAGTTTGTTGAAAGGGCAGAACGGAATCTTTTTTTTCGACGTGAGGAGCGCAAAGAAACCGCGATTCATGTTTTCTGCCAAAGCCGTGGAATCGAGCATGACGGATGATTTTCTGCCGATTGAAAACGGCGGCTTCCTGATCACACAAATGGGCTCGGCTACCGGCATGGCTCCCGGCCGCGTCGCAGAATTCGACGGCCGGATGCATTTCGTCAAGAATCACTTCGGCACCGTGTCTTTGTTCCAGGAGTGGCCTAGCGAGCCGCCGTTGGAGGACTTCAATCCCCATGGCATTTCCGCGCGTCCCGATATGAACCTGATGATGACCTCGGACTTCATCCTGCCCGGCAGCACGCTGATGGGTTCGATGGGACCCGTCCTGCGAAGTACAGTGCGTATCTGGAACTTTCGAGACCGCAAAATCACTAAAACCGTCGATCTGTTCGCTCCGGACGGTACTCCTGCCCAGGGAACGATGGACGTAAAGATGCTCCCTAATGATCCGCATGGCTACGGTTATACGGCGGGCATGTTTGACGGACACATCTATCTGATCGATCCCCTGGGAGGCACTGGCACTCCGGTGTTTGATCTTTCTACTGTTGAGCCACATGTGATCACTTCAGTGCCCGGCGGAATGGGTCAGATCCTGGCCACACCGGAAACGGGCGACCGCCTGATTGTAGGTACATTTATGGCGGGCCAGATAGTCATGTTGGACACAACGGACCGCTTTAATCCGAAGCAGCTGTCCGTTGTCAGCTTCGGCGCGAACGCCGGGCCGCACAACTTGGTGCTGAGCGATGATGATAGTCGCCTTGTAGTAACAGACTACTTCCTCAATGAAGATGAATTGGGCATCATTCACTTTGAGGGCGACCACAAAGTTCACGTTCTCAACGTCACCCACGATAAGCTCACCGAAGACAAGCGGTTCAATCTCGACTTCAACACGGCTTTCAAGACGGGTCCGGCACGTCCCCACGGCATCGCTATGAAGTAACTCGAGCGAACTCCGCCAAAGTTACAGTACAGCCTGCCCTGGTTCTTAGCTCTTTACCCCCGAAGCATTCTGTGAGTGGGCGCACATAGAGCTTGACAGAACACCAGGCATTGGTCCTGATGGCTAGCTCGAGCTTGCCCGCCACAGCATTACAAAAGTATTTGTCTTCGGGTTAGTACTGATGGGTCCCGATAGCTGCCGGAACCAGAGTTCGGGTCCCCCAACTCATCTTGCAGATGGGACCATATCGCAAAATATTATGCGGCTGTGTTGCACACGAAGTGTCGTTTCGGCGAGGCTAAACAATCCATTCTTCGGTCCGACGATACTGGTGGGCTAAGGGCACACCGATTGCCGGCTGGTGATGCTGGGCTAGAAAGTCGGAAGCAGAATGACGTCTTCGGCCGGAACGGTCTCGATGGCGAATCCTCCTCTCTTCCATGCGCGGAGCCCTCCTTTGATCACCGAGGATCTGAATCCGTGTTGTTGCAAGATGCGCGCGACACGAAGACTTGTCGCCTCACGTAGACAAGTGCAATAGAGGATCAGTTCTTTGTCTTTCGGTAAGCTATCGATTCGCTGAACAATCGTGTTCGGCTCTAGTCGAATGGAACCTTTGATTCGGGAAGCTTTGTCGGTGTAGTAACCGTGGCTGCGCACGTCAAAAACTGCCAGATCGTTATGCAAATCAGAATAGAACCGCCGAGCGACTTCGGACGCAGAAACACGCGGCACGTAACTGAGCGGTCCAGTCCGTAGCAAGCGGAAGATCTTGTAACCGAAGTAACCCACAATTGCAAAGGCGAGAACCCATGGCAGAATACGGCTGCCCAGCCTGTATCCACTCGTTAGCGCAGCAATCGAGTCACTGAACATGAAACCCGTTCCGACCCAGACAAACGCATAGAGGAGCACGCCACCAACATCGAAAGGAAAGAACTGGACAAATCGCATATTCATGCTGCCCGCCAGGGGAGGAGCCAGGCTGTTAATTCCCGGAACGAATTTTGCCAGGATGAGTAGGAATCGTCCATGCCGGCGGAACGATTCGGCCGAGCGCAGAATGCAGGTGTCTGGATTCAGTGAAAGCTTGCATAAGATGCCGAGCAGCCACCAGCCTGTGTAGCGGCCCAAGAGAAACAGCAATCCATCCCCGAGAAGGAGTGCCAACACAGAGGTCAACAGAACGGCTTCCAGGTGTAGCGGGCCTTTCGCGCTGCTTCCGCCAGCAACGAGGAGAGCCAAAGCCGCAGGCACGGGAAGGCCCAATGCCTCCGCAAGGACCAGCAGAAACAGCACGGCATATCCGTTCTGCGGGATGTTCAATGAAATGGGCACTCTGTGGTCGATCCATGATCTCGCACCCATGGAATGGCTAAACGGCTTCGAGCTGTTCGCTCTAGCGGTACGGGGCACAGCCTCGGCATCGACTAAATGTTCGCCGCCAACGAATCCGATTGATTAGGATGACAAGTCCCCTTCGATCCGACGACCTTTACTGTGCGAGATTGTTACTCTGAATCTCCACAGGCAAGGCTGATATCTTTGGCTGAGCGTCAGGATTGCTCATTGTGACCACGCGTAGAATTCGGATGACCGTAAGAGCCACTGTTTTTCTTTCAATCTTGTCGGCCGCCTCGTTTGTGCGCGCAGGTGAAACTCCCCGGCACATCATTGTGCTCGATCCCCAACATCCGCATGCTTCTGGTGTCTTCGCGCAGCCGATTCCTGGCGTTTCGACAACAGTACACGTATATGCACCACCAGGACAGGCGGTCAACGCCTTCCTGGAGAGCCTCGGGAGCTTCAATCATCGTCAATCTAACCCGACAGCCTGGAAGATCGAATCTCACATCAATGCTGATTTTTTGCGGTCCATGCTGCAGGAACCAGCGGGCAATATTGTTGTAATCACCAGCCGTAACGATTTGAAAATCCAATACATCTTGTCTTGTTTGCGCGCCGGGCAAAACGTCCTCGCTGACAAACCATGGATCATCAACGGGAAGGACTTCGCGTCCCTTGAAACGTCGTTGAACATTGCCAGGAAGAAGCAGCTTGCTTTTTATGACGGAATGACTGAGCGGTTCAACGTTGCCTATCAGATCCAAAGGGAACTGATGCGTGATCCCGACGTCTTTGGACGGCCACTTACCGGAACGGTTTCCAAACCTGCTGTGGAACTTAAGAACCTGCACTCTCTCGTTAAATTCGACCGTGGAAAAGTGGTTATCCGGCCTCCCTGGTTCTTGGATGTCCGCAAACAAGGAGAAGCGATTGCGGACGTTGGCACGCATCTTATTGATCTCGAGATGTGGACCCTGTTTCCCGATCAGCCCATTGATTACCGGCGGGATGTCCAGGTTCTCGAAGCCACTCGTTCGCCTATCGCATTGACACTCGCTCAATTTGAGCGATTGACGAATGTAAACGGATGGCCGGATTTTCTTAAAGAAGCTGTCCGTGATAATCGACTGCAGTATTTCTGCAACAACACTGCCTCGTACACGATCCGAGGCATCCATGCTGCCATCAGCGACCGGTGGGAGTATGAATCACCAGGTGCGTTGAGCGACAGCTACCTGGTTCTTTATAGGGGTACGCGGTCGGCAATTCGCGTAAGGCAGTCGAATCTCGAGAATTATGTGTCTGAGATCGACATTATTCCAAATGACGGAGAGCAGGTGGCTGCTTTTACAGCAGCTCTGAAACGCAAGCTAAAGGACCTTTCGGGTGTTTATCCAAACCTCGGGTTTCGCAACGACAGCGGCTCGATCCGGGTGACAATCCCGGAGGAATTGCGTGAGCGCGGCGGGTCCAGGTTTGGCCAATTAGTGGAGCAGTTTTTGAACTATGTGAGAACCCCGCAATCCGTTCCCGCTTGGGAGGCGCCTAATCTGCTGGCGAAGTACTACATCACGACCACCGCTGTTCAGATGGCTGATCATTGATTTCGGCTAACAATCGCCACTTATCGCCTTGTTACTGCTGATTGGTCAGGCGCACTGCAAGTGAAGCTTGAAGCATCATCGATTTTCCCGGTGCCATTATAGCGAGCAACCTGTGGATAGGGGCAAAGCGGCCGCTGACGATCAACCTGGCCCTCTGTGTAGTGAGTAGCTACGATTCGTGAAGGCGGGATACCGTGCTCGACCCATTGCTCGAGAACACCGATCTTGTCAAACGTGTCAGGACCTTCACCGCCTGAACAATGTGCCATACCTGGGACCATGAACAGTCGGATCCAGTTCGAGGCTTTTTGCCCATCGCCGTCGAGGTTGACCACCGAGTTATAAAACTCCACGCTGGCACCGGGCGCTACCTGCTGGTCGGCCCATCCGTGATAGATCAGAAGCTTGCCCCCACGTTCGGCGTATGCCGAAAGGTGTGGATTGAGTTCATCGACATCTTTGTCGATCGCATGCGCCCTCGCAGCATCCCGTTCCAAGTTAGAGCCCCGCCAATCCCATTGAGGATCTCCATAAACGACATAACGGAACTCGTCGAGAAAAAGATCGGCAGGCTTCGGGCCGCCGGCGAGCCGATTCCAACGAAGCTCAGTGCCCGGTTGTAGCCGTGGGAACAGAACTTCGCCGGCAGGAGTAGCGGCGGGGCTGATGATTGTCTCCGCACTTTTGACCTGGCGGGGCGTAAGGCAGTCAGGACCATCTGCGCCTTTGCATTCGAGTTTTTTGAAGTTTACGTGACAGGTCTCTGGGTTTTCGATAAGACCGTCTTTCAATCCGTCGTTCCCGTCGCATGCGTCCAGAACCGCCCGGTGAATCATCGGGTACTTTTCACCAGGTATATGGTCCGCGGGATCTTTAAAGGTCTGCACCGCCAACCAGAGGGCCCAGGAATTGCGCCGGATATTAGCTGGCTCCCCCGCAATGATGCCGTTAAATTCATTCGGGTAGCGATACGCCTGTAGAAGACCCTCTCTCCCACCCCCTGAGCAGCCGTTCCAATAGGAAAAGCGAGCGTCGTGACCGTAGAATGCCTTGATGAGAATCTTGGCTTCGACCGTCATCTCATGCTCTGCGCGATAGGCGAAATCGATCAACTTCTGTGGGTGACCAACCACGAAGCTGGCCCCTTCACCGGTATGTCCGTCATCGGTAGCACTGGTTGCGTATCCGCGACGAAGAGCATCAGCCATCCCAGCGTAGGCGATGGAGCCTCCCCATCCCCCACTGCCTACCGCGAGGAACTTGCCGTTCCAATTCGACTGCGGCAGCCAGACCTCGATTCTAATTTGAGAATCCGTTGTAGGTGTCAGGGTTGCTGTCACCCGACAGAAGGGCGGTAGGCCGGAAACAGTCTTCGCGTTTCCATCTGGCTGCACACTGCCGCTGGTGATTGTCCGTGCTTCCACGTGCGAGGCATTCGTCACGGTCATTTGCGTGAGCCGTTCACAAGACTGCGCCGGAAGTGTCATCGGCTGGGAGAACGCAATCGCGAGAACTATGGAGGGAGCGATGGGACCGTCGGTCATAGCTGCAACTATAATCCGCTGTGCCGATCGGCTGTGATCAAGATGCTCTCCGCCTGCGCCGAACAGTACGGAGCGGCGGCCGCGCAGCCTTCGTGCAGGTGCTATAGTCTTTTCCATCGCTTCACGAGGGACCATGCACACTATGAATCGAAGGATGTTTCTCACCGGAGGGGCTGCTGGTGCGGCTCTCCTCACGGGCACGCGATTTCTAACTGCCGATCCGCTTGGTTTACCGATCGGCTGCCAGACCTATCCTGTACGTAAGTCGATCAGTACGGATTTTGCCGGCACCATGAAGGGGTTGCGTGCAGCAGGGTTCACTCAGATTGAGCTGTGCTCGCCGAACGGTTACGCCGATTTCTCGAGCCTGCAGCAATACAAGCCGCAGGAGTTGCGGCGCATGCTGAACGACTGGGGACTGGGCTGCATCTCCGCACACTGGGCTGCAAACGAGCTCTTTCAAAAAGCGGACCAGAGCATCGCATACGCGAAGGAGTTCGGCATGACGCAGATGGCCATCGCCGCGCTTGGGCCGTTCCACCAGACGAGCCCTGCGACAGTCGATGACGTGAAACGTTACGTCGAGCCCTTCAACACCTTCGCCGAAAAGGCTCACGCGGCAGGCATCGCGGCATTGCTGCACAATGAAGGCTTCGTCTCCGAATACATCGACGGCAAACCCGTCTACGACATGATGATCGCCCAACTGAATCCTGACACCACCAAGCTGCAGTTTCAGGTCTCTACGTTGCAGCAGGGATACGACCCGGTAACTTATTTCCGGAAGTACCCGGGCCGCTTCCTCTCGATGCACTGCCAGGACTGGGTGAAGGACCCCTCCACCAAGTCCGGCTTCCGCCAAGTTCCATTGGGCAAGGGAGTCGTGGATTGGAAGGCGGTCTTTACAGCCGCGAAAACAGGCGGCGTGAAGAACTACTTCGTGGAGCTTGAAGAGGATCCCGCGCTGATGCCGCCGAGTGTGCCTTACCTGAAATCCCTCAAGGTCTGAAGAGAACAAGCTTTCTCGAGCGGGAGCAGCCGCTTACAAATCGGGTGCAGAGTTCATCTTTCGAGCTCCGATCAGTCGTCCTCATCCGCTGACATCGGGCCAGACCGCGTGCGAAGGCACTACGTGATTCACCTTTGAAGAAGTTTCTTCAGCTTGGATCCGGATATCTGAAGTACTAAAACCCAAACGGGAGCGACGCCGCGACCCTACCCCTCAGACCTGTTAGTATCTAGAGGATTTACGTTCCACTCTGGTCGCGCGAGGGTCAATGATGGAGAAAGCTGGGCCGAGCACTTTGCTTGTAACGGCATCTAGGACGGGGCACAACATTGAGCCGTCCGGGATGGCGTGTTCGTGTTCCAAGCGCCGCAACCGAATGGCACGGTGGCTCACACCATGCATCTTTATGCTTCTCGCCACTCTCCTCACGGCGTTGCGTATCGTTGCCGCCGAGAAGCCGCTGCCGAAGCAGTTCTACCGCCCTCTAGTGCTGGAACCGCCCAAGATTGCGGCGGGCGATCCGGTCTCAAACCGTTGCACGGATCCGCCGCTTCCCTGCTACGCGAATAACAAGGATATCCTCAAGAGCCAGCGCACCCTGCTCGGTATTCAGGACGTCATCTTCTATCCGATCTATAACACGAATGGCGGGCTGCCCACCCCGATACCCTACGTGCAGCAGACCCAGAATTCGGGTTTCGGCAACCGGGTTGCCCTCAACAATTCAGTTCTCGTGGGAGGTAACCAATCTGCCGCTGCCGGAAAGACCGTGAGTGTCCGGCTATTTCAGGGACAAGGTGCGTCGCCCGTGCTGGCGCAACTGAGTCTGTCATCGGACGACCGATGGTTGGATGTGCACATTATGTCCACACAAGACACGACCAGTCAGGACGCCTACATAGACCTGGGCAGTCGTGTTCCCTATGACGCCGTGAACCCGACCATCTTCGCTGCTGCTGCAGATTTTCGTTTGGATGGGCGCGAGGAGGTTGTGTATGCCTTTCACGACTCGGTGTGCATTGCCGCGGCGGGAGATCCAACGAACCCTCAGACACAGCTCTTCATTCCGGGTTGTGTCAATCTTCCGGCCAATCCTGATGGCACGCTTCAAAAAGCGCGTGGGGTTGCTGTCGGAACCTTCGGAGCCGGGACGTCACCGCGGATTGCCGTCCTGAGTAGTACTGCCGCGCAATCCGGCACATCAAGCCCTTACCTGACGCTTTACAACGTCGACCCAAACACGTTTGCTATCACGCTCGCCAGTCGTACACCGCTATCCGCCAGCTCTCCTGACCTTTCCGGACTTGCAATGGCTTCCGGCCATTTCACCACCACAGGGTATAGCCAAATCGCTGTCGCTTTTTCGACCGCAAACTTCTCGTTTGAGATCGTTCCGGTGGACTTCGCGACGGATGGCAGCATCAAACTGCCTGCTCCAACTTCGCTCGGAACCAATTCGAAGAATTACGTAGCCGCCGCGGCGTCGGGCCGTTTCGGGCTTCCGCAGAATCCGCTGGATCAACTTGTCCTGACCCAGAGCGCTACGAGCCCGGGGAATGTCCAAGTCGGAGTTCTCTCTTTTGATAATCAGTTCCACGCCTCTACGCCAAAGCTTTCTTCGGGTGTTGGTTGCTTCCTGGACCTCGCTGTGGGCAATTTTGATCACATGCAACCGGATCCCAGTAATCCGGGGTCCACGATCCGCGACCCACGCGACCAGGTGATGGTTCTTACCGCTGACTTTACGAACAATTCCTGCAGCGCCATCACCCACCTTTCCGTTTTCAATCCGGCATTTGCAGCGGACGGCAGTTTGCCTGCGCCACCCTTTGGGGGCAATACTTTCTTCCCGGCGCAAACCTTCGTTTCGGGCATAGCCACCGCCTCCATTGCGGCCGTCGATACACAAGGTCGATCCCTCGTTCTAGGGGAGCCGACGGTCGTCACTTTCGAGGAGCGCCAGAAAATCTCTCAAATTCTGGCCATGCCGCCGATGCACATCGACGCCATTCCGGCCAATCAAAGCGGAGCCGGATCTCTGCAGTTGTACAACTTCACCGCAGCACCATCCGGCTACAAGGCTGCGTTTGATTTAAGCACTAAACAGACGAATTCGTTAAGCAACAAGTACACCACAACCTGGTCGTTCGCTTCGAAGGAAACGGTAGGGACAAAAGTGAACTTCGGCGTTTGCGGGGACGATGGTGAAGACGGTGACTGCGTCAGTACCAAAACCAAGGATTCCGCCAAACAGGCATTGAATGGCAGCACTGCGACCGATAACAGCGAGTCCTCCAGCTTGCAATACCAGCTTGACGGCGAGACCTCCGATTCCGACCTGATTCTCTATTCGAATTCGGTCCTGACGGACTATATCTACCCGGTCATTGGCAGGACGGTTTGTCCCGGCGGAGCCTCCTCCTGCGATCCCTCGACCCGCGTGCCCGAAACCGTGCAGTTCGCCGGCACGGATAGCGTCACAAAGCAGGCGGGCGCGGGCATCGATCTCCCCTGGTATCAACCGGTCTGGATGTTTGGCAACGTGCTCTCGTATCCGACCAACGAATGCCAGCTAGAGCTTGACTCCTTCGGCGCGTGTGGACCAGCGGCGGATAGCGCCGGCACACTCGCAGAACTCAGCGCTCAACTCACGCTTTCTACCGATTTCCGAGGCGTTGAGACGAATACGTGGGCAAATAACAAATCGAGCGGGAGCACAACGGCCTTCAACCAGAACTATTCGTTCGATCTCAATACGTCCGTGACTGCGGAGGAAAATGTCCTGATTGAGAGCGGAGAAGTGAAGGTTTCTCTTGACTTGAGCGGGAGCTTCGGATTTCAGAGCCTGGTGGATTCCCGAACCGAAACTCAGGCCTCGAATGGCATTCAATTTACCAAGACTTCTATATTTCAAACACAGCCGTCCAGTCTCGACTGGGGCTACGATGTGACCTCCCGCATCTTTGGGCAAAAACAACCGGTGACCGTGCCCGACACGAAAGCCCCAAACAGCGCCGATAGTCCGTCGTCGCCTGACATTACTTCATTTGGAACAATGCGAACGGCTTTCGTGGTGACCCCTAAAGGTGTCCTCTTCAATGGGGGGGAAGGGGGATGGTACGGGAGTGGAATCGACATCGGCCTGAACCAACCGAGGCACTGGTATTACACGCCCGGAGGGAGCAGCGCCAATTCCACATGCCTGCTGGCAAGTGCGAGTAATTCGCAGGCAGATTGTATCGGCCTTTCAGACAACACGGAACCTAATCCGTTTGTGGATGCCTTTCATATCATGCGAGGTTTTTTTGTCCTTCCTGCCGCGCAGTCCGGTTCTCAGCCAAAGAGTACTGGACCGCAGATCGAGCGTGTAAAGTATAACGACTCGGTCATACTAAGGGTGCGCGTCTATAACTTCAGCACGGTCGATACCGCCGGTCAGACGATACATGCGCGTTTTTATGCCGTGCCGGTCTCGAGCGGCTCCGCCCTCGCCTCAAGCACGTTCCTTGGCGAAGCCACCGCCGGCAGCATTCCGCATTGGGGTCCGGATACAAACCTGACTAACTGGACGTATATCGACCTGCCGTTTACGCCGGGCGCTCAGCGGATCAACCAGGACCTGGCGTTCTGGGTGGTCGTGTGGGCGCAGAATGCGGATGGTTCGCTCGCCAAAGACCTGACCGGTCACGGATTGACCGCGATCCCGCCACAGGCTATTCAATGGAGTGACGTAAAGAAGTTTGAGGAGCCATACAGCAACAACGTCGGCTTTTACAATAGCTTGACTTACGTGTTAGGGGAAAGCGACGCCCTTGGTGCGACCGGAAATACGTCGGTCGAAATCGTATCGGCCGCGACGGAGCGAACACCGATTCATCTCGGGGACAGCAGTCCGCTGACCATTCGAGCGCAAACCGGACCCGCACCGATTCATATGGGGATCAATTTTAAGTTCTACGAAGGTGACCCGCATCTTGGAGGCACACTGATCGGATTGCGGCGTCTTCCGTATCTGCGGGCCGGCGAGACCTATGAATTGGCAGTGAATTATCGGCCTAAGACTGTAGGACGGCACGATATCTTCGTCAGCGCGGGTGAGGGGACAAAGTTCCAACACAGCGTGCAATTGCGAACCGTTACCGTTGTACCGGGAACCGGGAACGCGAATAACGGGCCGACCAAATCCCGAAAATCGTCTGAGTCGACCGAAGAGACTCCGAGGGGAAAAGGAGCAGACCACTAGAACCCGTCACGTAACCGCCCTAGATCTCTGAGCGGTACAGAACTGATATGGTGGCCAGTTCCAAGACAAGCTCTTGCAAGCGGTAATGCTGGACGAACTTTTCGTTCGTAATGTGAAGGGTCAGTTCCGTAACCTCTGATAGACCCAGAGCGAGCCCAATGTCGTTGGCTACCCCGAAAGCAGCAATGCCGTCGAGACTGGCATGTAAGATCTGTTGGAGGTCGGTCCAAGCAGCAACCGCGCCTCCCGACAAACCGATGACGCCGGCCCATAACTCACGAGTCTTCGCGAGCCCCGCGCCCGCGATCTTGCGAGTAGCGGAGGGCTCCCGTCCGATCATTCGCAACAAGTCCGCTGCCTGGCTCTCATCACGGGTTGCAATCTTGAGCAGTGTTTCCAGATAGAGACGAACGTTTGAATCGTTGATCTTTGGAAGTGTATCTTCCACGAGCTTCCGAAAGCTTGTCTGAATCATCTGAACGTTCAGGAACCACTTTTCAGCCCGGTCTATGAGTGTTTCCCATAAAAATCGCGAGACACACGCCACAGGACGCCCGTATGTGCGAACGAAAGCATCGTGTTTCGTCGGACACTGACAGCCCCGAAATCCAACACGTACAGGCTTCGGCCATCCGGGTGAAATTTGCAGTCGACTGGTCGCTCAATACCGCCGTTGCCCTTATGAGCAGATGCCGGGCCCGCTTCACGATTCCGCATAAACGGCTCCGAGCGGCCGCTCTTCACGTCTACAACAGACACTTGAAATCCTCGTCGCAATGCTTCCGGCCGGAGCGTGTTGAGCGGTGCCAGCGTACCCCATTGGGCCAGAAACAGGCGGCCGCGATGACCGAACTCATCGGACCGGCAGAAATCCATCTTGGCCAGGCAGGTGTGTGGTTCGAACAGCACGGCAGCCGGTCCCGCCAGAGGTGGCGGGTTCTCGATCAGTTGTTTTGCCTGCATGCCGCGATTGGGCGCGTGCTTAGTATCCCAAAGTGGAAGGCCATCGCCCGCGTAGTCGGGATAGCCGTACCAGTCGGGCACACTGACGGTCCCATGTGGCTTTGAAGCGTTCCGGATGTGCCAGACCCGATCAGGATCTTCACCCACCGCGCGATTCCCTTTTTCCTCGTAGTCGTTATCGGAGGCGTAGAGTTCGCCTCCCTCGTTGAAGGCCAGTCCGTATGGATTGCGAATGCCCCATGCAAGCAATTCGGGCTCTGTCCCGTCAGACCGTGCCCGATACACGCCGGTGCTGCACCATAGTTCGCCCTTGATCCGTTCGCCTTTGTCCGCAGGAGTTCCGTACGGCTTGAATGCGCCCGTCGATACGCTGTCAGAGTGTGGAATGACAGGGTCATAGCTCCAGATGTTGTTTCCCGTAAGCGTGATATCCTGCCCCGGGACGTCGTGAGCCTCGGGGTGCCGAGCGATATCGACTGTGAAGCCTGCCGGTTCAATGATGCCTTGCTGGGCCACTGAGCCCTGGGCAAAGTAAACGAGTCCATCAGGCCCGAAGACAGGCCCACCTGGTTCATGCCAACCGCCATCGGGCATCTTGTCGAACAGCACTGTTCGTTCGCCGGATTTGGCGTCGATCTTGAGAAGGCGCGATGTATAATCGCCCTTGGCCGTTGCGTAAACAAAGCCGTCCTTCGCGCATAGTCCACGCAGCCCGCCCTCCTCTTCAACCGCGAGCACATCGACTTTGCCGTTCGTTGACAATCGCAGTAAGCGTGAGGGGAGCCACGGTCGCGTCGGCCAAGTCGTACCGCCTTCTGCAATGAAGATGGTTCCGTCTTCGGCAACCGTCAACCCGCAAGGAAAGGACAGGCCGGCCATGACGACCTCAACCGAGTAGCCCTCTGGTACTTGAACATCACGTGCATCTACCTTCGGGCGGGCTGTTGTAGGGAGTTTTTGAAGCTGCTCTGTTGTGACTTTTGCGCATCCTAGGGCTGGCGCCGGCATAGCTCAAAGTTTATGGGCAATCGACGCGGTTGTCTGTCCCAAGATCTGCTGGTATCCGTTTGCATCAGACTAGTCGGCCATACAAACGAGCCGGGGGCGGTCGACAGGAGCCCGCGCTTACGAGTCTCGTTCTGTGACCAGATCCACAATGGAGCTAAGCGCGCGCTGCGAAGGGGATTCGGGGAACGCCTGGATGATCTGGCGAGCTTTCTCCGTGAAGCTGTGCGCGCGCTGGTACGCGCGCGCGATACATCCCTTGCTTTCGAGCATCTGCCGGATACGCATGAACGGAACTTGCTCGTAGTTGCCGTCCGCGATCACTGCTTCCACAGCTTTTTGCTCTTCTGCTGTAGCCGTCTCAAGCGCGTAGATCACAGGAAGCGTCACTTTCCCTTCACGCAGATCGTTGCCGGACGGTTTGCCCAGGATTTTTTCGGAGGACGTGAAATCCAGGATGTCATCGACAAGCTGGAAAGCCATGCCTAAGTTCCACGCGAAGTCGCCGAGTCGCGATTCCACGGTTTCGTCCGCGCCACCTGCCACTGCGCCCAGGCAGGCGCACGCGGAAAACAAACTGGCCGTCTTTCGATCGACCAATTCCATGTAATCTGCCTCGGTGATGTCGACCCGGTGCAGCCGCTCCAATTGAAGCAGTTCGCCTTCGACCATCATCTGGGTCAGCCCGATCAACAGATCGAGAATATGGAAGTTACGTTCCCGTAACGCAACTTGAAACGCCTGCATGTACAGCCAGTCGCCGGCAAGAACGGAAACGTGATTGCCCCACACGACATTCGTGGACGGACGGCCCCGGCGGGTCTTCGCGACATCGATGACATCGTCATGAACCAGCGTGGCGGTGTGGATCATCTCGACCACCGCCGCGAGCCGCCGCGCACAATCCGTCGGTGCTCCGACCAGGCGATTGCAAAGCAGCAGCAAAGCAGGGCGTAAGCGTTTCCCGCCGCCCGCCTGCAGATACTGATTGATGGTGGTGATGGCGTCGAGTGAGGCGATCGACTCTACGCTGATTTCCCGTTCAACTTCCAGGAGATCCGACTGCACCAGGTTGAAGGCTTCGCGAGCACTAAGGGATTGTCGAATCTTGCTGAACATGAATTCCCGAAAGGGGGAACCCTCAGTTTAGCTGGTACGCACCAGCGATTTAGTGTCCATTCGGCAGCAGGATTCGTTCGAATGTGGAAGTCGTCTGGGAACCGAGCTCTTCCGGAGTGCAGTTGCGAACCTCGGCGAGAACCTGGGCAGTGTGAACCAGGTAAGCAGGTTCGTTGCGCTTGCCCCGGTACGGGACCGGTGCAAGGTAAGGCGCGTCCGTTTCGAGCAGCAGCCGGTCTGATGGCGTGATCCTGGCAGCTTCACGGATCTCGCTCGCCTTGGGGAACGTCGCAACCCCGCCAAAAGCAAGATAGAACCCGAGGGTCAGACACTCTTCGGCCTGCTCGACGTTGCCCGTGAAGCAATGCATGACGCAGGGCAATCCGTTACCGACCCACTCCGAGCGGAGCACCGCGATCGTGTCTTCCCAGGCGTCCCGGGTGTGGATGATCACCGGCTTCTTAGCCTTTGCCGCCAGCGCAAGCTGGTCGCGAAAGAGCGGCAGTTGGATCTCCTTCGGAGTGTCCCAATGGTAGTCGAGGCCGATTTCGCCGAGCGCCACCACCTTGGGATGCTGCAACAGCTCCTCTACATGGCTTAGAGTGCCATCTGTGATCTTGCCGGCATCGTTCGGATGTACCCCAACCGTTGCGAAGATCCCCGCGTGCTTATCGGCGATCCGAAGGGCTGCTTCCATGTCCGGCGGTCCCTCGCCCGTTCCAATCGCCAGCATGTATTGCAAACCGGCTGCGAAGGCCCTCTCGATGACGGCCGGGCGATCTCCCGCGTACTGCCGGTCGTCCAAATGGCAGTGAGAATCGACGAATGGCACTGGTTTCGGTTTGCTACTTAAGCCGCGCGCCGATGGGTACGTCTTCGGTGAAGGCCGCGAGCACCGGCGATCCGCCTTCCAGGCTCGCAGCGACGATCATGCCTTGCGAGGTCAGCCCGCGCAGCTTGCGCGGCTGCAGATTCGCAACGATCACCACCTTGCGTCCCACCAGCTGTTCCGGTTGATACGCAAGAGCAATCCCGGCCACAATGCTCCTCGGTTCTGCTTCTCCGATGTCGACCTTCAGATGAAGCAGTTTATCGGCGCCTTTCACCTTCTCGGCCGACTTCACTTCTCCCACTCGAAGATCCACTTTGGAGAAATCATCGATGGAGATAAGGTCCGATATTGGCGACGGAGCATTCTCGGGGGCCGCGGGACCCTCCTGCTTTACGCCCATCAAGGCTGCCTGGCGGGCTTTCTCTTGTGACTCAAGTTCCTGCATTCTCTCTATCGTTGGTTTGGCGTCGAGGCGGGGGAAGACGGCTTCGATGGTCCCGATCTTTTGCGCGCGCAATCCACCCCATCCGAGAGCATCGATTGTCATATCGTCGAGCCCTTCAAGGAAGCCAAGTTGTTTCCAGATGGCTCGCGCCGAGTGCGGCAGGATCGGGCTGACCAGGATGCAGATCAGGCGCAGGGCTTCGGCGGCCGTGTAAAGGGTCTCGTCCAGCCGCTTCTGTGCTTCGGGCGAAGGATCTTTGGCCAGCTTCCATGGCGCTCGTTCGACGATGAACTTGTCCAGGTTGGAGATGATGCTCCAGGTCTCTTCGAGCGCGTGAGAGAACTCGAAGTTCTCGTAGGCGGTGAGGACATTCGCGATCGCCGTCTGGGCCGCTTGCTCCTGCGCCGCATCTCCGTGTGATTCGGGAATGATCCCGCCGCGGTACTGCGAAATCATGTTCAGCGTCCGACTCGCCAGATTTCCCAGGCCGTTCGCCAGGTCCGAATTGTACCGGCCCACGAGTGCATCGAAGCTGAAGCTACCATCCTGGCCGAAGACGATCTCCCGCAGCAGGAAGTACCGGAGAGCGTCGACTCCCATCACCTCGGCGATAGGACTCGGCCGCACGATGTTGCCCCGCGATTTGCTCATCTTGTCGTTCTCGAACAGGAGCCAACCGTGGGCAAAGATGCGCTTGGGTAATGGCCATCCCGCCGCCATCAGGAACGCGGGCCAGTAAACGGCGTGGAAGCGCAGGATTTCTTTGCCGATCAGGTGCAGATCGGCCGGCCAGCGGTCCTCGCTCTCGACGGCGCTCATGTAAGTCGTCAGGGCGTCGAACCAGACGTAGAATACGTGGCTTGGATCCGCTTCTACCGGTATGCCCCATTTGATGCTTGTGCGTGTGATGGACACGTCCGAGAGACCGCCCCGGACGAAGGCCAGGACCTCATTGCGGCGGATTTCGGGCCCGATGAAGTCCGGGTTAGCGTCGTAAAACTCAAGCAGCCTGTCCGTGAAGGCGGAGAGCTTGAAGAAGTAGTTTTCCTCCGTCACTTCCTCGTAAGGCTTGCCGGTTTCGGGGTCGACGTCGCCCGGCTTGGCATCGTTCACAAAGGATTCGCTTACGACCGCGTACAGCCCGGTGTAGCTGCCCTTGTAGATATAACCGTTCGCTTTGAATGCTTCGAACAGCTTGTTGACGAGCTTGGCGTGCTGAGGATTGGTCGTGCGTTGGAACCGGTCAATCTGCAGATCGAGCTTCTGCCACTGAGTCCGGAATTCATTTGATATCAGGTCGACGAACGCCTCCGGGCTCTTCCCCTGGGCACGCGCCGCTCGCTCTACCTTGGTCCCGTGCTCATCCGTTCCCGTGGTCAGGACAACTTCTTCGCCTCGTAAACGATGGAAACGCGCAATAGCTTCAGCGGCAATGGTCGTATAGGCGTGCCCGATGTGCGGCGCCGCATTCACGTAGTAGATGGGCGTAGTGAGGTAGTACTTGTCTTTGATCATTGCGTTACGAACGGAGGCGCTCAAAGGCCCGGGTCGCTTCTGCGATCACTTCCCGCAGCGGGACTTGCTGCGCTTCGGCGATCCTCCGGCAGTCGTCGTATTCGGGAGCGAAACTGCCGAGATCGGTGTACTTAACCCGCACCCGACCGTGCGGAGTCTCCACTTCCTCCACGTTCCGGGCAAGCACTCTCCGTTCGGCATCGAAGATTCGCACGCCGAGCGTCGAGGTCTCCGCGAAGAGGATTTGCGATAAGGGCTCCGCCAGGTTCGGGGCGCAGATCACGGAAATCTGTGATGCCGGGCGATTCTTTTTCATAAACACGGGCGCCAGTGTCACATCCAGCGCTCCGGCTTCGAGCAATCGTTCCATGGCATACCCGAGCACCTGGGGCGTGGAATCGTCGATATTTGCCTCAAGCACCTTGACCGTGGTCGACTCGGCCGCGCGCGTACGTTCACCGATCAGCACCCGAAGAACATTGGCACGGGCAGGGAAGTCCTTATCGCCCGCACCGAAACCTTGCGCGAGGAGACGCACGGCCGGCAGCGAGCCGAATTCTTTTGCCAGAGTTGTAGCGAGCGCAGCACCGGTGGGCGTCGTGAGTTCCGCTTCCGGTCCCGCCGAGTAAACAGGGCGGCCTTTCAAAAGCTCCGCGGTGGCCGGCGCAGGTACAGGAAGGACGCCATGCTCGGTATTCACCGTTCCGCTACCAACATTGATCTGCGAACAGTACACTTCCTCGACGCCCAGCAGATCGAGAGCAACGCAAGCGCCGACGATGTCACAGATCGAGTCCACCGCGCCCACTTCGTGGAAGTGAACCTTCTCGATCGGTACGGCATGAGATCGTGCTTCCGCCTCAGCCAGATTCTGAAACACCGAGAGTGCATTTTTCTTGCTGCGCTCGGAAAGCGACCCTGCCGAGATGATTTTCTCGATGTGGGGTAAGTGGCGATGCTTCTTGTCGTCTACTGCTTCTACGTGGAACTTCGAGGCCGCCATACCGCGCCGTTTCGTCTTATCGACTCGAAACGACGCGGGAAGATTCAGGCTCTTCAGAGCATCTTCGAGCGCGTTCCAGTCGGCTCCGGCGTCGACCAGCGCGCCGACAGTCATGTCGCCGCTGATGCCCGAGAATGCGTCAAGATAACAGATTTTCATGTGGTTCGAGCGTTTTCGGCCAGCTCGAAGGCCGTTCTTAGTTTAGCGGGGGACCGGATTGCGAACGAGGAGATCGCGGGCGCGCACGGCATCGCACAACGCTTGTTCCGGCGTCGAGGCTAACGCCGTTAAGTGGCCCATCTTACGACCCGCTCGCGGAGTTAGCTTGCCGTAAAGGTGAAGTTTGACGTTCTCCTGCGCGGCCGCAGCACTCCAGTCGGGCTCGCCCTCCGACCAGATGTCTCCCAGAAGATTCACCATGGCGGACGGCGCCCATTGCGTCACGCCGCCGAGGGGAAGCAGGCACACCGCGCGCAATTGTTGCTCAAATTGGCTTGTCAAGTTAGCGTCGAACGTGAAGTGTCCGGAATTGTGGGGCCGGGGAGCCAGCTCGTTAATCAAGAGTCGTCCGTCCCTGGCGACAAAGAACTCGACGCAAAGGACACCGACGACTTGCAGGGTCTCGAGAACGGAACGTGCAATCTCAACCGCTTCCGCGGCAACTTTGGCAGGCACCCCGGCCGGCGAAACCGACGTGTCCAGAATTCCGTTCACGTGATGGTTCTCCGTCGCACCGTAGTGAACAAACTCACCCGAGATGCCTCGCGCACCCACGACCGAGATCTCTCGCTCAAAATCAATCTTGGCCTCGAGAACCGCTTCGGCTTGGCCGATCGCCTGCCACGCTTCCTCGAATTGCGACGGTTCCGTTACCCGGAACTGGCCTTTGCCGTCGTATCCAAAGCCCGCTGTCTTCAGAATGGCCGGAAGCCCGACTTCGGACGCGGCCACCTTCAACTCATCCAGACTGGCTACGCGGCGGAATGGGGTCACCGGCAGTCCAGCCTTAGTTAGAAACGTCTTCTCGCGCAGCCGGTGTTGAGTGGTGTGGAGAATATGACCGGCCGGCCGGACCGGCGCGCATTGAGCCGCGGCTGCCGCGGTTGCGGCTGGTACGTTCTCAAATTCGAACGTAACAACGGAAACGTCGCGGGCGAACCGGCAGACAGCATCCAGGTCTTCGTAAGCCGCGGTAAATTCCACGTCAGCGACTTGGCCCGTCGGTGTGTCCTCGTCAGGCGAGAACGTGTGAACCCGGTAGCCCATGCGCCGCGCGGCAATGGCGAACATACGCCCGAGTTGGCCGCTGCCAAGCACCCCGATGGCGCTGCCGGGGAGAACAGGCGATTCCGTCACGACAGCCTGTCCTGCAGCACGCTTTCAGTTTGCGTTCGGCGCCACTCTTCCAGGCGAGTCCGTATGTCAGGGTATTTGTTCCCCAAGATGCTCGCTGCCAAGAGGGCCGCGTTGGTTGCCCCGGCGTTACCGATAGCAAGCGTGCCAACGGGAATCCCGGCGGGCATCTGCACAATCGAGAGCAGGGAATCAACGCCGTTCAACACACTGCTTTTGATCGGAACGCCTAAGACGGGAAGCGTAGTATGCGCCGCTACCATCCCGGGCAGGTGAGCGGCGCCACCGGCAGCAGCGACGATCACTTCGAGCCCGCGCGACCCGGCTTCTTTCGCGTACTGAGCCATCAGGTCCGGCGTCCGATGAGCCGAAACAACCCGGCATTCGTGCGGGATCGCCAGCTTAGTTAATGCTTCGCTGGTTCGCGCCATGGTTTCCCAATCGGATTTGCTGCCCATGATCACTCCGACCAGCGGACGGTCGGAGTCCCGATTGGAGGCGTTATCCATTTAGCCCTTTGAGGCCGTCAGGGTCTCGGCCACTTTGTTGATGTAATCGGTCGTGTTCAGCCACTTCTGGTCTTTGCCGACCAGCAGCGCCAAATCTTTGGTCATGTAACCGGCTTCGACGGCGCCCACGGTTGCCTTTTCCAGACGATCCGCGAAGTCTACTACGTCCGGCGTGTTATCGAACTGCCCGCGGTAACGAAGTCCAGAGGTCCAGGCGAAGATGGATGCGATCGGGTTGGTCGACGTCTCTCTGCCCTTCTGGTGCTCACGGTAGTGGCGAGTGACGGTTCCGTGAGCCGCTTCCGTTTCCACCGTTTTGCCGTCCGGCGTGATCAGGATGGAGGTCATCAGCCCCAGTGAACCGAAGCCCTGTGCGACCACGTCCGATTGCACGTCCCCGTCGTAGTTCTTGCAGGCCCAGACGAAGCCACCGTCCGACTTGATTGCGAAGGCGACGAGATCGTCGATGAGCCGGTGTTCATAAGCCAACTTCGCTGCCTCGAACTTTGCTTTGAACTCGCTGTCGTAAATCGACTGGAAAATGTCCTTGAACCGGCCATCGTAGCGCTTCAGAATCGTGTTCTTCGTGGAGTGATAGACAGGGAGTCCACGCGAAAGGCCATAGTTGAAACAGGCGCGCGCAAATCCTTCGATCGAAGCATCCAGGTTGTACATGCCCATGGCTACGCCGCCCCCAGTGAAATCGAAGACTTCGTGGTTGGTCGGTGTACCGCCGTTCGCCGGCGTGAACGTGAGGGTCAGCTTGCCCGGCTCTTTGACGACGAAGTCGGTGGCACGGTACTGGTCACCGAACGCATGACGTCCCACCACGATCGGCTTTGTCCAACCAGGAACATAGCGGGGAACGTTGCGGCAGATGATCGGCTCGCGGAAAATGGTGCCGTCCAGGATGTTACGGATCGTGCCGTTAGGCGACTTCCACATCTGCTTGAGGCCGAACTCCGTAACGCGAGCTTCGTCCGGTGTGATCGTCGCGCATTTAACGCCAACGCCATATTGCTTAATTGCATTCGCCGAGTCGACCGTGACCTGATCATCTGTCGCATCACGGTGCTGGACCGACAGATCAAAGTACTTCAGGTCCACGTCCAGGAAGGGCAGAATGAGGCGATCTTTGATGTTGGCCCAGATGATCCGGGTCATCTCGTCGCCATCGAGCTCCACCAGAGGGGTTTTTACCCGGATCTTCGTCGCGCGTGAGTTCACCATCGTTGTCAGAGTTATTAAACCAAACGGGCTGCCTTTTGAGACCAGGACAAGCACCGGTGCGCCGGGAGCTACACTGACAGTGTCACCATTCAGCGTCCTGATTTGGGCACCGTATGTTTTCAGGTTCAATCAAGAAGTCTCGTAGCTCGCGCATGAAAAGCCTGTGACCAGGCGAGAGTTCAACGCCCTCCTACTCCCTTCCTCGCTAGGTCTTGTCGCTACCGGGTGCGCCAATCGGGCAAGCAGAATACCCAAATACGACACCGTCCCGCCTTTCCGGATGACCGACGCCAACAACCGTCCGTTCACGGAGAAAGACCTGGACGGCAAAGTCTGGATCGTCGATTTCATCTACACCAACTGTCCGGCCGAGTGCCCCCGCATGACATCTAAGATGCATCAGTTGGAGAAACGAACGGGAGGGCAACCGGACCTTCGATTCCTATCGATCTCGGTGGATCCCGACCGTGACACGCCCGAAGCATTGAAGGAATTCGCCGGGCGCTATGGGGGGCTGAACGAACGCTGGCGCTTCCTCACCGGTGACAAGACATCTGTGCATCTGCTTGCATATCAAACATTTCACGTCGGTGATGTTCTTGGGAAAATCGAGCACAGCACGAAGTTTGCCGTCCTGGATAAACGCCGGACGGTTCGCGGCTACTACTCGACCTTCAGTGAGGACGAGATGGCCCAGATGCTGACGGACGTCGATGTCCTCGCGAACGAGAGGTCCTGATTCGATGGCGCAACCGTCTAATCTTCCGGCCGAAAGTACCCAGCTCGCACGCAAGCCGATTCCTGTCATCCTGGCTCTGAGCGTAGCCATCGCGGGGTTCCTGATTTGGCTCATCTACTTCAAGGGAGGGTCTGCCGGCCCGGAGTGGGTGGGTGCACTCCCCAAGGCGAACGCGATTTTCAACTCTCTGAGTGCCATTTGTCTCGTTTTCGGGTGGGTCAACATACGGCGTGGCAAGCGCCTGGTTCACATGCGCTGGATGCTCTCGGCAACGGTGTTCTCGTCGCTGTTTCTGCTTAGCTACATCACTTACCACTACTTCCATGGAGACACGAGGTTCCCCGGGCAGGGCTGGATTCGGCCCGTGTACTTCTTCATCCTGATCACTCATATTTTGCTCTCAACGGTCGCTCTGCCGTTGATCCTCGGGACCCTCTGGTACGCCCTCCGCAGCCAGTTCCGATTCCATCGCCGCATAGCCCGATGGACTTTGCCCATCTGGCTTTACGTCTCCGTCACCGGTGTGGTCGTCTTCCTGATCTTGAACGCTTACACAGCTTCGTAGCATTCTGAAGTCATGCAAGGACGGACGTCATGGGACGCCGAACTCTACGAAGCACAACATGCCTTCGTTTGGCAACTCGGCGCAGGCTTGATTCAAATTCTCGATCCCAAACCGGGAGAGCGGATCCTGGACGTCGGTTGTGGAACTGGTCAATTGACCCATGAGATCGCGGAACGCGGAGCCGACGTTCTGGGCGTCGATGCTTCGCCCGAGATGATTGGGCAAGCGCGCCAGAACTACCCACGCCTGCGCTTCTCGTTGCAGGATGCGGTCTCCATGACCTTTAATGGCGAGTTCGATGCAGTGTTTTCGAATGCCGCTCTGCACTGGATCCTGGACGCAGCAGGTGCTGCAGACTCGATGGCGCGAGCATTGCGAACCGGTGGACGTCTTGTGCTCGAGATGGGTGGACGAGGCAATATCCGTCAGATCCACGCAGCTGTTGAATCCGCCTTTCGGGAACACTCGAGTGCGCCTTTACCGGCTCCGCGCAACCACTTCCCTTCACTCGGCGAGTACACATCCATGCTTGAAGCACATGGTTTCGAGGTCCGTAATGCAGTTTTATTCGACCGTCCCACACCTCTTGAAGGAGAACGCGGCATGGAAGAGTGGATCAAACAGTTCTGTGCGTTCTATTTGGATGAGTTCGCAGTTCAATTGCGCCAAAGTGCCGTAAATAGGGCTGTTGAGCAGCTTCGTCCGCGCCTCTATAGCGATGGCAAATGGATCGCAGACTATCGTCGCTTGCGAGTTTCTGCAATTAAACTTTGAGCTTGCTTGAAATTGGAGATATGATGTCGCTGTGCTGCCGCTTATGTTGCAGCAGAAACTAACTTGACACTGAGGGATCTAATTCGAGAGCTCTGTAAATAGCTCGGGAACTTAATCGGCTGCATTCAACCCAGAGGTTCACGCATGGCAAATCTATCGAAGACAACACAAGATCATGAGGAGATCCGGAGGTGGGCGGAAGAACGTGGCGGCAAGCCCGCTCACGTGAAGAGCACGGAATCGGGCGAAGACGTAGGCATCATTCGTATTGACTTCCCGGGATACAGCGGTGAAGGTTCTCTCGAAGAGATCACATGGGATGAGTTTTTCGAGAAGTTCGATGACAATGATCTTGCTCTGGTCTATCAGGAAGAAACCGCTGAAGGCGAACGAAGCAACTTCAACAAACTGGTCAAAGCGGAGACGGTAGATCTCCCTGAAAAAAAGAGTTCCGGGAAATCGCGTGGAGCCGCGCAGTCGGCCAAGGCTGGTTCCCGCGATAACGACGAGGAAGAAGAAGACGAAGAGATTGAGGTAGAAGACGGCGGCGAGGAGGACGAACTCGACATCAAAGAGACTCCTGCCACCAAGACCGCCTCAAAGCGTTCGTCTGCCGCAAAGAAGACGTCCCCGGCCAAAAAAGCAGCTCCGGCCAAGAAGGCAGCTCCGGCCAAAAAGGCAGCTCCGGCTAAGAAGGCAGCTCCGGCTAAGAAGACTTCAGGTACAAGTACCAAATCAGCAGCGAAGAAGGGAACCCCTGTGAAGAAAGCGACAAAGAAAGCAAGCTCCGCGCCAATAAAGAAGGGCACCGCAAAGAAGGCGTCTGCCAAGAAGGTTGCCAGCAAGAAAGTGGCATCCAAAGCGGCTGCGAAGAAGGGGCCGGCAAAGAAGACGGCCGCCAGGAAGGGAGCAGGGAGGAACGTAGCTGCCAAGAAGACGGCCGCAAAGAAGACGGCTGCAAAGAAGAGCCCCGCGAAGAAGGTCGCTGCGAAGAAGAGTGCGGCCAAACGGTCGGGTGCAAAGAAGTCAAGTTCGCGTTCGCGCCGGTAAGATTCCGGCCAGCGGCTTGGTCCGCGGTTGAAGCACAAAGTGAATGGCTAGATCGGGCCTCACGGCGAACCGAATCCCTCGCGGGCTATTGATCGGTGCTCTCGCAACGATCTTGCTGCTCGCGGGGATTCTGGTTTATCTATCGCGTCCGGCTAAGAATGGTTCACCGCCTCCGGTTTCCGGCGAGGCCAAGGCGTATGTTTCGAAACTCACCTTGAGTGACGTGACGATGCAGGCCACCGAGAACTTCATGAAGCAGCGCGTCGTGGAGATCGAGGGCAAAATCGCCAACGGAGGAGACCGGACCTTAGAGGAAATCGACGTGTATTGCCTGTTTTACGACGTCGGTGGCCGCGAGATCCATCGTGAACGTGTTCCCATCCTCAACCGGAAAGGGGCACCTCTTCGTCCCGGTGAGAGCCGGGCATTCCGGCTTCCGTTCGATACGCTTCCGGAAGGCTGGAATCAGGCGATGCCAAGGCTGGTGATTGCCGGGATCGACTTCACGTCTTAGCTCAGGGATGAGCGGGCGGGGGCGCCAGGGCCGTCACTGGACGCCTGGACGCATCGAAGTCGATCGTTAGCTGCCGTGCAATTTTGGACGCCACATCCGCGCTGGCTCCGCGGAACTTTGCGCCTAGGCTTTCCTGTGTCGTCGACCAGATCACGTCTCCAACGTTGTTGCAGAGACGAACGGACGCGTATGCCTCATGCTTGCGTTCTTTGATCCGGTGTGACTCTCGCTCGGCAGTCGATTCGGCGCCGTAGCCGCCTCCGCCGGATCGCGTTGACCGGCCTGTCAGGCCGTAGATGCCGGCGCCGGTGCGGCCGCTGAGACTCCTGTCCGAATCAAAGGTGTCTTCGAACGTCTTATCGTCCGCTGCTCCTTTGAGAACGGCGTCGGCCCGGTCAGGGTTGTCCGTCAATACGAAGAGCTTGGTTGAGTTAAGACTGGTAATGATCAGGTCGCGCAGCGCCTGCGCAGCAGCGGTACCCGTCAGCGGCTCAACGTAAATGCGCTGCACTTGCCCTAACTGAGTCACAGTGGGCAGCGCGTTGGGCTTCAGGGACTGGCCTTGGCCAGCGGCGAAGAGAACCGCCGGGGCAAGCAGAAAGCTACTAATCGCAGGACGGAGTCTCATGGGTCTCAGCCTTTTCCGTAGATGCGGGCTTCTTCGTCCTGGAACTTAACGTCCTGTCCTGTGCGAGCCTCAAGCGTCACCAAAGTCAGACGCAAGTCGTCCTTGTTGACGCGGAACACCATGGCTTCCTGGTGGCCATTGTCGTTCTCGAAGCCAAT